>Ga0224500_10000734_pt1 | contig 21209 bp, 17 predicted proteins | sample SF_Oct11_sed_USG_FD_168126 | JGI IMG/M metagenome (GOLD analysis project Ga0224500, IMG submission 168126) | Sediment microbial communities from San Francisco Bay, California, United States - SF_Oct11_sed_USGS_4_1 | ecosystem: Environmental > Aquatic > Marine > Sediment | place: USA: California... | reverse complement strand
GGACACGAACGTAGAGGACCTGCCGCAATTCACCGGCGCGGGACTGAACGAAACCATCGCCAACGTTGTCGACGTCGATAAACAGCTGGCAGCGATTCCACGCGTCTGGTCGTCAGTGTTGAGCCCGCGTGCACTTGCCTGGCGTTCGTCAGTGCTGGCCAATCCAGCGCAAATCTATGCATCGGTTCTGCTCATGAAGAGCGTACCGTCAACGAAGTCCGGCGTGCTCGTAACGACCAATCTTTTCGACCGAAATGCCGACGGACTGTCTGCCTCGGTTGCCTGGGGAGTGGGCGGCGCGGTGGCGGGCGAAGCGGCGGAAAGCATCGTCATTTTTGATGATAGTGCCGAGCTGATTTTCGAGGCCAAATCGGCGTACCAGCGAAACCTTTCTGCAACCGGTGGTGTCGAAATGTTGCCCGCCAACGCGGGGTCTGTATTGCAGCCGCCTGAGATACAGCAACTGCGCGAGCTGGCTGCCGAGGTGAACATGAAGTATGCAAGCGTTTTGGACGAGAACGGTGCACCGAGACCGTGGGACATCGAGTTCGGCTTCGTCGACGGTGAACTGACGCTGTTCCAGATTCGCCCGTTGGTCGAAAAAACCAGCCGCAATTCGGATGCTTTGCTGCGGCGTTTGCGACCCGACCTTGCATCTGTCCCGGAGAATATTGTCGTCCAACTCGACGAAGCGCCGGCGGGCATCGCAGAGTGAATCAGGCTAAAGGTTTAGCAGCGATCGCGCTGCTGATGGCATCGTGCGTGGTTTTGGCTTATCCGCTGGACCGCGCTGAAGAATCGGGTATTCGTCGCCTGAACGGCTATTTACTGCAACAGCAAACGCCCGGCGCCGCCAAGCTTTGGCCGGGTCAGTTGCTGGACAGCGGCGACATCGCGTTACGCCTTGATGGTTATACCGGCCCCGATTTTGACCAGCTGCCAGAAGACCCGGAATTGGCCGGCTTTCTAGCGAAGACGTTGCGCGAGCGCGATCCGAGCTATGGCATGGTTCTGGTGGACATGACAAACCCGGAGAACATCCGCTGGGCAGGGCTCCGACCGGATGTAAAGCAAAATGCCGGGAGCGTGGGCAAGCTGATCTGTATGGCTGCGCTTTTTCATGCGTTGGCCGAAGCATTTCCGGATACCGAAGATCGCGCGCGCGTACTGCGGGAATCGGTTTCGCCGGCGGGGAGCTGGGTCAGCAATGAAAGTCACAAGGTTCCCAAGTGGAACGAGGAACTGCAACGCAATCTGCACTCCGTGATCGTTCCGGGTGACGAATTCCGCCTGAGCGAGTGGCTGGACCATGCGATATCCGCTTCGGCCAATGGGGCGGGTTCCATTATCTGGCGAGAGGCGATGCTTATTCGTCATTTTGGCGCCGAGTACCCGAAGAGTTTTGAGGAAAGTGAACGTTTCTTTAAGGAGACACCGAAAAAGGACCTGGCGGAGCTGGCGCAAGCCTTGGTAACGGAGCCTCTGGCTGCAGCGGGCATAGACACGAACAATCTTCAACAGGGATCGTTCTGGACCACGAATTCAAAGAACAAGGTACCCGGACGGATTTCCTTCGCAACGCCACGGGAACTGGCTCGGCTGGTATTCCGAATCGAAGAAGGACGGCTGGTGGATTCGTGGTCAAGCCTGGAAATGAAAAAATACATGTATCTGACCAAACGCCGGTATCGATACAGCTATGCCCCGGAACTGGGTTCGTCCGCGGTGTATTTTAAAAGCGGCTCACTGTATGCATGCAAACCTGAAGAAGGTTTTCGTTGCGACAAGTATATGGGTAACGATCGTAACCTGATGAACTCGGTCGCTGTGGTCGAAGGAATCGGTGAATCTGAACCGCACTACCTCGCTGTGCTGATGTCCAATGTTCTCAGGTTCAATTCGGCCTGGGATCACTCACGCATTGCGGCGGCCGTGCATGAAACCATCCGCACCAACGTTGCGCAGGCGTTGCGCGAAACCGCGACTGAAAAAGAAATGTCGGACTCGGGAAAGAGCGAGTAAAAATATATCCCTAGCGCTTGCGCAGCCAAACAAAGACACCGGTGAAGCACATATACAAAATACAAAGGGCCGTCAGGTCTGCCAAATATCGGCCCACCGTTGGCAAAATTCGTCCACTATGAAAATCGAGCAGTACGCGCTCCCAGTTTATTGCCTGGCCGAGTGCCGCTGCTCCAATCTGTTCGGCTTGATCCGCATTCAGCGTTGCGGGCGGAGACCAAAGAATAGTATCCGTTGAGTGCGCCACTGGCTCTGACAGACTCATGTTTTGCAAATCAAGTTCGTACAGTGCGCCCTCAATGGCGACGAATACGCGCCCGTCGTTCGTGCCGAGCTGTTCGATCAGGCCGGGTTCGTCCGGAGCGTAGCGCTCAATCAACTCAAGGTCACTGCTCGTGACCAGGAACTCCCGGCCGGTGGCGACAACAAAGACGCCGTCAGTCGCAACGGCACCCGTGAGCGGGCCCACGCTATTCGCGAGCACCTCGCCATCTGAGTAAAGCGTGTTCGAGGAAGTCGCAAACAACACGCCAGCTGTCGAAAAGGCTGAATCAACGGGCGGTAATTCATCACCATAAAGGCGCAGCAGCCATGGCGCTGCGGCGCGATGCGACATTCCGAAATCGTCAGCGTGATTCAGGATGAGGCCGCTTGCCGAAATCAGCACCAGGAAAAGCACCGAGCTCAAACCGAGGACGCGGTGCGTCTGGCGTGCCCAATGTCTACGGGGCGGAAGCAGTCTGGCTTGTTGTTCTTGTGTATTCATCGAGTACCAGCGCGAAATTAGCGCTCCGGGTTGCCGCTTTCACGGAAAGTGTAGCGCCGCTGATCCCATCGATGCCATGACTCAAGCTACCGTCATTGGTTAACCGCAGCGCCGAAAATTGTCGGGTAAAGAACGGATAGCGAATTTCCCAGCCGCGAGTCTCGCGAAAATGAAGTACGCGCAACGACTGAACCTCACCGTTTTCAATCACTACACCAAAGGTAATGTTTTGCTCCTTACCAATTTCGTCAATGATCCAGGCCGTTCTTGGACCCTCGTACCAGTAACGCATACGCAGCATTGCTGGCGCGTGGCCGAGCACTTCAGTTGCGTTCGCACGAAGCTCGTTGTTGATCCAGACTATCGACGAAGCTGGCTTGTCATGGCCAAAAGACTCGATCAGGAATTCCGATCGAGTCTGGTACTGGCCTGCTTCACCCTCGGCGAAGGAAGCGACCGAAACCAGCAGCAACAGTATTGGAAGTCGGCGCAACACTAAAATTGATAGCCAAGACCAATGTCGAAACCGTCAAAGTCCCTGCCGGCCTCGCTGGCGAGATTGTGCTCTCGTTGCCGGAAATCGAACTTGAAGACGACGTTGTCTGTTGGCCAGTAATTTACACCAAACTCATTCTGCGTGAACTGATCCTGGGCACGCGCGGCGTCGACGTCCTGGTAGCGACCGTAGATGCCGAAGTCGCCACGAGCGGTTCTAAAGCGATAGCTGGGTTCCAGAAACCAACCCGTTTGGCTGTCAGCGCCCGCCGCTTCGATCGCGGCGCCGGAGAAGTCCCAGCTCGCATAAACGCCTTTGAACGTGAAATCACCAATGCTGTAAATCGCATTTGCGGAGAGCAACTGGCCCTCATCGAGGCCATCGTTGCTGACCTGGCTGGCGTCGGTTTGATACTGATATGACAGACCAAGATCGAGGCCCGGTATGCCGCTGTAACGCAGTCTTGCTGTGTAGGCAGGATCGCTCGCCAGTGCCTCGGCAACTTTCTGCCGGCCGCTGCGTACGCGGAAAGCATTGCCGCCCGTTGTCGGCATGGCCAATCCGGAATGCATGGCGAAGTCCCAGCTCAACCCGGTTTCGTAGTGACCACTAACCGCGGCACCCGCTTCCCACCAGGTCGACGGGATGATGTCGCTCTCAACGGAATTGCGTTCGACGCCGTAAAACGTCGGCGGTTCGTGAGTCTCATTCAGGATACCCACCGGCAGCAGGAACAATCCCGCTTTCGCAGACAGCGTATCCGTCAACGTAAAGTCCACATAGGCCTGTTCGAGTTCAACCTCACCAGGAGCCCCGTCCCCTGCGAGCGAGTGCTCAAGTTCGAGTTCCGAGAAGAAGCGAATGCGGTCCGTGAATTCGTGACCGAAGAACAATACGAAGCGATGGAAATCGATCTGGTCGACATCGCGGGCGCTGTCATCGGCATTCAGATTGTTGTAATGCACTTCGCCATATCCACCGATGGTAGTGGAGGGCTGCTGCATCTCAGACATCGCGAACGTGTCGAGGTAATCACCAGTCGCTTCGATTTTCTGGTCGGCAGCGGCGAGCTGCGCATCGGCGGCCGCGAGCTTCCGTTTGAGCTCATCTATCTCGACCTGCTGCTGCTGGACGATCGCCCAGATTTCTTCGATATTCGGTGTTTCGGAGCGGGCCGGTGAGGCCATAACCAGCAGCGCAAAGCCCAGCCAGCAAATGGTTTTGTTCATTCTTATCAACTACTAACCAAGGATAGCGCAATCTTAATGCGATTCATTCTCAACTGCAAGTGATTCTCATTTACCAATAATTGCCTTATCCCCCCAAAGGGGTCAGAGCCCTTTTCAGAGAAAGACGCCCAAAGGGCTCTGACCCCTTTGGGGGGGCTACTCAGGTGGCGCTTGCGTGGCTGGCGCTGACTGTGCGACAACATGGCGTGCGTAACCGAACCATCACCCTTGTTGCCTTGTCTCTCATGTTGCTATCCGGCTGTAGCGATTCCAGACTCAAGCTGCCATCCAACATACAGACACATGCAGACGGACGGGTGCCTGTCGAAGAACTGTATGGCGCGTACACCACTTTGCTCGACCAGGGCTGGCAGCTCGACATTATTTTGCAGTCTCAACCAGATGGCACTGATTATGCTTTGCCGATCATCGCACTACGATCGCCGCGCATTGGTCCGGCCGTGTGGATTCTCTCGGGGATTCACGGAGAAGAACCCGCCGGCCCTCAGGCGATCTCAGCCACAATAGACAGCATCGCGGAGCTGGGTAAACGTTGGGGTGTGGTGTTGCTGCCTCTCAATAATCCGCATGGCTACGTTCGCAACTGGCGCTATCTGAATACTGCGGTCTACTCGGCCGAAGTGGATGGGCACAGCGTCGGCGACTCATCACACCTGTTGGCTGATGCGGATAACGCGGGTCGGGCGCGAGCGGCGTCGGCCTCGAGTCCGGAAGCAGATGCAATCACGTCCTATATCCTCGCGCAGGCCGCAGCGTATCCACCCGTCTTGAGCATCGACCTGCACGAGGACAATCTCATCAACGCGGGCTACGTTTACTCGCAAGGAGTCCTGGGAGCGAGCGATCCCATGGCTGCCTCGGCCGTCCGCATACTTCAGGACAACGATATCCCGATTAAAGTCGACGGAGTGACGCGATTCGACGAGCCGATCATCAATGGCATCATCGGGCCCGTCACAGACAGCTCCATCGACGAACTCATGAGTGCCGAGGAAGTCGTCGTAGATGGCCATACCAGGCCCGCCCCACGGGCATTCACAGTGCTCGTCTTTGAAACGCCCGCCGGCGATACTGACCTGCAATCGAGAATTGCGGCACACACGGCGTTGCTGCGAATGCTTGTTCAAGAACTCATCACTCCGCAGGAGCGTCGATGACATATAGATACCTGCAATCCTCCGCGATATCGATGCTGGTCATGATACTTGCTGCCAGCACGGCTAATGCTGCGCTGGATCTCAAAAACGCCAGGGTAGAAAAACTCGATAACGGGCTGACCGTCATCCTCCTCGAAGACCGCAACTTCCCGGTGGCGAGCGTGCAGATGCTATACCGGGTCGGTGCGCGCGACGAGGTCACGGGCAAGACGGGACTCGCTCATTTTCTCGAGCACATGGCTTTTCGCAACTCGGAGAATTTTCTCGAGGAAGGGCTGACCGCACCGATCTACGCGCTCGGTGGCGAGTGGCACGGATACACCTGGACCGACCAGACAACTTACTTCGCGACTGTGCCGAAAGAACATCTTGATCTGTTGCTGCGCATAGAGGCCGATCGCATGGCCCGGCTCACGATCTCGCCGGAACACATGGATGCCGAGCGTGGTGCAGTGCTGGCCGAAATGCACATGTACGAGAACTATCCGACTTCGATGCTGATCGACGCCGTGGTCTACACGTCTTTTCTGGCACATCCCTACCGCAACAATACTATTGGTTGGCAAAGCGACATCGAAAACCTGAAACACCAGGACGTCGTCGACTTTTACAAAAGCCACTACCATCCGGCGAACGGCGTGCTCGCTATTGTCGGTGACATAGACAGCGCTCAGACACTGTCACGCGTCACTGAACTGTTTGGCGAGTTTCCGCAAAGAGCACCGACCGCGCTGCCGCATACGCTGGAGCCGGAGCAGCAGGGTGAGCGGCGGGTCAGAGTGAGGGGCAGTTCGCCCGGCCGCCAATTCATGATCGCTTACCGTGCGCCGTCGGCCAACGACCCCGACTTTCCCGCCTTTCTCGTGGCGCAATCGTTGTTGGGAGCGAGTTCCGGCGTCAATTTCAACCAGAACGACTGGGGCACCCCTGTACGCAAAGGGTCCGTGCTCGACGGGGCGGCGACTGGCATTACGACCTGGTATCCACCCAGTGCACAAAACTACGTGTTTGTTATTGGCGGTTTTGCCGACGCGGGTGCCAGCGAAGCCAGCATCGAGCAGGAAATCGAAAGACGAATAGAATCGCTGCGCCGCCGCACGGTTAGTGACAAACGGCTGTCCAGCGCCGTCAATGAGGTTCTTGAACAACTCGTGTTTGATGTTGAAACGACTGAAGCAGCGGCGCATCAGCTCGCCTACTTCGAAGGCCTCGGCGCGCTCGAGACGCTGCTCGAGCTGCCAGACAGGGTCGCGGCTGTCACGCCGAGGGAGGTAAAAAGTGTGCTTTCGCGATACCTGTCGCCGGAGCGAAGGAGCATTGCCTGGTACGAACCGGCAAGCGACGGCCAGTCGACGCTCGTTTCCGCGAAGCCGAGCTCTGGAGAGCGGGTTTCGATAACGCCGCCGCTGGCAGTCGATACCACTCCTTTACCATCAGTCGAAACTGCGCAGCTTTCCGGTGGTATTCCGGTCATCGTGCAGAGTAACGATCTGTCGCCGTCCGCCTACCTGCAGTTGGTATTCGCATCCGCCAGGAGCGATGCAACAGCGAACAAGCCCGCACTCGGATACTCGGCCCTGGAGTATCAGCTGCGATCCGAAGATCTCGAAAAGATCATCGCAAAAATTCGCGCGTCTTTGGCCGACCCACTGGACCCACTGGAGCCCGTTTCCCCGTCAACAGACCCGGAGACCAGGCTCGAGCAAGTGTTTGGCGAGGTCATGGGAGGCGGGACTGCCGTGATGACAAAGTCGACGTCCCCTGTTTTGATTGTGGTCAGTGGTGATGTGGCGTTTGGCGACACGATGGCGCTGCTCGAAAAGGGATTCGGAAAATTAAAGGCACCGGAACTGCTGGCAGCACCGACGGCCAACTTCGCTGCCGAAGACATCAGGGTAAACCTCGGACTCCGGATAGCGCAGGCGCAACTCGGTTACATCGTTCCAGCCGCCGCACCAAACAATAAGGAGGCCGATGCACAGCGATTGTTGTTGTACATACTGAGCCATGGGTATGACGGTCGTCTCGGCAAAATCGCGATCTCGGATCGCGGGCTCGCCTACTACATCGACAGCCGGTATCGATCCGACGGCAATAGCGCGTACATAACCCTGGGTATCGGCGTCGATGTCGATAAACTCGAAGACCTGAAGGCTCTGCTGGAAAGCGAACTGCAGCGCCTGCGCGATGAACCGCCCACGGAAGCCGAATTCGAAGAGGCGAAGACTTACCTGCTCGGTCGAGCGCGGAGTGCGGCGCAAAGCAATGCAGAACTAGCGACCACGCTCGCCGAACAATGGCTGTGGTACAAGGAAACCGTAACGCCGGAGGCGCTGGCCGCGAAGCTCGCGACGATTACTTACGAGGATTTGCTGGACGCCGTTCCCGCCTTTACCGGCGGCACAACTATCGTTGTAACGAATTAAATCTATAAAGTATCGGGTTCCATCGAATGACTGAATTGACTCATCGCCTGGCGCGGGTGGCGGATGTTCCAGCTATCAAGGAACTCATGCAGCTTTCAATCGCCGAGAATATGAAAGCCTTCTTGTCACCGCAGGAAGTCGTGGCCGCACAGGAGACCATGGGCGTCGACAATAGCCTGATTGAAGACGAGACCTACTACCTGGTCGAAGCGATGCAGAGCGGTGCATCGGTCCTGGTCGGTTGCGGTGGCTGGGGTAAACGCAAGACGCTCTACGGCGGAGATCACACGGTCGGTCGGGACGACAGCTACAGTGATCCCGAAACGGACGCCGCTCGTATCCGGGCAATGTACACTCACCCGGCGTGGGTGCGTCGTGGTATTGGCAGCCTGCTGCTGGATATCGGCGAGGCTGCCGCGCGGGATGCCGGATTCAAAACGATCGAACTCGGCTCAACCATACCCGGCGAACCGTTTTATCTCGCCCGGGGCTATCAGGAAAAGGATCGGGACACGCACATGGGTGCTAACGGCGCTGAGAGCGTCGTTATAAAAATGTTCAAAGTCTTGTAATCAGTTTGCGTATTCGAATATTTGGTCTTACGCCTCGCAGGTCTTTGCGATGGTCTTGTATTGTCTGCCTGATCTGCCAGACCTGCGGCGCCTATGCACAGAGTCCGCCAGCGCCTCGGCCTGAGATGCGGGCACAGCAACTGCTCGCCTCGCCAACGCTGGACGGTGACGTAATCGGCGACGCAGCATGGCAGGGTGTCGTTCCGGCTACGGGATTCAGGCAGGTGCAGCCGGATGATGGTCAGCCCGCAACGCAGGAAACCGAGGTTTACATCGGTTTTTTGGATGATGCCCTTTATATAGGCGTCGTTGCGTATGACAAACAAGTGGATGCGATCACCGTCACCGACAGTCGCCGCGATGCGAGCCTCGACGACACTGACAGCTTTCAAGTCATCATCGACGGACTCCGCGACGGACAAAACGGTTATGTGTTCGGCACCAATCCGGCGGGCCTTGCCTACGATGGCCAGGTCGTTCGCGAAGGGTCGGGCGGGCAACTCGGTTCCGGTGCAGGCGGCTTCAATCTCAACTGGGACGGAAGCTGGGACGTTGTGGCGACGATTTCCGACATCGGCTGGAGTGCGGAAATGCGCATTCCGTTTCGAACCCTGCGTTACGGGCCGGGTGAGACGCAAACCTGGGGCATCAATTTTCAGCGCAACATCCGGCGCAATAACGAAGTTGCGTACTGGGCACCCCTGTCGCGACAGAGAAACATCCACCGCGTTTCGGATGCCGGAACGATCGCGGGCATCGTGCCGCCAGCGCAGAAAAATCTGAAAGTGACACCCTACGTTCTCGGCAAGTCATCTCGCGGCGGGAATATCGTTGGCACGGAAAGCGAGGCCGATTTTGGCTTCGACATCAAGTATTCGATCACGCCCAGCCTGACCCTGGACGCCACCTACAACACCGACTTTGCCCAGGTCGAGGTCGACGAGCAGCAGGTTAATCTTGATCGGTTCAGTCTTTTCCTGCCGGAAAAGCGCCCGTTCTTTCTCGAGAATGCAGGCCAGTTTACGGTGGGCAATGCAGAGCAGGTCGAGCTGTTCTTCAGCCGCCGTATTGGCATAGCGGACGATGGCGAGCAGATTCCGATCGATGGCGGTGTGCGTCTGTCGGGCAAGGTCGGCGGCAGCACCAACCTCGGTTTTCTATACATGAGTTCCGAGGCGGTCATGGGCGTGGCGCCGGGGAACCAGTTTACCGTCGCACGCGTGAACCAGGAGTTGCCAGGTCGGTCCGCGGTCGGATTTTTGATTGTTGATCGTCAGGGCGACGGCAGCTACCGGGTTGCAGCGGACGACGATCAAAACCAGACCTATGCGATCGATGGTCGATGGGGCATCGGTGAGAACCTGATCTTGTCGGCCTGGGCAGCGAAAACAGCGACACCCGGCCTCGCGGGTCGCGATGATGCGTACGCATTGAAGGCCGATTACGATTCGGCAACCTGGGCTTACCGCCTGAGTTACACGGAAGTTGGTGGCGACTTTAACCCTGAGGTCGGCTTCCTGAGTCGCAGCGCGTACGAGCGAATCGAAGCATTCGTCATGCGCCGTATTCGTCCGGATGATTTATGGGGGCTTCTGGAAATCCGGCCACACATGAGTTACCAGGGCTATTGGGACTTCGATGGCTTTCAGGAAACCGGCTACTGGCATAACGATGTGCACTGGGCGTTCCGCAACGGTTACGAATTGCATACGGCGGTCAATGTTACGCGTTCGGGATTAACGGACCCGTTCGAGATTGTTGATGGCGTTATCGTTCAGCCAGGCACCTACGATCATGCCGAGGGTCAGATTGTTTTTTATACCAACCAGGCGGCTCCTTTGAGCCTTTCGTTTCAAGGTATCATTGGTGGACGTTTTGGCGGCGACCGACTGTCACTGGGTCCCGAGCTGAAATATCGTATCGGCGAAACGTTCAGCTCGGAGTTATCGTACATCTACAATAAGTTCGACCTGCCCGTTCCCGGTGGACAGTTCGACGCCAACCTCGCGAGATTGAGGCTGTCATATTCATTTACGCCGAAAATCCTTTTGCAGGCGCTCGTGCAATACAATGAACTGGATGATGTGCTTTCAACAAACCTGCGTTTTGCCTGGCTGCAATCGGCGAACTCGGGGCTCTATCTTGTATACAACGAGATCGACGAAGGCGGTGTTGGCGCTTTGCCCGCCGGCCGCGAGATCATTCTGAAGTACAGTCACATCTTCGACGTGTTCAACTAATGACAAAACTAAATATTACGCGGCGGGACTTTCTGAACGGTATCGCTCTCAGCACCGTAGCGGGTTCGACCTTGAGCCCGCTCGAGGTGCTCGGCGCCGTTCGCCCGCCACTCGTTTACCCACCTGGCCGTACCGGCCTGCGCGGCGCGCATATCGGCTCTTTCGAGGTGGCGCACGCGATCTCGTGGGAAGGCGTCAGGTACGCAAAACCAGCGGCCCTGACGGACACGGTCTACGACCTTGTCATTGTCGGCGGCGGTCTCTCGGGATTAGCCGCCGCGGTCTATTACCAGCAACGATGCGGCGAAGATTCGAAAATCCTGATACTCGACAATCACGATGATTTCGGTGGACATGCGAAACGCAATGAATTCAATGTCGATGGACGTACCCTGATCGGTTACGGCGGCAGCCAGTCCATCGATACACCCGGTAGTTACTCGGTGGCTGCACGGCAGTTGCTGATCGACATCGGCATCGATACGGATCGTTTTTACGATTACTACGATCAGGATTACTTCAGCAAGCGCAACCTCAAGGATGGATACTATTTTAGTGCCGGCGAATACGGCCGGGATGTAACAGATCAGCATATCGGTGGTCGCTGGGGGTTCAAACCCGAAGCCGGTTTTGAAAAGATTGTCGAGACCTACCCTATCGACAACGCGGCCCGTGTTGCATTGATCAATATGGTCAATAGCGACACGGATTACCTGCAGGATACCGACCCGGGTACGAAACTCGATCGCCTGCGCCGCACAAGCTACCGGGATTACCTGCTCAAGGTCGTAGGTGTACCGGAAGAGGTCTACTATTTGTTCCGCGATCCGATTAAGGGCCTTTGGGGCGTCGGTTGGGACGCGCTGTCAACGCTGGAGGCCTGGCGCATCGGGATGCCCGGCACTCAACACCTTGACCTGGCGGGCCTGCTGCCCCACGAGGAAGAACATGACGAGCCCTACATTTTTCACTTTCCCGACGGCAACGCCGGCGTTGCTCGTGCCCTCGTTCGTCATCTGATCCCGGCTGCGCTCCCCGGCGGCTCGATGGAAGACCTGGTATCGGCACCAGCCGATTATTCGCAACTGGATAAGGCGGACTCCCGGGTTCGGCTCAGGTTAAACAGCACGGCGGTAGACGTGCGGCATACCAGTGACCAGAAGGCCGTAGACGTCAGCTATGTAACAGAAGGCAAGGTCCATTGCGTGCGCGGCAAACACGTGGTGATGGCGTGCTACAGCCGGATACTCCCGTACATCTGTCCGGAGCTCCCGGAACAGCAATCCGAAGCGATTGCCTATGCCACCAAGGTTCCACTGGTTTACGTTAGCGTCGCCGTTCGCAACTGGCAGGCTTTCGCCAATCTCGGTATGAGCCACATAACGATCCCGAAACCCGCATTGATGCATTCATTCGGCATGGATTTTCCGGTCAGTGTGGGCGAGTACCGTTACACGCAAAAGCCCGGCGACCCAACAGTGTTGCACGGTACCTGGGTACCCGCGATGCCGGATCTGGGTTTGTCTGCACGAGAACAACATGTGATCGGACGTCGTCAGTTGTACGAGAAGTCCTATGGCGAGATGGAGTCCGGGATCGTTGCACAGATCCAGGGGGCTTTGGCACCCGGCGGTTTTGATGCGGAGCGCGATATCGCAGGCATTACCGTGAATCGTTGGCCGCACGGGTACGCCTACGAATACAATGATTTCAGCGACCCGGCAGATTGGGGTCCGAAGAATGGTCCGCACATTCGCGGCAGGGCGCAAATCGGCCGCATTTCGATTGCCAACTCTGATGCTTCAGCTTTGGCATACGTCAACGGCGCTTTCGATGCCGCTGACCGGGCAGTTAATGAACAAATCACTGTAGGAGGGAAAATATGAGACGCATAATTGCGCTGATTCTAGCTCTGGGAATGTTGCCTGTTGTCTTTTTGGTCGCCACGTCGAGTGATGATGCGCAGGCTTCAACAGTTGTGCATCCGGCGAAAATCAGCAAAGAAGATACAACGGGCCGGATTTTCGAACGCGAGAATATGATCAGAACCGAAAAAAATGGCAACACGACGCTGGATGTAACGACCTTACTGAGCAGTGACAGGAAGTTTGCGTCCGGAATGTACAAGTCCGGCAAAACGCGTAGCGAAATTACTGAGCCCTATGGCGTCGATGAATTCATGTACTTCATCGAGGGCGGGGTGACACTGACCTCGGTCGATGGCAGCGAAATAATCGTCAGCGCCGGCGAAGCCGTCACTATTCCGAAAGAATGGATGGGTGTCTGGGATACGGATGGCTACACAAAGATCTGGGTAATCTATTCCGAGGATGGTTCTGGCCTGGAATAGTTTTCACAGTAAGAGGAGCATCTGATGCCAATTTTGCGAACGTGCTGTTTGCTCGTATTAACACTTTGCGGGCTCGCACTCACCGCCGCCTGCAGCGATAAACCCAGGGAAGTTGCTGACACCGTATTCCTGGATGCCAAAGTCTATACGGTTAACAGCGCGCAACCCTGGGCAGAAGCGATTGCGATCAGTGGCGACACTATCGTCTACGTTGGCGACAACGATGGCGCGATGGACCTGATCGGAGACACGACGCAGCAAATCAACCTGGACGGAAAGCTGTTGTTGCCGGGTTTCATCGATACTCATTTACACCCGCTTGCTGGCGGTGAGTTCGCTCGAGCGCTTTCCCTGCAGACCAATGGAACTATTGAGGGTTGGGTGCTCGCGATAGACGAGTTCGCCAAAGCGAACCCCGATGCCAGGGTAATTTTCGGCTACGGTTTTCTGGCTACGACCTTCGGGCCTGAAGGCCCGACGCGGCAATTGATTGACACAATAGTCCCTGACCGGCCGGTCCTGATCATTGACGAGGGCTTTCATGGCGCATGGGCGAACACTGCCGCCCTCGAAGCGTTGAACATTACGCAGGACACGGCAGACCCGGTACCCGGCTACAGTTACTACAAGCGAGATGAAAACGGCGATGCTACCGGCTACCTCCTCGAAGAAACGGCCTTCACTGCGATGGACGCCCTCGATGTCATCAACGACGAAGTCATTATCGAAGGTACGGGACTTGTGATTGAGATCATGAACTCCTATGGCGTAACGGCCGCATTTGATGCCGGCAACGGTTACGAAGCGGAACGGACGCTTGGTATTCTCAGTCGAATTCAGCAGAACGGCGATCTGAAGCTGCGCCTTGTTGGATCGGTCCGGGCCAGACCCGACCAGAGCCCGCAGGAAATCGTCGACGAGGCTGTGCATTGGCGCGACACCGTTCGCGGAGATGGTTTTCATTACAACACGCTGAAAATTCCGGATGACGGCACCGTCGAGGGTCGTACGGCGGCGATGTTTGAAGACTATCAGGGCGAGCCGGGTAATAGTGGCAGCACGGTATTTACGGAACAGCAACTAATAGAAATGATTAGTGGGGCTGCCAGGCGCAACATAGACGTACACATACACGCTCTTGGGGAAAGGGCGATACATGAAACGCTGAACGCGATAGAGGCAACCCGGGCAGCGTTTCCCGAAACCGACAGCCGCTTTACGATATGCCATCTGCAGGTCATTACCGATCAGGACCTTGCACGCTTCGGCGAGTTGGACGTCATCGCGCAAAGCACACCGCTTTGGGCGTCGTACGACGTTTACGGCAAGCAATTTGTCAGCGACGACCAGTTCAACCGTTATTGGCGTTTCAAGAGTCTGGAAGACACAGGAGCCAGGCTGACTTTCGGCAGTGACTTCCCGGCCAGCGGTGCCGGAAGCCTTGGGCTGTCACCGCTCGTTCAAATTGAAATAGGACACACCCGCCAGGAACCCGGCAGTCCTGATCAGGACATTCAACCAAGAGAATCTGAACGACTCAGCGTGGCAAGCCTGGTTCGCGGTTTCACGCTGGATGCTGCCTACCAGCTGCGCATGGAGAGCGATATCGGTTCGATCGAAGTCGGTAAAAAGGCAGACCTGGTTGTTCTCGACCAGAACATTTTCGAAGTCGACGCGTATTCGATCCACAAAACCAATGTGGTCACGACCATGTTGGGCGGACAAATCGTGTACACGAAAAGTCCAAAAGGGCTCTGACCCCTTTTGCGGAGCGTAACCTAAAGGCGCAGCGCACCGTCGACATCGATGCAGCGGCCGCTAAAGTAATCGTTCTCGAAAATGAACTCGACGGTTTTCGCGATTTCGTCCGGATCCCCAAGGCGGCGCGCCGGAATGGTCGCCGCGATTTTCTCTCGAGCTTCCGGCTTCATGCTCATCACCATTTCCGTGGCGATAAATCCGGGCGCTATTGAGGCCGCGCGAATACCGTAGCGCGCGAATTCTTTTGCCCAGACGACAGCCAGCGCCTGTACGCCCGCCTTCGTCGCCGAGTAGTTCGCCTGGCCCATGTTGCCGTGACGGGAAATGGACGAAATATTGATGATGCAGCCCTGGCAACCGAGCGCGATCATTTGTTTCGCGGCCTCCCGGCCGCAGAGGAAGACGCCCGTGAGATTCACGTCGATTACGGCCTGCCACTGGTCCAGTGCCATTTCGGACACCAGTTCGCCGTCCTTGTATTTCAGCGTGAGGCCGTCGCGTGTAATACCCGCATTGTTAATCAGGCCGTGCAGTGCACCGAAATCAGCGGCAACTTTTTGCATTGTCTCAATAACGTCGCCCTCTTTGGCAACGTTAGCGGAATAGACTTCGACTCGCTCGGCACCGGCTGCAAGGCAAGCCGCTTTAGTGGTCTGCAACGAGTCCTCGTCGAGATCAATCAGGGCCAGCTGGCATTTTTTCGCAGCCAGCTGTTCCGCCATCGCTGCACCGAGCCCACGGCTCGCACCTGTTATTACTATCACCTTGCTCTTCAGGTCCATCGGTTGCTCCAATACTTTTTGTCTAGCTTTTTATTTTGGCGTAACTGCCGGGTGCGTCTTCGATAATGTCGAGTTCTCCATCGCCCGGTTTTCTGGCCGCAACCATTTCGCCCGACAGTGGCGCCAGCCAGGTATTCCAGTCGTCCCACCACGAACCCGGACGGGACTCCGCGCCGGCGAGCCATGCGTCGAGATCATCCGGCTGCTCTTCGTTCATCCAGTAGTTGTACTTGTTCGCACACGGCGGATTGATGACCCCGGCTATATGTCCGGATCCCGCGAGCATGAAACGGACGGGGCCTGAAAACAGGTTCTTCGCTTTGAACACGGATGGATACGGTGCAATGTGATCTTCCCTGGCTGATTGCAGGTAGATCGGCATCGTCACCTTGCCGAGATCGATGGGTGTGTCGTTCAGGCTGATACCGCCCGGCTTGGCGAGATTGTTCTTCAGGTAACACTCTCGCAAATAAAACATGTGCAGCGCGCGTGGCATTCGCGTTGCATCCGCGTTCCAGTACAGCAGATCAAACTTCATCGGGTCTTTGCCGAGCAAATAGTTGTTGACGTAAGAAGACCAGATGAGGTCATTCGACCGTAGCAGGTTAAACGCCGTCGACATGGCGCTACCTTCAAGATAGCCCGTCTCCGCCATTTGCTCCTCAAGGCTGTCGAGCTGTTTCTCGTCGATGAATACCTTCAGGTCACCCGCTTCAGAGAAGTCCATCTGTGCGGCAAAAAATGTTGTTGCCTTGACGCGCTCGTCCTTTTTCGCGGCCATGTAAGCCAGTGCAGCACCGGTCAGCGTTCCACCGATACAATAGCCGATGAGATTTACCTCCGACTCGCCGGTGGCCGCTTCGACCGCGTCGAGCGTTTCGAGCACACCTTCGTTGAGGTAATCCTCCATTGTCTTGCCTGAGAGTTTCTGGTCGGGATTAACCCAGGACACGACAAATACCGTGTAACCGTGACCGACGGCCCAACGCACGAACGAATTCTCCGGCTGCAGGTCAAGAATGTAGTACTTGTTTATCCACGGCGGGAATATGACCAGGGGCCGTCGATACACTTCTTCCGTCGTCGGCTCATACTGGATGAGCTGCAAGATGTCGTTCTGGTAGACAATCTTTCCGGGTGTCGTCGCGACGTTGACGCCAAGCTCGAACGCATTTTCGTCGGTCATCGCGATTTTCAGTTTGCCGTCGCCGGCCTTGATATCGCGAGCCAGGTTCTGCATGCCGCGCACGAGGTTCTGACCGCCGCTGTCTATCGTCGCCTTGATGACGTCGGGGTTTGTCAGCAGAAAATTGCTGGGCGACATCGCATCAGCAAGCTGCTTGGTGTGAAACTGGACTTTCTTCGCGTCCGCTTCGCTCATACCTTCGATGTTGGACATCGTATCCATCAGCCAGCGGCTGGTGATCAGGTATGACTGCTTGATGAAGTCGAAAATCGGATTCTCGTCCCACTCACCGGATTTGAATCGCTTGTCACCTTTGTCGGCTGTGGTGGTGACGCCGGTCTTATCACCCAGAACTTTAGCGGCTGCGCTTTGCCAGAGCTGCATGTGCTGCTGCCACAGGTCGAGGTTGGCCTTCATCAGCCTGGCCGGGTCCGATGTCAGGCCTTTGGCGCTTTCCTTGAAGGAACCCAGTACGTTGAATGGGTCCAGCATCTTGCCGATTGCCTGTGGGGGTGTTGCGATGAGTTTCGCGAATGCCTGTTGATTCTTCTCGAGTAACTGAAGGAACTCGGATGTCATGGCCCCAAGATCCGGCATGCCGCTCGATTTGTCTGGTTTCTCGCTCACGATCCTACTCCGTATCTTTGTCGGAAGATTTCTTCCCGAGCATCGCGTCCTGCATGGCCTTCCATGCTTTCATGTTGCTCGCCGCAATATCCTGAATGGTCGTCAGCGGCAAGGCGGTCATGGACAGGCGCATTTGCTCCTGCAGGGCGGCGTGCTGCGATGCAAACGAGTCAAAGCTTTTCAGCAGGTACTCACCCATCATTTCCTGCATGGGATTGCCGTAGAGGCGAATCAGGCGCATCAGAAAAGTGGAGTCGAGCATGGGTCGCCCACCCTGTTCCTGGTCAGCGATGATTTGCAGCAGCAGTGGCCGGGTGAGGTCTTCGCCCGTGGTGTCGTCGACGATTTCAACGTCGTTGCCGGCAATGATCAGACTGCGGATGCCCTCCAGCGTGATGTGCTGGCTGGTATTCGTATCGTACAGGCGGCGGTTGGAGTACTTCTTGATCAGGTGCTTATCAGCCATCAGTGCGCTTCCTCTTGCCTCGCCAAGGGCCTAAGTACCGCAATGATAAACAAGGCGCCCAGCGATTGGGCGCCTTGCTGATTCACAGTGCGCAGGTTCAAGCAGCTTTCTTGGCGGAGGCTTCAGCGGCCTTTTTGACGGGCTCGACGAAATCCTTGTCGATCAGGTCGGTCGTCGATTCCTGGAACGTCTTGCCAAGCTCCACGTATTCGGTAGCACGCTTGGTTACGAGTTCAGCGAACTCCTTCGTTGACGCAAGCTGCTGGTCGAATAAGGCTTTCGGCTCTGTGATTTCAACCGTGAGCTTGGCCTGGCTTACCGCGAACTCGAGGACATCGCCGAAGAACGCGTAGTTCTTGCGTGCGACCTGCTCAAAAGCTTCGACGGCGATGCCATGAAACTGGCGAACGGGCTCAAGGCCTTCTTTTTGCAGCGCGGCGAGTTTCTCAAAGGTTTCGTTAAATGCGGTCATGATTCTTCACTCCTGGGGGGATGTACTTTTGTGCATTGCAAAATACTAGCAGATCTATTGTGCAACGCAAGATAAAATACAGAGAATCATATTATTTATCATAAAAACAAACAGTTAGGAATACACAAGTAGGAGACAAGCTTACTGCGACGCGCAAATTCGCGCGCAACTGGCTACTTTCTATTGCGTCGCGGCAGGTCTAAATCCACTTCCTCCATTTGAAGAACAGTACGAGGCCGACACCGAGCACGATCATCACCAGGGTTGCGATTGTGAAGCTGTAGGAGCTGACAGTGCCGGGCAGACCGGCGACATTCATGCCCAGCAATCCGGTCACAAACGTGAGTGGCAGGAAAACTGCCGCAACGACCGACAGCAGGTACATCCGCGAGTTCTGTTCCTGAGCGACACGGTTCATGAGATCTTCCTGGGTTACCAGCGCGTTCTCCCGCGCGAGATCCAGATCCTCAATATATCGCGTGACGTGGTCGCCTTCGTCGCGAACGGCGATCAGGTCCTTATCGGTCATGATGGACGTCGTTGATCTCGCCAGTCGCTCCAGCGCATCCCTTTGTGGCGCCAGGTGGCGACGGATCGCTGCCGCCTGTCTTCGGACTACGCCGAGTGCAGTCCGAATATCGCCGATATCGCCCTCGGCGATGTCGGCATCGAGTTTATCCAGCATCTCTTCGATATTTTCGACGGCAGCCTCGATCCTGACGGCGAGGAAGCTCGTCAATACCAGCAGAAAGTCGCCAGCCGTTTTTGGCCCTGTGCCGTTCAGTAAACCGTCGCGAACGTCACGGACCGACAACACGGTACGACGATGCGAGGTGATGATCCTGTTCTTCTCCAGCACCACCCGGATGGCCACCATATCGTCGGGAACTGCTCCCGGATTCATGTTGATGCCGCGCATGATGATCGCGAGACCGTCGGGCTCGGCCAGGGAGCGGGGACGGGTTTCTCCGGCCAGCACGATCGCAAGCAGGTTCTTGTGAATATTGCTGTGCTCGATGAGCCATGCGCGTGCGGACTTATGACCCTGGTCGCAGTCGACCCAAAGTACACCGTCACTGGCCGACCAGTCATCGACCTCGGCATCGCTGAGTTCGCGCGCACCTCCCTCGCCGTCGAACAACAAGGCAAATTCGAACTTTCTCTGGGCGTTACTCACGTACCGGCACCTGATTTATCCGGGGCTGCATTGAGCAAACGTATCTCCAGGGGAGCCGCGTTGCTGACGTGCACATCCTGCTGCGGGAAGGCGATGACTATGCCGTTCTCGTTGAACAGCTCGTCTATGCGAAATCGTACGTCGCTGCGAATTTGTCGCAACTCGCGTTCACCGCCAACGTCGCTCCAGAAATAGGCATCAAAAATGACGGCACTATCGCCGAAGTCATCGAGCACCACGAGGGGCGGTGGTTCGGCCTTGATTTCGGCCTGCTCCCGGACCGCCTGCTCGATGAGCGCCGACACGAGCTTCAGTGGCGACCCGTAGGCGACGCCGACTCTGACTATGGTCCGAATCTGGTAGTCAATCAAAGTCCAGTTTATGACCACGCGCTCCAGCATCTGGCTATTCGGGATCAGGAGATGAACGCCGTCGGTACGCCGGATGCGGGTAGACCGGTTGCCAATACGCTCAACCGTCCCCATATGGGAATCGACCTCAACGAAATCATCTACCCTCACGGGTCGCTCTATCAGCAATATCCAGCCGCTGATGAAGTTATTGATGATGTTCTGGGCACCGAAACCAACGCCAATGGCAACGGCGCCTGAAATAAAGGCGAAAGCACCCAGCGGCACATGCAACAGGCTGAGCGCAGTCATGACGACCGTAATTAACAGCCCGTAATAGACAATGCGTTGTAGAATGTGGGCGGCGTCCGGCCGCATTTCCGTCTGGGCCAGCCGGCGCCGAATAACGCGAGCGATCAGGCTGCTGCCGATATAACCCACCAGCAACACAAGGGCCACGAGCACGAGTTGGCTGACCAGCACAGCCGTGCCGTCGCCGAAACTGAACAAAGGAAAGGACCAGATAGTCTTAAGTGTGTCCATAGAGCCAAACTGCCACAATTCTATTCAACCCGATGACTGTACCTTCAGCCCGAATGAAATCACAGCCGAAACTTGATGCGCCGAGATGGCCTGCAGTTCTGCCGGTATCCGCAGTACTCGCACTGTGTCTGCTGGCGCCAGTTTCAGCATCGGCCGAAGTCAAGATTGCCGGACTGGACGACGAGCTTGCGACCAATGTCCAGCTGCTGTTGCCCTTGTCGGGCAGCGCTTGCGATTCAGCGCGTTGGCGAATCGAGCGACTGTTTCGCGATGCGGATAAAAGTATTCATGAAGCACTGGAGGCCCTGGGCTATTACGAGGCGACTATCTCGAAGTCGCTTACCTGGAGCGAGGAGTGCTGGAATGCGAGCTTCGATATAGAGGCGGGCGCGCCGGTAATAATTGCGAACAGCAAAGTCGAAGTGCAGGGCGCGGGTGCCAGTGATTCGGACTTGTTGCCAAAAGTCCGTGTATCTCGTCCCGCTGTTGGTGATGTCATGAACCACGGTAAGTACGAAGCCTATAAATCCGACCTGCTGCGGACGGCGATCAGTGCGGGATATTTC
>Ga0224500_10000733_pt1 | contig 21234 bp, 19 predicted proteins | sample SF_Oct11_sed_USG_FD_168126 | JGI IMG/M metagenome (GOLD analysis project Ga0224500, IMG submission 168126) | Sediment microbial communities from San Francisco Bay, California, United States - SF_Oct11_sed_USGS_4_1 | ecosystem: Environmental > Aquatic > Marine > Sediment | place: USA: California... | reverse complement strand
CGAGGTTAGTGAAGCCTTTGTCAGCTACGATCCGCATAACGATCCGACCAACCCCGACGACAATTACATTGTGTACGTCATCTGGGTGTTCATGACGGCGCTCCTGGTCGGTGTGTTCGGTTTCTTCGGTATCCACGACGTCCTCTGGCTGCAGCGTTCACTGGTTGGCGTACTGCGCGGTGAATTCAAAGAGGAGTACGACACCACCGGCCAATACGTGCGACGCTTTACGAAGATGAACATTCGCATGCATGTCGTCATTATCGTGACCTTCCTCCTGCTTGCCTTGACCGGCTTGCCGTTGAAGTTTCATGCGGCACCCTGGGCGCAAACGCTGATGGACCTGTTGGGCGGAGTGGAATCCGCGCGCTTCATACACCGCGTCGCGGCGATTGGTACTTTCGGGTACATGGCATTTCACGTCGTGCACCTGCTTATTCGCTGGGCATTCAACAAGGAGAGGGGCTTGTTGTGGGGACCGAATTCGATGGTGCCGCAGCCCAGGGACTTCCGCGATTTCGTGGCGAACATCCGTTACTTCCTCTATTTCGGCGAGCGACCGCAAGGGGACCGATGGACCTATTTCGAGAAGTTCGACTATCTCGCCGTGTTCTGGGGCGTTTTGGTAATCGGATTATCGGGATTGATGTTATGGTTGCCGGACTTGTTCACATCCTTCCTCCCGGGCTGGACGCTGAACGCGGCCTACGTGATTCACAGTGACGAGGCCTTGCTTGCGACCGGATTCATCTTTGTATTCCATTTCTTCCACACGCACTTGCGTCCCGAAAGTTTTCCGATGGACCTGGTCGTGTTCCTGGGCAAGATGCCCCTGGATCAATTCAAAGCGGAACGGCCGCTCGAATATCAACGCCTGCTCGACAATAACGAGCTGAACGACTATCTTGTGGACGCCCCGACGTCCGCCGAAGTTCGCAGAGCCTACGCCTGGGGTACGGTGTTTCTACTTATCGGAGTCACCCTTGCTTTTGGGATAATCTTTGCTTTGCTGGGCGCCTGAAACAGTAACCAACAATTAGCGACCATCGTCTGAGGATCATTATGGTTAGGAATTTTATTGTCTCGATCACACGCAGCGTAATCAGCCTGACCGGTACGGCGATTTCAGTCGCGAGTCTGGTGCTCATGCTGAGCCTGTTTGTGCTCGAGCAGTTCGGCTTTGAGGGCGGACCCTATCTCGGCATCCTGACCTATCTGATCCTGCCGATGATTTTCGTCGCCGGCCTGGTCCTGATCCCGATCGGGGCCGTATTGTGGCGCCGCAAGATCAACCGCATGCCCGGCGGAGAAAGTACGCCGCTGATGCCGGTCTTCGATCTGAATGTGCCGAAGACCCGCAACTGGCTGCTGATCTTTCTTGGCGCGACGATATTCAACGTGGTCATTCTCTCTACCGCGACCTACAAGGGTTTGGAGGTGATGGAGTCCGTCGAGTTTTGCGGCATGGCTTGCCACTCGGTGATGGAGCCCGAGCACACGGCACACCAGAGATCCGCGCATTCCCGAGTGAAATGTGCGGGTTGCCATATCGGTCCGGGGGCCGACTGGTTCGTCAAGTCCAAGCTTGACGGTGCCTGGCAGCTGGTCGCCGTGGCACTCGATCTCTACCCGCGGCCGATACCGACGCCGCTGCACGACCTGCGCCCGGCCCGGGATACCTGTGAGCAATGTCACTGGCCGACGAAGTTTGTGGGCGACAAGTTATCCGTGCGCAAGACCTACAAGGACGATGAGGAGAATACCGAGCTGACCACGGCACTGCTGCTGCGCGTCGGCGGTTCCGAAGGAACGGGCTCCACAGGCATACACTGGCATGTCGACCCGGACGTCGAGATTCGCTATCGCTCCGACGAGACGCGCGAAGAGATTTACGAAGTCGAGTTCAATAACGAGGATGGGGAAGTCATTGTCTTCAGCGACCGCAAGGCACCTGAAGAAGGCGGCATGTGGAGGACCATGGATTGCGTCGACTGCCACAATCGGCCGAGCCACATTTACCAGCCGCCCGGAAAGGAGATTGACCGGGCGATCAGTTCGGGCCTGATCGACCGCGACCTGCCGTTTGTGAAGCGTGAAGGCCTGCGCATCATCGATGCCGAGTACGAATCTCATGAACTTGCACGCGTCGCCATCGACGAGCAGCTGACACGCTACTACGCTGACAATTACCCGGAGCTCGCCGTCGCAGACAAGGACGCGATCGTGGCGGCAGCCAATACACTGGGCGATATCTATTCCGTCAACGTGTTCCCGCAAATGAAGGTGTGGTGGGACACCTATCCCAATCACATCGGGCACGAACAATCGGACGGTTGTTTCCGCTGTCACAACAAGCGCATGCGCACGGCTGAAAGGGTAGAGCTCGAACATGAGTGCGATACCTGTCATGTGCTGCTCGCGGAAAAAGAAGAAAACCCGCACATCATGTCGACGCTGGATCCAGTTGGAAATGAAGACGCTGACTAACACCACGAACGTGGACGGGGCGAGGGCGAACGGACGACGTCAGATCGTTTACGAACTTATCAGCGGTGGCACCGGCCTCGTGCTCGCGCTGTTCATGTGGGGCCACGTCATCCTGGTCGGATCGATTTTGACCGGGGAACGCGGTTTCAACTGGATGGCGACGATGCTCGAGGACTATTACATCGCGCAGCCGACGGTCGCCGCCATCTTCACGCTCTTCGTCATCCACGCAGTCTTCGCCGCACGCAAGATTCCGGCGCAGCTGGCGGAAAGGCGGCGCATGATTGCGCTGGCAAAGGGCCTGGATCGAGCCGGCCGCGAAAAGGTACCGTCGCGACGCGACAACTCACCGTTTGTTCCGCACCTCGAGTCCATGCTCTGGATCTGGCAAGTACGCACGGGCATGGTGATCCTCGTGCTCGGCAGTTTCCATTTGATCCTGCTCGGCGTCGACGTCTTTACGCCGCTGTTTGGCGAGCATGCGGGTATCGAATCGACGACCAGCATGGCGCGCGTGGCCGCAGGCCTATGGTTACCGTATGCGATCCTGCTGCTGTGCGTCGAGTTTCACGCCAGCGTCGGGCTTTATCGCCTGGTCGTAAAATGGGGCAGCGGCTTCCTGCCACACCGTCGTTACCTGCATCGCATCGAACAGTTCATCTTCTGGGTGGTGCTGGGTCTCGGCACCATCACGCTGCTGGTGCTGGCGGGATGGATGTCACCGCCGCTTGAATTCCTGCTCACGGATGTTGCATCGTGACGTCGCAACTCATAACGACCGATGTACTCGTGATCGGCGGCGGTCTTGCCGGCGAACGCTGCGCGATTGAAGCGGCCGCGGCGGGACAGGACGCGATGATACTGTCGCTGGTACCACCGAGGCGCAGCCACAGCTGTGCAGCCCAGGGTGGCATGCAGGCGGCGCTCGGCAATTGTGTGAAAGCGGAAGGCGACAGTCCGGACGTGCACTTCCAGGATACGGTTCGCGGCTCTGACTGGGGCGCCGACCAGGAGGTGGCCCGGATATTCGCCGAGGAAGCGCCGATCGCCGTGCGTGAGCTGGCGCACTACGGTGTGCCGTGGACGCGTGTGCGAGGCGGCAAGAATAAGTACTTCATTAAAGGCGAATCCGTCGAAATCGACGAGGCACTCGAAAACGACGGCCTCATCACGCATCGCGATTTCGGCGGCACCGCAAAGTGGCGCGCCTGTTACGCGGCAGCCGGTACAGGGCACGCGGCTTTGTACGCCGTCGACAGCCAGGTGGTTCGACTCGGCATCACGGTGCGCGACCGCGTCGAGGCGGTGTCCCTGGTACACGATGGCCGCCGCTGCATTGGCGTTGTTGCACGTTGCCTGCGGACAGGAAAACATTTTTGTGTGTTGGCCAAGGCCACGGTGATCGCAACCGGCGGGTACGGACGCATATACGGTCGTTACACGACGAACGCGACGATCAATTACGGGACCGGTGCCGCACTCGCGCTCGACACGGGTATCGTGCCGCTCGGCAACATGGAAGCGGTCCAGTTTCACCCGACCGCGCTGTCACCGAGTGGCATTCTGATAACGGAAGGTTGTCGTGGCGACGGCGGCTATCTGCTGGACAGGAACCTGCACCGATTTATGGTGAACGCGGAGCCTGAAAAACAGGAGCTCGCGAGCCGCGACGTCGTGTCCCGGCACATGGAGCAATGCATCAAGGACGGCAATGGGGTCGACTCGCCAAATGGCAGTCACCTGTGGCTCGACATCCGCCACCTGGGCGAGAAACACCTGACGACGAAGCTGCTGGAAGTGTTTGATATTTGCCGCGATTTTGCCGGTATCAATCCCGCGCACGACCTGATTCCCGTGCGTCCGACGCAGCACTATTCGATGGGCGGCGTGCGTGTGAACAAGGACGGCGAGGCCTATGGCCTCGCGGGTCTGTATGCCGTCGGCGAGGCAGCCTGCTGGGATATGCACGGGTTTAACCGGCTTGGTGGCAACAGTCTCGCCGAGACGCTGGTCGCCGGGCGCGTCGTTGGCGCTCGCGTCGCCGAGTACGCATCCCTGACGACCCTGCACGCCAATACTGAAGTCGCATTCGCCGCATTGGCTGCTGCCGAAGCGCGCGCGACAACATTGTTGCAACGCGAGGGCACGGGGCGCAGCGTTTACGAAATTCGCGATGCGCTCGGTGAGGTCATGATCGGCAAGGTTGGCATTTTCAGGAATGGTGATGATCTCAAGTCGGCTGTGGAAGACATCAGGGCCTTGATCGACGAGTGCTCGAATGTCGTGCTGCGACACAAGGGACCGGGCGCCAATCCCGAACTTGCGTTCGCGCTGCGTTTGCCCGGCATGTTGCGACTGGCATTGACGGTCGCGATGGGCGCGCTGGCAAGAACAGAAAGTCGAGGCGCGCATTTCAGGACCGACTTCCCGTTGCGCAACGACCGCGAGTGGTTGAGTCGCACGCTGGCTCGCTGGCAGCCCGATGCAGGCGCACCTACCTTGAGCTACGAGCCGGTCGGCTTGCTTGACCTGCCCCCGGGTCACCGCGGTTACGGCAGCGATGAACGTATCGAAATGCAGGCGACCATCGGCGAATACAATGATGCTGTCAGTGCAGGGCAAGTCGGAGAAGGGCGGCTGGCGACCTTCGAGCCCTTTGGCAGCCGTCTACGACAGTCCCAGGGAGAGGCAAGGTGAGCGACAAGGAAACTACAGCGCCGCGTCGGCTGCGATTCGAAATATTCCGTTTCAATCCTGAAGATCCGGAAAGCGAGCCGCACATTGATTTCTTTGAGATCAACGAACGCCCGTACATGACCTTGTACATGGCCTTGAACGAGATTCGTGAAACCCAGGACTCGGGACTGCAATTCGATTTTGCCTGCCGCTCCGCGATTTGCGGCTCCTGCGGCATGCTCGTGAACGGTCGTCCTGCGCTGGGTTGCCGGACCCTGACGGGTGACCTGCCGGAGACGATTCGTTTGCATCCGTTGCCCGCTTTCAAGCTCATCGGCGACTTGTCGGTGGATACGGGAACCTGGTTTCGGGAAATGGCCGAGCGCACCGAGGCGTGGATACACGAACAGCAGCCCTTCGACAAAGATGCGCAAGAGGAACGCATGAGCGATGACATCGCACAGGCGATTTACGAAGGCGATCGCTGCATCGAATGCGGTTGTTGCGTCGCTTCGTGTGGCGTTGCCAACCTGAAACCGGACTTCCTCGCGGCCGCCGGACTCAACCGTGTTGCGCGCTTCATGATGGATCCGCGCGACAAGCGCGACGATGCAGACTGGTTCGAGGTCGTTGCCAGCGAGCAGGGCGTTTTCGGATGCGTGGGCATGATGGCCTGCGCCGACGTGTGCCCGAAAGAACTGCCGCTGCTTGAGGTCTATGCCTACCTGCGGCGGCGTACGCTGGGGACGAAGTTCCTGGCTGACTAGACTCGTATCTATGCGCTGATTCGAGCGCGGCTTGCCGCTGCGAAATCAGCCGGTCTCGTCGGAGGCACCTTGCTCGATGGGCTCGCCGCGCGCCTCGAGCCAGGCACTACGCGCGATCGGGCTGATCCACCAATTGCGAAACTTTGCCTTCGGCGTCACGCTTCTCGAGATCGGCCACGTACTCCGGCACGATCGTCTTGTAGCGCCCGACTTACTCCATCGGCTAGCCGGTCATGGCAGCATAGGTCGCCGGGTGGGCGCGCTTTATAACGCAGCCGAATCAGGACCTGGCACAGACAAGGCGCCAAACGCTTGCGATGGCAGATTCAATGCAAGACTATTCCCCGAAGTCACAAAACAGCAGGAACTCAAAATGCCCAAAGTAAAAAGAGTCTATTACGACGATAGTTACCTAACAAAACTCCGGGCAACGGTGACGGCCGTGGAAGGTGAATGGATAGCGCTTGACCAGACGATCTTCTACCCACTCGGTGGCGGCCAGCCGGGCGACACGGGACAGGTGTTTGGGCTCGATGGAAGGGTCCACAAGGTGCTGGATACCAGGAAGAGCGACTCAAACGATCAAATCAGACACCAGCTCGATACCGAGGATCACGGTCTGCAACCCGGAGACTCGGTCGATACTGAGATTGACTGGGAGCGCCGCTACAGACATATGCGTATGCATACCTGCATGCACCTGCTGGGCTCACTGATTCCGGTACCCGTGACCGGTGGCTCGGTGGGAGCAGAAAAGAGTCGCCTGGATTTCGACCTCGGCACCCATGAGATAGACAAGGACGACCTGACAAAGCGCATCAACGCCCTCGTCGTCGAAGCGCACGACGTGGTGTTTGGCGGCATCACCGAGGCCGAGCTCGACGAGCGTCCGGAGCTCGTGCGCACGATGTCAGTGCAACCACCGAGAGGAGCGGGCGACATTCGAACGGTGCGCATCTCGGGCGTTGATTTTCAGCCCTGTGGCGGTACTCACGTCAGTAATACCAGTGAAATTGGCGCTGTACGGATCAGCAAGATCGAGAACAAGGGCAAACGCAATCGCCGCGTGCACCTGCTGCTCGAGTAAACGAAATAGGTACTTGTTGACCTCGATGTCTTGTACAGTCGGCGTCCGATCCAGCACGGGCAAAGGAATTCGCATGTCGACGAAATTACACATTGGAAACATTCCGCGAACATCGACGGTCGCGGACATCGAAGGTGTGTTCTGTAAGTTCGGGCATATTGATTCAGTTGAAATTACAAAAGACCCGCAAACCGGCCTGAGCACTGGCTGCGGAGTCGTCGAAATGAGCAACGATACGGACGCCCAGTCGGCAATCAACCGTCTGAACTTCACGCAATATGGCGGTCGCACGATCGGCGTCAGTCGAGCCCGGGCCATCTGACTTCATGGGTCAGAGCCAGGACCTTACGGTTTAACGCGGCTCGTCAATGCACCCGAACATTCTTGAACTGCCAGGGGTCATCAACGTCCAGGACTTCGAGAAACAGGTGATTGCGCCCCTGCAACGGCGTCCAGTCCGAATAGGTCCCGGCAACCGTTCCGAGGTAGGGATTGGCGATTTCCAGCACGCGCTGAAAATCGAGATCCTCGGGTTCGACTATCCCTGCGGCGGGATTTTGCATCGCCCAGACGATGGCACCGAGCGCGCCGGCAACGACCTGCAGGCTCGTGGCATTGTTATAGGGCGCAAGCTCGCGCGCTTCATGTATCGACAATTGCGAGCCGTACCAGTACGCACCCTTCTTGTGGCCGAGCAATAGCGCCCCGAGTTCATCCATGCCGTCGGTGATTTCATCGCGCACGAGCCGCAGCTTTTGCTGCGGGACCCAGTGTCGCCCGGCGAGCTCGTGTACGGACAGTACGGTGTCGTCGCTCGGGTGATAGGCATAATGACAAGTTGGCCGGTAAACAACCCTGTCGCCGTCGCGTACGGTCAGATATTCCGCGATGGAAATCGCTTCGGCATGAGTAATCAGGAAGCCGTGGAACGAGCCTTGATGGGGCGCCCATGAGCGCACACGAACCGACGCACTGGGCCGGTCCAGGTAAATGGCGGCCTTGCATCCGAATTCGTGATGATTGCCGTCCGGCGGAAAATGCTTTTCGTGCGAGCCCCAGCCCAGCTCGCAGGGTTGCGAACCTTCACCAATGAATCCGTCCACAGACCAGGTATTGACGAATTCGCCGCGGCGTTTGCGCGGTGCTGCGATTTGCGAGTCACGCTCGGAACAATGAATGCTCTTGATTCCAAGCTCCATCGCAAGCTGCGCCCACTCCGGCCCGGTTTTCGGAATATCCGACCGACCCAGAATATCCCGTGAAAGATTCACGAGGCCTTGCTTGACCCAATGAGAAATCAACCCAGGATTCGCGCCATGCGTGACAACCGCCGTCGAACCTTTCGGAAACTTGTCGCGCAGGGCCAGTGCCGCTTCGCGCAGGCCGTAATTGGATCGCTCCGATGCCGAGATCGACTCGTCGGTATAACCGCCGGACCAGGGCTCTATGCATGTGTCGATGTACAGAACACCCTGTTCACAGCAGAGCTCGAGTAATGCGGCACTGGAAACATCCACGGTGAGATTGATCAGGATGTCGCCACGAGAAAGTCGCGGCCCCAGGATGGCGCGAAAATTGTCGCGAGTAATCGGACTGACCAGATAACTCACGCCGAATCCCTCTGCTTCGGCGCGGCCGCGTTCATGGCCCGTGATTATCGAGATGCGATTCGCCGGCACGTCGATGTGCCGCAGCAACAAAGGCAGCAGGCCCTGCGCAACTGAGCCGAAGCCCAGCAACAGGATACGCCCTTCGAATTTCAGGTACTTTTGCTCAGCCATGATGGTGCTAGTCTTTGGCGAGGTACTCCAGCGCGCGGAGCACGTCCCGTCGACTGATCTGACCAACGAGGCGATTGTTCTCCATCACCGGATAGCGGCGAAACCGCGAATCGATGAAAACCTGCGCGAGGTCAATGATGCTCATGTCAGCATCGACCGTTTCCACGCCGTCACTCATGTAGTCGGATACCGGTCCGCCCCAATCACCATGATAGCCAGCATGTAATGCAATCTTCAGGCAATCGAGTTCCGACAACATGCCAAGCAGGTTACCGGCGTCGTCAACGACGGGCGCGCCGGCAATGCGATTCTTGACCAGCGAATGCACGGCATCCAGCACGTCTGTGTCGGGTTTGAAAGTCACCAGTGTCCTGGCCATGTAGTCCTTGACCACACAGGATTTTTTATTCATTGCTCTTCCCCTTGCGGCGCTTGTTCTTGCAGTTACCGCTACCGCTGCAAAGTTCGCAACGTCCGCCATTCAGGCCGCCGCAACTGCCACTGATCGCGCGCCGCCCGTTCATGATACCGACACTCATGCCTGCGATGACCAGCAGCATGACGATGAAACTGAAGACGATAGTCAGAATAGTGGTGTTCATTCCTGTTTCAATTCCTCGAATCGCGATGTCGATTTCTCAATTATCCCCGAGTCCGTGCGCACCAGGAAGTAAGCGGCAAGATCGCGCTCTTCAGCCAGTGCCGGGCCGTCCTGCGGTCCGAGTACCATCAGCGCCGTTGCCATCGCGTCGGCGAAGGCCGTTGTCTTGCTGACGACCGTTACGCCGGTCAGTTCGTGGTCGATCGGGCGGCCTGTGCGCGGATCGATCATGTGCGAATAGCGCCGGCCGTCGTTTTCAAAGTAATTGCGATAGTCACCGGAGGTCGCGACGGCAGTGTCTGTGACGCGCAAAATAGAGTATTCCATCTTATTGTTTTTGTTTGGTTTTTCGATCGCTACCGCGAACTTTCCTTGTTCTGCATTATGGCCCCGTACGCGCAGCTCGCCGCCGATTTCGACGAGGTAGTTGGTCAGTTTCCTGCGGTCGAGGAGGGTGGCGATTTCATCGACGGCATAACCCTTGGCCCAGCCGGAAAGATCGACATAGACATCCGGTGAGGTCTTTATCAGAGCAGGCTGCCTGCAGTCCGCCTCGACCTGGTTTGCACCAACGAAGCTCAGCGCTGCGGCGATTTCCTCGTCGGTCGGTATCCGGTCTTCGCCATCGCCCGGGCCGAAGCCCCACAGGTTCACGAGCGGACCGACAGTGACATCGAAGGCGCCGTGCGTCGCTTTGTTAACGGCGATGGCGGCATCGACCATGTCGCAGAATTCGTGCGTCACATCAATCCAGTCGATCGACGGATTCCGGTTAAAACGAGATAGCTCGGAATCTTCCCGGTATGTCGATGCGATGTCTTCTATGTTTTCAAGCGTTTTGTAAACCTGTTCACGCAGCGCATCGAGATCGGCATCCGCGGGAGGGGCAACGAGCGTGATGTTGAAGGTCGTACCCATCGTGTTGCCGCTTAAGTCGTAGCTCGGCAACAATGGGTCGCCGCAAGCGCCGATGGCCACGAACGACACAAGCAATGCGAGCCGAGCCTGCATGATCAACCGCCGAAATCGTCGAGCAGAATGTTTTCTTTTTGTACGCCCAGGCTGTCGAGCATCTTGATCACGGCACCGTTCATCATGGGTGGGCCGCAGAGGTAATACTCGCAATCTTCGGGCGCCGGATGATCAGCGAGGTACTCATCCAGCAAGACTTTGTGAATGAATCCCGTGTAGCCCGTCCAGTTGTCCTCCGGCTGTGGCTCTGACAAAGCGAGGTTCCAGGCAAAATTCTCGTTCTCGGCCGCGAGCTGGTCGAACTCGTCATCGTAGAAAACTTCCTTGAGGCTGCGTGCGCCATACCAGAAGGACATCTTGCGTTTGCTGTGCCGACGCTTCAATTGGTCGAAGATGTGGGCGCGCATCGGCGCCATGCCGGCACCGCCACCGATAAAGACCATCTCGTTGTCGGTTTCCCGCGCAAAAAATTCGCCGTAGGGACCTGAGACTATGACCTTGTCGCCAGGCTTGAGATTGAATATGAACGAGGACATGATGCCGGGCGGAACAGAGTCATCAGCGCCCGGCGGCGGCGTTGCGATGCGTACGTTGAGCTTGATGACGTCTTTTTCCAAAGGAAAACTCGCCATCGAGTAAGCGCGCGATTCCGGTTTCTTGACGTGCGATTCGTAACGCCAGACTTTGTAGCGATCCCATTCATCGCGAAACTTTTCGTCGATATCGAAATCGGTGAATTTGAGATCGTGCGGCGGGCACTCAATCTGGATGTAGCCGCCGGCGCGGAAGTCGAGCTCTTCCCCCTCTGGCAGGGCCATCACCAGTTCCTTGATGAAGCTCGCAACGTTACGATTTGACTTCACCGTGCATTCGTAGCGTTTTACGCCAAACACTTCGTCGGCAACTTCCACTTGCATGTCCCGTTTGACGGCAACCTGGCAGGAGAGGCGAAAGTGCTCGGCAGCTTCGCGCTTGTTCAGTATCGACGTTTCCGTTGGCAGGATGGCGCCGCCGCCGGACACGACGCGGACGCGACATTGTCCGCAGGTGCCGCCACCGCCGCAGGCCGACGGTACAAACAAATCGGCATCTGCGAGGCCTTGCATGAGCTTGCCGCCGACCGGGATCTTGAGTTCCTTCTCGCCATTAACGGTGACGGTAACCAGTCCGCTGGAAACGAGTTTCGAGCGCGCACCAAGAATGACGAATACCAGTATCAGGATGATGGCCGTAAAGAGGCCCACGCCGAGCATGACTTCGAGAAGTACGCTGTTGTCTATGTTCACAGCTGTATCCCCGAGAATCCCATGAAGCCCAGGGACATCAGGCCGACGATAATGAACGTAATACCCAGGCCCTGCAGGCCGTTCGGCACGTCGCTGTACTTCAGCTTTTCACGTATGCCCGCAAGTGCGATCAGCGCGATCGCCCAGCCGGCGCCACTGCCGATACCGTAAACGACACTTTCGCCAAAGTCGTAGTTGCGTTCGACCATGAATAACGTGCCGCCGAGGATGGCGCAATTGACCGTGATTAATGGCAGGAAAATGCCGAGCGCGTTGTAGAGCTTGGGCACGTAACGATCGAGCAACATTTCGAGAATCTGCACGAGTGCCGCGATGACGCCGATATAGCTGACCAGGCCCAGAAAACTCAGGTCGACATCCGGCAATCCGGCCCAGGCGAGCGCGCCGGGCGCGAGCAGGAAAGCGAAGATCAGGTGATTGACGGGAACGGTAATCGTTTGCACGGCCACCACCGCGACGCCGAGCCCGATCGCCGTTTCGACGCGCTTCGAGATCGCGAGGAAGGTGCACATGCCGAGAAAAAACGCGAGTGCGAGATTTTCGACGAAGGCCGCTTTAATAAACAGGTTGAAGTAGGCTTCCATTAGTTAACGTCCGTCCGGTGCACTTCATGTATCTGGTAGTCGGCGCGTTCTACCTGCTGTTTGCGCCAACTGCGAATTGCCCAGATCAACAATCCGATGATGAAAAAAGCGCTCGGCGGTAACAGCATCAGGCCGTTTGCCAGGTACCAGCCACCATCTTGCGTCAATGCAAACACCGGGTAGCCGAGCAGCGTGCCGGCGCCGAACAATTCGCGCAGTGTGGCAACTGAAATCAGGATAAGGCTGTAACCGAGGCCGTTGCCAAGGCCGTCGAGAAAACTCAAGCCCACCGGGTTTTTCATCGCGAAGGCTTCGGCCCGGCCCAACACGATGCAGTTGGTAATGATTAATCCTACGAACACGGACAATTGCTTGCTGGTCTCAAAGGCATAGGCACGCAGCAACTGGTCGGTCAAAATCACCAGGGACGCGATGATTGTCATGTGAACAATGATGCGTATGTTGTTCGGGATGCGGTGACGAATCAGGCTGATCGCGGCGCTCGACAGCGCGGTGACGGCGGTCAGTGCGACGCACATCAACAACGCGGGCAGCAGCGAGGTCGTCACTGCAAGGGCCGAGCAAATACCCAGCATCTGCAAGGTGACCGGATTGTTGTCGATCAGGGGGTCAATGACGACTTTCTTCATGTCGCTCATCGGTAAGTCTCCAGGTAGGGTCCGAAGCCTTCCGGCCCCGTCCAGTGCCGGACCAGCTTGGTGACACCGTTCGCCGTCAGCGTCGCACCCGACAATCCGTCGATCTGGTACCTGGCATCGGGGTTACCCTCTCGTTGCACGAAACCCTTGATCACTTCAATCCGCGGCGTGCCGCCGTCACCGTAAATCTGCTTGCCAACCCAAAGCTGTCGCCACTCGGCGCGATCCACCTGGTCGCCGAGGCCAGGTGTCTCGGCATGCTCGTAAAATCGGAAACCCATAATCGTATTGCCGTCGGGCGCCACGGCCAGGTAACCGCGCATCGTTGACCAAAGACCCTTGCCCTCGACCGGCAGAATAATTTGCTGCAATTGGTCACCGTCTTTTGCGAGGTAAACCTCGACACTTTCGCCGTTGGCGATAACGACATTTTCAGACTCGATGCCGGCGAACAGGCTGGCGATGTCACCGCCAGGTTCCATCATGCCGGCAACCTCGAGAATGATGCGCTGACGAAACTCTTCCTGGTTTCTGAGTTGCTTCGGTTTCAGCACGATTGCGGCGCTCGCAACCAGTATGGAACAAATAAGGCTGAGTCCGACCGCCATGATCAGAGTATTGGAGATGCTGTCTCGATCGAATGATTTCTTCTCAGGCATGGCGTTTTTGTCTCCGCCTCATATTTGCCCGAATAACAAAATGATCGATTACCGGGGCGAAAATATTCGCAAACAGAATGGCCAGCATGATGCCTTCCGGGAACGCCGGATTGATGACGCGTATCAGCCAGGTCATGAATCCGATCAGCAAGCCAAATACCCATTTGCCGGCGTTGGTCTGTGCCGCGCTGACGGGATCGGTGGCCATGAATATTGCGCCGAAGGCGAAGCCACCGAGCACGACATGCCAGTGCCAGGGCATCGACATCATCGGGTTCGTGCTTTCTCCGCTGAAGAGCAGCGAGGGGATGATCAGGCCGGCAAAAACCGCGACCATGATGCGCCAGGAAGCGATACGCGTATAGATCAGGAATGCCGCGCCGAGCAGGCACGCAAGCGCAGAGGTTTCGCCCAGTGATCCCTGCATTTGTCCGAGGAAGGCCTGTGTCCACGTCAGGCCGCTGTCGATGACACCGTTGATGCCCTCGGTCGCGCTGATGCCGAGCGCCGTCGCACCGCTGAACCCGTCCACGGCCGTCCAGACCGCGTCGCCTGAAATTTGCGCCGGGTAGGCGAAGTACAGGAACGCGCGCCCGACGAGCGCCGGGTTCAGGAAATTCTTGCCCGTGCCGCCGAAGACTTCCTTGCCGATGATCACGCCGAAACTGATGCCGATGGCAACCTGCCACAGCGGAATCGTGGCCGGAAGAATCAGCGTGTACAGCAGCGAGGTTACAAAGAAGCCTTCGTTGATTTCGTGGTTTCGAACCCCTGCGAACAGAACTTCCCAGAGTCCGCCGGCCGCCATCGTCACAGCATAGATCGGCAGCAGGTACAGGAGACCCAGTACGAAGCAGTCATAGAAACTCTGCGGATCATAGCCCGCACCGAGCAGCGGCAGTATCGCACCGCGCCAACCATCGATACCGCTCTGGCCCATCGCGACCAGTGCTGTGTTGGTCTGGAAGCCTGCATTCCACATGCCGACCAGTGCGCAGGGCGTCACGGCAAAGACGACGATGATCATGACGCGCTTCAGGTCGATGGCGTCGCGAACGTGCGGCGAGCCGCGTGCCAGGTCGGGCGGCGAGTAAAACAATGTGTCGACCATTTCGAACAGCGCATGAAATTTCTCGAAACGCCCGCCCTGCACAAACAGCGGTTCCATGCGGTCGAGGAAGGAACGCAATCGCTTCATCAGCCGTTGACCTCAATCTCTTTAAGTGTCTTGCGAAGGTGCGGACCGTACTCGTATTTGCCGTTGCAAACGAAAGAGCACAATGCGAGGTCCTCTTCCGCGAGTTCGAGGCAGCCGAGGCCACGCGCGGTGTCCGTGTCGCGAACGAGCAATGCCTTGAGCAGCGGCGTGGGCAGTATGTCGAGTGGCATGACCTGCTCGAAACTGCCGATTGAGACCATGGCGCGAGGGCTGCCATTCTGCGAGGTTGTCAGGGCGTATTCGCCCGATCCAAACAGCTTGCCGACGAAAGACCGGGTCGCCGAATACCTGCCGATGCCCGGCCGCATGAAGGACAGAAACTCGCGCGGGCTGCCTTCAGTCAGCACCGTGATCTGGTTGTCGTAGCGGCCGAGCCAGGCAGCCCATCCGGATGCGCGACGGCCATTGAGCACGGACCCGGAAATGACGCGAATGGCCGAACCCGTGATTTCTCCCTTGACGAGTTCGGTCACGTTGGCACCGAGCCGGGTGGTGACAAGACGCGGCCGCAAGACCGAAGGTCCGCTCAGTGCGACGATGCGTTCGACCGGCAAGCGGCCCGTGGCAAACAAGTGGCCAACGGCGATCACATCCTGGTAGCCGATTTGCCAGACGACCCGGTCTTCACTGACCGGATTCAGGAAATGAATATGCGTTCCCGCGAGTCCGGCCGGGTGTGGGCCGGCGAACTGGCTGGCTGCATAGTTATCGCCGTCAGGGCAGGGAATCTTGCTGTCGGGCGCGGTGCAAACGTGCACGGTGCCTGCGGTCAGTTTTGCGACGACCTCGAGTCCGCGCAAGAATGCATCGCGGCTGCGGTTTACAACCACATCGGGATTCGCAGCGAGTGGATTGGTATCAATCGCTGTCACGAAAATGGCCGCAGGGACACTGTCCGGTTTGGGAATCTTGTTATACGGTCGCGTACGAAATGCTGTCCACAGTCCCGACGCCAGCAGGTTCTGGCAGGCGTCCTCACGGCTGATGCTGGACCAGTCTTTCGAGGTGTAGCTCGTAAACCGTTCCTCATCGTCACCCTGGAGAGCCACGACCACCGACTGCAGGACCCGACGCTCGCCGCGATTGATGGCGGTTATGGTGCCACTGCCTGGCGATGTGAATTGCACACCCGGGTTATCTTTGTCAGTAAAAAGTGGCTGGCCGAGCTTCACGGTATCGCCCGTTTCGACCAGCATGCGGGGCTTCAGGTCGATCGCGTCCGGTCCGATCAGCGCGACCGAAGTGACCGTTGCGCCGGCCGAAATCTCCTGCTGCGGAGATCCCGAGATCGGAATATCCAGCCCTTTCTTTATTCTAAAAAACAATGCTATAGACCACGCAGCCAGTTAGCCAAAGACATCCGATCGTATGAATGCCCAACGTCCCTTCGATTGCCTGCGTCATGGCAGTGCGATCTTCGATACCGCCGCGTATCGCGCGCGCGGCACGCCAGGCCAGCAGCAACAAAGCGAGCGGCACCAGTGGCGCGATTACTGGCAGCAGTTGTTGCGTTGTCAGGTAAATGACGACGAGCACCGCGGCAACGTGCAGGACCAGGTAGAGATTGGCGGCGCCGGACAATCCCAATCGGACTGGCAGCGTGTTCTTGCCGGTCGATCCATCCGCTTCCATATCCGGGACTTCATTGATGAAAAGTATGGCGAAGACCCAGGCGCTGACCGGCAGCGAGAACAGGATCAGTGCTGTGTCGATCGATGCACCTTGCAGCCAGGCGGCGCCCGAGACCGGCAAGACACCGAAAGCGACAGCGACAGCGATCTCGCCGATGCCGAGGGAACTGAGTTTCACGGGACCGAGAGAGTAGAGGACACCGAGCGCGATTCCAGCGAGACCGAATAACAGTACGGCCAACCCTTTTTCGACAAAAAGCGCTACGCCCAGCAGCATCGCGATGCCGAGCAACCCGACGCCAAGGCGCGCCATGACCGACTGGCTAAGGATGCCCATCTGGATGAAGCGCGAACCGCCCGTGTAGGGGTAAATTCGTTTCACGTTGACCCGATCGGTGCCAATCGTCTCGTCGCCGACATCGTTCAATACATTGCTAGCGGCGTGCACACAGACTGTCGCGAGCAGCGCGAGAACAAAAACGTAAGCATCGAATGCGCCGGCAACGTATGCACCCCATGCGGTACCTGCGAGAACGGGCAACACTGAAGCCGGAAAAAATTTGGGCCGTGTTGCATGAAACAGGCGTTTGAACGAGCGCGTACCCGAATCACCGGTGAATTCTTCCGGCACAGGATTGATGGGACGAGCAGTTTCTTGAGACATGGTGTGACTTCCGTAGCTTGGGGAATATTTATACCGATAACGGTAAGCATACATATACGCGCTTACCGAAGAACAGATGCGGCCGTTGTACTTGAAGTTCACGACGGGAGCGAGTGTAAGCCGAATTCGGTAATATGGGCGCCGATCTGGACGCTTTGGCAAAAATATAATGAAAATTAGTAAGTTAGCGATGGTTCTTATTTTTCTTGCGGCATGCAGTCAGGAAATAGACTACGACCCAGCGCACGACTACCTTACCTTTGCAAATACTGACCAGTTCGTCACGCGACAAATTGCGCTGGACCTCGATGTCGATTTTAAAACGACGACGTTGGCTGGCAGCGTCGTGCTGACCCTGCAGAAGATGGACCCCGATGCACGGGAGATCGTGCTGGATACCCGGGATCTCAGTATTCATAGCGTCGGGGTTGTCGGCGCTGATGGGTCTGTCAAGCCCGCGACCTACAGGGTCGGTGAGCGGCACGAAATAAAGGGAGCTCCGCTGATCATTACGCTTCCATCGGACCTCGAATCAAATACCTCAATGCTCGTGCAAATAGCCTATACAACAAGCGCGAACGCGTCGGCTCTGCAGTGGCTGCCGGCCGAACTGACGGCCGGCGGTAAACATCCGATGATGTTCTCCCAGGCGCAGGCCATCCATGCGCGGAGCTTCATACCGCTCCAGGATACGCCTTCTGTCCGCGTGACCTACGAGGCGACGATTCGCACGCCGCCCGAATTGCTCGCCGTCATGAGCGCAAACAACGATCCACTGACGCCACGAAACGGTGAGTATCATTTCGAGATGCCGCAGCCGATCCCGTCTTACCTGATCGCGATTGCGGTCGGTAACCTGTATTTCGCTCCACTTGGCGAGGACACCGGCGTGTACGCTGAACCCGAGATGCTCGATGCGTCTGTTTACGAGTTTGCGGATACGCAGGACATGCTGGAGATCGCGGAGATTAAGTTCGGTCCTTATCAGTGGGGGCGCTATGACCTGTTGATCCTGCCGCCCAGTTTTCCTTACGGCGGGATGGAGAATCCGCGGCTATCGTTCCTGACGCCGAGCTTGCTGGCGGGGGACCGCAGTCTCGTTGCCGTCGTGGCTCACGAGCTCGCGCATTCGTGGTCGGGCAATCTCGTGACCAACGCAACATGGCGCGATGGCTGGTTAAACGAAGGGGTTACGAGTTACCTCGAGTCGCGTCTCATGGAGATCCTTTACGACAAGGATCGCGTGGATGAAGAACGCGTCTTGAATTATGAAGAATTGCTGCAGAACTTTGCGGTCATACCGGCCGAGAGACAGGGGCTGGCACCGCGCATTGATACCCGCGACAGCGAAAGCGGCCAGGGCACAATTTCTTACCTGAAAGGACAGATGTTTCTCGAGTACCTGGAAAATGGATTCGGACGAGATCGATTTGATCCTTTCCTGTTCACCTACTTCAGGGATTTTTCTTTTCAAACGATCACAACGGAAGCGTTTGTCGACTATCTCGATGCAAATCTCCTGGGCCCAAATCCGGGCATCATTTCACGCGCCGATGTCGAAGCCTGGATGTATCAGGCGGGTTTGCCTGAAGGTGCGCTGATTCCATCCTCATCGACGCTGACTCACGCCGCGGCGCTCGCCGGTGCCTGGTCTGTCGGTGAAGCAACGCTCGATGACCTGCCGCTCGAGGACTGGAGCCCGCAAGCGCTGATTCATTTCATCAACAGCCTGCCTGACGATCTGTCACAGGAAGCACTTGCGAGGCTGGACGGTGGCCTTGATCTGAGCGGCACTCGCAATGCGGAGATCGCCCGGGCCTGGTTCATCCAGGTTGCGAAACGCCGCTACGAGCCCGCATACGAGCAAATGGCGGCATACGTGAATCGCTACGGAAGAATGCGGCTGATCGGCCCTGTCTACAGCGCGCTGGCGGCCAATGGACATGACAAGGCGCTCGCGGAATCGATATTCGCTAACGCTCGTAGTACCTATCATCCGATTACCATTGCCAGTATCGAAAAAACATTGGCGCAGGCGGGTGTCGCTAAATAGCGTCAGGCGACCGTGCAAGAGGCTCGGTGTTACCATCGGCCAATGAGAAAACCCGGTTTCGCGACAGCAGTACTGCTGCTACTCACATCCTGTTCGCCCGAGGTGTCGGTCGAGTCCGGCAGTGCCACGAGCGCCGATTCGGACGCCGCAAACTTCGGCCACGTCGACGACCAACTGTTCTGGACCTACGAGCAAAAGGTCGCCGGTTTTCGGAACATGGAAAAGATCGGTCCGACACGGCTGATTGCGGCTGGCGGTAATCCGTATCCCCTGCCGAGAAACGAAACAGACCTCGGTGAAGTGCAATTCACGTACGAGGATGCCGGCTGGACGATCAATCAGTACATTGAAACGCAAAAAATCGCAGGCATCATCGTCATCAAAGACGGTGCAATCGTTTACGAGCGCTACGAGCTCGGCAATACAGAAAACTCACGCTGGCTGTCGTACTCCGTTGCCAAGTCCGTCACGTCGATGTTGGTCGGTGCGGCGATCCGGGACGGCTATATCGACAATGTCGACGAGATGATCACCGACTACGTGCCGCGCCTCAAAGGCACGCCATACGATCAGTCCAGCATTCGCAACGTTCTGCAGATGTCATCCGGCGTGGAATGGAATGAGGACTACGCCGATCCGGAAGCGGACATCAATGTCACGCCGTGGGAAACGCTGGCGATTTACGATTACCTGCGTGCCAAGCCCCGCGATTCTGAGCCCGGTGAGATATTCGGCTATAACACAGCCGAAACCAACCTCGTCGGCAATGTCGTGCGATCGGCCGTCGGCAATAATCTTTCGACTTACCTGTCCGAGAAAATCTGGAAGCCTTTCGGCATGGAGCACGATGCCTATTGGGCACTGACGGAGCCGGGCGGTGGCGAATTTGGTGGTTGCTGTATTAATGCCACGTTGCGTGACTATGCGCGGATTGGCCTGTTCGCATTGAACAACGGCGTGCTCCCGGACGGCACAGCGGTCCTGCCCGACGACTGGATGCAGGAATCAACGACGCCGTCCAAGGGATACGAAGGTTATGGCTACCTGTGGTGGCTGCGTGGGGGCGGCGTATTTGCCGCCAGCGGCATATTCGGACAACGGATACAGATCTACCCGGCCGACAAGGTCATTATTGCTTTGCATAGCGCGCGTGACGACGCGAGCAACCCGGCAGACTGGCGCCTGCTGGACGCTGCGTTCACTGCGCTTGCCGCTGCCGCATCAAACTGAAGGAGACGAAAATGATTAAGCGAATAGGGCTGTTGCTGGTGCTGTTCCCGGTTGTCTGCATGGCGGACTCGGTGGTGCCGATCGACGCCGTCGAGGAAAGCGTCAATATTCGTCTGTCGCCCGATGCGACGTCTGAAATCGTGGGCAAACTGGAGCAAGGTTCTTCTGCCGAGCTCGTCAATTCGATTGAAGGCTGGCACGAAGTCAAACTGGTCGGCGGAGCGACCGGATTTATCAGTGCGGACTGGACACGTGTCCTCACCGATGCGGAGCTGGCCGTCAGCGTTGAGGCCACGACGTCGGCGGAAGAAGTCACTGCTGAGGAAATTGCGGAGGTCGTCGAAGAAGCAATCGAAGAAGTTGCAGGGGAGGCGGTCGTTGAAGAGGCGGTCGTCGAAGCCGTGGCAACCGAAGAGACCGTTGCCGCAGAAGCCATTGTCGAGGACGTCGTTGAGCCGGTCGTTGCGCCAGCGGCTGAGGAAGCGGAAGTACCGGTGGTGGCCGAAGCGGTCGAGGAAGCCACAGCAGCCGAGACCTCGACGCAGCCGAATCTCAAGGGCAGCAAGGATTTCCTGGTCAAGTTTCGCAACGAGAACGAAGGCGAATCTTCGCAGATCTTTGATAATGGCAACCAGGTCGGCATCGGGACCACGGAGCCAAAGCAACGGCTTGAGGTGAACGGCAGCATCCAGATCCACGAACAGAACAGCAGCGTCGCCGGTTTAATGATCACGCAGTCCAGTGGCGACACGGGCTATATCATGCACAATCGTGCCAGCACGCTGACTATCGGTGCCGGATCACAGGACAGAATCACCATAGACCGGGACGGAAATGTTGGATTTGCGGTTGCGCGT
>Ga0224500_10000731_pt1 | contig 21259 bp, 18 predicted proteins | sample SF_Oct11_sed_USG_FD_168126 | JGI IMG/M metagenome (GOLD analysis project Ga0224500, IMG submission 168126) | Sediment microbial communities from San Francisco Bay, California, United States - SF_Oct11_sed_USGS_4_1 | ecosystem: Environmental > Aquatic > Marine > Sediment | place: USA: California... | reverse complement strand
GCGCCGCTCGGTCCAGATCAGCGCCAACCTGGCGCCAGGTTACTCGCTCGGCGAGGCGCTCGACTTCATGGACGCCACCGCGGCAAAGGTGCTCAAGCCCGGCTATGCCACCGAACTCAATGGCGTGAGCCGTGAGTTCCGTGCCTCGGCGGGCGCGCTCGGGCTGGTGTTCGTGCTCGCGCTGCTGTTCATCTTCCTCGTGCTCGCGGCGCAGTTCGAGAGCTTCGTCGACCCGTTCGTAATCCTGCTGGCGGTGCCCTTGTCGATGGTAGGCGCGCTGGGTGCGTTGCACGTCACCGGCGGCACCCTCAACGTCTATTCGCAGATCGGGCTTGTGACCCTGATCGGCCTGATCACGAAGCACGGGATCCTGATCGTCGAGTTCAGCAACCAGTTGCGAAAGCAGGGCCGCACTGTGCGCGAGGCCGTCGTGGAGGCCGCGAGCCTGCGCCTGCGTCCGATCCTGATGACGACCGGCGCCATGGTGCTCGGCGCCTTGCCGCTGGCACTGGCCACCGGTGCGGGCGCGGAGAGCCGGCAACAGATTGGCTGGGTGATCGTCGGTGGCATGGCCGTCGGCACGATGCTCACCGTCCTGGTCGTACCCACCGTCTACACCTGGTTCGCGCGCTCGCGCATCCCGGGCGAGATCACCGAGCGCGCGATCGACGACGCGGTGCCGGCGAAATAGGTCCGCGGGGCATGGGGCCGCGTCAGGCGATGCGGCGTTCGCTTACGGCGTCGAACAGGTGGGCCTGGACCGAGGGCCACGTGACGAGCACATGGTCGCCGGCGCGCCGCGCCAGGTTGCCGGGCACGCGCGCGGTCAGGGTGCCCAGCGCGGTATTGACGAGCACGTAGGTATCGGGGCCGGTCGGTTCGATCATCTTGATCGAACCCGGCAGCCCGTGCGTCGAGAACGAGACGGCTTCGGGCCGCACGCCGTACAGCACCTTGGGTGCATCCGATCCGCGCAGCGCGGCGCTCTGCGCCTCGGTCATCGTCAGCGCGACATCGCCACTGACGAGCGCGTCGCCACGGCGCTCGCCGGTAATGAAGTTCATCGCCGGCGAACCGATGAAGTCGGCCACGAAACGCGTGGCCGGCTGGTTGTAGATCGCCTCGGGCGGGTCGAACTGCTCGATGCGGCCGGCGCGCATCACGGCAATGCGGTCGCCGAGCGTCATGGCCTCGACCTGGTCGTGCGTGACGTACACCGTTGTCGTCTGCGTGCGTTGGTGCAGCAGCTTGATCTCCGCGCGCATCTCCACCCGCAGCTTGGCATCGAGATTGGACAGCGGCTCGTCGAACAGGAAGAGTTTCGGGTCCCTTGCGAGCGCCCGGCCCATCGCGACACGCTGGCGTTGTCCGCCCGACAACTGCGCGGGCTTGCGATCGAGCAGGTGCTCGATCTGCAGCATCTTGGCGACCCGGCTGATGGCCTTTTCGCGATCGCGCAGCGGCACCTTTCGCATCTCCAGGCCGAAAGCGATGTTCTGCGCCACGCTCATCGTCGGGTACAGGGCATAGCTCTGGAACACCATCGCGATGTCGCGATCCTTGCTCGGCACATGCGTGACATCCCGGTCGGCGATATGGATCGTGCCCGACGTCGGCACGTCCAGGCCGGCGATCATGTTCAGCAACGTCGACTTGCCGCAGCCCGAGGCGCCGACCAATATGATGAACTGGCCCGATTCGGCTTCGAGGTTGATGTCCTCGAGCACGGTGGTCTTGCCGAACACCTTGCGCACGTTTCTGACGGACAGTGCACTCATCCCTTTACCGCTCCCGCGGTCAGCCCGCGCACGAAGTACTTGCCGGCCAGCACGTAGACGATCAGCGTCGGCAGGCCGGCGATCAGCGCCGCGGCCATGTCGACGTTGTACTCCTTGACCGAGCTCGACGTGTTGGCCAGGTTGTTCAGGCCCACGGTGACGGGCTTGCTGTCGGCCCCGGAGAAGACCACCCCGTAGAGGAAGTCGTTCCAGATATTCGTGAACTGCCAGATCAGGGTGACCATCATGATCGGCGTCGACAGCGGCAGGACGATGCGCCAGAAGATCTGCCAGAAACCGGCGCCGTCGATGGTGGCAGCCTTGACCAGTTCGTCGGGTACCGCGACGTAGTAGTTGCGGAAGAACAGGGTGGTGGAGGGCAGCCCGGCGATGATGTGGACCAGGATCAGGCCCCAGATCGACGAGGCGAGTCCGAGCCAGCCGAGGACCTGGCTCATCGGCAGCAACACCACCTGCATCGGCATGAACACGCCGAACAGCAGCATGGCGAAAAGCGTTTCGCTGCCGCGGAATCGCCACTTGGACAGCACGTAACCGTTGACCGCGCCGATCGAGGTGGACACCACCACCGCCGGCAGCACCATTGCCACCGAGTTCAGGAAGAAGGGCTTCAGGCCGCCACAGTCGATGCCCGTGCAGGCCGTGCCCCATGCCTTGGCCCAGGACGCGAGCGTGGGGTCGGTGGGCAGCGACAACAGGTGGCCGTTGCGCACCTGCGCCATGTCCTTGAGCGACGTGGCCACCATCACGTACAGCGGCGTGAGAAAGAAGACGGCGAACAGCAGCAGCGTCGACCACAGCACGAGCCGGTGCCACGACCAGCGTGTCACTTCTTCGTCCTCAGTTCGCTGTAGAGGTAGGGCACGACGATGGCGGCGATCATCGCCAGCATGACGGTGGCGGCCGCTGCGCCCTGGCCGATCTGTCCGCGCGAGAACGACATCGCGTACATGAAGGTGGCCGGCAGGTCGGTGGAAAAGCCGGGGCCACCGGCGGTCAGCGCCACCACCAGGTCGAAGCTCTTGATCGCCAGGTGGCTCACGATCATCAGGGTCGAGAAGACCACCGGCCGCAGGCTGGGCAGCACGATGCGCCAATAGATTCGCGGCAGGCTCGCGCCGTCCATCTGTGCCGCCTTGATGATCGAATCATCGATGCCGCGCAACCCGGCGAGGAACAGGGCCATCACGAAGCCGGCGCTCTGCCAGATGCCGGCGATGACGATGCAGTAGATCGCCCGGTCGGGGTCGATCAGCCATTCGAAGCTGAACGAGTCCCAGCCCCAGCGGTGCATCGTTGCCTCCAGCCCGAGGCCCGGATTGAGGATCCACTTCCATGCGGTGCCGGTGACGATGAACGACAGCGCCATCGGATACAGGTAGACCGTGCGCAGCACCCCCTCGGCGCGGATCTTCTGGTCGAGCAGGACGGCCAGCAGCATGCCGATGGCCATGGCGCCACCGATGAACAGGCCGCCGAAGATGGCCATGTTGGTGAGCGCGACGCGAAAGCGCTCGCTTTCCCACAGGCGCAGGTACTGCTCGAGTCCGACGAACTCGTAGTTCGGCAACAGGCGCGACGCGGAGACGGAGAGGTATCCGTTCCACGCCATCAGGCCGTAGATGAATGCCAGGCCGACTACGAAGCTCGGCGCGACGACGAGCTTGGGCAGCCAACCTTTCTGGTGCACGGCTGCCGCGGCCTTACTTCGTCTTCGCGGCCGCGGCGAGCTTGGACATGGCGGCCTTCGCGTCCATCTTGTCGTCGTTCCAGAACTGGCTGACCACGTCCTTGATCGCGCCCTCGGTGGCCGAGGGCACCGCCATGCCATGGGCGATCGACGGCACCAAGGTGCCGCTCTTGGCGTCGTCGACGAAGTCCTTCGACGACAGCTTGGCGCAGTCGTCGAACTTGTCCATCTTCATGCCCAACCGCACCGGGATCGAGCCCTTGTTGAGGTTGAACACCTCCTGGAACTCCGGGCCCATGATGGCCGCGGCCAGATCGTTCTGCGCCTTGGTGTTGGCGTCGTTCTTGAGCTTGAACATCGCAAACGAGTCGACGTTGAACGTGTAGGCCTTGGCGGTGCCGGGCGCGGCGACGCAGACGAAATCCTTGCCCGGTACCTTGCCGGCGGCGAGAAACTCGCCCTTGGCCCAGTCGCCCATGATCTGCATGCCGGCCTCGCCCTTGATGACCATCGCGGTGGCGAGGTTCCAGTCGCGGCCAGGCGAGTTCTTGTCGGTGTAGCCCTTGACGCGCTTGAAGGTCGTGAGGACTTTCTCCATCGTCGGGCTGGAAACGCTCGCCGGGTCGAGCTGCACGAGGGCCTTCTTGTAGAAATCGGCACCGCCGACGCCGAGTGCGACGGCCTCGAAGGTGGTGAAGTCCTGCCAGTTCTGGCCACCGTGGGCAATCGGCGTGATGCCGGCCTTCTTCAGCGCCTCGGCGGCGACGAAGAACTCGTCCCAGGTGGCGGGCACCTTGGCGCCGGCCTTGCTGAACGCGGCCGGGTTGGCCCACAGCCAATTGACGCGGTGGACGTTGACCGGCACCGCGATGTAGCTGCCCTTGTATTTCATGACGTCGGAGACGACCTTGGGCAGCAGCGCGTCCCATTTCTCGGCTTTGGCCACGCCGTCGAGATTGGCCAGCACGCCCTCCTGTGCCCATTCCTGCAGCGACGGACCCTTGATCTGCGCCGCCGCAGGCGCGTTGCCGGAGACCACGCGGCTCTTGAGCACCGTCATCGCCGCGTCACCGCCGCCGCCGGCCACCGCGAAGTCCTTCCAGGTGTGGCCTTTGGCCTGCATGCTCGCCTTCAGCGCTGCGGCGGCCTTGGCTTCGCCGCCGCTGGTCCACCAGTGCAGGACCTCGAGCTCGCCGGCCTGCGCAGCGCCGCAGGCGATCGCGATCAGGGACAAGGGCAGGATTCGTTTCATCGGTCGACTCCAATCGTTGGCAGGGGTGTCGCACACGGCACGCGGCACCGATTGAAGCACTGTGCGGGCGCGCGCGGGGGCCGGCAATCAAGGCTTACCCCGGGTGGCGTTTCGTGCGGTAACCGGCAGTGCCCGCGGCTCAGCACTCGACGATGTTTACCGCCAGGCCGCCGCGTGCGGTCTCCTTGTACTTGGTCTGCATGTCGGCGCCGGTCTCGCGCATCGTCTTGATGACCTTGTCGAGCGAGACGAAGTGGGTGCCGTCGCCGCGCAGCGCCATGCGGGCCGCATTGATCGCCTTGACCGCGGCGATCGCGTTGCGCTCGATGCAGGGGATCTGCACCAGGCCGCCGACCGGATCGCACGTGAGGCCCAGGTGGTGTTCCATGCCGATCTCGGCCGCGTTCTCGGCCTGCGCCGGTGTGCCGCCCAGCACCGCGCACAGCGCGCCGGCGGCCATGCTGCAGGCCACACCGACCTCGCCCTGGCAGCCGACCTCGGCGCCGCTGATCGACGCGTTCTCCTTGTAGAGGATGCCGATCGCCGCCGCGGTGAGCAGGAAGTCGATCACGCCGCGCTCGTTGGAGTGAGGCACGAAGCGCGCGTAGTAGTGCAGCACCGCGGGGATGATGCCGGCCGCGCCGTTGGTCGGCGCGGTGACCACGCGGCCGCCGGCGGCGTTCTCCTCGTTGACTGCCAGCGCATAGAGGTTGACCCAGTCGAGCACCTGCAGCGGATCGCGCAATGCCTCCTCGGGCTTGGCGACCAGCGACTCACGCAATGCCTTGGCGCGGCGCTTGACCTTGAAGCCGCCGGGCAGCACGCCCTCGGTGGCGCAGCCGCGATCGACGCAGCGCTGCATCACGTCCCAGATCCCGAGCAGGCCGGCGTCGATCTGCTCGTCGCTTCGCCAGTGGCGTTCGTTGGCGCGCATCAACTGCGCAATCGATATGCGCTCGCGCGCCGTGATCCCGAGCAGGTCGGCGCCGCTGTGAATGGGGTAGGGCAGCACCGTGGTGTCGGGCGCGATCACCTTCTGCTTGCTGCCGTCGGCCGCGACCTCGTCGCTGACGACAAAGCCGCCACCCACCGAGTAGTAGACGCGTTGGGCGGCCTCGGCGCCGGAGGCGCTGAACGCGGTGAAGCGCATGCCGTTGGCGTGGAACGGCAGGGTTTCGCTGCGGTGGAAAACGAGGTCTGCACGTTCGTCGAACGCGAGCGCCCGGCCACCTGCCAGCGTCAGCCGTGATTGCGCGCGGATCGCGTCGAGCAGCGCCGGGATCGTGTCCACGTCGATCGTGTCGGGCTCGTGGCCGGCCAGGCCGAGCAGCACCGCCTTGTCGCTGCCGTGGCCCTTGCCGGTGGCGCCAAGCGAGCCGTACAGATCCACCCGCACGCGCGTGGTTTGCTCGAGCAGTCCATCGTGCGCGAGGCGCAGCGCGAAGATGCGCGCCGCCCGCATCGGGCCGACCGTATGGCTGCTGCTCGGGCCGATGCCGATCTTGAAGAGGTCGAAGACCGAGACGGCCATCAGTCCGGAGCTCGGGTCCGCGCCGGGCCGCCCCAAGCGGCCCGAGCTCCCCTCGGGAGGCGCGAGCGCAGCGAGCTTGGGGCCGTCATGTCAGCCGAGCTCGCTCACCGGGATGCACGAGCAGAACAGGTTGCGGTCCCCATGGACGTTGTCGACGCGGGCGACCGGACTCCAGTACTTCTGGCGCTTCAGGCTGGCGACCGGATAGGCCGCCCGCTCGCGTGTGTACGGGTGAGGCCATTGCGTCGACGCGATGGCCGCTGCCGTGTGCGGCGCATTCTTCAGCGGGTTGTCCTCGCGCGGCCAGCGGCCCTGTTCGACCTGACGGATCTCCTCGCGGATCGCGATCATCGCGTCGCAGAAGCGGTCGAGCTCGACCAGCGGCTCGCTCTCGGTGGGCTCGACCATCAGGGTACCGGCCACCGGGAACGACAAGGTCGGCGCGTGGAATCCATAGTCGATCAGCCGCTTGGCCACGTCCTCGGCCGTGACGCCCGAGCTGTCCTTCAAGGGCCGCAGGTCGAGGATGCACTCGTGCGCGACACCGCCGCCCTTCAGGCCCCGCACCTTGCCGCTGAAGTGAATGTCGTAATGGTCCGCCAGACGCGCGGCGACGTAGTTGGCCGCGAGGATCGCGCTCTCGGTCGCCGCCGTCAGACCCTCGCTGCCCATCATGCGGATGTACATCCACGAGATCGGCAGCACGCCGGCATTGCCCAGCGGTGCGGCGCTGACCGCGCCGACCGGCGAGTCCGCGCCGGTGACGGTGGCGTGTCCGGGCAGGAAGGGCACCAGGTCCGCGACCACGCACACCGGGCCGACGCCCGGGCCGCCGCCACCGTGCGGGATGCAGAAGGTCTTGTGCAGATTGAGGTGGCTCACGTCGCCGCCGAACTCGCCCGGCGCCGCGACCCCGACCAGGGCGTTCATATTCGCGCCGTCGACATACACGCGACCACCGTGGCGGTGCACCACCGCGCACAGCTCCCTGACCTGCGGATCGAACACGCCGTAGGTGCTCGGGTAGGTGATCATGATCGCGCCGAGATTGGCGCTGTGCGCCTCGCACTTGGCTGCCAGGTCGGCCATGTCGACGTTGCCCATCGCGTCGCACTTCACGGCGACGACGCTCATGCCCACCATCTGTGCGCTGGCCGGGTTGGTGCCGTGCGCCGACTCCGGGATCAGGCAGACCTTGCGGTGCGCCTCGCCACGCGAAGCATGCCAGCCCTGGATCGCGAGCAATCCGGCGTACTCGCCTTGCGAGCCTGCGTTGGGCTGAAGGCTCACGCCGGCGTAGCCGGTGGCCTGGCACAGCCACTCGCGGAGCTGGCGGTCGAGCTCGGCGTAGCCCGCACGCTGGTCGGCCGGCGCGAACGGATGGATGTCCGCGAAGGCCGGCCAGGTGATCGGGATCATCTCGGCCGTGGCGTTGAGCTTCATCGTGCACGAGCCCAGCGGGATCATCGTGCGGTCGAGCGCGAGGTCCTTGTCCGCCAGGCTGCGGATGTAGCGCAGCATCTCGGTCTCGCTATGGCGGGTGTTGAACACCGGGTGCGTGAGAAACGCGCTGGTGCGGCGCAACGCCATCGGGATCATCGGCTCGACGCCAGCGGCATAGTCGGCGACTTTCGGCACTGCAGCGCCAGCCGGCGCGAACCACGACCACAGGGCCTCGATGTCGGCGCGCGTCGTCGTCTCGTCGAGCGCCACCGAGAGGTGGGTCGGCGACAGGCGCCGCAGGTTGGCGCCGGCGGCCAGCGCGGCGCCGGCAATCGCGTCGGTGCGCATCCCGGTTTCGACCGTGATCGTATCGAAGGCCTGCGGCGTGATGACCTTCATGCCGAGCTTGCTCAGGCCGTCGGCGAGGATCGCGGTGTAGCTGGCGACGCGCTGCGCGATGCGCTTCAGGCCCTCGGGACCATGGTAGACGGCGTACATGCTCGCGATCACCGCCAGCAGCACCTGCGCGGTGCATATGTTCGACGTCGCCTTCTCGCGGCGGATGTGCTGTTCGCGCGTCTGAAGCGCCAGGCGATAGGCCTTGTCACCATGCGCGTCGATGCTGACGCCGACCAGCCGGCCAGGCAGCGAGCGCTTGAAATCGTCGCGGCAGGCGAGGAAGGCCGCGTGAGGACCGCCACCGCCCATCGGCACGCCGAAGCGCTGGCTGTTGCCCACCACGATGTCGGCACCAAGTTCGCCCGGTGGCACGAGCAGCGCGAGCGCCAGCAGGTCGGTTGCCACGATGAACGCCGCTCCCTGGGCGTGCGCCGCGTCGATGTGCTCCTTCAGATCGTGGATCAGCCCGCTGGTGCTGGGGTACTGCGCAATCACCGCGAAGTAGCCGGACGCTGCGTGTTCCTTCATCAGGCCGGGCGCGAAGCCGACCTTGACCTCCAGGCCGAGCGGCCGCGCACGCGTGCGGATCACCTCGATCGTCTGCGGGTGGCAGTCGCCCGCGACGATGACGGTGTCGCTCCTGCTCTTGACGCTTCGCTTGGCCAGCGTCATCGCTTCGGCCGCGGCGGTGGCCTCGTCGAGCATCGATGCGTTGGCGATCGCCATGCCCGTGAGCTCGCACACCATCGTCTGGAAATTCACGAGCGCTTCCATCCGGCCTTGCGAGATTTCGGCCTGGTAAGGCGTGTAGGCGGTGTACCAGGCAGGGTTCTCGAGGATGTTGCGCAGGATGACGCCCGGCGTGTGCGTGCCGTGGTAGCCCTGACCAATGAAGCTCTTGTAGACCTTGTTCTTCGCCGCCGTTGCCTGCAGCTCGGCCAGCGCCTGGGCCTCGGTGGCCGGCGCAGGCAGCCGCATCGCAGCGCCGCGCACGATGCTGCGCGGCACGACCGCGTCGATCAGTGCGCGACGCGAGGCGGCGCCGATCACCGAGAGCATGTGACGCTCGTCGGCCTCGGTGGGGCTGATATGGCGGGCGCGGAACTCGGCGGCGTTCTCTAGCTGCGCGAGTGGTGTGGCGAGGGGCTTGAGCATGAGCGAGCAATGGTCAGAGGGTCTTCAGCAGCTTGTCGTAGGCCGGCGGGTCCATCAGTTCGTCGAACTGCTCCATGTGGGTGACATGGACCTTGAAGAACCAGCCATTGCCCATCGGATCCTTGTTCGCGAGCGAGGGGTCGGCGCGCAGCGCCTCGTTGACCTCGACGACCTCGCCCTCGACCGGCATGAACACATCGGCAGCGGCCTTCACCGATTCGACGACGCCGACGACCTCGCCCCTCTTGTAGGTGCGCCCGACCTCGGGCAGCTCGACGAACACCACGTCGCCCAGCGCATCCTGTGCGTGCAGCGTGATGCCGACCACGGCGGCTTCGTGATCCTCGATGTTGATCCACTCGTGGTCGGGGGTGAACATGGTCGTCATGGGCGCAGACTCCTCGTTGGATTAGCCACGGTAGTAGCCGGGTGGGACGAAGGGCATCGGGGTCACGCGCATCGGCTGGCGCTTGCCGCGCACATCGGCGTAGACCTCGTGATTGATCACGGCGTGGTTGGCCGCCAGGTAGGCCATCGCGATCGGCTGGTTGACGGTCGGTGCGAGCGTGCCGCTCGTCACATGGCCCAGCTTGTGGCCCTGGGCATCAACCAGCGTCGCGCCCTCGCGCACCGGAATGCGCTCGAGTCCGATGAGCCCCACGCGCTTGATCTGGGCGCCCGCCGCAAGCTGGCCGGCGATCTTGTCCGCGCCCGGGTAGTGGCCGGCACGCGCGCCGCCCGGGCGCCGTACCTTCTGGATCGCCCAGGTCAAGCCCGCCTCGACCGGCGTGGTGGTCTCGTTGATGTCGTGGCCGTACAAACACAGCCCCGCCTCGAGGCGCAACGTGTCGCGCGCGCCGAGGCCGGCGGGCTTGACTTCGGGTTGCGCGAGCAGAGCCCGCGCCAGCGCCACCGCCGCATCGGCGGGCACCGAGATCTCGAACCCGTCTTCGCCCGTGTAGCCACTGCGCGTGACAAAGCATTCTGCGCCGGCCAGCGTGAACGTACCGCCGGTCATGAACGTCAGCTTCTCGACGTCGGGCGCCAGGCGCTGCAGCGCATGCACCGCGTGCTGGCCCTGCAGCGCGAGCAGCGCACGGTCCGGCAGGGGAATGACCTGGCAGCGGTGGCTGATGTGCGTGATCAGGTGCTTGATGTCCGCGGCCTTGCACGCCGCGTTGACCACGACGAACAGGTCCTTCTCGCGACGGGCGATCATCAGGTCGTCGAGGATGCCGCCCGACGCATTGGTGAAGAGGGCGTAGCGCTGCTTGCCCACGGGCAGGTCGACCACGTCGACCGGCACCAGCGTTTCGAGCGCGGCCGCCGCATCATCGCCGACCAGACGCAGCTGTCCCATGTGCGACACGTCGAACAGCGCGGCCCGCTCGCGGCACTGCCGGTGTTCGGCAATGATGCCGCCGGGGAAATTGACCGGCATCTCGTAGCCGGCGAAGGGCACCATCTTGGCGCCCAGTTCGAGATGCAGCCCGTGCAGAGGGGTGCGCAGCAGATTGGTATCGGACATGGGTTCGTCTCCCAGGGGCCTGTCGATGCATCGGCACGCAGCCGATCAGGTACTCGATTCGGGCCCCGCTGTCCGCTTTACCTGAGAGATTGACGACGCCGGCTTTCGAGCGTTTTGTCGCTTGCCCCTTCGGTGGGCCGACGCCGACAGAGTCAGCATGCGGCCTCTCTCCAGTGAGGTGGCGACGGCCTCCGGGCCGCCGCTTGCCAGTCCTTTTGCCTGAGCGTTCGGGGTTGCCCCCTGCGCCGTCGGCGGGCCTCGCGGGGAGGCCTCTCTCCTGACGGGTGTCAGTGTAGCAGCGGCTCGCCCTTACACGGCCACTGCCGACCGCTGGCACGGCGTGGGATACAGCGTTGGACGGCCCCGTGCACCGATGACGCTCGGGCCGCACGACGCAGGCGTGCCTCGTGGGCGGCGCTCGATGGTGAACCTGGCGGCCATCACATTCCCGCATAGTTGGGGCCGCCGCCACCCTCGGGCGTGACCCACACGATGTTCTGCGTCGGATCCTTGATGTCGCAGGTCTTGCAGTGCACGCAGTTCTGCGCGTTGATTTGCAGACGATCGGCACCGTCATCGGTCTTCACGAACTCGTAGACGCCTGCAGGGCAGTAGCGGCCTTCGGGGCCCGCGTAGCGCGCGAGGTTGATCCCCACCGGGACCTTGGCGTCGATCAGCGTGAGGTGTGCGGGCTGGTTCTCTTCGTGATTGGTGTTGCTGACGAAGACCGATGACAGGCGGTCGAAGGTCAGCACGCCGTCGGGCTTGGGATACGTGATGGGCGCGCACTCCGAGGCGGACTTGAGGCGGACGTGGTCGGGCTCCGTGGCATGGACTGTCCAGGGCGGGCTCTTGACTCCCAGCCTCGGCAGCAGCCAGTGCTCGATGCCGGCCATCAGCATGCCGACCCGGCTCCCGCGCTTGAACCAGGCCTTGAAGTTGCGCGCCTGCATCAGCTCGTCGTGCAGCCAGCTCTTCTCGAACGCGTCGGGGTATGCCTTCAGTTCGTCGTGACGTCGATCGTGTTGAAGCACCGCCTCGGAGATCGCCTCGGCGCACAGCATCCCGGTCTTGATCGCGGCGTGGCTGCCCTTGATGCGAGCTGCATTGAGCGTGCCGGCATCGCAACCGACCAGCGCGCCACCGGGGAATACCAGCCGCGGCAGCGCGCTGAGCCCGCCCGCGGCGATGGCACGCGCGCCGTAACCCAGGCGCTTGCCGCCCTCGAGATGCTTGCGGATCGCAGGATGCGTCTTCCAGCGCTGCATCTCCTCGAACGGCGAGAGCCAGGGATTCGTGTAGTCGAGTCCAGTCACGAAGCCAACGGTCGCCTTGTTGCCTTCGAGGTGGTAGAGGAATCCACCGCCATACGTCTGTGCGTCCATCGGCCAGCCCGCCGTGTGCACGACCAGGCCGGGTTGCGCCTTGTCGGGTGCCAGCTCCCACAGCTCCTTGATCCCCAGTGCATAGGTCTGCGGGTCGCGCCCGCCGTCGAGCCGGTGTCGGGCGATGACCTGTTTGCCCAGGTGCCCGCGTGCGCCCTCGGCGAACACGGTGTATCTCGCTCGCAGCTCCATGCCGAGCTGGAAGCCGTCGTGCGGCTGGCCGTCCTTGCCCACCCCGACATTGCCCGTTGCCACGCCGAGCACGGTGCCGTCGTCGCCGAACAGCACCTCGGCAGCGGCAAACCCCGGGAAGATCTCGACGCCCAGCGCCTCGGCCTGCTCGCCGAGCCACTTGGTGACGGCCCCGAGGCTGATCACGTAGTTGCCGCCGTTGTGCAGGCAGTCCGGGATCAACCAGTTGGGTACGCGCAAGGCGTCTGTCTCGGTCAGCACCAGCACGTCGTCGTTGGCCACGCGCTGAAGCAACGGCGCGCCCATCGACTTCCAGTCGGGGAACAGCTCGGTGATCGCGCGCGGGTCCATCACGGCGCCGGAGATCGTGTGCGCGCCCGGTTCGCTGCCCTTTTCGAGCACGACGACCGAGATGTCCTTGGCGTCGAGTCTTGCGAGTTGCTTGAGCCGGATCGCGCAGGCCATGCCGGCCGGGCCGCCGCCGACGATGACGACGTCGTAGTCCATGGACTCGCGCGGACCGTACTGCTCGAGAAGTTCTTTCGATGTCATGGCGCGCATTCTAGGAGGCCGTACCATCACGCACCGACGTGTTCAGTGGAGCAAGCGCCCTATGGCCTACACCATCGACCTTTCCGGGCGCGTGGCGCTCGTCACCGGCGCGTCCAGCGGCCTGGGTGCCCAGTTCGCCAGGACGTTGGCCGCCGCGGGGGCCGGCGTGGTGCTGGCGGCGCGCCGGATAGAGCGGCTGAAAACGCTGCGTGCCGAGATCGAGGCCGCCGACGGGGATGCCCATGTGGTCGGCATGGACGTGACCGACATCGACAGCATCCGCGCCGCCGTGGCGCATGCCGAAACCGAGATGGGAACGATCGATATCCTGGTCAACAACTCGGGGGTCGGCGCGACGAGCAAGCTCACCGACGTGACGCCGGAGGATTACGACCGCCTGATGAACACCAACACGCGCGGCGCTTTCTTCGTTGCGCAGGAGGTGGCCAAGCGCATGATCGCGCGCAGCAAGGGTGCCGCACCGGGCACGTTCACGGGCGGGCGCATCGTGAACGTCGCGTCGATGGCCGGGCTGCGTGTGTTTGCCAATATAGGCGTGTACTGCATGAGCAAGGCCGCAGTGGTCCACATGACGCACGCCATGGCGCTGGAGTGGGGCCGCTTCGGCATCAATGTCAACGCCCTGTGTCCCGGCTATATCGACACCGAGATCAACCACCATGTCTGGCAGACGGAGGCCGGGCAGCGGATGGTGCAGGAGATGCCCCGCAGGCGCGTGGGCCAGCCGAAGGACCTGGACGTCGTGATGATGATGCTGTGTGCCAATGAAAGCCACTTCGTCAACGGTGCCGTCGTCTCGGCCGACGACGGCCAGGCGATATGACGGTGCCGCGACGCTTGCCGCCTCTCCTCCGCGCGCGAGCACGTCGCGCATCGCGCTGCGCTGCGCCGGACAGGGTGTCACGCTGATGCGCATCCTGACGCCGCTCGAGGCCCGCGTGCTGGGCGTGCTCGTCGAGAAGCAATCGACCGTGCCCGACACCTATCCGTTGTCGCTCAATGCTTTGGTGGCCGGCTGCAACCAGAAGACCGCCCGCGCGCCGGTGATCGAGGCGAGCGACGACGACGTGCTCGCCGCAATCGACGGGCTCAAGTCGCTGAGCCTGGCGCTCGAGGGCGGAGGCAGCCGCGTCGTCAAGTTCGAGCACAACATGGGGCGGGTGTTGGGCGTGCCGTCGCAGTCGGTGGCGCTGCTCGCGGTGCTGATGCTGCGCGGCCCGCAAACCGCCGCGGAACTGCGTCTGAACTGCGAGCGGCTTCACCGCTTCGCCGACATCTCGTCTGTCGAGGCGTTCCTCGACGAACTCGCGACCAAGGATCCTGCGCGCGTGGTCAAGCTCGCGCGTGCGCCCGGGGAGCGCGAGGCTAGGTGGGCGCACCTGCTGTGTGGAGAGGTGGCGGCCGGCCCCGCGCGGGCAGGCGCGGCGAACGACGCGGACGGCGGCAGCCTCAGTGCGGGCGAGTTGGCCGCGCTGAAGGCCGAGCAGACGCGGCTGGCGGCGCAGGTCGAAGCCCTGCAGGCGCAGGTGCTGCGCCTGACGCGCGAACTGGGGCTGAGTGCGGAGTGATCGACCGATGCGATTTCACGTACCCGCCGAGAAGAAGCTCACCCACGAGGTGGTGATCCCGATCCGCTGGGGCGACATGGATGCGATGGGCCACGTCAACAACACGATCTACTTTCGCTACCTCGAGATCGCGCGCCTCGAGTGGCTGTTCAAGGTGGGTGGGCCGCCCGACCCGAACGGATACGGCCCGGTGATCGTCAACGCGTTCTGCAATTTCATCCGTCAGCTCGAGTTTCCGGGCGACGTGCTGGCCAAGCATTACGTCACCAACCCGGGCCGCAGCAGCTTCGACACTTACATTACGCTCGAACGCGTCGACAATGCCGGTGTGATCTACGCCGAGGGCGGCAGCAAAACCGTATGGACCGACTTCAAGGCGCAGAAGTCGGCACCGCTGCCCGACTGGTTGCGCGCGCTGGTGACCTGAGGCGATGGGTCCTGACCGGTCGTGGATGCGTGAGGCGCTGCGCCGCATCGAGGCGGACTACCGGCGCTCGGCCGACACCCACCTGATCGACCTCCGCTTGAGCACCGCCTGGGGCGGCATCACGCTGTACCTGAAGGACGAGTCGAGCCACCCCACCGGCAGCCTCAAGCACCGTCTGGCGCGCAGCCTGTTCCTGCATGCGCTCGTCAACGGCTGGCTGCACGAGGGCAGCACCGTGGTCGAAGCCTCGAGTGGATCAACCGCAATCAGCGAAGCCTACTTCGCGCGAATGCTGGGCCTGCCCTTCATTGCGGTGATGCCGCGCAGCACATCGACCGCCAAAGTCGAGGCGATCGAGTTCGAGGGGGGGCGATGCCACCTGGTCGGCGACCCGCGCGCGATCTACGACGAGAGCCAGCGCCTGGCCACGGAGCTGGGCGGGCACTACATGGACCAGTTCACCTACGCCGAGCGCGCGACGGACTGGCGCGGCAACAACAACATCGGGCAGAGCATCTACGAGCAACTCGCCCTCGAGCGCCACCCCTGTCCGGCATGGATCGTTGCCAGCGCGGGCACCGGCGGCACGCTGGCCACGCTCGGCCGCTATGTCCACTTCTGTCGCCACGCCACGCGCGTTTGCGGCGCGGATGCCGAACACTCGGTATTCTTCGACCGTTTTGGCGGCGCGCCGGCGACGATCACGATCGCCGAGGGCTCGCGCATCGAGGGCATCGGCAGGCCACGCGTCGAGGCATCTTTCGTGCCCGGCGTGATCGATGCGATGGTCAAGGTGCCGGACCGTTGGTCGCTGGCGGCGATGCATGCACTGTCCACCCGGCTGGGTCGGCGCGTCGGTGGATCCACCGGCACGAATCTCGTCGCCGCGCTAGCCTGTGCCGAGCAGTTGCGCGCGCGTGGCGAACCGGGCAGCGTGGTGACGCTGCTGTGCGATGGCGGCGATCGCTATGCGCAGACCTACTACGACGCGGCCTGGCTCGACGCGCACGACCTGGCCTGTGATGCGGAGCAATTGGCCATGGCCGCATGGCTCGACGGCGGGCCGCCTCCTGCGCCGCTGCAACTCAGCTGGCAACTGGCCGGCGATCTCGCCGGACGATCGGTGTAGGGCCCTGGCGCTTCAATCCGGGCCGTGCCGACGTTGCGGCCTGGGCTACTCTTCGGTCAGCGTCAACAGCACGTCGGCATACCAGGCGCAGTTCAATCCCAGCGATTCGTCCTCGACGAGGTCGCGTCCGCCCATGTCCATCCGAGCGGAGTGGATCCCCAGCAACTTCCATGGAAGCTCTTCGGCCTGGCGCGTCGCGTTGAGGCTGCGCATGACCACCGGCGCACCACTGGTGCCGCGGTGGGTGCGCGCATCGGTCAGGAACAGCCCTTGGCCCTGGAAGCGTGTACCGAACGAGGAAGCGATCGCGGCCTGTCTCGCTACAGGTAGATGGTGCTTGCCGTCGTGAAAACCGAGCGGAAAACCCACGACGAGCAGGGGTGTGCCGATCTCCACATCGCCAAGCGGTTCCTGCAGGTGATCAGGTGTGAACGCGGGCGGCGAGAATCCGTGCAGCATCTGGCGCTCGATCTGGATCGCCGCGACATCGATGTCACCACCCGAGTCCTGCGCCTGGCTCCAGGCCGCCTTGCCATGTTCGTACAGCAGCAACGAGTAGACCGTCGAACGCGACAAGTCATGTTCATCGACGTGCATCTCAATCTCGATGCGGTCCGGGAAGTGGCGGCTCGGCTCGTCGATCAAAACGTGGCGACTGGTGACGAGGTACAGGCGCTCGTCGCGCTCGAAGAAGAAACCGCTCGCACCGGTCAGTGCACGCTGTCCCTCGAAGGTCGAGACGCGGGGCACCGCGAGCAACAGCGTTTCGACGGCGGCGCGATCTCGCGTTGGCGGTTCCTGCCTCTGCAATGACTCGATCAACGCAGTGATCCGGCCGATGTCGTGCTCGAACGCGGCGATCGAATGTTCCGAGATCTCGGCATTCAACATCGAGGTTCGCGCGGCCTCCGCACAGTGTCCGAATGCCCGGCTCAGGCGGGCGCGGGGCGACGGCGCGAGCTGTTGCAGCATCGCGCTGCACAGCGCGTCGAGCGCCACAAGATTGCCCTTGAGCTCGCAGATGCGTTCGGTGGCCTCCAGCAGATTGTTCATGGCACCTCCAAGAAGAAAAAAACCGCGGTCGGTGCCGCGGTTTCTTGCTCGGCCCGGGAGAACCCGGCGAGTGCGTTCAGGCTGCGCGGATGTTCGATGCCTGAGGGCCTTTTTGCCCCTGGGTCGTCTCGAACTGCACGCGCTGGTTCTCGGTGAGGGTCTTGAAGCCCCCGCCTTGAATCTGGCTGAAGTGGGCGAACAGGTCCTTGCCGCCATCATCGGGCGCGATGAAGCCGAAGCCCTTGTCCTGGTTGAACCATTTCACCGTTCCGGTCTGTGTCGTCATATCGATTCCTTTCAGGTTGCTGCGCAGGCACATGCCGACGCAGGCAGAGACGCCAAGAAATTCATCGAGGGGATTTCGACCGGGGCCTGCCTGCGGGAACGCTGGCGGGAATCAGCCAAGACCTGCGAAGAGACGGTCTTGAACATGTCTACGAGCGTTATCTTACACCACGGGAGCGAGAAGCCTTGCGCGCGGTGGTCTCGATCGTGCGCGCGCTGTCCCCTTCGAACTGTTATGGTGGGTGCTCAATCCGCGAAAGACGCCATGGCCGCACGCAACGTCTCCAACAAGCCCGTCTCCCGGGAGGACGCATTGCGTGGTTCCCTGCTCGCCACGGTGGACCTGCTGAAGAAATGTCGCGCTGCCGAAGTCGCCGACGGGTATCTCGATGACTACGTGGCTCTGCAGTGGCTCGAGTGGAACGCTGGCGCGCTGCGACTGACGGTCACCGGGCAGAACGTGTGCCGCCAACTCACGGCCGGTCTGGGCTGACGCGGCACCGCCGTCGTCCACCGCAACCGGTTCATGCCGCGGTCGACAGATGGGCCGGGAACGCGACCAGCAACGCGATTCCAGGCAGGCGGTCGCGCAAGCGATCAGGGGTTCGTGAGCTTTGAGGGCGAGGACATGCTGCCTGGCATCGGGGCCTGGCGGCGCTGCGCTACCGCGTTGGCCAGTTCGATCACCGCCGACGCGTAATAGCTCGACCAGTTGTAGCGCGTGATGACGTAGAAGTTGCGAGTGCCGGCCACGTAGGTGGGCGGCATGCTGCCGTTCTGCAGTTCCACCAGCGCCAGCAGCGTGTCCTGGTCGTACGCCTCGGGCGCGAGTGCCGCGCCGCGCTGTGAGAACTCGCTGGCCGTGAAGGTCGGCACGATGTCGGGACCGAGCAGCACGGCACGCTCGGCGGCGTCGTTGGGTGCGTGCACGCGGAAGTGCGTCGGCAGCCCCCGTTCCCAGCCGAATGTGGCGAGGTAATGTGCCACGCTGCCGATCGCGTCGGTCGGATTGGTCGTCAGGTCGATGTGGCCGTCCCCGTCGAAGTCGACCGCATAGCGGTTGATGCTGCTGGGCATGAACTGGGGCAGCCCCATCGCACCGGCGTACGACCCGCGCACGGCCTGCGGGTCGCGACCTTCGCGCACGCACCAGAGCAGGAACTCCTCGAGTTCGGCGCGGAAAAACGGGGCTCGGTCGCTGCGACCGGGGGGGAAGTCGAACGACAGCGTGGCCAGCGCGTCGAGCACGCGATGCCTGCCCATCACGCGGCCGAAGTAGGTCTCCACACCGATGATTCCCACCACGATCGATGCCGGCACGCCCCAGCGATCCTCGGCTTCGCGCAGGGGCGCAGCATGGGCGCTCCAGAAGGCCACGCCGGCATCAATGCGTTCCTGCTCGAGGAAGCGTGCGCGATAGGCGGCCCAGTCCTTTGCCGTCCCCGCCGGCGGCGGCATGATCAGGCGGGCGACCGCAGGCACGAATTGCGCGGCCTCGATCTGATGGCGCACCCAGTTGGCCTCGAGCTCGGGCTGGCGCGCAACCAGCTCAGCGGCGAACCGCAGCGCATCCTCGCGATTGGCGTACGACGTCGGACCGAGCGCCGAGGAGGCCGCGGCGCGCGCATCGGTCTGAGCATGGCCGGTGTCGATCACGCAGCATGTCAGCCATGCCACGCAGGCAGCGCGCCGGAGCTGGCGCGCAAGAAGACGATTCATGCGTCGATTATCGCGAGCTCACCATCGACGCCGCGCGCTCGAAGGCGGACCACCACGCACGGTCGGGCCTGTCGCGTGCGGCGCGACCGTAGCGCATCGCATCGAGCGCCTCGAGGCTTGCCGCGAGCGACTCCCCGCGTGCTCCGAACTGCTCGCGGACGCGCCGCGCCAGCGTGCGGGGGGCATCGTGCGGCAACACGTCGACGCCCAGCAGCGTGAGCTTGCGCGCCAGGCGCGCCGACAGCCGCTCCCACGGGCTGCGGTGGTGGCGGTCCCACCAGGCCCAGGCCGCGCCCGCGAAAGCGCCGCCAGACAGCAGCGTGATCAACAGGTAGGCCAGATCGGCCCACTCGGGAGAGCGCCAACCCAGTCGCTGCAGCAGGTCCAACTGGTCGTCGCGCGAGTAGTGCAACACCCACTGATTCCAGCGGTTGTTGACGCGCTCCCAGGTGCCCCGCAGTTCGGCCAGCAGTTCGGGGTTGATCGCGTTGAGCGTGCCGGCCACCAGACCCAGCTGCGGGCGCAGCGGCTGCGACAGCCGGATGCGCTCCGGGGCGACTGCTGCGGTGGGGTCGACGCGCAGCCAGCCTTTGCCGGCGATCCACACCTCGGCCCAGGCGTGGGCATGGCTGTTGCGAACGATCGTCCAGCCGTCCTGCGTCACGGCGTCGGCGCCCTGGTACCCGGTGACGATGCGCGCAGGCACGTCGAGCGCGCGCATGATCACCACGAACGCGGCGCTGAAATGCTCGCAGAACCCCTCGCGGCGGTCGATCCAGAATTCGTCGACGGCGTGGCGACCCTCGTCGTCGCCGTAGGCGCCCGGGGTGAGTGTGTACGTGAAGCCACTGCGAATGTGTTCGAGCACGGCCTGTATGAAGCGCTCCGGTGTGGCGTCGGCCAGATCGGGTCGGCGCTGCAGCGCGGCGGCCCAGGCCAGCGTGCGCGGGTTGTAGCCGGCGGGCAGGTCGGTGTAGGCGCGCAGGGACGCGTCGTCCTCGAACGGACCCTGGCGGTGTGCGAGATAGGCGCGGGCGCTGAAGCGCAGCCGCTCGGTGATTGCGCGCTCGGTGGCCCACTGCCCGTCAGGACGCAGGAACGCGCGCAGGCTCGACGCCAGCTGCGGTGCGTCGCCCTCGCGTGCGGGCGTGGCCTCGAGCAGCGGCAGCATTGGCAGGCGGCTGGGTTCGAGGGTCACCTCGTAGCTGATCGGCGCGCCACTGACTTCGAGCTGTGACGAGCGCTGGGTGACGGACAGGGCGCTGGGTTCCAGCCGGGACCACTCACGGCCGTCGAATCGCGACAGCGCCGGACCGCGCCAGTAGAGCGTCTCGGCCGCAGGCCGCCCATCGCCCGTGAAGCGCGCGCGCAGCGCGATCGAGTCGTCCACCGCCAATTCGGCCACGCCGCCCAGGCGCAGACTGCCCGAAAGGCCTGATTTGGCCAGCTGCTCCTGCGGCACGGCCCACAGCGGCGCCATGCGCGGGAACAGCATGAACAGCACCAGCATGATGGGTGCGCCGAGAAGGGCCGCCTTGGCGGCGACCGTGCCGGCCTGCGCGATGGCCGGGCGTCCTACCGGCATGTGGGCCAGCACCAGCGCGGTGAGCAGGCCCCACACCGAAACCAGCATCGCGGCGGCCACCGCCAGCGACTGCGCGTACAGGAAATTGGTGAGCACGAGGAAGAAGCCGAGGAAGAAGACCACGAGCGCATCGCGCCGGGCGCGCAGCTCGAGCGTCTTGAGCACCATCAGCATCACCAGCAGCGTGACGCCGGCATCCTTGCCGAGCAGCGTGCGATAGGTCCAGAAAGTCAGTCCGATCGCGACAGCGAGCACGACCCATAGCGTCCAGCGGCCAGGCAGCGGCGCGTTGGCCATCGCCACGCGCGCACGCCACAGCATGACGATCATGGTCAGCGCGAGGCACCAGGCCGGCAGGTGCGCAAAGTGCGGGACGATGGTCCAGGAAATCACCGCGAGCAGGAACAGCACATCGCGCGCGTCGCGCGGCAGGTGGGTCCAGCCGGGCCAGCGCGGGAGCAGGGTGGTGATCATGACCACCGCGCGAGCGCGTCGAGGCTCGCGCGCCGATGCGCCGCACCGATGCCCGGAGCGATCTCGGACCCC
>Ga0224500_10000730_pt1 | contig 21323 bp, 27 predicted proteins | sample SF_Oct11_sed_USG_FD_168126 | JGI IMG/M metagenome (GOLD analysis project Ga0224500, IMG submission 168126) | Sediment microbial communities from San Francisco Bay, California, United States - SF_Oct11_sed_USGS_4_1 | ecosystem: Environmental > Aquatic > Marine > Sediment | place: USA: California... | reverse complement strand
GATGGTCCGGTGAGCTCGGCGGAGTTCGTGGTGGGTGGTCAGCTCTTCCTGGGTTACAACGGGGGGTCGTACTTCAGCTTCTCGGAGGGGGTCTCGCTCTACGTGGACTGCGCGGATCAGGCTGAGGTGGATGAATACTGGGACAAGCTGGTGAAGGCGGGGGCGACGCCCACGCAATGTGGTTGGATCAAGGACGTTCGGTCTCTCCTGGCAGATTGTCCCGCGACGGTTCACGGAGCTGATCGCTGACAGGGACCCCGCGAAGGTGAAGGCTGTAATGGACGCCATGTTGACGATGGTGAAGCTGGACGTGGCGGAGCTCGAGAGGGCCTGCAACGAGGCGTAGTCGTGCTCGTCGACCGTAGCTGGCAGCGGCTGTTCCCAGCCTCACGATTCTGCACCGACCGGAAGGCCGGAATTGCGAAACCCGCCTCGTGCCACACCCTCCGGCACTCCTTTGCGACTCACCCGCTGGAGTCCGGCACCGACATCAGGACCATCCAGGAACTCCTCGGCCATAGCGATGTGACGACAACCATGATCTACACCCACGTGCTGAACAAGGGTGGCCTCGGCGTCAGGAGTCCCCTAGACCGATGAGCGCGATCACATGGGCAGTGTTTCACTTGTTAGCCTGCGAGTTACGCAGTATTATTTCCGCGCGTGGGACGCATCTGATGGTACAACAGGGCTCGTGTGCCGCAGCCTATCAGGATAGACTGCGACCAAACAAATGTAGAAGATCAGTAGAACAATAGTCAGGCCTCCAAAAGGAGCAGTCTTATGATCGACGAGATTTTGTTATGACACGTCAGGCGCAACACTATCGCTGGCTCGTTGTGTTCCTGTGGATCTCAGTGATTGCATGGGGCGTCGGGCTCGGTGCCAAGCTGTTCGAGTTCACAGTCGTGATCTCCGCATGGGCTGCCGACCCCCCAGCCTCGCTCTCCATGATGCCATACGGTCCTGGTCACCCTTACGATCCCGGCGACTTTTTCCTACCGCTGAGTATCCTGCTCCTCATCGGTACCGTCGGGGCACTGGTTTGCGGGAGAAGGGCCTTGCGCAGTTACAGGATTTGGCTTTGGGTGGGACTCGCATCGCTTCTGGTCATCTGGTTGGCGACCCCTACGCTCTTCTGGCCTATGATTGGAGATCTCTACTACGCTGGCACGGGGTCCCGCCCCTTGGAAGCATCAGCCGCTCAAAGCCTTGTGAATCGATGGCTCGTGCTCGATTGGCTGCGTACAGCGCTCATCGCTGTGGGGTTCGTCAGTGCTATTCAAGCTGTCAGTTCGAGACACCGGGCATTTGGGTCCTAACAACAGCATGCAGCGAACGGCGCTTCGCGCCGCCGCTGATGCTGAGCGTTAGCTAGTCACACCAAAAGGAAAGGAGGGATCGGCATGAGAAACAACAAGTGTCTTGTCTTAGCATCCGTAATCACTGCAGCCCTCACCCTTCCCGCTTTCGGGCAGGAGCCCCCACGAATGAAGATGACGACGGACATTCCCGCGCAAATCACGACACCGAACAGGATGGAAACTCGGATAGGCACCCTCGAATTCTTTGACGGCTTTCCCACTGAAGACACGGACAAGAAAGTTTTCGACAACTTGGATTTCGTGCGGGGAGTAGAAACTTTTCTGAATGGGTGTCCGGCGGCGTCGCTGGTCGCCATGCGGGAAGGAATGCGGGAACTGGGCGCGGTAGATGGAACCATCGGCATCACCGAGAGCCTGATGGATGCGCGGTCGCTATTCCTGACGCCGAACACAGAGAGTATTTATACCGTCACATGGCTCAACCTGAAGGACGGTCCCGTTGTGGTTGAAAGTGCGCCCAATACCTTGGGCATCATCAACGATTTCTGGTTTCGCTACGTAGCGGACCTGGGAAACGCGGGACCGGACAAGGGCAAAGGCGGCAAATACCTGTTCGTGGGGCCTGATTACGAGGGTGACATACCCGAGGGCTACTTCGTCTTTCACAGTCGAACATACAACAATTTTCTGATCTGGCGCGGCTTTCTCGTGAAAGGCGACCCGAAACCGGGAATCGAGAACATCAAAAAACACACGCGTGTTTACCCCCTGTCCATGGTAGTCAATCCTCCCGAACAAAAGTGGGTAAATATGTCGGGTAAGGCGTTCAATACTGTCCATGCCAGTGATTTCAGCTTTTACGAGGAGTTGAACCAGGTCGTTCAGGAAGAGCCCGCCAACTCCCAGAACCCGGAACTCCTGGGATTGTACGCCGCCATTGGGATCAAGAAAGGACAGCCTTTTGCGCCGGACGATCGCATGAAGAAGATCCTCACCGATGCGGCCGCCGTGGGCAACGCCACCGCACGCGCGCTCGTTTTCCGGGGCCGCGACAGAAGTTCATACCAATATGACGACCGCAACTGGAGGACAGGCTTTGTCGGCGGCAGTCACGAGTTCCTTGCGGATGGCGCTAGTCTGTTGGACGCACGGGCGTTTTTCTACTACTACGCCACCATGGTCACGCCTGCTATGACCCTGAAAATCCCGGGGGTAGGTTCGCAATACTCCGACGCCATGGTGGATGCCGGGGGGAAACCGCTGGACGGGTCTAAAAACTACCAGCTACATCTTCCCCCAAATGTTCCGGCCGAGGATTTCTGGTCCGTGGTGGTCTACGACAACCAGACTCGCTCATTGCTCCAGACCGATCAGCAATACCCGAGCGTCTCGAGCCAGCGCGGTGTGCATGCCAATCCAGATGGCTCTTATGATATCTACTTCGGTCCGAAGGCTCCGCAAGATAAAGAAAGCAACTGGATTCAGACCGTTCCCGGCAAAGGTTTCAGCGTCATTCTGCGCTTTTACGGGCCGCTGCAGTCCTGGTTCGACCAGTCCTGGCGGCCGGACGATATCGAACCGATGAAGTAGTGAAGAACGTCAAGAACAAGCAACAGTCTCTGGTGACCTCGGACTAGGGAAGAAACGATAGACAGATGGCTAGCTAACAACCGGTTGCAGCGGACGGCCCGCTGCGCGGCCCGCCGCTGAACCGGAGCGTTAGGCAGACATGGAGCAAGGAGCGACGTCCGTGGGAGCCCATCCATATCAATACGTAGTCGAGTACGACGAGGACGTGCAGGCCGCTCTCGATCGGCTGCGGGCTGACGTGTTCCGCAACGGTAGGTTCTTCGGCGCTGAGCGGAATCCCCGCACGCCCGAGCAGGCCGTCAAGCAAACCGGTGAGACCGGCACGCGATCGATACTGGACATCGTCAAGATCCGCGACAAGCCGGACTACTGTTGCGCCGCGGGACTGACGCCTTCAGAGGTGAAACGGTACTTCGGAACAGACCGGCCGACCGTGGCGACCGTGGAGGCCTCGGACAAGTTCTGGGAGGATCTCGAACGTGGCAAGGCTCGATTCGTGGTCGTCTATGAAGGAGAGGAGAAGAAGATCTTCTTCGCGGGCTACTCGTTTGATTAGACGATGGGCAGGAGCCGGGACGCTGCCGAACCCGCCGTTGCAGCGGAAGGGGTCGCCGCAGCAAGATTGGTGTAGGATCGTGGCGCCGGCTTGGCGGCGCCCCCGCCGCTGAACGGCAAAGCGTTGGGCTGACCAAGGAGAAGAGAACCGTGAGACAACTCGCTGGAGTCGTCGCGATCTTGATCGGTCTTGCATCTGTATGGGTCTATGGGTGCGCGGCTGCCGAGACTCCACCGCAAGGTCGGGTACGCGAGGCGATTGTCGGGTTGCCATGTGAGGGATGCGAGGCGGTTTTCGAAGGGCTCCCGGCAACCCTTGAAACCGACGCCCGAATCGGCCGGCAGGATGAACCTGGTCAGCCACTGCGCATCGTCGGCACGGTCTTCGACTCAGCAGGACACCCGGCCTCAGGAGTCATCGTCTACGCGTACCAAACCAACAGCCGTGGGGTTTACCCGCCGGACGATCGATATCGCGGCCTCGCCGCCTACCATCACGGCCTTCTGCGGGGATGGGCAACGACGGATGCGGAGGGACGGTATAGCTTCACCACGATTCGACCGGGTGGCTACCCGGACTCCGACCTTCCGGCCCATGTGCACATGCATGTGATCGAGGTCGGACGCTGTACCTACTATATTGACGACATCCTGTTTGAGGACGATCCTCGACTCACGAAGGAGAAGAAAGCGGCCCTCATCCTGGGCCGCGGCGGCAGCGGTCTTGTGGTTCCAAAGCCTGACAGCGCCGGTGCCTGGGTCGTGCGGCGAGACATCCACCTAGGCAAGAACATCCCCGGCTATCCAGTGCGCGCCCAACAACCGGTTCCAGCGGACGGCGCTTCGCACCGCCGCTGAACCGGAGCGTTAGACCGTCGAGGTCGGAGAGGTCGACAGATTCCAGTTGGTCATCCACCGCTTGAGACCCGGCCGCGAACCACGTTTCCGCGACATCAGCGGCAACCTCGTCAAGTATCGGGGTCTGCATCTCGTGTACTGCGCTCAGTGCCCCATGCTGCCGAAGTCGGTGAATGACCTCTCCGAAATGGCAGCTGAGCACGACCTGAAGCTTAACGTTACCGTGCTCAGGAGCGCACGCGAGGCTCAGAATGCACCGTCCTACTATGGCGTTTTCAACCTGGTGTGGAACGGACGGCTACTCTCAGACCACTACGTGAGCAAAGGGCGATTCAAGAACCTCTTGAAGCTAGAGATTCTGAAGGCAGGAAGTTGAGACTGTGTTATTATAACAGAACGATTGGGCGGCGGTCTAACACGCGAATGAACCTGACGGCGCTGCGCGCCGCAGGTTATCCGCACCGTTAGGCGGTCGAGGCGGGGATCCACGGCACGAACGCGCGGTGAGCTGGGATCGCCGAGCATCCTGGGGAGCATATCTGAATGGATAGAGCCGCGAGAGTCGAGAGGTGGTCAGGAGTGGCAATTGGTGCCGCAGGGATCCTCACTTTCGGCATCAATGCAGGTCTGACTCCGCTTCTTGACTCCGGCGCCCCGTTCGCTACGACGGCTGCATCGACACTCTTTCTTTGGCGACAAAGCGCCTCGGCGCTCGCGGCCCTGCTGCTCGTCGTCGGTTCCATCGGACTCTTTCTTCGACACGCCGATAGGGTCGGCGGCTTTGGGACGATGGCCTTCTTGTCGGCCCTTGTTGGCAGTTCCCTTCTTCTGGCCAACGAATGGTGCCAAGTCGTCTTTGTGCGCGGCCTCGCAATAGGCGCGCCCGAGACTTTGGAGGCTCTGGATGCGGCTGAAGGGATCAGCCCCTTCGATCTCGGCTCGCTGGTCGCCTTCGCCGCTTTTGCACTGGGTTGGATCGCCTTCTCTGTTTCGATGCTCCGATGCGGTGCACACACACGTTGGGGGCCGGCTCTTGTGATCGCGGGGCTCTTCGCGACCCCGATTCTCAGCGCCGCGGTGGGTCCGGCATTGGGTGCGGCGTGCGGCAGTGCGTTACTCGGAGCAGGGTGGTTCATAGAAGGTAGGGAGTTGCTTTCAGGCCCGCAGTCCGTCAGGGGCTAGCGCCGAACTAGCCGTGACCGCCGCCCAACAAGCCGCTGCAGCTGACGGATCGGCGCTGTCACGGTCGCACGCTGGCGCATGGCCCGCGCCAGCACCGCCCGCAACTGAGCGGCAATACGTTATGTGTATTTTAGCGAGGAGAATCATGAAAATATTCGTCAGCATGGCTTTCGTGCTCTTACTGGCTGGGACAGCAAGCCACTCGCACGCGACTCAAATTACTGAAAAGGGGAAAACGATGTCCGCTAAAGGGAGTTTTGAAGTTAGGCTGGTACCGCAAAAAGAGGATGTGGCCCCGGTAGGACGGATGGTCATAGACAAGACCTACCTCGGGGACATTAAAGGTACCGGTATCGGTCAAATGATTAGCAAGAGAACCGAGGGTGGGACAGCCGTCTATTTCGCGATTGAAGAGTTTTCCGGTACGGTCAATGGAAAGAGCGGTACTTTTACGCTTATCCACAAAGGTTATCTGAGCAAGGAGTCTCAGATGCTAGAGGTAGAAGTTCTTGGTGGTTCTGGAAGTGGCGATCTCGTAGGTATTTCCGGTTCGATGACTATCGTTCAGGATGCGGAGGGCCACACATATGAGTTTAAGTACGAACTGTAGACCACATAACAAGCGCTTGCACCTGACAATCGCGTCTGTCGCGTCTTGTGCTGACGCACAAGCCGCGCCAGCCGCGCTTGCAGGTGAAGCCAACGTTAGGTGGACTTGGTCAAGAGCACGCTACGACGTCCGTCGTCATGCGCACCTTGAGAATCGCCTAGCAGCATCGAGTCGAGGCAGTGTTTGAGCATCGGGCCGTCCGCCGGATGTCATAGTACAAAGCCGCAGTGGTAGCGGTGGGCGCACAATGGTGACGAAGCAAGACAATCAATGAGGAGATGGCGATGCAATACGATGTCAAGACTCCTGAGGAATACATGAAGGCCATCGATGACGATTGGCGGCGAGAGACGCTGATGGATCTCCGACAGGTGATCAAGAATGAGGCACCGGAGCTCTCGGAAGCTATTAGATACAAGATGCTGAGCTACGAAGACGCCCGGGGACAAGTGTTCGCTCTAAACGCACAAAAAGGGTATGTCAGCTTCTACGTCGGAGACGCGGAAAAGGTCGACCCAAGTGGCCAACTACTCGCCGGCCTGGATCGAGGAAAGGGCTGCATCCGGTTTAGGCAGTCGAACCGAGTTGCTGACACGAAGATTGACGAGTTCATCTCGATGGCTGTACAACTGCGCCGTGACGGGAAGGACATCGGTTGCTGAGCGACCCCTTGCAAGGAACTGCGATGACGAAGAGTTGTTCTCGATCGATCAATCTCTCGATGGCGGGAATCGCACGGCCACCTAACAATCGGTTGCAGCGGACGGCCCGCTGCGCGGTCCACCGCTGAACGGATACGTTAGAGCGCACGGGATGCCCGAATGACGACCACGGTTATCGATCGGACCTCGTTCCCGCCGCGAGTAGCCTTGCTGTTACCCGCCGTGCTCCTGCTCCACCAGGTGGAGGAGTGGTTTGGTGGGTTCCCAGAGTGGACCCGTTACGCCGCGGGAAACGGAGTGACAGCCGGGCGATTCCTTCTCATCAATGCCGTTGGGTTTGTCTTGTTTACGTTCTGGACGCTGGTCGCATTTCGGGAACGGCAGCTATCCTGGACCATTGCATCCCTAGCCACGCTAATAGGCCTCAATGGAGTATTGCACGCGGTCGCCAGCGTAGTGGTCGGTCGATACTCGCCCGGGACCGTGAGCGGCCTACTTCTATCGCTCCCACTTGCCATTGTCGTTCTACGGGCGGCGCTAGCGGCATTGCCTAGGGGGTTGGTCTACGGTGCGATCGCTGCTGGCGTTCTGTTCCACGGTCTCGTGACGGTCCTGGCACTCGCATAAGGAACGTTCTAGCGGGGGATGGTTGCAGAGTCGTACGAGTGAATGGAGGCTCGGCCGATACCGGTGGCGCCGGCGTCGAGCAAGCGCGGGTGCGCTCTAACAAGGCGTTGCACCTGACAGCGCGCTTCGCGCGCCGCAGGTGAACGCCAGTCCGTTAGACGGAATTTATGGACTCCCGACTAGTCTTGATATTGGGAGCGACTGGCATGCTGGGCCGACCGGTCGTGCAGTCTCTGATGTCGCAAGGGCGCGTTGTGCGTGCTCTAGTGCGCAACGCTGCAGCGGCCCGACGCCTGCTGGGCGATTCCGTCGAGATCATCGAGGGGAGCGCGCTTCAGGAGCGGGACGTCCAAGGAGCGATGTCGGGTTGTCAGGCGGTCCACATCAACCTCACGCGGGAAGCGGAACTGGTTGCCATGCGGCACGTGGTCCACGCAGGGGCAAGGGCGGGACTTGAACGCGTGTCCTACGTTTCGGCGACCACGGCCTGCGAGGAGAACCGATGGTTCGAGGTCGTGGACGTGAAGATGCGCACGGAGGAGGTCCTGCGCCGAAGCGGCATCCCCTACGTCATCTTCTGTCCGACTTGGGTCATGGAGACGCTCGAGAACTTTATCCACGGAGGTCGCGGGGCGATCATCATCGGACGGAATCCCCCCGAGTTACACTTTTTTGCCGCCGCAGACTTCGGACGGATGGTGGCCCAGTCCTACGACGACGAGCGCGCACTCGGCAAGCGCTTGTTCATTCACGGGCCGGATGGTGTGAAGCTCCCCGACGCTCTCGAGCGCTATTACGCTGCCTGCTACCCCCAACTGAGGGTGATACGATTGAAACTGTGGCATGCGCGGCTCGTTGCACGGCTGACCCGGCGGCCAGGGCTTACCTACGTGACAAAGCTGATCGATTACTTCGACCGGGTAGGGGAACTCGGCGACCCTCGCGAAGCGAATGCTCTACTCGGCGCGCCGTCTACCACGCTTGATGAGTGGTTCGCCATGCCACATGGCGGGCAACAGGGACTGCCGCATTGACACTACGAGGTGGGGTTCCGTCTAACCACAGCATGCAGCCGACCGCGCTGCGCGCGGCGGCTGAGCGCCAGCGTTCGGCGGACGCGGAAAGGTATATGTGGGGGTGAGCTTATGATCGTGAGGACTATTGTGGCGTGCGTGTTTCTCGTGGTTCTCTCGACGGTAGTCGCTAATTCGGACACGATCGGGCTTTACGACTACTGGAATGGGTGGAGCTGCAACATCACGGACGGTCTTGCTTACAAGGCGATCTACGTCGTTCACTGGACATCTGGAAATGTAACGGCGTCGGCGTTTTCGGCTCCGAAGCCGGCGTGCTGGACGAACGCGACTTGGGTGAGCGACACGGATCCATGGGGGTGGCCGGGGTCTTCTCAAACTGGAAAGTGGTATCCATACGGCGTGTGCATCACCGAACCGACGGCACTTTACCTTATGACAATCAAGTTTGTCGTTCAGGGATCGAGCCCGCCGTGCTGTCCATATCCGTTGCTTCCGAACCCTTACGAGGATCCGGAGCATCCCATCGTTGTCGACTGCGACAACAACATTCATCCGGTCCCGGGGCTGGTTGCAACGATTAACAGCAACGCGACGTGCCCGTGTGGGTATCCGGTGGCGGTAGAGGAGACCACTTGGGGGAGAGTAAAGTCTCTCTACGGCGAATAGCGCCGTCGAACAAGCGCATGCAGCTGACGACTGGGGCTGTCATGCCGGCTGCGGGGCATCCGGCCTGCCAGCCTCGTCGCAGCTGATGCGCATCCCGTTAGACTGCGGAGGGCAAAGATGAGATTTCTCAACCGGCGTCGCGGCTTCGTTCTTGGGATCACGCTCATATGTCTGGCGGCCATTCCGAGCTACATCCGCGCGTTCGTGATCGTCGGCGACTCGGATGCCCCAGCTTTCGTTACCGGAGACCGAGTCCTCGTGAACCTCGGTGCGTACGACATCCGGCTGCCGTACGCCAGCAGTCAGCTGGCGAGAGTGAGGGACCCGGTACCAGGTGACATGATCGTGTTTCGACTCCTTGATGGCCAGCTTGTGGTCAAGAGGGTGATCGCAGGCCCGGGGACCCGGATCTCCATGCAGGGCAACCACGTGACGATCGACGGCACTGCTCTGGGCTACGCCGCTGTGGCTCCCCATGAGAAAGCAGTCATCAGCCGCGGGCGCCTTGGAGCAGTGGTTGAGATCGAGCGCGGGAACGGACCGGAGGTGTATATCTCATTCGATCGGGGCCGTGGTGGCGTCGGAGACTTTGAGGAACGAGTTGTTCCTGAAGGCTTCTTCTTTGTCTTGGGATCGAACCGCGACGCTTCGATGGACTCCCGCCAGTTCGGGCCGGTTGCTCGAGAACGAATCCTGGGGCAGGTCATTGGTCGTGTGTGGTCCGCGGGCTAACAACAGCGTGAACCTGTCGGTCCGACCCGTCACGTCGCTTGCAGACGACGCAAGCGCCGCGCCGGTCCGGCCCGCAGGTTACGCGGAGCGTTAGACGCACATGAACGAGACGCGGATCGTCAAGCGCCTGGAGGCTCTGCTCGACGGGCTCATCGAGCGGAAGGAGATCCACTCCGCCGTGATGTCGGTCGTCTCCGAGGATGGGACGTTCCGGTGGGCCGGTGCCCGGGGCGAGATGTCTCCGGACGGCGCGCCCATGCTGCCGACGACTCCCTGGTTTATCGCGAGCATCACCAAGCTCTTTATCGCCTCGACCGTGCTGCGGATGGTGGGAGAAGGAGAGCTGGCGCTCGAGGATCGCCTCGTGGACCGGCTTGCAGGCTCCGTCACGGAACGGCTCCACGTGCTCGACGGCGAAGACCGCACCGACCGGATCACGGTGGAGCACCTTCTGGGCCACACGTCGGGGCTGGCGGACTTCATCGAAGACTACCCGGCGTCGCGGCGGAACGAGGGAGCCGACCGACGCAGCCTGGTGGAGATCCTGGTGGAGGACGGCGATAGGGCATGGTCGCTGGAGGACACGGCTCGATGGGTCCGCGAGAGGCTTGTGCCCCACTTTGCGCCGCAGCCTCTGGACGCGCGGCGCGTCCGTATCCGGTACTCGGACACGAACTACCAGCTTCTCATCGGGATCATCGAGGGACGCCGCGGGGCGCCTTTCTTCCAAGTCCTGGAAGATCTGATTCTGGGTCCCCTGGGACTCGAGGACACCTGGCTTCCGGGCCACCGCCGGGGGAGCGGTCCGGAGCCCGACGTGGCCGCACTTTACGCCGGTGTGGAGGTCGCCCGGTTCCCCAGCTTCCTAGCCTCGATCGGTGACATGAACTCGACCTGCGAAGATCTCATTCGGTTCTTGAGGGCCGTCGTGGGGGGCCGTCTCTTTCGGGATCCCGGCACCTGGCGGCGCATGCGGGCGCGGTGGCGCCAGTTCTCCTTGCCGCTGGACCGCGCCGCTCTCCGGCAGCCGGGCTGGCCGATCGAGTACGGCCTCGGGGTCATGCGTTTCCGGCTCCCGCGCTTCCTCACGCCCTTTCGGCCAGTGCCGCAGGTCGTGGGACACACCGGCTCCACCGGGACGTGGCTCTTTCACGCCCCGGAGCCGGACCTGTTCCTCGCGGGGGCGGTGAGCCAGATCGCCGCCGGTGCCATCCCATTCAAGGTGGTTCCCAGAGTCCTCCGGGCGGTGGCGGACGGCCAGAAATGAGGAAGGGATGGAGAGCAGACGACGGCAAGGGCCTGGGCAGATTGGCTCGACCAGTTGGTCCGCGAGACGCTTCCTGCTCTCTCCATGCCAGTGGGGCGTCCAACAAGGCAATGAAGCTGACAGTCGCCTCCGGCGCCAGCAGCTTATCGCCGAACGTTGGGCGGAGAAGAACACCGCCTTCGCAGAGGGAGGCACTACCATGAACAAAGTGACACCTTTTTTGATGTTCAATGATCAGTTGGAAGCGGCGATGGAGTTTTATGCGGCGACGTTTCCGGGGTCGGAGGTGCGGAAGGTGGCGCGTGCGGGGGAGGATGGTCCGGTGAGCTCGGCGGAGTTCGTGGTGGGTGGTCAGCTCTTCCTGGGTTACAACGGGGGGTCGTACTTCAGCTTCTCGGAGGGGGTCTCGCTCTACGTGGACTGCGCGGATCAGGCTGAGACCTAGAATCCGTAGGATACTGACAGTACGGCGTAGTGCAGCCAGGCGAAGTTGTACACCTCGTCCACGTCCGCGCCGCCTTCGACGGTGCGATAGCCGGCGGCCACGCTCCAGCGCTCGCCGATGTCGCGGTAGATCTTGAGCGAGGCATCCTCCGCCCGTCCGGGTCCGCCGGCCAGTGCGTCGGCGTCCAGCACCACGCGCCAGTTGTCCGACAGGCGGCATTGTGCCTCGATGTGCAGCAGGGGCACGAAGCCCACGTCGGTCTTGCGCGCGGAGGTCGCCCCCTGGCGCAGCTCGATCTTCGCGTCGCGCACTTTGGCGGTGAAACCGACCCACCATGTCCAGCGGTCCCCCTCGTGGAAGCGGTAACGGTACCCGAGGCGCCAGGAGTTGAACTGGTAGGTGGCTTCAACCGGCACACCGGCCGTGAACTCGCCGCCGGCGAAATCGATGTCGGTGGCCGGCACGCCGGTCTCGGTGATGGACAGCGGTGCGGCCAGCGCGCGCAGGCTGTGCCGCGCGTTGATGTTCCACGTCAAATACAGGCGACCGGCGGGCCAGGGGCCGTTGCCGGCGACGTCCACAAGGGAGAAGCGCGTCCCGGTTTCGTCGTTCGGGATCTGGACGTCGTTGCGGCTCTGCCAGAACGCGCCGCCCTCGAGTTCCAGGACGAACGCGGGTGGATCGTTCCCCAAGGCGAGGGCCGTACCGGCCGATGCAATCAGGCCGGTGGATAGAAGCAGCGTGGACAAAAGTCGGTTTCTCATAACGATTGGACTTCAAACCTACGAATGGATCCGCGGCGAGTCAAGCCGCACCTGCCAGGGGATCGCCAGGGAGTCCTTCCAGGGGAGTGCCCATGGGGTACCCGAGCCACGCGTGGACGGGAACACCGCCCACCACCGGGAACTCAATTCTGTTCGAAACACCCCCATCGAGAACAGGCCATCGCGACGTGACGATGGCCATGATCTACACCCACGTGCTGAACAAGGGCGGCCTCGGCGTCAGGGCGTCCAGCGCAGTGTTTGGCTTGTTAGCCTGCGAGTTGCGCAGTACTATTTGCGCGCGCGCCCCATCTGGCGGTACGGCAGGGCTCTTTCGCCGCGGCCTATCAGGCTAGGCCGCGAATGGATAGCCGCAGAAGACCAATAGAACGGTAGTTAGACGCCTGTGACACCGGGTGCGGCAGTTACGACCAAAAGGAATCCAAACTCGATGTCCCTTGCCCTGAACAAACCCAAGCTCGATAACCTCGCCGACGAGATCTGGAAGTCGGCCGAGCGGCTGCGCGGCAAATTCAAGCCGTACGAGTACCAGAACGTCGTCCTGCCGATGATCGTGATCCGCCGCCTGGAGTGCGTGCTGATCAAGTGGCGCGAAGAGAAGGCAGCTGAGGTGCTGGCCAAGCGGCCCAAGCTGACCGAGAAGGAACTGGCCAAACTGGTGAAGGGGCTGGAGACGAGCACGGCTCCCTTCTCCAACAAGACCGACTGGACGCTGCGCCGGGTCTACGAGGAGGACCACACCCTCCTCGACGAGAACTTCCGCGCCTACATCAACGGGTTCTCGAAGAACGTCGACGACATCATCGAGCACTTCAACTACCGGGCCACCATCGGGCTGATGGTGAAGAACAACCGGCTGGCCCCTATCCTGAATCAGTACAAGGAAATGGATCTCGGCCCGGACAAGCTCTCGCCGCTGGAGATGGGTTACGTCTACGAGGAGCTGCTGCGGCGATTCTCGGAACAAAGCGGCGAGGAGGCCGGAGAGCACTTCACGCCACGAGAAGTCATCCGCCTGATGGTGGAGCTGCTCGAAATCCCGATCCCCGACCGGCACCTCTCCATCTACGACCCTGCCTGCGGCACGGGCGGAATGCTGTCGGTGGCGAAGGAACATCTCCTCGATTGCGCCGCCACCCCGTGCGTGAGGTGGTCAGAGACAACGAGTGACTCCTGCGGACCAGGAGAAAGGCAAGTGCGACTCGAAGGATTTTGCAAACAGCGACGGTCATTTTGGTTGCTGGTGTGCAGTGGGCTGCTGCTCATCGGGTGCGGCGAGGAGTCAACTGTGGAGCCGAAGGCTCATATTCTCGATGGAGAGTGGGCATACTCATTCGCAGCAACAAGTCCAGTTGTGTGTCCGGCCGTGCCAGTATTGGTGGGATGCAGTGGCGGTGGGGTTCTCCTGTTCACGGGATCAGGCACCTCGCTGCAGTGTGCCTATAGTTTGCGTGGTGCGTGTCAGGACTGTGGGTTTGTCGGGGACTACGGTAGTTCAGGCAACGTCGAGAACCTGGGAGTATCTAAGGGTGAAGTCAGATTCCAGATAGCAAACTGCCAATTCACGGCACAGCTCCCGATGAGCGCCGAAGATCAGATAGCCGGTGTTGTATCTTGCACGATGGGCCTGGATCCCGAGCCAAGCGGCTCATGGCGCATGATAAGAAAAGATTGACCACGTAACTCGCCGCTCCTGCCGACCCGCCGGGACAGCGGAGATAGAGTGCAGTTGGCCAGGGCGCGCGGCGGAGCGCCGTGTCGCTAGGAGGCGGGATGCCACTTGATTTGCGAAAGTTCTGCCCATTGTGCTCTCATGAGATGTCGTCCAAAGAGCGCCGGGCTTTTGCGAAGCCATGGGGAACTCGCTGCGTGGCGCCGTGTCCCAGTTGCGGGAGCTATCTTCGCTGGACGGCCGTGCCGTGGCACACGATGAACGTCGCGGGTGTCTGTCTGCTTGTTTTGGCGCTGGTAGTGGTTCTGGCAAGGGACGCCATGCCTGGAGGGGTGATCGCAGGCCTTTGGGTAATCTCGCTGGCGTTGGTTATTGTTGGCGCTGGTATGACGAGGTTGATTGCGGCGGAAGCTCCAGCAACTCCCCGTCCGGGCGCTGACGCGCGCGCCTCCTAACAGGCGGCTGCTGCCGCGGAGTACCTCATTAGAGGGGCTCGCCCCGTCCGGCGGCTCCGGGACCGGAATGAACGCTGTCCACTGGGCCGCGAACCTGGGAAAACTGAGCACGCTTCGGCTGTTGCTAGACCATCGTGTGCGCTGGAGATCCGGAACAACTACGGAAGCACGGTCCCAGGGCAGACGGTGTGGTCGGCCGTGAACCAGCCGCGACACAGTCAGCTCGAGGCAATCAATGAGTTGCTGCGTGCGGGCGCGGACATCAAACAGGTTGAGTTCCCGACGGGAAACCGGCGAGTCGATGAACTTCTCTCGCCCGCGAGGCGGGGCTGATCGTGCTTGTGGCTACTGGAGCTCGTCGTTAACTGCGGCCTCACAACCGGTTGCAGCGGACAGTCCGCTACGCGGCCCGCGGCTGAACCGGAGCATAGGGGTTCGGTTGTTTGCGATTTACATCCAGGGCGGCATCCACCACGGGCTCTGGCAGCGGTAGATGCTCGTCTTGCTTGAAGCCGATTGGATGGTGAGTGAACATGATAGCCCGCGAGATCAAGCGGTTAGAGGAGCAACTCAAGCGAGCGCTGGAGGGGGAGGCATGGCATGGGCCGTCCGTGCTGGAATCTCTTGCTGGAGTCTCCGCGCATGAGGCGGCTGCACACCCAATCTCGGGTGCCCACAGCATTTGGGAGATCGTTCTGCATCTGACTACTGACTACGGCCTCGTCCTCCGCCGCCTGTCTGGAGATGGGCGCCAGCTCACGCCGGAAGAGAACTGGCCGCCTTGCCCGGCAGCAACCGAAGAGAACTGGAGGAAGGCTGCGCAGGACCTCACGAAACTCAACCCGCTCGTGTCAGAAGTGCCGTACACGGCATACACGCAGTTCATCGGCGTCACCCAGCACGGCCTCTACCACGCCGGTCAGATCGCGCTGCTCAAACGGGCACTGCGCACGGGATGACATGCCAAGGCCGCAAGAGCGTTAGGCCCTGTCGATGACTTCGACGAGAGGCTTCGACGCATTCGTGAGGGCAGCGGTGAGATCATCAAGGGATCAACTGACGCCGGGCACGCCGTCAATCGAGACCTGGTCGGTGTTTACGTAGCATTGCAGGCAAATAGGTGATGCGCAGCACCTAACAATCGCTTGAACCCAACACGCGCCACCGCAACCCGAGCGGCCCGCGAAGGGATTGACGGGCCGCTTCGCCAACCGTACGCTGAACGCCCCGAAAAGGGGGCGACGCGCATATGCCGAAAACAGGTACAAGACAGGATCTTGCGGTGGGCCAACGCAAAGCGCTGCTCGATACGCTGAAAACTCGTTTTGCGAGCCACACGACCCGCCACAAGGGCATTCGGTGGACGGAAGTGCAGGCGAGGCTGGAAGCCAGGCCCGACAAGCTGAGGTCACTCGCGGAAATGGAACGAACCGGCGGCGAACCAGACGTGGTGGGGCAAGACAAGACGTCGAATGAATACATCTTTTGCGATGTTCGCTCCGTGTCTAGATCGTCCGTCAGAGCCGGCAGGGTGTTGCGAAAGCGCTAGCCAGCCGGGTCGAACCGCAGACACCTCGGAAACGTTCGTGGCTGCTATCGGTGGATGACCATCTTGTGGGTGGCCGTCTCGCCGTTGACCGACACGCGGTAGAAATACACGCCGCTCGCCAGTCGGTGGCCCTGCGAGTCCAGTCCGTCGAACGGGAGCCGGTGCCAGCCCGCAGCCAGCTCTCCGGCATCGCGTGCGTACACGCGCCGGCCCGCCACGTCGTACACGGCGATCGACACGCGCCCGCGCGCGGGCAGCCCGAACTCCACCACCGTATTCTCCCCGAACGGATTGGGCGCGTTGGCGACCACCTGCAGGTGCGTCAGTGCCGGCGTGTCGCCGACGCCGGTGACGGTCGCGCCGACCATGGCTTCATTCGATGGTGCGCTCTGGTTGCCGTGCACGTCGACGGAGACGGCGCGGTAATACCAGGCCGTCCACTGAATGGCGGTTGCGTCGGTGGTGATCGTGTCCGCTGTGCTGGCCAGGAAGTGCGCGCTGTCGACCGGAAACCCGCTCGTGTCGCCGCGGTAGATCCGGTACTCCTTGAAATCCGGTTCTTTGGGTCCGCCTGCTTTCCAGTCCAGATCGACATTGTCTCCGCCCGTGCGCGCCGCGGAGAGATAGAGGGGCGTCGCGGGCGCCAGATTGTCCACGGAGTATCCGCTGTCGGGCGCGGAAGGGAAGAAGACAAGGGGATCTGACGTGTGCGCCACCACCTGGAAGTAGTGCAGCGCCGGGTCGCCGCCGACTGAGTCCTGCCGCGTGGCCACGACGTCGCTGTAGCCGGGCGAGAACAGCGCGTCCTGCGTGTCGACGAACTCCCACAGGTAGATAACACCATTCGACGCGTCCGCGCGGATGGCGGGTCCGTCGAAGTCGGCGCCGACGTCTGTGAGGGTGACGACGCGCGTCGCGCTGCCATAACGATCGGCGACGACTCGCGCGAACGATTCGTCAGCGGGGTGCCCCGGGGAACTGCGGGATATGGCGTCTGCGAGCGAACCCACGATCGTGTCGAGCGCGCGCCACTCGGAGTAGTGCGTGATCTGTTGATAGGTGAGGTTGTCACGCTGACTCGCCGTCCAACCGAGCGCGACGTTCCCGCCCTGGTCGCCCGGGATGTCCGCCACGGAGACGATGCTCGGCTCCGGACGGCCCCACCAGCCGTAGCGCGGCTCGATACGCTGCGTGTACACGAGGAGGTTGCCGGCACGCCCGTCCACCCAGGACACGAGCGTGCTGCCGTCCCCCGCCGGCACGGCCGACACGCTGGTCCTGAACCCCGGCAGTTCCGTGACGGGAACCCCCGTGCTTGCCCATCGCTCCTGCCCATCGGCATCGACACGCTGCGCATAGAGGTCGTTCCCAGTCACGGGGAAGTCCCGCTTGTCCAGGAAGAACAGAGTAACGCCGCCTTCGCCGTCCGGTGCCGCAGTCTGGAGAGTCTGGTCCCAGGTCGTCAGCGGAGCGCCGATCGTGCTGGGCCAGACAGGCACGCCGAAACCGGTAATGCGCTGCGCGTGAACGTCCGACGAGGGGATGCTGTTCGGAGCCGACCAGCCCGCGATGACACCGTCGGCCCCGTCGCTGACGGCTGTGACGGATGACGCTGAGCCGACGTTGGTCTGTATGAATGGTCCCCACTGTGCAACACCGGCTGCGTCGAGACGTTGCCCGTACAGGTAGATTCCCCCCGCGTTCCTCCACAGGACGAGGGCGCCGGAAAGCCCGTCGGGAACCAGCCCGACGAGAAACTCGTCGCCCGCGAATGTGCTCACGGCCACGCCGTTGGACGTCCACGCCGGCGTGCCGAAGAAGTTGATCGACTGCGCGTAGGTGTCGCTGTTCCCGCTTCGGTAGTCGTTCCAGGCCACGATGGCGCCCGCCGCCCCGTCGGAGATGATCCGGGGGAGGCTCTGTCCGTTCGCCGCCGTACAAACGGCCACACCATTTGCTGCCCAGAGAGCGTTGGCGTTGGCGTCGACGCGCTGGGCGTAGATATGGCCGATACCACTCCTGGCGTCGATCCACGTGACCAGAAGCGCGAAGCCGTCGAACTCGGCCCACGTATCCCCCTGGATACCGCTCGCGGAGCAGACGGGAATCCCATTGAACGCCCAGAGCATGACGCCGTCGTTCCGGACGCGCTGCGCGTAGATGTCGAACACACCCGTGCGCTGGTCGCTCCATACGATAAATGCGCCGCCCGAACCGTCCGGGACGATGTTGGGCTTCTGCTGGATGTTCGCCGCCGTACACACGGGGACCCCGTTGACCTGCCATACGCGATTGCCGTCGGCGTCGATGCGCTGGACGTAGATATCTTCATCGCCGGTGCGAAAGTCCGCCCACGCGACGATGGCGCCGCCGGCTCCATCGGACGCGATCGTGGGATCCAAGTTGTTCTGCGACGATGCGGCGGTCAGCACGCCATCTTTCACCCATTCCGCACGGGCCACGGGAGAGGCGACGGTAACGAGCAGAAGGGTGATAGCAGAATAGAGAACGGGTTTCCGCATGAGAGGCTCCTCGGGTTCGATCCGGTCGGCGAGGATCATCGTAGAATACCCATTGTACCACGGCCCGCACGGGTGGGACACCTCGGACCGCCCGTCGAGATTTTTCCTTGACCGGGGCGGGGCCGACCCATATAGTTGCTAGTGACAACTAGGAGGGGTCATGCCGGGTGCGACGAAGATACGGGGGAGCCGGGACGCGGAGGCGGCCCTGGAGCGCAAGGGCTACGTTCGGCGGGTGGCCCATCCCGACGACGGGCGGGCGATAATTCTGTCGCCCACGGCGAGCGGGCGAAAACTGCACCGCCGGATCACCGAGAATCTCATCGACGAGGAGAAGCGCCTGATGGCTCCGCAGATTACTTGGCAAAGGGGAACCGCCTGCGGGCCCCTGGTTACCGCACGCGGCGACCCGATCCACTGGGTCGCAGTCGTTCGCCGAGGAGAACAACGACTTTGCGCTGTCGATGTACGGGCAGTTGCGGCAGCCGTTCGAGAATCTGCTCTTCTCTCCGTTCAGCATTCGGATTGCCCTTGCCATGACCCGAACCGGCGCCAGAGGGGAGACCGCAGCGCAGATGAGAGACGCCCTCTGCATCTCGTCCTCTGATGAGACGCTGCACGTCGCCTTCGCCGAGACTGTCGAGCGGTTCAACGCAGCTGGCGGCGGCGAGTACGAGCTAGCCGTGGCAAACTCGCTCTGGGGCCCTTCCACCTGGAAGGCGGAGGGAAGGTGCAGGCGCCGCTGATGCACCAACACAAGGAGGTCCGGTACACGCAAGCCCGGGGCTACCGGGCGGTCGATCTGGTCTACCGTGGCGGCGACCTGTCCATGCTCGTGCTCCTTCCGGACCGAAAGGACGGGCTTCGGGATCTTGAGGAGGCGCTTTCCGCGCGCATGCTCCAGGATTGTGTGGCACAGATGGATACGCGCGAGGTCAGGCTCTTCCTCCCGCGGTTCAAGATCACTTGGGGAACTGTCAACGTGCGCGACCAACTCACCCTTCTCGGCATGCCGCTGGCGTTCAACCGCTTCCAGGCGGACTTCTCGGGGATCAATGGCCACGAGCCGCCCCACGAGGATTCGCTGTTCATCTCGGGCGTCTTCCACAAGGCCTTCGTCGAGGTTAACGAGGAGGGAACGGAGGCTGCGGCCGCCACGGCTTCCACGATGATACGCGGTTCGTCGCTCCGACCTTCGAAGCCGCCGCCAGTTCCAATCTTCCGCGCCGACCATCCCTTCCTGTTCGCCATCCGCGACCGGAGGAACGGCACGATCCTCTTTTTCGGGCGCATGGCCGATCCGACGCGGGCGAGCTGACTTGAGGTTGAGAGTCGGTGGGTTACGGCCTAACAACAGCATGCAGCCGACGGCGCTGCGCGCCGCCGCTGATGCTGGGCGTTCGGCGGATAGGAAGTAGTTCCTGGAGGTATGGTAAAGTGAACACCGTATTTCGTGTTATCGCAGTCCTGTTGTTGCTGTCTCTTCCCGCGGTGGCGGAACAGCAGGGCATTCAGGACGAACTACTTGACCGTATGTCCGGAAACTGGGTTATGACGGGTACAATCGGCGGAGCTCAGGTGACACATGATCTGGTAGCCGAGTGGGTACTCGGTCATCAGTATCTGCGTTTTCACGAAGTGGCGCGTGAGGTGGACGATGAAGGTGTACCTGCCTACGAGTCCATAGTCTTCATTGGTTGGAATGAGGCCCTCGGCCGGTATACATGTCTATGGCTAGATGTAACAGGAAGTGGAGCTCAATTTCCTGAACACACCGGATACGCGGAACCGGCGCCTGATGAATTGGCCTTCGTTTTCGATACCGGTGACGATAGCGCTATCCACACAACATTTACTTACGATCGAGAATCCGACGTATGGCATTGGATCATAGAAATAGAACGTGGCGCGAAGCATTCGACTTTTGCGCGGGTGTCGCTGACGAGGCAGTAACCGTTCCGGTATGTGGAGATAAGATGATTTGCAGGTGAAGCCATGGAAGCGGGTGCATTGCGTCCTGCCCGTCAACGAAGACAGAATGAAACGCACCTCCGGTGACCGCGCCTTCTCGCTGACCGTGCTGCTGCCCTTCGCGGTAGCAATCGGGTATCTGCACTATTCGAAGGACGTGCCTTTCAAGTGTTTCATCTACGGTTCTGGTTCCTGGGGTTTCGGCTGTATTCTCAAGCTCGTTCTTTATCATGGGGTAGTTCGCAGGCTGCGACATGACCCATCTCGCATCCTCGGCACCGCTGCGCTCAACGGACTGGTGTCAGGAATAACGGAGCTTGGCTTCGCACTAGTCTTCTTCGCGTTTCTACCCGTCCTGACGTTCTGGGAGGTGGTCGCGTTTGGCGTTGGCATCGGGACAATCGAGGCGTTCGTGGGCGCCACGACTGCTAATCCCCTTAAGGGCACTGCCTTGGAGAAATCAGCCGACGAGCTGGAAGCCATGGTCGGTCGCCTGTCGGGAGGACCACGCCTTGTGTACGGGTACATCCTGCCGTTCAGCGAGCGCGTCATCGCAGCGGTGATCCACATTGGAACTCGCGGCCTGGTTTACGTTGCCTACCACTCAGCTAACCCACTGCCGCTTGTCATGGCCTTGGCCGCGTTCTTCCTCGCGGACGGGATCATCGGCTATCGCTTGATTCACCAGGGCAGGCTTTGTGATCTTCGGGCTCTCAACAAGACGTATGCCGGGCTCTCGGCCATCGCGGTCATAGTGTTGGCGGGCTTCCTTCTCTACTGGCCGGAAGGTGGATATGGATAGTTGCCCTTCGA
>Ga0224500_10000729_pt1 | contig 21327 bp, 19 predicted proteins | sample SF_Oct11_sed_USG_FD_168126 | JGI IMG/M metagenome (GOLD analysis project Ga0224500, IMG submission 168126) | Sediment microbial communities from San Francisco Bay, California, United States - SF_Oct11_sed_USGS_4_1 | ecosystem: Environmental > Aquatic > Marine > Sediment | place: USA: California... | reverse complement strand
AGGTGTTTCGATCGAGCTGGACCGGCGATTACAATGACGCGCACACTTTCCTGAGCATTCTGCAATCACAAAATGCGGCCAATGTGCCGGGCTATGTGAGCGACGAATACGACGCGCTGCTTAACCGCGCCGCGGAGCAGATCGACCTCCAGCGGCGACGCTTGTACATGGAAGAAGCGGAGCGCGTAATGCTCGCCGATCACCCGGCGATTCCGATTTATTTTTACGTCAGCAAGCACCTCGTCAAGCCGAACGTCGCGGGCTGGGGCGACAACGTTCTCGATTATCATTACTCTCAGCATCTGAGCATCAAAGCGGCCGAGTAGCCGCGCAGGAAACCTAAGTGCTGCGATACGCCTTGCTCCGCGTGTTGGGAGCGATACCCACATTGTTGCTGGTCATCGTCCTGGCTTTCCTGATGGTGCACGCGGCACCGGGCGGGCCGTTTGACGACGAGCGTGTGCTGCCCGCTGATGTCGCTGCCAACATAGAAGCGGCCTACCATCTCGACGAGGCTTTGCCGGCACAGTTCGCACGCTATATGTCCGGCCTGCTGCGCGGGGACCTCGGTCCGTCGTATCGATACCGCGACCACACTGTGTCCGAGCTCATTGGCGCTGGGTTTCCGCTTTCATTACAGATCGGCGTACTTGCAGTGGCTTTGGCCTTGATGCTGGGCATTACCAGCGGCACCGCGGCGGCGCTACGGCAGGGGACGATGCTGGATCGCGTCGTGATGTCGCTTGCTATGACGGGCATCTCAATACCGGTATTTGTGGTCGCGCCTGTGCTGGTGTTGTTGCTCGCGGTCAAGTTGCAGTGGTTGCCGGCCGGCTGGAGCGGCGCAACAGGCGCGGCTAAATTTGTGTTACCTGTGATCACGCTCGCGCTGCCGCAAATTGCTTACATCGCACGACTGACGCGCGCGAGCATGATTGACGTTTTGGGGCAGGACTTCATTCGTACCGCTCGCGCCCAGGGGCTGGGCACGGGGGCCCTCATTCGCGTGCACGCGCTCAAGCCCGCCATGTTGCCCGTGTTGTCGTATCTCGGCCCTGCGATCGCGGCGGTGCTGACCGGCTCCGTCGTTGTCGAGGAAGTGTTCGGCATCCCGGGGCTCGGACAGTTCTTCGTGCGCGGCGCTCTCAATCGTGACTACACGCTCGTGCTGGGTATCGTCATCTTTTACGCGACGCTCATCATTGCGCTGAACCTGATTGTCGACTTGCTGTACAGCGTACTGGACCCGCGAGTACGGCGGCGATGAAGGCGAGCGCGGCGATACTCTTGATGATTCTGCTGATTGCCATCGTCGGGCCATGGATCAGCCCGCACGCCTACCAGGCCACGAATTTCGACGCGATTCTGCAAGCACCGACCGCGGCTGGCATGCGCTGGTTCGGCACCGATGACCTTGGCCGGGACCTGTTCGTGCGTACCATGCTCGGCATCCGCGTCACCCTGTTGGTAGCAATCGTTGCCAGTCTCGTCAGCCTGGTTATCGGCGTGAGTTACGGCGCTATAGCGGGCTACGTGGGTGGCCGTGTTGATGCGGTCATGATGCGTTTCGTCGACACGCTGTACGCGTTGCCGTTTATATTCTTCGTCATACTCCTGATGGTCGTGTTCGAGAGAAACTTCCTGCTGATCTTTGTCGCGATCGGTGCGATCAACTGGCTAGATATGGCGCGCATCGTTCGCGGACAGACGCTGAGCCTGCGGGAACGAGATTTCATTGATGCGGCACGACTGTCCGGTGTCAGTACGGCGCGAATCATCTTTCGGCACATCGCACCGAACCTGCTCGGCATCGTACTTGTCTATGTGACCCTGACAATACCGCAGGCAATACTCGTTGAGTCCTTCCTGAGTTTTCTCGGGCTTGGCGTGCAGGAGCCGCAGACCTCTCTCGGTGCGCTGGTCGATGCAGGCGTCAACCAGATGGAAGGGGCGTCGTGGATGCTGCTGATCCCCGCTACCTTGCTGGCCGTGATACTGCTTGCGTTCAATTTCCTCGGCGACGCACTGCGCGATCATTTCGATGCGAGGCAATCACGATGAGCTTGCTCGAGGTTGAAAGCCTTAGCGTAAGTTACGACGATGTTGCCGTCGTTAACGCGGTAAGTTTCAAGGTGAGACGCGGCGAGTCCGTCGGCATAGTCGGCGAGTCAGGATCCGGGAAGTCGCAAACGGCGCTTGCGCTACTGGGCCTTCTGCCGGCGAATGCAACAATGAGCGGCAGCGTTCGTTTCGATGGTGAAGAGCTCGCGAACGCAGGCGCCAGGCAGCTCAACAGCGTTCGTGGCCGTCGCATCGGCATTGTTTTCCAGGATCCGATGCAGGCGCTCAACCCTTACTTGCGGGTCGGCAAGCAGCTGCGGCAAATCTTGCTGCAGCACAATCTTGCCAGGGGGGCAGAGGCGGATACGAAAGTCGTCGCGATGTTGCGGCGTGTCGGTCTCCCCGATCCCGAGGCGCAATTTCGGGCTTACCCGCATGAACTGTCCGGCGGTATGCGCCAGCGCGTAATGCTGGCGTCCGCGCTCATTTGTGAGCCGGACCTGTTGATCGCTGACGAGCCGACGACAGCGCTCGACGTGACTGTGCAGGCACAGATTCTGGATCTCCTCGAAGAACTTCGTGACGATACGGCGCTGCTTTTGATCACCCACGACCTCGGCATCGTTGCCGGACGCTGCGAGCGCCTGCTCGTTTTTCAGGAAGGGGTGCTGATCGAGTCCGGCGCCACAACGTCCGTCTTCTCGTCGCCCGAAAACCCGCACACGAAAAAACTCCTGGCGGCTACTCTGCGGACGGATCGCGGCGACATCGCGGAGCCGGTGACCGGAGCTACCGTCCTCGGCGTCGACAATGCGTCGGTGAGTTATCGCGATTCGACCCGGGACCGGTTGGTTGCCGTCACGGACGTGAGCCTGACGCTGCGCAAGGGCGAAACGCTGGCCATCGTCGGCGAGTCCGGTTCCGGCAAGTCGAGTCTTGTGCGAGCGTTGCTCGGCCTGATCCCGATGCAGAGAGGAAAAGTCGTGTATGCGGGAGAGTTACTCGAAGGACCTGTGCTATCGCGCGCGGCGTCAAAACGCAGGGACTTGCAGCTTGTGTTCCAGGACCCGGCCAGTGCGCTGAATCCGTCGATGCGCGTAGCGGCCATCGTAGGTGAACCCTTGCTCGCAAATTCGCCGGCCCTGTCGGTCAAAAGCCGCAGCGATCGCGTCATCGCCATGCTCAACAAGGTGAGCCTGGACGAAAATATCCTGCGGCGCTTTCCGCATCAGCTGTCCGGAGGGCAGGCGCAACGCGTCGCAATTGCCCGCGCATTGATCCTCGAACCCAAAATCCTGATCTGCGACGAAGCCGTAGCGGCATTGGATGGCACGGTTCGTAAACAAGTGCTGCAATTGCTCCGGGATATCCAGCGCGAAACCGGACTGTCGATTATTTTCATTTCGCACGATCTGGGCGTCGTTCGGGCGATCAGTCATCGCGTCGCGGTGATGTACCTTGGGCGATTGGTGGAAGTGGCAGCTACGGCAAGTCTTTTCTCCAGTCCATCGCATCCTTATACAAGGGCCTTGCTGGACGCTTCGCCAGTTCCGGATCCGCGAGTCACGCCCATCGCCGCGCCATTGAAGGGCGAGACGCCGTCACCGCTGGCGCCGCCGTCGGGTTGCGTGTTCCACCCGCGTTGCAGCTATGTCGAAAGTGAATGCAGCAGGCGAAGCCCGGAATTGCGAACCATCAGTAACACACGCGTCGCCTGCCACCGGGCCGGGAACATTACACTGGCTCGATAGGGCGTGGCTTGCTAAGCCGACGGTATTTCTTTATCGTGCTGGCGGCCCACGAAACAGGTCTGCATTGAGGAAAAACGAAATGAACACCAGAAAATTGCTGCGCCTTGCGGCGCTACCTTTGTTTGCAATACTCGCGGCCGGTTGCTCGACGGCACCACCGACTATCGACACCAGTGAAGGCGCGGTAGCCACGTTTGACGGCCTGTACCCGGTCTTAAATTCCAGGGCCGATGCGGCCTGGGCAGCGCCCGGCATGGATCTCTCGGGATACACCAAGATCATGCTGCGCGGCGAGGGAATCGAATACCGGCCCGGCGGGGAATCCGGCCGGACCATGATGGCGAGATCTAACGCAAGTCATTATGAAGTGACCGAAGCGCAAAGAGAGCGCCTGCTGGCCACGGTCCGGGAGGCGTTTCTGAAGGAGCTGGGCAAGAGCACAAGGTTCACACTGGTTGACGAGCCCGGCCCCGATGTATTGATGATTCGTGGCGCGCTGCTGGATGTTGTGTCTTTTGTGCCGCCGGACACGGTCGGTCGGACTGAGGTTTTTCTGAGCTCGGTGGGAGAAGCTACGCTTGTGCTCGAGATACGCGATTCCATTACGCACGCAATTTTCGCGCGCGCGGTTGATCGCGATGCAGCGGAGGCCATGAGTGGAACATTGCAGCGCTCCAACCGTCCGATGAATACATCTGAGGTCAGGCAGATGGTTCAGCGCTGGGCGCGATCCTTGCGCGAGGCCCTTGAAGGCTTCACAGGCTAGGAAATTGCAGCCTGGCCGCCCGTTGCCGGGCGGCCAGGCACGCACTATTTGACCGGCTCACTCTGCCCGGCGACAAACGGAAAGCCGGCGAAGTAATTGGGCACCGCGGTATTGACGGTTTCTTCCAGGGCGTTCATTTTCTTGGAAGTTACCTTGCCGATGCCGACGGCCTCCCAGACCAGCTTGTTCGCTTTGGCGTCAACGAGATCAATATTGAAGGTACCTTCGGTGTACTGGGACACATTGGTTTCCGTACCGTACCCATAGCCGACCCACGGGGAATAGTAGCCGCCGCGGTAGCCATAATAGCCACCGTACCCGGCGCCCATCGACATTGACGTCGAGGGGCTACTCGTCACCTTGATCTTCTCCTGCAGGTTGGCGTTGAAATTGATGAGCAAGTCAGGATTGCCGGACTCAACGTATCCGCGCTTCTCCATTTCGACCTTGATTGCTGACGTGACGTACTTGGAGAACATGCCCTGGTACTCGGTATTCTCGGGACCTGCATCAGCGAAGAAGCCATAGGTTTTGTAGTCACCGAAATCGACCGACTTGTCGTAGTCGGAGCGGATATCGGGGCCGGACGCACAGCCCGAGGACAGGGCGGCCAACAAAAACAGGCCTAATGGTTTTCCAACTCTTGCAAACATGCTGTGGTACATAATCAACTCCGTATGCTGTGGCGGCTAAAGAACCGCGGGGATGTGATGGTTATTATCTGGAAAAAACGGGCGCCTACAGCTTCGCGTCCGTGCAGACACCGAAGACACTGACGGCGAAGCCATCGCGAGCTACGGCAACCGTCAGGCGACCGGTCTCAACGTCGATTACAAAACTGAAAGCCCTTCCGCCCTCAACGCCCTGAAGATATAACACGCCGTCGCTCTTCAGAAAACTCGTAAAGGAAGTCGAACGATTCAACTGGCTTGCCTTGGTAGTCGATATCGTCTTCTTGTCAGTGTCAATAACGACAAAGTCCGGAACATCAAGCTCGTGGGTCGAGGTCGTATAGCAAATATCGTTCTCAATGCAAATCTGCACCTGCGCAGCGGCGCAGAGCATCCTGCTGACGCCGTCAAGGTTGTCCGCCTGCGCGAGACCGCCGGTCATTATTGCCGCCAGGGCGAAAACGAGTTTTTTCATCTTATCTCTCCGGAAAAGCGAGGTATTGGCATCCTGTAAGGGCAATGCCACCGAAAAGTCCTAAAAATTCAGCTTGATAAACGCCAGGGCACCGTCGTATCGCCAGTCAACATCGCCATTAAACCCGGCTTTCTCCACGCCGACATTCAGTTTCACGCTGTTAAGGCCAAGACCGAGCGCCATGTTTTCGAAGAGTTGATAATCGATTCCCGCGTAAATGTCGTACAGGGAGCCGGAGTAATCGCCGTAGTCCACGGCGAAAATTTCGGCGCTGCCGCGAAACGACCATTTGTCCGAAAAGTAATACTCGCCCCGCATGCCGACGACGGGTAGCGGCGCGGTCACTCCCGCACCGGATACCTGGCCGATCGATTCGGCAGCAAGTGTGGTGCCGATGTCGGCGATATACAGGCCACCGGTCACGCCAAGGTACCCGCTGTCTCGCTGCAGAAACGACCACGTGTAAGCAAGCTTGTAAATATTAAGGTCAAAAAGGGCGCTGATATCCGTATCTATTGGGTAGATTTCGCCGTCCCATTCGATATCCCTGTCAATCTGCTTGAATGCCGTGCGCGACAAATCGAAGACGCTGAAGTCAAGTCGGTGTTTCTCGTTGAACTTAAAGTAGCCGTCGACCCGAAACACCGAATCGGACTTGTCGAGACCGAGATCGCTCTCGAGATCAATGGGTGTTCCACTGCCTGGGTTCTCGCCGTCAATTCTCGTCTTGCTGTCTCGCTCGGTGATGAATACGCCAAGACTGATGCCGAATCGATCGGAGCCCGCGGCTAATGCATCTGCGTACGGCAATGTGATTGTACCCATCGTCACCAGGGCGGTGAACAGGGGTGCGAGTCTGATATTCATTTTGGTTCCTTTGCTGGACTGGAGCGCAAGCCGATGCTTCAGAGTGGGCCGCGCGCGGCGATTATCTCACTGAACGGCTCGGCATCAATACTCCTTTGGGGCCGGGAAAGAGTATCCGTTATGCTATAGCCGGACTCTACTGAGAATCAGAGGATAGTACCAATGACGTGTCAATTGCCGCGGCCCCTGAAGCCAGTCTGCGCAAGCCTGCTTTCTGCACTGATCCTGCTTGTAAGCACAAATACTTATGCCGCGAAAACGGACATCGTCCTGCTGGTCAACGGCGACACGATAACCGGGGAAGTTAAGTCGCTGGACTTCGGCTCGCTGCGCTACAGCACCGATTCGATGGGCACAGTCAACATCGACTGGGAGGATGTCGCCACGATCAAAAGCGACCAGAAACTACAGGTCGAAATAACGAGCGGCACCCGGTACTTCGGCAGCCTCATAGAGTCGGAGACTCAACACAGTATCATCGTTGTCACCAAAAATGGACCCGTGGAGATCGAAAACTCCGACGTTACGCGAATGACGCCCATCGAAACCGACTCGCGTCTTGTAGAGCGGCTCGATGGTTCCATCAGCCTCGGTACAAGCTCGCAGAAAGGCAGCGGAGTATCGACACTGAATCTGAGTAGCAATGTTCAGTATCGGACGCGCACCTACCTGATTGGTCTCGATATCAACTCCACAATCACCGATCAACCCAGCGAAGAGACCAGTTCACGCCACAACGTCAGCAGCAATTACCAGCGCTTCAGGAGCAACCGCTGGTTCACTGAGTGGTTGGCGAGCTGGGAGCGAAACGACGAACTCGGCATTTTGTCACGCTTTCAAGTCGGTGCGGCGGTTGGCCGCTACCTGGTGCAAACGAACAAAAACCAGTTCTCTGTAAAGGGTGGACTGGTAGAGTCACGGGAGTCATTTGTTGGCGATACGGAAAGCGACACCAAGGCGGAAGGACTGCTGGAGTTTCGCTACCTCCATCGCAGGCTGATACCGAAGGCGTCGGCGAGTTTTGTGAGCACGATTTATCCGACACTGAGCGACTTCAGTGCATTCAGGGCTGAAACGGACCTTACTTTCCGCCGGGAGTTCATCGACGATCTCTTTTTTGACCTCTCGGTCTACCACTCCTACCTCAGCAAACCGCCGGACGGCAGCGCCAGTACCGACTACGGTGTTACGACCTCGTTAGGCTACTCTTTCTAGACAGGCTGTAGAATGCAGGAGCATAATCCTGCTCCCGCCAAACAAACCAAGACAGATCCGTATGAAAACCAAAGTACTTGCCGGAGCATCGTCAATCCGTGCATGGATCTGTTTTTTTGTCGCTGCAATGAGTTCCGCTGCGGCGCTTGCCGAAGAAAAACCGGATGCCTGGCAGTTTCAAATTACTCCCTATATCTGGTTGCCAACCATTGAGGGCTCGTTGCGTTACCAGCCACCACCGGGTGGTGGTGGCGGCCCCGATATTGCACTGGGACCGACCGACTGGCTGGATCTGCTAAACATAGGCGCGCTCGTGGCGGCCAGCGCTAAAAAGGGCCGCTACAGCATTCTGACCGACGCGGTTTATCTCAGCCTGACGGCCAAGAACGACGGCAGAGTCATTTCGGTTGACGACAACATCAGCGTACCGGGCACGCCGATCAGGGTCCCGGTGAATATCACCGCCACTCTTGACACGCGGTTAGACCTGGACGGACTGGCCTGGACGCTCGCCGGCGGCTACTCCATCAAGGAGAACGAAAGGTCCTCCATCGACCTGATCGCGGGCGTCCGGTATTTCGGTGTCGATACGACGACAAGCTGGAGCCTGGATGCGGCAATTACGACGCCAGGCGGTACGGTACTGTTGCCCGCAGAGGGCAGCACGGATCGTGATGTCGATTTGTGGGACGGCATCATCGGCTCACGCGGTCACGTACGGATCGGGGAGGGCAAGTGGTTGGCGCAATATTACGTCGACGTAGGCACCGGTTCATCGGATCTCACCTGGACCGCAATGGGCGCGCTGGCCTACGAATTCGGTTGGGGAGACGTCGTTCTTGCCTACCGTCACCTCGAGTACGACCAGGACGCGGGCGGTCTCTTCCAGGGATTCAGCTTCAGCGGACCCGGGCTGGGCGCGCGATTTCGATTTTAGGCGCACTTGATCGACACAGTTATTTAGGAACACGGTTTGAGGATTACGCAATGAAAAACCTGATTACTTTTTCACTCCTGTTGATGGTGCTGTTTGTGAACAGCGTTGCTGCAGAGGCGCCCGCGAAGACGCTCGCGGCGACCATTGAAGTTTACGTTTTTCCTGCCAAGGGTCAGGCAGCGGATCAGCAATCGAAAGATGAAGCAGAGTGTTATGGCTGGGCGGAAAGCAGTTCCGGCAGTGACCCCTTCCAGCTGCAGAAAGACAGCGAACAGCAGCAACAGCAAACCGAGCAGCAAGTGCAGCAGGCCCAGAATGCCACGCAAGGCGCGGGTGCCAAAGGTGCTGTCAGGGGTGCAGCGGCCGGCGCCTTGATCGGTGAAATTGCGAACGATGATGCGAGTGAAGGCGCAGCCTACGGTGCGGCTGTTGGTGCAGTTGCGGCACGACGTCGAACCAAGGCCGCCAGCGCACAGGCCCAGGAACAGGCGAAGGCACAGGGTGCCGCCAGCCAAGAGGCGACTGCCGAGCAGATTGGTAATTTCAAGAAAGCATTCAGCGTCTGCCTCGAAGCCAAAGAGTATATGGTCAAGTATTGATCTGGCGCGTCACGCAACAGACTTCGCATCGAAATGAAACTATTTGCACCGTGGCTGGTGCCGTTGCTGTTCGCGCAAGCCGTTTTTGCCGAAGCGCCAGCGGAATCCAGCGGTCAAGTAACGCCGCCGGGTTCAGACCTGACGCCCGATATACGGGACGACGACACCAAACTGAAGCTGCAGAAAGGCGACACCGTCGTTGTGCCTATTCCCATTTCGAATCCCACTCTCGACACGGGCCTGGTGCTTGGCGGCGCGTATTTTTACCCACAGTCGGAAGAACAAAAGAAGGTCCAGCCCGCGTCCGTTACCGCGGTTGGAGCGATGTACACGAGCAATGAAAGCTACGCTTACGGAATCGGCCAGCAAAACTACTGGGATGAGGACCGGTGGCGATTCAACGGCGTGTTCGGGCACGCGGATCTGGACCTGGTCCTTGGCGCCGACGACGCATCCGGTGTCAGGCGTGAGACGAGCTGGCTGGTTCGCGGAGACTTTCTGCAAGCGTCTTTGTCCAGGAGGGTGGCCGGCGACTGGTACGTGGGTGTGCTCGGCCGCTACGTGAACGTCGTGCAGGGTCTTGAAATTGATTCTGAAACGGGCGGGCTCCACACGGCTCCCGAAATCACATCGGCAGGACTTGGGATAGAGCTTGAATTTGATCAGCGCGACATGCCGCTGAATACCTATGAAGGCCATTCCTTTGAAGTTAGTGCGCTCTTTAACGATCCGGGGCTCGGCAGCGACAGGGCCTATCAGTCCTATGCGATGGCATTCCGCTCCTACCATGAGTTGTCGCGACCGATCGTACTCGCCTGGGAACTGAAAGCGTGTGGACGGGGCGGTGAAGTTCCTCTTTGGGACGCATGCCTGATCGGATTGCGCGGCTTCCCGGTAACGGATTATCTCGGTCGCTCGTCGGCGTCCGCCCAGTTCGAAGCCAGGTGGCGGACAGACGGTAAATGGGGTTTTGTTGGTTTTGCCGGCGGCGGCTACGTAAACCACTCCTATAGCGCCTATAAGGAACGGGACATTATTCCGAGCTACGGAATCGGTGTGCGCTACATGGTCCTCGCGGCAAAAAGAATCAACTTGCGTATCGACTTCGCGCGCTCAACGGACAGCGACGCCATTCATCTGTCGGTCGGCGAAGCATTCTGAGCGTTACTGCAGGCCCTCGCTGGACAGCGACGACAATCGGCCACTAAATGTTTCTGCTGCCTCCTCTCGCACATCGTTGCAGGGATCGGCCGACCGGGACACTCGGTCCCAGGCGGCTTTCGCCAACAGGGACAAGCCAGCTGTGGCAACCGCCACCCCGCCGGTCACGAGTACCCCCTGCTCGTCGACGGCAAGACGCGGCGCGGCAAGCGTGCCGACCACCTTGATAAACGGATTGAGTATCTGGCCCGCGCTGATGGATACGCCCTTGCGCGGATTGGTGCGTACGTTCGCGGTAATCTGCTCGTTCTTCAGGTTTAGCGACATAGCGGCAACGACCTGTATCTTGTCTGTGCGCATGAAAGAGCTGGGAGTGGAAACCAGCTGCCCATCGCTGATGTCGAACGGGAAGATGGCGCAGTCAAATTTTGTCACCGACTCCGTTTTAGAGAATGGGTTAATGGTTGAAACGATCTCATTGAGCACGTCGCCAAAGAGCATGTTCAGAAGCTCCTTGTTCGCTGATTGGCCGTCATAGATGTCCAGGAAAACGACGCCGTTGGCATTGCTCGCGAGAGCACGTAAGTCGGCGCCACTTGTTTCGAGGTTGACGTCGAGGTTGGCTGTACCGCTGAAGCCGTCGTTGGACCCGGGCGTACCAAGTTTGACCTCACGCGCCGCTATTTCGAGTTTTGTCTTGCCGACGCCATCCCGGGCTTCAATGCTCGCCCTCGCCTGCATCCACCCGGACAGGCCCTGAAGCCTCGCGCTGTGCAGGCGCAACGCACCATCGCGAAGATCCGCGTGCATTGCGATATTGCGGAAAACAAGGTTTCCACGCCGCAACTCGCCGATCTCCAGTTTGACGGCAGCATTCACACTCTTCATCGTGTCAAATGGAATGGCGAGGTCGGGGATCACACGACCATCCGTGCTCTTTGGCGCTGGCGTTGCCGCTTGCTCTTCCTCTTCGAGCCACGGCGACAGTAAGATCGAATCGGACTTTATGTCGACCTCAAGTTCCGGAATGTCCGCGTTCGTGTAGCGAACAAAGCCGCGAACCTCGCTGTTTCCCAGTAACGCGCGCAGGCCCTCAACGGTGTATGTCTTGCCACCACTGCCCACGATTCCGTCCAGTTCGAGCCGCTGATCAACAAAACGAGCGCCCTCGAAAAGGCCGAGTTTCGCCAGGCTTGGCACGCGCGCACTCAACTCGAACTGCGTTGAAGACAAGTTCTGGTCGAAGTTGAGGTCGCCGTGAGCAGCGACGGTCATGTCACCGACCAGGATGTCGAGCTTTTCCAGCGACAGGTGCGCCGCTCGCAGCGTACCGCTGGAGCTGATCGTAAACGGTGCTTCGAAAAACTCGATGCCGGCCGCCTGGCCCAGCATCGAGCGAAAATCCTGACCATTCGCCCGGACATTGAATTTTGCGCGGGGTTGCGTTCCCGAACGTCCCAGCACCAGGTCCAGCCTGATCGCGCCGCGTGGCCGCTCGAGTTCGACGTTTTTCAGCTCGATAGAGTTTACCTTGATCGTAGCGTCGGCAGAAAACGAATACGGCCCGGGCTGTGGCTGAAAGTCTTCGATATGATCGACGAGCTCCTCCAGTGCCGGGCCGCTGGCGCTGAAACTGAGCTCAGTTCCGGAGAACCCCTGCGTTGGCTGGAGCAGGCCGCTGAACGATAGTGTCGAGCGGCCTAGCGTCCCGCCGGTGTCGCGGAAGCGGTAACCTCTGTTTTGTATTTGCAGCCGGCCTTTGAGGTCATAGGGCTTCGCGGGAATTTCATCGACAGCTGCAAACGAGCCGACCAACTCGGCGAGATCAGGCCCTTGCAGGCCGAAAGACAGGTCGCTACCAACCAGCCCGGGCTGCATCGCAATCAGGCCATCAAGCGATGCTCTGAGCTGACCTAACTCGATCGTGAGCGTTTCCCGGATCCGGATGCCCTCGGCAGTGATAGTCGCTGCCCCGCCGACCGAAATGGGTGCATCCGGCATCCTGGTGAGGCCGTAGGCCTCGGTGAGCCGGGCTAAATTTGGACCTTCGAGCCTGAAGCGCAGATCACTGCCGATGTAATCGGGCGCATCGCCAAGATGGCCGTCTGCCTCAGCGCGCCCCAGTGAAGTCTCCACCCGGAGTTGCACAATGTCGACGCCGTCCGGACTCACCTCGAGATCGAAGTTGAGCTCAAATACGCCTGTCGCATTGCCGGGCAACTTCATCAGTTTTCGAAAGTGCTCAAAGTCGGGTCCCGCAATCCTGAGGTGCGCCTCGCCTTCATTGAGACCGGGGAATTTTGGCAGGTGGCCGCTGAGGTCGAACTCGGCATTGGCGAACAAAAGGTGCGCGCGCTCGACAGTCAGCAGAGTGTCCTGTCTCTCAAGGTCAATCTCGATATTGAACGGCGCGTCCGGAACATCGTGTACGCCGAACAGTTTCAGGATCCGGCTGAGATCAGGACCCGATGCACGTAACCTCAAGCTACCGTTCTCAATGTCCCGAAGGTCGGACACGAGTCCCACGGCATCCACCGCGCTCTGGCCTACACGTCCTGCAACCGCGAGTGTCAGCGGGCTGCTGTCATCCGCGGCGCTCAGCGAACCCGTCAGGTCTATGTCGCCGGTACCGCCTTCGGTGATCTGTAGCAGCCGTGCGACGTCATTGACGTCCGGACATTTGATCGCAAACTCCAGCATCGGTCGGCGCAGGTCCGCCAGGTCATCAATCAAGCCGTTGCTTGAGACGCTAAGGGTATCGAACTGGCCGACAAACTCGTACTCGATATTCTTGTGTTCGAGCACCGCACCCCAGGTGCCGACGGTGCCCTGTAACCGGACCTCACGATCATTCAGCGTACCCGCCAACGTCAGCTCGACCGTTGCGTCGGCCCGGTGCCGCTGGTGCAATTGCAGGATCCGGAAGTCGAGCGGGCCGGTGCGCTCCGGACTCTCATAAACGAGGCGCACGGCATTGATATCAATTTCCCGAACCAGGAATGCGGGGCCGACGACTTTCGCATCGCTTGTCGCCTCTGACGTCGCAAGAGGCAGCGCCCAGTTAGGCTCGCCATCAGTACGCCGAAGCAGGCGAATATCGGCATCATCGAGGCCGACAAACCCAATCTCGATCGGGCCCTTGATAAGAGACCAGGTATTCAGCCGCAATTCGAGATGGCCGATCTCGACCATCTCGGCCTTGTCTGCCCAATCCGGATTTCCAAACCGTACGCCATCGGCGACGACGACGGTCTCACGGCCAAGATTGACACTGAACTCACCGGAGATGACGAAACTGCGGCCGGTCTTGTCGCTGACCCATTGCTCCAGTTGGGGTTTGAATGCACCGAGATCCGCGGTCCACAGCCAGGTACCGGCAGCAATCAGCAAGCCCAGGAAGGCGAGGCCGGACCAGAGAAAGATTTTTCGTGCGCGCATGTCAGCGAAAGCGGTGGACGTGGCGTTTAGTTGCCACCGAGATTGGCGTCCAGGAATCCCCGAAACAGCCCAGCCCAATGTTTGGCGGCGGTTTCGACGGATGCCCAGTCGGTTGTTTCCCCGCTATTGCCCGCGAACTGCGGATTAGCGTAGCTATCCGAAGCACGCCCGAGGACCTCGCCCGTGCCCGAGTCTCGCAACTCCATGAGGAATATCAACACGCCCGGCCTGGAGAGTGTCTCGAGGTCACCCCGAAAATCGACAAGGTCGCTGTACGATGCGTGCCGCAAATCCACCAACGAGGCCTGCACCTGAAGCATCCCGGGGCCTGGCTCGCGCGTGTACTCGTAGCCGGCAAGCTCGGCCGTGAAGGTCTTCTGGAAGATGCTTCGAATCCTTTTGATGTCTTCCTCCGGAACCGTCGAGTTCTTGGGAAAAAAGATTCCCATGTCGTCGACCAGCAGTCGGTCGTACTGACTGAAGTCCGCACCCACAGCGACCTTGGCCGATTCAACACTGGCATTCTTGCTGACCCGGAAGCTTTGTGTTTCGACGGTCGTACAGGCACAGAGCGTTGCAAGGCTTGCTACCAGTAGCGCCGCTGCCAGTCGTTTTCGCTCTTGAATGATCGACATGCTATGACTCCTGCTAGTCGGGTTCCACAAGCGGAATCATATCTGCAAGATTGACATCAATTTCCGCGTCGATTTTGTTTTCGATCTGATAGAAGCGCGCGACCTTCAACGACGGCAGCACTTTCTTAAACCTGGGCAAGAATCGCTGTCTCACCTTGAGTACGTCACTTTCGATCGACATGTAATTCTTAAGCAGCGTGTCGGCATAGCTGTCGCTGAGCTCAGCTGAGTCATAAGCCTGCAGGTAGCCGGTGATCAGTTCCGTCTGGCGGTCCCGGACCGCGGTCATTTCCTTCTGGTACTCTGCGTAGACCGGCCAGAACAACGTGGCCTCGCTCTCCGTTAGCAGCAGATCCTCCCGCACAACTTTCTGGCGCTCGTATGCCAGGGCCGCCCTGGCCTCAGCCAGCGCCTCCGGGTCGCTAACCTGCCCAAAAGCGGACCCGCCCACCAAGAGCAAAAAAACTGTCGCCGCGCCGAACCAAATAAAAGGCGTCCTGAATGCGATCATTTCCAATTCCACCTGTGGAGCAAAATGACAGCGTCACTATATCACCGCGACCCGCGCCGGGAATAAGCAAAGCGCGCAACTTGTCGCCTCGGCTTGACCTGCCTCTATCATTTCCGCACTGTTATGCGCATCATGCGCCTTCCCATTGCATTTTGACCGAGGATTTCAACGTGTTATTCACATCCGCCCTGCGAAAGACCCTGCTGATTCTGACACTTGCACTTGCGGTCTTGCTCGGGGCCTGTGCTTCCGGCGCCAAGCTCGTCACGGTTTTGCCCGTAACGGAGTCAGCAGACACGCCCTACGACAATATTCTGGTCATCGGGCTCTTTAAGTCCTATGACGCTCGCCGCTATTTTGAGAAAGAGGTTGTCGACCGGCTGAAAGGCATGGGCGTCGAAGCGGTTGCGAGCTCCAGCATGATGAATTCCAAAACGCCGGTTACGCGGGAGACCTTTCTCGCCATGGTCGACAAGGTTGGCGCGGATTCGGTGTTGGTCTCACGCGTGATCACGCTTGAGTCGGACGCGAAAATGCTGGAGTCGAACACCTTGTTCAAACGCAATTTCTACTCGACTTACTATTACAACTTGTATGAAGTCACGATGTCGGAATACGAAGAGCCGAAAACCATAGAATTCAATCACTCGGTCCGTCTGGCGACTCAGCTGGTGTCTGTTTCGAGTAAGGAACCTGTCTGGGCCATTGAGTCCAGTGCGGAAGTATTTCAGAACATCAATCAGGACCGGCTGTACGCGGTTTATGTCGATGAAGCAAAAGCGATCACCGGTGCGATGTCGAGGGACGGTTTGCTTGCCCGATAACTGCAGCCGGAGCCTTCAATATGCCCCGGCCATAATTGGCCTTTTGCTCATCGCCGAGGGAGCCGCCGCTGGCTCCGTGCTCGATTACATGCGCGACTACGATCTGAACGACTACTCGCTTGGCCTCTACATTTCCGGCGCACAGAACCTGTACGCTGGCGCGAAGGATAGCGGCATCGCCTATCCTTACCTGACGTCATTCAGGAACTCGCAGTTCACCGATGACTGGGTGCTGATTCGGGACGGCGAGCTGGGTTTTCGCTGGGTGACCGAAAATGGCTGGCAGCTCGGCGCCATTGGCAGGATACAGACCCGCGGCTTCGGCAATACCGAGACCGACGAACTGCTCGGCGTTGCGGAGCGAAAATGGGCGCTCGAAGTGGGCCCAACCATCGGTTGGCGTGGCTGGCCCGTGCATTTCAATTTCACGACCTACGCCGAACCTACGAACCGGCATGATGGCTTTGTCAGCGAGCTTTCGGTGCTGCTGCCCAGGGAGTCGTCGCGCGGCTACTTCGTGCCCTCGATAGACCTTATCTACCAGGATGACGACTATGCGGACTATTACTATTCCGTAACTCCAGCCGAAGCAACATCGACGCGCCCCGCTTACCAGGGCCAGGCGGCTACGAACGTGGCGCTCCGCTTGCGGTGGGGTTATGCGCTGGGCGAAAAATGGCTGCTGGCCGGTCACTTCGGCCTCGAAAAACTCGACTCAGGTATTACGGCGAGCCCGATCGTCGATGACGACCGGTTGTTATCGGCCGGCATCGGCCTCGCGTACAACGCTGACGTGTTTCAGCCTCGAGAGTACGATCTGACGGGGCCGAAGCAACCGCAGTTCGAGTTTCGTGTCAGCGGCTTCTTCGACACTATCGACACCAGGGTCGTTAAAGACACGGTCGATGGCGTTCCGGGTTTCGATTTGGACCTGGAAGATTTCCTCGGTGCGCCTGACGAGGAAACGGTATTGCAGATTGATGCGGTGCTGCGGCTTGCCCACTATCATCGCCTGGAGTTCGGCTATTTCGAATTGGGCCGACACTCGACGGTAACAACCAGCCAGGATTTCGCGTTTGGTGATGAAGTGTTTCCGGCGGGCACCGAAGTTGACGTCAATGTCGATGCCAGCGTATTTCGGGCCGGATATGCCTACTCATTAATCAGGAACGCACAGCTCGAACTGGCCGTGATGGCGGGCGTCCATGTCACGGATCTCGATACAAAAATCGCGGCCAGTGCGACGGGCCAGAAGGCAGAGTCGGTTGCCGGTACGCCGCTACCCGTAATCGGCGCACAAGCCGCTATCTTCCTCACCGACAAAACCACTCTCGGCGCAAAACTGCAATTATTCCGCACCGATTTCGATCGCTATGAAGGCTCGCTGAACTACGCGATGATCGATATTCAACATCAGCTTCGCGAAAACATCGGTGTCGGTCTTGCCTACAACTATTACGGTATCAAGCTGACCTCGAGCGACAAAGACGTCAACGGTTCGCTCAATATTGTGCACCACGGCCCAATGCTGTTCTTTAGCGTAAGTTACTGAAACGCACCCAGCGGTATGGGTATTGGTGCGCCATTGATCGTCAGCAGACCCTTTTTCATGTCAGCATCCATAATATAGACGGCGCCTTCTTTCTTCAGGTAGCCGAGACCAACGATGGCCCCGACCTGCGGATCCATTGACGCCGCAAACTGCACGAGCGTCTCGGGAACGCTGATGTAAAGGGACGATTCCGCCTGCAGTAACAGGGAAGACCACTCGAAAGTGGCACGATCCGACTCGGGTACATCGATTGTCATCTTCATCTCGACGGTGCCCATCGGCAACCCGACGTCGAATTGATCCATTCGCATATTGAATCCGGCTGCGACAAGCCCCTTGAGCGGGCCTTCCGCAGCCGCTAATGCCAGTGCCGGGTCCGGCTGGCCCGACAGCTCCCTGAATTTTTCGGAAACGGCGCCGAGCGCCTCCGCGTCAAGGCCGCCGACAGTAAGGTCGGCAATCACGGACATATCGCCAAACCCCGGAATTTGCTGGCCGCTGATCTCGAGCCGACCCGCACCCTCGGCTTTGCCGGCATTAACCGAGCTTGCTCCCTTGACCGTCAGCCCCTGCATGCCACCCGCGTCGATTCCGCCAGCACTGATTTTCATAGTTCCCATCGAGAGGTCGACATCGCCGACATGGAACCCGTATTCGGTTTCCGTCTGCTGGCCCTTGATGGACAGGCCATCGATAGCGACGACTTGCTGGTCATTACCGAAAGTCATCGCACCAACCTTGCCGTCAAAGAGCAGCCTGCCGGTTCTCGGATCCGTCGTAACGTCGATCGCGATCGGCTCCCAGGTGACCTCGCCGTCGTCGACCGTCCTGGCCCCGGCGTCCACGATGTAGCGGGATTCAAGTCCGCCACCCAGACCGACTTTGCTGTAGATCGTGCCTGGCAGGGCAATCGATTCGCCCGGACCGAGCTCCACGCTCAAGGTTGAGACGGCGCTGCCGAGTCCCGGTGCGAGCGACCCCTGCTCGCGGCTCATCGAGGTGATCGGAACGAGGCCGTGGTCAATGCGGGTGTTGATCAGCAATACGGGAAGCGTCGCATCCCCGTCGTCACTCGCTGCGGCACTTAACAACGAACGTATGGAACCGTCTTTGAGCTCGACGCGATGCTGACCTTCGGAGACAAACCAGCCACGGTCAAAGCCAGTGGTCGTAACCACCAGCTCGCCGCTTTCCTCGGCCGCCCAGTTCAGGTTTTCGCCGACACTGTTCTCGGCAAGTTTGCCGACGATTCCGGGCGAGACGATGATGATCAGGACTGCAAGCAGTATCAACGCGATGACACTTTTCTTCACGGAATTTCCTCGTATCGGTGGCGGGTTCGGACGGATGCTACCATGCGGACTTTGGCGGACTGAGCGCTATGGCTAGAATTCCGCGCCGAGTGTCACTAACATAGCGGCCACACAGAGCACCGGGGCCTGGCCGCGGGCCGTTAATCACCTGAAAAATCAAACAATTATGATCACGAAACTCATGCGCAAAGTCGCGCTACTGCTTATTCTCAGCGCTTCAATCGCGCAGACAGCCAATGCCAGCGACGATGCCGAGGCCGGTAAGGCGCTTGCCTACACCTGTCTCGGGTGCCACGGAATCGAAGGCTATCGCAATGCCTATCCGTCCTATCGGGTACCCAAACTCGGCGGACAAAAGGCGGCTTACCTCGTTGCGGCGCTAAATGGCTATCGCAACGGTACACGCCAGCATCCGACTATGTCCGGTCAGGCCTCCAGCCTGTCCGACGAGGAAATCGAAGACGTTGCCGCCTATCTCGCGAGCATCGGCGGCGACACGGTTGCCAGCGGCGGCTCCGAGACCGCGTCTTTCGACAAGGCGGCTGCCTGTGCGGCCTGTCATGGCAAAAACGGTATCAGCGTCAACGCCCAGTGGCCGACGCTCGCGGGACAACACGAAGACTATTTGCAGCGCGCATTAGCAAGCTATCGCGATGGATCCCGTAGTGACCCGATCATGGGCGCGCAGGCGGCATTGATCGAGGAGGCCGACGTGGCCGTCCTCGCAAAGTATTTCGCGAGCCTCGACGGTCTCGAAACAACCAAACCCGAGTAGGGTTTGCCCGGCCACCGCGCACGAACTGCCCAGCTTGACGATGGCATCACCGCCATCGACACGGAATACATGCGGCCCCTGCAGGACGCGAGTCACCTGATCATCGAAAGTGGCCGGGGTGCCTTCGTGGATACCGGCTCAAATGACAGCGTGCCGCTGTTGATCGATGCGCTTAAGCAACGAAACCTTGATGTTGGCGACGTCGATTTCGTGTTCCTGACGCACATCCATCTTGATCACGCCGGTGGCGCGGGACTGCTCATGCAGTCACTGCCCAACGCGCGTTGCATCGTGCACCCGCGGGGCCTTGCGCACATGATTGATCCGGCAAAACTCATAGCCGGAACCGAGGCAGTTTACGGCGTGGAAGAGACGCGCCGGATGTACGGTGAAATCCAGCCGATAGACGAATCGCGGTGTGAGGCCGCCGCCGACGAACAATGGTTCGATCTCAACGGTCGGGCGATGCAAACGCTGCACACCGAGGGACATGCCCTGCACCACTACTGCCTGCACGATCCGGCTTCGCGCGGCGTATTTACAGGCGACAGTTTCGGCGTTTCCTACCGCGAACTCGATACGGCTGCAGGCGCATGCATTTTTCCGACCTCGACGCCAACACACTTCGACCCGGATGCGGCACACGTATCCGTTGATCGCATCATGTCCTGTAATCCCGAGCAGCTGTACCTGACACACTACAGCCGCGTACGCGATCTCGATCGTCTCGCTGCCGACATGCACACGGGTATCGATGCCTACGTCAAAATAGCGCTGGCGAACAGGGATGCTGACGACGTATTTGCAGCGATACAGGCAGACATGGACGACTATCTGAAATCGCGCGCGCGAGCACACGGCTTTCAGGGCGATGATGAGGCGCTACATTCCATTCTTGAAATTGATATAGAGTTGAATGCGAAAGGACTGGTTTCCTGGTTGCAGCGACTCAAGAAGGAGGTGCAGTGATGGATCGATTCCGCGCCTATAGGATCAATGACGAAGGTGGCAAGATCATTGCCCGGTTTCAGGATTTAAGTCTTGATGACCTGACCGACGGCAATGTCGTCGTTCGCGTCAGTCACTCGACCATCAACTTCAAGGACGCGCTTGCGGCGACGGGCTCCGGCAAGATACTCAGGCGTTACCCCTTGAATGGTGGCATCGATCTGGCCGGTGTTGTCGTCAGCTCCGACGACAAAGAGTTCAAGGTGGGAGCCGAAGTCCTCGTCAACGGCTGCGGCCTCTCGGAATCCGTTGACGGCGGCTACTCGGAATACGCGAGGCTAGACAGCAAAAGCCTCGTCGCGATTCCCAGGGGCATGTCCGCATTTCAGGCGATGCAGATTGGCACGGCCGGTTACACGGCGGCGCTTGCGATCCATCGCATGGAGCAGAACGGGCAGACGCCGGACGGCGGCCCGATCGTCGTCACGGGCGCTACGGGTGGCGTTGGCAGTGTCGCGATCGACATGCTGTCCGGCCTCGGTTACGAGGTCGTTGCGCTGACCGGTAAAGCGGCCGAGGAGGCCTACCTCAGGGAGCTGGGCGCGACCCGTATATTGCTGCGCAACAAGATAGACCTCGGCAAGCGACCGATGGAGAAGGCCGAGTGGGGAGGCGCGATCGATAACCTCGGTGGCGACTATTTGACCTGGCTCACGAGGACGGTCGATTATGGGGGCAATATCGCGAGCATCGGCCTTGCCGCAAGTGCGGCGCTGAATACCACGGTGCTGCCTTTCATCCTGCGCGCGGTCTGCCTGCTGGGTATCA
>Ga0224500_10000728_pt1 | contig 21329 bp, 12 predicted proteins | sample SF_Oct11_sed_USG_FD_168126 | JGI IMG/M metagenome (GOLD analysis project Ga0224500, IMG submission 168126) | Sediment microbial communities from San Francisco Bay, California, United States - SF_Oct11_sed_USGS_4_1 | ecosystem: Environmental > Aquatic > Marine > Sediment | place: USA: California... | reverse complement strand
TTGCGCGGCCTGAAAGAACTTGAGCGTGTCGATGCCTGCATCGAGTGCGGCAATGATCTCGGTCGGCGTCGTGGCGCCCGGCAGCAACGGCACGCCATGAGATCCTGATGCCGCGATCAACGCGGGTGAGCAGCCGGGTGAGACGACGAACTGACTGCCCGCCTCCACCGCAGCCGCATACTGCGCGGAATTGACGACCGTGCCGGCACCAACCACTGCAGCCGGCACCGCGGCACGCATGGCGCGGATGCTGGCGAGCGCCGCCGGCGTCCGCAGCGTGACTTCGAGCACCGTGAGCCCGCCGGCGACGAGCGCCTGTGCGAGCGGCACGGCGTGCGCGACGTCTTCGATGGTCAACACCGGAATCACCGGCGATCGTTGCAACAACTCGCGCATTGTTCTGTGCTCCGGATCTTCAGTTGCGCGCCGCGATGCAGCTCAATGCGCCGTTCTCGGCGTCGCCGACCAGCTTACGGAAGTTGGCGAACAGCTCACGACCCGAACCGTACCGTGAATCGTAAGTTGCCTTGGCCGGTGCCCGCTCGAGCCAGCGTTCGTCCGCGGGCTTGAGCTCGAGCGTGCCTGTGCGCGCGTCGAAGCGGATGCGGTCGCCGTTGCGCACTCGTGCGATGGCCCCGCCCGCTTCGGCCTCGGGGGTCAAATGAATTGCCGCAGGCACCGGGCCCGACGCGCCCGACATGCGGCCATCGGTGACCAGCGCGACCTTGAAACCACGCGCCTGCAGCGACGTGAGCGCGGGCGTCATCTGGTGCAGTTCGGGCATGCCGTTGGCGCGGGGACCCTGGAAGCGCACGACCGCGACGAAATCGCGCTCGAGCTTGCCGGCCCTGAAGGCGGCGAGCAGTTCCGCTTGATCCTCGAACACGATCGCCGGCGCCTCGATGACGAAGTGCTCGTCCTGCAGCGCGGACGTCTTCACGATCGCACGGCCGAGGTTGCCGCGCATGACGCGTAATCCGCCGTCGGCACTGAAGGGTGCGCTCACCGTGCGCACGATCGACTCATCACCGCTCGCCTCGGGCGCCGGACGCCAGCGCAGCGTTCCCGCATCGAGCCACGGCTCGGCCGTGTAGGCAGCGAGACCGTGCCCGACGACCGTTTCGGCATCGCCGTGCAGGAGGCCTGCGGCCAGCAGTTCGCGGATCACGAAGCCCGTGCCGCCGGCCGCCTGGAACTGGTTCACGTCGGCCTTGCCGTTGGGATAGATGCGCGCCAGCAGGGGTACCACATGCGCGAGCGCATCGAAGTCGTTCCAGTCGATGCGGATGCCGGCGGCGGCTGCAATCGCCACCAGGTGGATCGTGTGATTGGTGGAACCGCCCGTCGCAAGCAGCGCGACGATCGCGTTGGCGATGGCGCGTTCGTCGACGATGCGGCCAATGGGCCGATGATGCCGGCCTTGGGTCGTGATGGTCGCTGCCAGGCGTGTCGCTTCCATCGTCAGCGCATCGCGCAGCGGGGTGTTCGGAGCAACGAACGCCGCGCCCGGCACGTGCAGGCCCATGACTTCCATCAGGAACTGGTTGCTGTTGGCGGTGCCATAGAACGTGCAGGTGCCCGGCGAGTGATAACTCTGCATCTCGGCTGCGAGCAGCGCTTCGCGCCCCACTTTCCCTTCGGCGTACTCGCGGCGCACGCGCGCTTTTTCCGCGTTGGGCAGGCCGGAGGGCATCGGGCCCGCGGGCACGAAGACGGTGGGCAGGTGGCCGAATGCGAGCGCGCCGATCAGCAGGCCTGGCACGATCTTGTCGCACACGCCGAGACACAGCACGGCGTCGAACGCATCGTGCGACAGCGCCACGCCGGTGGCCATCGCGATCACGTCGCGACTGAACAGCGAGAGTTCCATGCCCGGCTGGCCCTGGGTGACGCCATCGCACATCGCGGGCACGCCGCCGGCGAACTGCGCGACGGCACCGGCTTCGCGCGCGGCACGCTTGATCAATGCGGGGTAGCGCTCCAGCGGTTGGTGCGCGGACAGCATGTCGTTGTAGGCCGAGACGATCGCAAGGTTGGGCCAGCGCACGCCCCTGAGCCCCTCCTTCTCGTCGGCACTGGACGCCGCAAACGCATGCGCGAGGTTCGTGCAGCCGAGCCGGGCGCGGGCGACGGTGCCCTGCGCGGTCGCGGCGGCGATGCGCGCCAGGTAGGCCTCGCGCGATTCGCGGCTGCGCTCGACGATGCGCTCGGTGACCGCAGCCAGAACGGGATGGAGGACGGTGGGGCTGGAAATCATGGGGCGGCCAGTGGCGGCAGGAGCCAGTGCGACGATGCTACACGATTTCTGTAGTCACGCTACCTACCGCTTGTTGAACACGTATTGTTTACCTTAATTATCAACTACTTAATGTGATCGTGCATAAAGCCCGGGATCGCGGTAGCATGACGATATACGTAGTATTGCTACAAAAGGCCGTCGATGAACGAAGCCACTGCCGGCACCGCCCCCCAGGCCCTGCCCGATTTCGACCTCGTGCTGTTCGGCGGCACGGGCGACCTCGCGATGCGGAAGCTCCTGCCCGGGCTGTATCGCCGCCACGCTTCCGGGGACATGCCGGCGGGTGCCCGCATCATCGCACTGGCGCGCTCGGCGATGTCGCGCGACGAGTTCATCGCCCAGGCCGGGCAGTCGTGCCGCAAGCGCGTCGGTGAAGCGTTCGACGCCGCGATCTGGGACGAATTCGCGTCGCGCCTGAGTTACCTGCGCGTCGACGCCACCGCGAAGTCGGACTACGCCGCGCTCTCGTCGCTGCTCGCGCCGCGCGCGGACGTCGTGCGGGTGTTTTTCCTGTCGACCGCACCGAGCCTGTTCGAGGTCGTGTGCCGCGAACTGCAGGCGGCGGGCGTCGTCACGCCGTCGTCGCGCATCGTGCTGGAGAAGCCGCTGGGCTCGGACACGGCGTCGGCCAGCCGCATCAACGACGTGGTCGGCGCGGTGTTCGCGGAGCACCAGATCTTCCGCATCGACCATTACCTCGGCAAGGAGACGGTGCAGAACCTGCTGGCGCTGCGATTCGGCAACGCGCTGTTCGAGCCGTTGTGGCGGCGCGGCCGCATCCGGCACGTGCAGATCACCGTCGCCGAGCAGCTGGGCGTCGGCACGCGCGCCGACTTCTACGACCGCACCGGCGCGCTGCGCGACATGGTGCAGAACCACCTGCTGCAGCTGCTCTGCATCATCGCCATGGAGCCGCCCGTCGCCGCGACGGGCGATGCCGTGCGCGACGAGAAGCTCAAGGTCCTGCGCGCGTTGCGCCCGATGGCCGGCGCCGACGCGCTGCGCAATTCGGTGCGCGGCCAGTACCGCTCGGGCGTGATCGGCACCGGCGCCGTGCCGGGCTACCTCGACGAGGCCGGCGTCGAGCCCGACAGCGTCACGGAGTCGTTCGTCGCGCTGCGCGTCGACATCGACAGCTGGCGCTGGGCCGGCGTGCCGTTCTACCTGCGCACCGGCAAGCGGCTGCCCGACACGCTGGCGGAGATCGTGGTGACGTTCGAGCAGATGCCGCACTCGATCTTCGACGGCGCTGCCTCGAGCCAGTCGCCGAACCGGCTCGTGATCCGGCTGCAGCCGGAGGAACACATCACGCTGCGCATCATGGCGAAGCGGCCCGGTGAGGCGATGCGCCTGAAGCCTGTCGATCTCGGCCTCGACCTCACCGACTCGTTCAAGTCACGGCGCCTCGATGCGTACGAGCGACTGCTCGGCGACGCGATCCAGGGCAACCTGACCCTGTTCATGCGCCGCGACGAGGTCGATGCCGCGTGGCGCTGGATCGACCCGATCCGCGCCGCGTGGGACGCGGACCTCGACGGCCCCCGCCCGTACGTCGCCGGCAGCTGGGGCCCGTCCACGGCCGCTTCGCTGATCGCGCGCGACGGCTACGAGTGGCACGAGGAGATCTGAGACGTGCGCCATCATTCCTTCAACGACGGCGACACGCTGGCACGCAAGCTGGCAGCTGACGTGGTCGCGTCGTTGCAGCGTCGTCTCGCCACCGGCGGCGAGGCGAGCCTCGTCGTGTCCGGCGGCCGCACGCCTGCGCCTTTCCTGCGCGAGCTGGGCCGGCTGCCGCTCGATTGGTCGCGGGTGCACGTCACGGCGGCGGATGAACGCTGCGTCCCGAAGAGCGATGCAGCGAGCAACCTGCGCATGGTGCGTGATGCCTTCGCTGGTACCGGCGCTGCGCAGGCCCACCTGCTCGACGTGGATGCCACGGCAGAGGACGCCGCCGCGCAATGGAGTGCCGCGATCTCCGGACTGCCGCGACCGTTCGCGGCCGTGGTGCTCGGCATGGGTGACGACGGCCACTTCGCGTCGCTGTTCCCCGGCATGCCGGGCCTGGCCGCCGCCCTGGCGACCGTGGCACCGGCGGCGCCGGCCGTGGTGCCGGGCCTCGCGCCCGTCGAGCCGTCAGCCCGGCTGAGCCTGACGCTCGCCACGCTGCTCGACACCGATCTGCTCGCACTGCACGTCACCGGCCCATCGAAGCTCGCGACGCTGCAACGCGCCTCCCAGCCCGGCAGCGCGCTGGAAATGCCCGTGCGCGCGCTGCTCGACCAGCGGCGTGCCACGCTCGAGATCTACCATGCCCCCTGACGAGCCGCATCCCGCTGCGGCGGGGACGGAGCGTGTCGAACTGCTGCGACGCATCGCCTCCGCGCAGGTGGACCTCACTCCGGCGGAGGCAAAAGTCGCGGCCCTCGTGCTCGCCGAACCGTCGTGGGTGCTTGGGCAGTCACTGGTGCAGGTGGCGGCACGCGCGGGGGTGAGCGAGCCGACCGTCATCCGCTTCTGCCGCTCGATCGGACTCGATGGTTTCCAGAGCTTCCGGTTGCGGCTCGCGCAAAGCATCGCGAGCGGCGCACTGTTCCTGCCCACGGCTTTCGGGCCGGATGATGCGGCCGGTGACATTGCTGCGAAAGTGCTTGAGCGCTCCGCCCGCACGCTGCTCGACGTCCGCAATCAGATCGAACCCACGCGCATGGAGGCGGCCGTCGCGCTGCTGGCGGGCGCGCGCCGGCTGGAGATTTACGGCCTCGGCAGCTCCGGCATCGTCGCGGCCGATGCGCGTCACAAGTTCTTCCGGCTGGGCATCGTGGCCACCGCCTACGCGGACGCTCACCTGCACGGCATGGCCGCGACCATGCTCGGGCCGGAAGACGTAGTCATCGCGATCTCCAGCACCGGCCGCACGATCGACCTGATCTCGAGCGTCGAGCTTGCGCTGGAAGCCGGCGCGAAGGTGATCGCGATCACGACCCCGTCGTCGCCGCTGGCGCGGCTGGCGACCGTGGCCATCGAGATCTCGGTGGACGAGGACACCGACGTCTACACGCCCATGACGACCCGGCTGGCGCAGCTCGCGATCATCGACGCGCTGTCGGTGGGCGTGGCGATGCGGCAGGGGCCGGAGCTGATCGAGAAGCTGGAGCGCACGTGGAAGTCGTTGCGCACGAAGCGGGTGCCGGGGTTCGACTGACGCGTGCGGACGGCACGCTGCGGCGCAGGCGGGTATCGATTATCGGAATACTTTGTCGGGGGCCGGTGTCAGGACGGCAGCCCTTCCGCCCACGGCAGGCATGCTTCGACCGACAGGAAGTTGCTCGCGCAACGACGCAGGAAGTCCTCCAGCCGAAGTTCGAGGTAGCGATCGCCCGTGCCGCGCGGCGGCTGGCCCGGCGCGAGCGGAGGGAAAGCGCCGTAGCCCGCCAGCAGGCAATGCCATGACATCGCGCCGAAGTGCGAATCGAGCTGCAGGCGATCGAGCTCGGCCGCGAGGTCCGCGCGGCCGTGCCAGGCGTTCAGCACGCTGCGCAGTGGATTCGACAGCTGGTCGTTGCGTGCGTTGTCACGCCAGTAGTCCGTGTCGGTCCGCGAGTTGAGCCGGTAGTGCGCGACGATGTAGTCGCGCACGCGCTCGAAGCGCTCGTCCATGAGCCGGTTGTATTCGTCCCGCGCATGCGGCGCGCAGCCGTTCGGGTCGAACTTGAGTATGAACGCCTCGATGCCGACCTGGACGAGGTGCAGCGCGGTGGCCTCGAGCGGCTCGATGAAACCGCCGGAGAGCCCGAGTGCCAGGCAATTGCGCGACCAGTGCTGCGCGACCTGGCCGACGCGCATCTTCAGGTGCCGCACGGCGACGTCCGAGTCGAGCACGCCGAGGTGGCGACGCAGCTCCGCCTCCGCCGCATCGGCATCGATATAGCGGGAGCTGTACACGTAGCCGTTGCCGACACGACTGGTGAGCGGGATATGCCAGCACCAGCCGGCGCTAAGCGCAGTCGAGCGCGTCTCGGGCCGGAACGGCTGCCGGTGCGGCGTGGGCATGACCACCGCACTGTCGTTGAACAGGTTGGCGGCAAACGGCCTGAATCGCACGCCGAGCGTCTGCTGCGCGAGCAGCGAGGCGAAGCCCGTGCAGTCGACGAAATAATCGGCCTCGATGATCTCGCCGGCGTCCGTGTGCAACGCCTGCAGGTCGCCGTTCTCGCGCTGCGTGATGCGGGCGACCCGGCCTTGTCGGTGCTCGACGCCCATGGCGCAGGCCCGCTCGCGCAGGAATGCGCCCAGCAGCGCCGAGTCGAAGTGATAGCCGTACTGGACCTCGAACGGGAAATTCTCGGTGGTGCGAGGGCCCTTGCAGGCTGCGGCGAGCACCGCGTTGAGGTTGAAGGCGTCGGGCCGGGTCTCCACGTCGAGCCCGAGCCGACGCGTCAGGCAATTGACGAAGAAGGCACGCGTCGTGTGCAGGTCGATCTGCGTCGGGAACGGGTGCGAGTAACTGTCGCACCCCGGCTTGGTGGACCAGCCGACGAAGCGGATGTTGAGCTTGTGCGTCGCGTTGCAGCGGGGCATCCACTCGGCTTCGCCGACCCCGAGATCGGCGAAGAACTTGCGCAGCAGGGGTGTCGATCCTTCCCCCACCCCGATGATCCCGATCTCGGGTGACTCGACGAGCGTGATCTGGACGCGTTCGCGCGGCCACGCGCGCGCGAACAGCGTGGCGGCCATCCAGCCTGCCGTGCCCCCGCCGACGATCACGATGTGCATGCGAGACCCCCGTGTCGCGCGCGCCGGTCGCGCTCAGGCCGCGCAGTACTTGCGCAGGAAATCGTCGTGCGGGAGCAGGTGCGGCAACGGCTTCTGCACCACTGTACGCACGTTCGCGAGCATTTCCTGCAGGCTCGCGTCGGGCAGCACGCCCGCGAGCGGGTGGTAGTCCGTCGGCACGACGCCCTGGCCAATCAGCATCTGCAGCCACGCCACCTCGGAGAACAGTTCGTCCTGCTCGCGGAAGATCTTGCCGGTGGCGCGGAACAACTCGAGCTTCTGCGCCAGAGAGTCCGGGATCGGCATGCGTCGGCACCGGCGCCAGAAGTCCTCGTCGCGCCGGTTCACGTGGTAGTGGCAGATGATGAAGTCGCGCACCTGTTCGAACTCGCGTTGCGACTGGCGATTGTATTCCGCGACCTCCACCTCCTTGATGCCGCGGAACGGGAAGTGCTTGATCAGCCGCACCACGCCCGACTGTATCAGGTGGATGCTGGTCGACTCGAGCGGCTCGAGGAAGCCGCTCGAGAGGCCGATCGAGACGACGTTGGCGTTCCACTGCCGCATGCGGCGGCCTGTCCTGAAGCGCAGCACGCGCGGCTCCGCGAGCGGCTTCGAGCCCAGGTTGGCGAGCAGCTTCGCCGCGGCCTCGTCGTCGCTCCAGACCTGGCTGCAATACACCATCCCGTTGCCGTTGCGATGCTGCAGCGGGATCTTCCATTGCCAGCCGGCCGCGTGCGCGATCGAGCGCGTGTAGGGCGCGGTGCGCTCGTCGCGCTCGGACGGCACGGCGGCGGCGCGATCGCAGGGCAACCAGTGCGTCCAATCTTCGTAGCCGGTGTTGAGCGCCTCCTGGATCAGGAGTCCGCGGAACCCCGAGCAGTCGACGAACAGGTCGCCCGCGACGACCTGGCCCCCGTCGAGCTCGACCGAGGTCACGTATCCCGTTTCGGGGTGCAGGTTGACCTTGCGGATCAGGCCCTCGATGCGCCGGGCTCCCATGCGCTCGCTCTCGGCGCGCAGGTATTGCGCGTACAGGCCCGCGTCGAAGTGGTAGGCGTACGCCAGTGCGGGCACGTCCTGCTGCTGCTGGACGAAGCCGAACGTGCCCTGCCGCGCCGCCTGCAGGTTGAGTGAGTAGTCCCAGAGATCGCCGCCGCCCGTCGCGCGCGCGCGCAGCCAGAAGTGATGGAACGGGCAGAACGGGAAGTCCTTGCCGATCGTGCCGAACGCGTGCATGTACACGTTATCGAGGTGGCCCCAGTTCTCGAACTGGATGCCGAGCTTGATCGTCGCCTTCGTGCGCCGGAGGAAGTCGCGCTCGTCGAGGGCGAGCGCCTTGTTGAGCGACATGATCGGCGGAATCGTGGCCTCGCCGACACCGATGGTCCCGATGTCGTCGGACTCGACGAGCGTGACGCTCACCGCCTTGCCGAGAATCTTCATCAGCAGCGCGGCACTGATCCATCCGGACGTGCCGCCGCCCACGATCACCACGTTGCGTATCGTCGGATCCATGCTTCGCGACCTGCCTTGAAAGAAAAAACCCGCCGGCCCCTGGAGACCGGCGGGTTCGGAGTCAGCGCTCCAGCGGATTCACATCAGAACTTGTAGCGCAGGCCCAGCTGGTAATTGCGCCCGTAGTTCGAGTACCGGGTGACCTGACGCTCGTCGTTGTTCTCGTACTGCACGTACGGCTCGTTCGTAAGGTTCGTGCCGGACAGGAACACTGACAGGCCTTCGAGCGGGCCGGAGAAGCCGGCCTGGCCGAAGTCGTAGCTGAGCTGCGCGTCCCACAACTCGGTCGCGAGCACCGACGTGGTCGACAGGCCGTTGTTGCCGCCGCGCACTTCCGCCGTGTAGTCACTACGGTAGTTGCCGCTCACGCGCGCCTGGAAGCCCCACTTCTCGAAGTAGGCGGTGATGCCGTAAGACTCGTCGGAGAGACCGATGATGCTGGCCTCCTTGCCGGCGACCTTCACGCTGTTGTCGAGGTGCGTGTAGTAACCGATCAGGCCGAAGCCATCCAGGTGTTCCGTCAGCACGTTGAGCGGCAGCGCGAACTGGAGTTCCGTGCCGAAGATGTCGCCGCCGCCGGACTCGATTGTCTGCTCGGCGTAGCCTTCGAACGTGTACACGGTACCCAGCTCCGGATAGTAGAACCGGGTGAAGTCCGCCGGCAGCTTGCCGTTCGTCTGCCACGACACCAGGTGCTTGTTGAACATGCCGACCTGGACGTAGCCGTCCGGGGCAAAGTACCACTCGTACGCTAGATCGATCTGGTCGGTCTTGATCGGCTCGAGCTGCGGGTTGCCGGCGTCGGCCTTCCACGGCGAACGCTCCAGACTGGCGCCCGGGATGTTGTTATCCGGCGTGAATACGATCGATGCGCCCGGCTTCAACTTGTCGAGACGCGTACGGGTCATCACGCGCGCGGCCGAGAAGCGGACGCTCTGGTCGTCGGTGATGCTGAACTGCATGTTCACGCTGGGCAGCAGGTCGCCGTAGGTGCGGCCATCCTCGACCGGGATGGCGATCACGCCCGTCGGGCTGCCCTGCGCGCCGAAGCCTTCGGCGTTCTGGTCGGTGTACACGTACTGCAGGCCGATGTTGCCCTTGAACGGGGTCTCGAAGTCCTCGTTCGCGAAATCGAGCTGGACGTAGCCGGTCGTGACCTTTTCCTGGATGTTCCAGGTGTCGGCCGCGCGGTTCGCCTTGAAATCGCCTTCGTCGTACGTCAGGTAGTAGCCGCTCTCGAACAGCCGGCGGCCGTCGATCGCGACCATGCGCTGGCCGCCGAGGAAGTCGAGCGCGACGGTGCCGCGGCGGACTTCTTCCGGGATCGGCGCGTTGCCCGGGTACGCGGGCGAGGTCAGGAACAGGCCGGTGTTGACCTTGGACTTCTCGCGGTCGGAGTAGTTGACGCCGAACTTGACGCCGGTGAACACGCCGTCGAGTTCCTTGTCGGCCTGCAGGCGCAGGGCGGTCAGGGTTTCTTCGAAGTCGGCATAGTTGATGAAGCCGTCCTGGTCGTCAGTGCAGGTCGAGCCGGGGCAGTGCGGGTTGTCAAAGCCCCAGTTCTTTGCGCCGGCCAGCTTGACGAGGTTGTAGTCGTCGTACGGCAGCGAGTAATCGAGGACCGCGCCGCGGCTCGTCATGCGGAACGTGACGTCGTCCGACGGGATGCCCTTGCCCGCTTCACCGCGGCCGAAGCCCGAATAGATCTCGAGGTCGGAAATACGCTTGTCGACTTCGCTGTAAGCGCCGTCGAACGTCACGGACAGCGTGTCGGAGACGTCGAACTTCACGTTGATGCCGCCGGACTTGAGCGTGGCGTCCTGCTCGGCCGAGTCGTTGCGGATCTGCACGTAATCGTCAAGGAAGGTGCCTTCGGTGACGAGGCCATCGACGACCGCCTGCTCCGTATAGTTGTCACCGACGCCCCATTCGGCGCCCGGCGTTTCGAGGCCGCGCTTGACCTGTTCGTCGAGGTAGTCGATGTAGAGGCCGTCGACGGTGACCTTGAGCGAGTCCGTCGCCTTCCACTCGAGCACGCCCGAGTATGAGTCGCGATTCAGCTTGGCCGAACGCACGTACGACTTGTGGCCACCGAGGATCCGGTTGCCGCTGTTCGATTGAGGGTAGCCCCAAGCCGACCACCACTCTTCCTGGCTGGGCGACTCCATCGTCGCGACCGTCAGCGCCACGCCCAGCGTGTCGCCGAAGAACTGGTCGACGTACGTGCCCGCCGCGCGGTAGCCCGTGTCGTCCATGTCGGGGTTCAGCGAGTTCAGATCGTTCTGCTCGTACGTGCCGTTGATCGCGATCGTCTCCGGCGCCGACAGCGGACGCACGGTTTGCAGGTCGACGGTGCCGGCGACGCCCTGCGTGAGCAGCGTCGCGGTCGGGGACTTGTAGACGGTGGCACCCGCGACGATTTCGGCCGGATAGAGGTCGAACTCGACGCCGCGGTTGTCGCCCATGCCGAGCAGTTCGCGGCCATTCATCGTCGCCGCGACGAAGTCCTGGCCGAAGCCGCGGATGGAGATCGCGCTGGTGCGGCCGTTGACGCGCTGTCCCGTCACGCCCGGCAGGCGCGCGAGCGATTCGGCGATGCTCGACTCGGGCAGCTTGCCGATGTCTTCAGCCGAGAGGGCCTCGACGACGGCAGGCGCTTCGCGCTTGACTTCGATCGCCGACTCGAGCGCCTGACGGAAACCCGTCACGACGACGGTTTCGATTTCTTCCTCTCCCGCCGGTGTGGGCGATGCTTCCTGCGCATGGAGCGAGGCAGGCAGGGCGAGCGCCGAGGCGATCGCGAGGGAGAGTGCGGTACGGCGCGGGCCGATGACGAAACCGCGGGTACGAGTGTTGCCGTGCATTACTGAAGAGCCCCCTTGGAAGTGCGTTCACACAACGGTGAACTGTAGCGCAGCGGATGCTAGTTAAAGCCACTTGGGAGCGCAAGAAATGCATACGAATTCATTGATTTACGATGCATCGACATCATTTCGGCGCGCTTCGCTAGCGCCGGAATGGCGGCGTTGTTGCAAGAAAGCCGCAGCTATCTGGAATGATTACGTATGCAAGGGTCTGGCGTGGACGGCGTCCACAGCAAACACGGACGCGGCGAGCCGCATCGTTACGGGCGGGTTTCCTCGTGGTCATCGACACGCAACGTGGCAACGCCGGCCAAAAGCATCAGGACGCCGCCGAGCACGAGCGCATCGATGCTGTCACCACCGAAAAACACCCGCACGCAGATGCCGAGCACGCTGGCGGCGAGGATCTGCGGGATCACGATGAAGAAATTGAAGATGCCCATGTAGATCCCCATCTTCGCCGCCGGCACGGCGCGCGAGAGCATCGCGTAGGGCAGCGACAGGATGGAGGCCCAGGCAAAGCCGACGCCCACCATGGAAACGAGCAGGAAGCGCGGGTCGTCGATGTATTTGACCGAGATCAGGCCCAGCGCGCCGCAGGCGAGCGCGACGAGATGTGCCTTGCGCCGCCCAAGCGCCCGCGCCAGTCCCGGTATCACCAGTGCGGCGAGTGCGGCGAAGCCGTTGTAGGCCGCGAACAGCACGCCCACCCAGTTGGCGCCTTCGTTGTACGCGGCGGTCGTAGCATCGCTTGTCCCGTAGTGATGGGCTGTTACCGCCGCGGTGGTGTAGATCCACATCGCGAACAGCGCAAACCACGACAGGAACTGCACGACCGCGAGCTGCCGCATGACGACCGGCATCAGGTGCAGGTCGTTGACGATGTGATAAAGCATGCCGTCCGTGCGCCCAGCAGACTGGCGCGCGGCCGCCAGCAGCTGCAGGGCGCCGAACGCGGCAAGACCCGCGGCAAGCACGTACAACTCTTTTTGCCAGCCGAACACCGCGATCGCAGCCGCGAAGCCGCCTCCACCCACCAGCCAGAGCGTGCCCGCGCTGCGGTATTGGGAAGATGAGCGCGCAGACTGGACCAGGCCTGCGGCGGATTCGTCCTGGCGGTCGAACGCACGCAACTCGGCGGGCGAGTACTCGCGCGTGCGCAACACCGTCCAGAGCACGGCGCCGATGAAAGCGAGCGCGCCGAGGTAGAACGCTAGCTTGACCGACTCCGGCAATTCGCCGGGCGCGGCGGTGTTGCTGACGTCGAAATACGTCGCGAGAATCCACGGCAGCGCGGAGGCGACAACCGCACCCACGCCGATGAACCAGCTCTGCATGGAGTAGCCCAGGCTGCGCTGGCGGTCGGGCAGCATGTCGCCGACCAGCGCCCTGAACGGTTCCATCGACACGTTGATCGAGGCGTCGAGTATCCACAGCAGTCCAGCGGCCACCCACAGGTACGGGCTGTTCGGCATCGCGACCAGCGCCGCCGTCGCCAGCAGCGCGCCGACCAGGAAGTAAGGTCGCCGTCGCCCGAGCCGGCCCCACGTGCGGTCGCTCATGTAGCCGATGATCGGCTGGATGATCAGTCCCGTGACGGGCGCCGCGAGCCACAGGGCGGGCAGGTCCTCGATCGACGCGCCCAGCGACTGGAAGATGCGGCTCACGTTCGCGTTCTGCAGCGCGAAACCGAACTGGATGCCGAGGAACCCGAAGCACATGTTCCAGATCTGCCAGAACGTGAGTTCGGGTTTGCTTTGCTGCATCGTAGGATCCCGCCTGTCCGTGCGACGTCAGCGTCAGCGCGTGTAGACGAGCCAGCCCCAGGCTGGCAGCTCGACCGGGCTGCCGGCGTGAAGTTCGACCGTCTTGCCGGTTGCGAAGTCGACGTAGCTGCCCTGATGCAGCGAGCCGGAGAGATTCACGACCTGTTTCTTCCCAGTGAAATTGAACGCCGCAAAAACCTTGCTGCGCTCGTCCTGGCGGACGAAGCTCAGCACCTTCTCGGGTGCGCTGTTCGGCACGTCGATCATGCGCGCTCCCCACTGCCCGTTCCAGAGCGCGGTGTGCGATTTCTTCAGCGCGAAGAGACGCCGGTAAAGCTCGCCGCGCGGATGATCCTTCCAGGCGATCGGATCCTTCTCGAAGAACGCGAGGCGGCGATCGATGCCGGCTTCCTGCCCGTTGTAGATGAGCGGAATGCCGGCACTGACCACCGACAGCACGGTCGCGGCCTCGAGCCCGGGGCCGAACATCTCGGTTTCGGTGCCTTCCCAGGCGTTCACGTCGTGGTTGGTGATGTACATCATGCGCATCGCCTCGCGCGGCCAGGCGTTGTCCTGCTGCGAGTAGTAGGTGCGCAGCGGCGGGACGCCCTTGCCGCCCACCGTCGCGTGGTGCGCCGCCTGGTTCCACTGCCAAGCGTACGTGGCGTCGAACGCTTCGCGGTGCAGTTCGGCCGTCTCCCACTCCGCGAGCATGAACACCGGCTTGATCGCGTCGAGTTCCTTGCGCGCGTTGTTCCAGAAATCCACCGGGACGTAGCCGGCGACGTCGCAGCGATAACCGTCGACACCCGCTTCGCGCACCCAGTACTTGAGCGCTTCGGTCATGTACTGCCGCAGCCCGGGCTGGCTGTAGTCGAGCTCGATGATGTCCGACCAGTCCCACCACGACGCCGGATGGAAATCACCCTTCCAGTCGCGTTCGTACCATTCGGGGTGCTGCCCGACCAGCACGTTGTCCCAGGCGGTGTGGTTGGCCACCCAGTCGAGGATCACGTGCAGGCCCAGTTCATGCGCACGGTTGACGAACCGCTTGAGGTCGTCGAGCGTGCCGAACTCCGGATTGACGGCAAAGTAATCGCGCGGCGCGTAGGGACTGCCGAGCGTGCCCTTGCGATTCTTCACGCCGATCGGGTGGATCGGCATCAGCCACACGATGTCGGCGCCGAGCGCCTTGATGCGCGGCAGCTGCTTTTCGGCCGCAGCCAGCGTGCCCTGCGGCGTGAATTGCCGCAGGTTCACCTGGTACAGCACCGAATTCTTCGACCAGTCGGGGTGCTGCAGCCGCACGTACGCCTGCGGCTGATAGCGCGCGAGATCGCGTGTTGAGTTCATCGGCGCTTCGGCCCGCACCGGCAGAGCGGCAAGCGAGGCGAACGCCAGTAGCATGAATCTCTTCATGGACGCCTTCTCCGGGCTTGGTGGTTACAAGCGCGCGTCGCGTGAAGCCCCCCTGCGTCTGGCGCCCGCCGCCGCAGTCTAGCAACGAAAATCGGCGCGTGATTCCGGGTCGCGACGATTTGAAATCGTATTCATCGCCCCTTGCCGTGCGCTTGGCCCGATGCTTCACTTTGCGCACGCGCATGGAGCTCCCGCATGTTTCCGAGATTCGCATTGTTGATCCTGCTGGTCGCGGGCATCGTCGACGCCCACGCCGCGAGCCGCATCGAACGCGTCGAGCCGCTGTCGTGGTGGATCGGCATGCGCGAGCCCACGGTGCAGTTGCTCGTCCATGGCGCAGGCATCGGCGCGCTCGAGCCCGCGATCCGGTACCCGGGAGTGACGCTCGAAAGCGTCGAGCGTGTCGCGAGCCCCAATTACCTTTTCCTCAACCTGCGCGTCGCGCCTGACACCCAGCCCGGCCGGCTGCAGATCGAATTGCAGCGCGCGGGCCGCACCGTGGCCCGCTGGCCCTACGAACTGCAGGCGCGTGCGCCGGGTTCGGCCACGCGCGCGGGATTCGGACCCGGCGACACGGTCTACCTGCTCATGCCCGATCGGTTTGCCAATGGCGACCCGACCAACGACGCCGTGCGCGGCTACGACGACGCACCCGATCGCGCGCAACCCCTCGGCCGGCACGGCGGCGACCTCAAGGGCGTGATCGATCATCTCGACTACATCGCGGGGATGGGTTTCACGCAGCTGTGGCTCAATCCCGTCGTCGAGAACGCGCAGCCCGAGGCGTCGTATCACGGCTACGCCATCACGGACTTCTATCGCGTCGACCCGCGCTTCGGCAGCAACGAGCTGTACCGGCAGCTTGCGGCCGATGCCCGCAGGCGTGGCATGGGCCTGGTCATGGACGTCGTACTGAACCACTGCGGCTCGAACCACTGGTGGATGCGCGACCTGCCCTCGCCCGACTGGATCAACAACGGCGGCCGCTTCGTCGCGACGACGCACGCACGCGAGGTCCTGCAGGACCCCCATGCAGCGGAGGCCGATCGCGTCGCTTTCACCGACGGCTGGTTCGTCGCCACGATGCCGGACCTGAACCAGCGCAACCCGCTGCTTGCGACGTACCTGATCCAGAATTCGCTCTGGTGGGTCGAGTACGCGGGGCTCTCGGGCCTGCGCGTCGACACGTATCCGTACTCGGACCGCGCGTTCCTCAGCGCGTGGACGAAGCGCGTGACCGAGGAGTATCCGAACCTCGGCGTCGTCGGCGAGGAATGGACCTCGAACCCGATCTCGGTGGCGTACTGGATGCGCGGCAACCAGCCGCGCGATGGCTACAAGTCCTACCTGCCCGGCGTGTTCGATTTCCCACTGCAGGACGCGCTGAAGCTCGGCCTCGTCGAAAGCGAGGGCTACGGCAGCGGCCTGCGGCGCATCTACCGGACCATCGCGTCCGACGTCGTGTACGCCGATCCATCGCAGCTGATGGTGTTCGCGGACAACCACGACATGAGCCGGATCTACACGTCGCTCGGCGAGCGCGCCGACCTGGCACGCATGGCGCTCGCGCTGGTGCTGACCACGCGCGGCACGCCGCAGGTCTATTACGGCACGGAAATCCTGATGAGCAATCCGGGCACCGAGGACCACGGCGTGATCCGCAGTGATTTCCCGGGCGGGTTCCCGGGCGACAGCCGCAATGCATTCACGGGCGCGGGGCTCGCGCCCGAGGCCCGCGCGATGCAGGAGTACCTGCGCACGATGCTGCTGTGGCGACGCACCTCGAGCGCGATCCGCGAAGGCAAGCTCACGCACTTCTACCCCGTCGACGGGCTGTACGTGTACTTCCGTCGCGCCCCGACTCAGACAGTAATGGTCGTGCTCAACGCCAACGACACGACGCGCACGGTGGAGCCCGGGCGCTATGCGGAGGCCATCGGGGCAGCCACGCGGGCAGTCGACGTCGTCACGAAGCAGGAACACACTCTCGCGCCGGGCGTGCCGGTGCCGCCACACAGCGCAACCGTGTTCGAGTTGCACTAAAGTGGACGCACTCGCACGGTCGTCATGACCGGCGACTGAACGGTTCACGGGGGAAGTTTCATGCTGGCCATGCAGCGCAGGCTGTCGACGCCATTCCTGGTCCTGCTGACGCTGCCGGCAACAGCCATGGGCTTTGCGCTGTCGGTGCAGATTTCGGTGCTGAGCTGGATACTCAGCACCGAATACGGGCTCGACATCCACGACATCGGCCTGGTCTGGGCCGCAGGCCCGCTCGCCGGCATCCTCGGCCAGCTGCTGGTCGGCGTGATCAGCGACCGCGTCTGGTTCTGGGGCGGGCGTCGCCGACCATTCATCATCATCGGCGGGATCCTGGCGGCGCTGATGATTCTGGCGCTGCCGTCGATCGGCGTCATTTCGGAGAAGCTGGGGCTCGAGGCGATCCTCGGGGTCGCGATCGCAGTCGCGCTCGCACTCGACCTCTCGATCAACATCAGCTTCAACCCGACGCGCTCGATCATCACGGACGTGACTCCCGAAGGTATCGCGCGCACGCGTGGCTACACGTGGATGCAGACGGTCTCGGGTTCCTTCGGCGTGCTTGCGTATGCGATCGGCGCCACCGCGGGCAACTACGTGCTGATCTACTTCGCCGCCGGCCTCGTGCTGCTGTTTTCCCTGGTACCGGCGCTGCTGGTCGAGGAACCGAGGGTGCTGCCCGGCACGGCGCCGGTGCAGGGCGATGCGCCGACCGAGCGCACGAGCATCGTGCGGCTGCTGCAGCTGGTCCGGCCCCTGTGGGCGATCCTCGCGTACGACATCGTCGCGATGGCGCTGAAGCTGCTCGACGTCACGCCGCCCGGCTTGTGGCTGGAAGCGGCCTGCGCGCTCGCGACGGCCTTCCTGTTCTGGCGCACGCTGTCCGAGCGCAGCGAGGGCGCGCAGTTCGCGCGGCACGACCTGGTCGACTTCCGCAAGGTGCTGGCGGCGAACTCGCTCAGCTGGATCGGCGTGCAGACGATGTTCGTCTACATGATCGCGTTCGTGCAGCAACGGTTTCCCGAGCTCGATGCCGAAGCCTCCGGCAAGGCGCTCTCGACGGCCTTCCTGGCCATGAGCGCGGTCGCGGCCGCGCCGCCCGCCCTCTTCCTGTTGCCGCTTGCGAAGAAGTACGACGTGGTCAAGGTGCACTCGACCTGTCTCGCGATCATGGCGCTCGGCTATGGCGCCATCGCGCTCGTCGCAGACTCGACCTGGATGCTCTACGCGCTGATGGCCGTGCTCGGCGTCGGCTGGGCCTCGATCGTCAGCCTGCCCTTCTCGATCATGTCGCAGCGCGTCGACCAGGGCCGCATCGGGCTCTACATGGGCGTCTTCAACCTGTCGATCGTGCTGCCCCAGCTGGTCGTCAGCCTCGGTATCGGCAGCCTGATCAGCCGGATGCCGGACAAGGGGAGCATCTTCCTCGTGTGCGGCGCGAGCCTCCTGCTCGCCGCGCTCGCCTGGCGCAGCGTCGGCGGCGACGGTGCGATGCGGGCACCGGCGTCGACGGTTCCGCGCGCGCCGCACTGAGCTGCCGGCCAGCAGGGCTCGCCCGGGCGAGCAGCTGCCCTCGACTCAACGCTTGCGCGCGGCACTCACCTCGGCGAACAGGCGCCGGATCCGCCCTTCCTGAAACACGTCAGCCAGGTCGACGCTCATCTTGCGCTGCCAGTTCGCGTGCTCGTCGCTGGTGCCCGGTACGTTGACCGGATCCGCCATGCCAGCAAGGTCTTCAGCCTGCAGCACGACGAGCGCGGATTCCGTGCGCGAGAGATAGACGTGGATCGCATCGGCGAGTCCACCGCCGTATTCGGCGGGCCCACCAGCACCATGATCGAGGCCCTGCGCCGCGAGCGCCGCGAGTAACGCCTCCCGGTCCCGGATCCGCTCTGCTCGAACGCGTTCGCACGTCGCGTCGTCCGGGTAGAGTGACAGACGTCGCCGCAGATCGATGTCGCTCGCAGTCCAGTAACCCTTGAGCGTCGGCAGGTCGTGGGTCGTGACGGTGGCAATCGACCGCCGCGGGTATTCTTCCGGCCGCTTGAAGCTGCCGTCGGCATGCTTCTCGAACAGCAGCACCTTGTACGAGTACACCGCGCGTTCGGCCATCGTGCGCGACATTTCCTCGGGCACGGTACCCAGGTCTTCACCGACCACCAGGCACTCGTGGCGACTGCTTTCGAGCGCGAGGACCGACATCAGGTCGTCGACGGGGTAATGCACGTAGCCGCCGTGCGTGGAGTCGAGGCCCACGGGCACCCACCACTGACGGTAAAGCGCCATGACATGGTCGAGCCGCAAGGCGCCGAAGTTGCGCATGCTGGCCGCGAGCAGTTCGCGGAACGGCTCGTACCGCTCAGCCCGGAGCACGCTGGGGTCCTGCGGCGGAATGCCCCAGTCCTGGCCCTTCAGCGCAAGCGCGTCCGGCGGCGCACCCAGGCCGGCGCTCTTGCGATACAGAGCCTGGTCCGCCCACGTCTCCGCACCGCTCGGGTTCACGCCGACGGCGTAGTCGCCATAGAGCCCGATCGGCATGCCGAGGCTGCGCGCGAGCGTCTGCACGTCACGCAGCTGTTCGTCGGCCAGCCACTGCAGCCAGGCATGGAACTCGACGCGATCAGCATGCTGGCGCGCGAACGCGGCCACGCCAGCGTGGCGCGGATCCCGCAGATCGTCCGGCCAGACGGGCCAGCCCCAGTACCTGCTGTCGCGCCGACGCAGGGCTTCCTCGATCGCGTCGTGCAGAGCCTGCAGCCGCAGGGTCTCGCCGCGCTGCGCCTTGAAATCCGCATAGTGGCGCGCGCGCACGGAATTCTTCGCCAGGTGTTCCACCTGGAAATGCGCGAACAGCAGCTCGAGCACACCGAACTTGGCGTTCGCGGCGCCCGCGTAGTCCACGTCGGCGGTGGCGCGCAGACGGGCGAGCTCGGCCTGGAATGCCGGCGACAGATAGCGTTCGCGGGCGGCAGCACACTCCTCCAGCTCGGGCAGCCGGTCGACCGCGATGTACAGGACGTTCAGGAAGTGCCTGGAGGACGCGCTGTAGGGGCTGAAGTGCCACGGATTGGCGGGGAACAGCGCATGCAGCGGGTTCAGCCCCACGAAGGCGGCGCCGGCGGCCGCGCACTGGCTGACGACCTCGCGCAGGTCCGCGAAGTCGCCGATGCCCCAGTTGCGGCGAGAGCGCAGCGTGTAGAGCTGCGTCGCCACTCCCCAGAGCCGCGCGCCGGCAAGGATCGCCGGCGGTTCGTAGCAGGCCTGCGGCGCGACCACGAGCCGGCACGTCGTCGCCTTGCCGCCGTCGAGTGTGACAGTCAGTTCGTGGTATCCCGGCGGAGTGTCGCGTGGAACCCAGAGGTAGCGGCACGTCTGCCATCGCCCATCGACCTCGGCGCGTTCGGCCTCGCCGAGTTCCGCGGCGCGAATGCGACCCGTCCGCGCGCCACCTCCCTCCAGCGCGATGTGCCACTCGAGCATGCGGTCGAGCGAGTCGGCCGGCACCGCCACCATGACGTCGATCCGTCCCGGGTGCACGACGGCGACCGGCGGCAATATCGATTGCCACCGCTGTGCGTCGTAGGCACGCAGCGCAGCTGCCATCGCATCCGCGTCGTCCACCGCGATTCCCATGGCAACGAGGATCGCGCGCTTGCTCTCCGGCGAGATCGCCACGCGTTCGCAGCGGAAGTTTTCGTATTCGTCGCCGATGCCGCGTTGCCTTGCAAGCTGGTCGAGCAGTGAGTCGAGCATTCAGTCAATTCCACTTGAGCTGCCGTAGCGCCCGTACAGGCCCGCAACGACGATGTTGATCCGGTTCATGTTGCGCGCGACTCCAGCAGCACCGTGCTCTGGGCCTGCACGGCGAGCCGCATGCCGCCGGCCAGGTTCACGACCATGCGTGGCGTTTGTTCGTGGCTGGTATCGAACAGCACGCCCCAGGCCGAACCTTCCGGCGGCGGGGGCAAAGTCATCTGCGCCGGCGCGTCATTGGCGTTGAAGACCATCAGCAGGTCGCCGCCGCTCGTGCTGCGCGTCGCTGCGCCATTCAGCAGCACGGCAATGGCGCGCAGGTGTGAGTCGTTCCAGTCGGCGTCGGTCATTTCGCGGCCGGAAGGATGCAGCCAGGTGACGTCCCTGGTGTCCGCGCCGCGCAACGTTCCCTTGAGGAACGTGTCGCGACGCAGCCAGAGCCGTGACCGCCGCAAGTCGATCAGGCGCTGCACGAACGCGACCATCGGCGCGTTCTGCTCGGCGAGCGACCAGTCGACCCAGTTGATTTCGTTGTCCTGGCAGTAAGCGTTGTTGTTGCCGCGTTGCGTGCGGCCGAACTCGTCACCGGCGAGCAGCATGGGCACGCCTTGTGACAGGAAGACCGTCGCCAGCAGGTTGCGCGACTGGCGCGCACGGGTTGCGAGCACCGCGCGGTCCGACGTCGGGCCTTCGACCCCGTAGTTCGCGCTCAGGTTGTGCGAGTGACCGTCGCGGTTGCCCTCGAGGTTGGCTTGGTTGTGGCGCTCGGCATAGGCCACGGTGTCGTGCAGCGTGAAACCATCGTGGGCAGCAACGTAATTGACGCTGGCCGTGGGCTTGCGCCCTCGCGCACGGAACAGGTCGCTGGAACCCGCGAAGCGCTCGACGAAGCTG
>Ga0224500_10000727_pt1 | contig 21344 bp, 20 predicted proteins | sample SF_Oct11_sed_USG_FD_168126 | JGI IMG/M metagenome (GOLD analysis project Ga0224500, IMG submission 168126) | Sediment microbial communities from San Francisco Bay, California, United States - SF_Oct11_sed_USGS_4_1 | ecosystem: Environmental > Aquatic > Marine > Sediment | place: USA: California... | reverse complement strand
CCGGAGAGGAACGCTTGCAGAAGATCGCGCGCCGACATGCCTTTGTTGATCCGGTACTCACCCGCCTGCACGGAACTGGCTTTTCCAGTGACACTTCCGTACCAGCGCAGGATGCGCGGGCGAGCAACAATGCCCTGTTCCGCAAGCGAATTACTGACTGCCGTGAACGACATTCCGGGGCGAATCACGAAGGTCATTCCGTCGTCAGGCACATCAAGCGGCGCATTGAGGCTGCGATTCGCAATCAATCCGAGAATTGCGAGAATTGCAAGTACCGCCAATGAGACCAGAAAAAAAAGACGCTTCATTGTCGACACTCTACAATCCCGGAATGTGCAAGCAGCTCCATGATCCGCTGCGTCATGGGTCCAGGCGCGCTGTAGCGGCTACCTGCACACTCGCGAACCGGCCACACTCCTATCTGACTGTTACAAAGAAAAATCTCGCGGCATTCCCTCATTTCGGCAGTTGTTACCGGCTCCACAGCAATTGAGAATTTTGCTCGATGCATGATTTCAATTATATGTCGGCGCATGACTCCACAAACACCGGATACCGTGATGGCAGGCGTAATTACACGTGACCCGTCGACGAAAAACACATTGCACATGGTGCCACAAACAACGTTGCCATCGGCATCCATCATCAATCCCTCAGCGATCGATGCGTCCTGCCATTCACTTCTGGCGAGTACCTGTTCGAGCCGGTTGAGTGTTTTCATACCGGCAAGCGCTGGCTGTGACGCCAGACGCAGAGTACATAAGCGCACGACGACACCCCGCTCCCAGTTCTCGCTCGGCTCGATGGGAGTGTCAAATATTCCAATGATCGTTCGTGGCGACGAATTTTCGGCGTAGCGATACCCGCGTCGGCCGGACCCGCGGGTTACGATAATTTTCGCTGTAGCCCGCGCGGTTTTTCCGCTGGAACCAATGGCGTTGTCGAGGTTGGCACGCAATTGGTCGGGCGCTGGAATCTCGATGGACAGTCGGTCGCCGCTGGACTGCAGCCGATCGACATGCAAACTCCATAATCGTGGCCGCCCATCGCGAATCGCAATGGTCTCGAAAAGACCATCGCCATAGTGCAAACCACGGTCATCAACAGGCAGCGTATGGCACTCGCGATCCCCGCAAAACCAGGTACCAGTCATGTCAATGCCTCCAGAAGACCTTTCGCCTTCGCCCGGGTTTCGGCTAGCTCCGCTGTCGCTTCCGAATCGGCGACAATACCGGCACCTGCACGCAACTGTATCGAGGATCCGTTCATGATCATCGTACGTATCAGAATGTTCAGATCGAGACTGCCATCCCGGTTAAGATAACCGAATGAACCGGTATATGCGCCACGCGGTGTACTCTCCAGTTCGCCGATTATTTCCATGCAACGCACTTTCGGACAACCGGTTATCGTGCCACCTGGAAAAACCGCACGCATTGCCATGCCGGGCGTTACGTCCCGTCGCAGGCGTCCACGCACGTTAGATACGATGTGGTGTACGTGGGCATACGACTCGAGAATCATCATTTCATTGACTTCCACGCTGCCAGCTTCGCAAATACGTCCCAGATCATTTCGCTCCAAATCGATAAGCATGACATGTTCCGCGCGCTCCTTCGGATGCGCGATAAGTTCTGCGGACAAGTACTGGTCCTGGTCGAGCTCGGTGGCGCGCGGACGGGTGCCTGCAATTGGCCGGGTTGACGCGATCCGATCACGGATCTCCAGCAAGCGCTCCGGCGACGATGAAATGATCCATTTGTCGCGCCATTTCGCGCTTCCGGCAAACGGCGCCGGATTCGCTGCCGCCAGCCGTTCATAAACCTCACTCGACGATAGTTTTGTCACTGCCGACCAGCCACGAGACAGATTGGCCTGGAAAATATCACCGGCTGCAATATGCTGCTTTGCACGCTGCACCGCCGCAAGAAACAGCACCTCATCTTCTTCGACGATTTCGCCGCCTGCACTTGCCTCGGTGGGAACAGACGCGGACCCGGGCCGAAGCGAAGCAACATCTCCGATCAGTGTTTCAAGGAAATTTGCCGACATCGATTCACATACGACGTAGTTTTTCGCATTCGAATGATCCCGTATCACCGCCGCTGGACACCGCACGGCGAATGCGCGTGGCAGCAGCGGATCCTCTCGTAGCTGCAGGGTCGGCTCGATCTCGTCGGCCAGTTCGTAACCAAGGTAAATGAACCAGCCACCGTGAAACGGCAACCTGCTGTCTGTCGCGCTTATGCGCTCCGACTGCCACCAGGAATCGAGTGCGTTGAGGAACCCTCCAGTCGCTCGCCTTTCGTCGGCGATCAGTTGCCGGCCCGGAAACGCCAGCAACAGATCGAAGCGGCCCAATGCCGTGTCGCTCGCAGTACTCTGCAGCAAGAACGGGTATCTGTCAGGGTTGGAGAAGTGTAGCTCGCGCAGATTGACGTCAGTCGGAATCTCGCGGGAGATTAGGTCAGGCGGGTTCAGTCAGGTGCCCGAAACACCAGGCTGCCATTCGTACCGCCGAAGCCAAACGAATTCGACATGACGATACTTACGCTGGCATCTCTCGCCACGTTGGGTACGTAGTCCAGGTCGCATTGCGGATCCTGGTTTTCCAGGTTGATTGTCGGTGGAAGCGCCTGATGCGAAATCGCCATTACCGAGAAAATGGCTTCGGCGACTCCGGCGGCACCGAGCAGGTGCCCTGTTACCGATTTCGTGGAACTGACGGCGAGCTTTTTTGCCGCATCGCCGAACGCCCGTTTGATACCCAGGGATTCGCCGACATCGCCTGCAGGTGTTGAGGTGCCATGTGCATTGAGATAATCGACGTCGCCCGGATTAATCCCTGCATCGTTCATGGCCGCGACCATGCACTTTCGCGCCCCTTCGCCGTCTGCCGGTGGCAGTGTTATGTGGTATGCATCACCGCTCATGCCAAAACCGATCAGTTCTGCATACATTCTTGCACCGCGAGATTTCGCATGCTCATACTCTTCGAGAACCATGCAGCCCGCACCGTTGCTGAGAACGAATCCGTCTCGATCACGGTCGAACGGCCTGCTCGCTTTTTCAGGCTCATCGTTGCGCGTTGACATCGCACGTGCCGAACAGAAACCGCCAACCGCGGTCGGCGTCGTCGCATACTCCGCACCGCCGGCAAGCATTACATCGGCGTCGCCATAGGCTACCGTGCGCGCGGCAAGGCCAATGCAATGCGTCGATGTCGTACAGGCTGTAACGATGGAAAGGTTCGGGCCGGTAATGCCGTGCATAATACTGACATTGCCGGAGATCATATTAATGATGCTTCCAGGTATGTAAAACGGCGAAATCTTGCGTGCGCCGCCTTCGAGAAACTTTTCGTGGTTGGCCTCGATCGTTTGCAGTCCGCCAATTCCGGCGCCCATTGCAATGCCGATTCTGTGGTTATTGGCGTCGGTAATCTCCAGGCCCGAATCCCGAAGCGCGTTGACGCTTGCGGCAATACCGTAGTGAATGAACGGATCCATCTTCCGTACATCCTTGGCAGGTATGTACTCCGCCGGATCAAAATCGTTCACCATTCCGGCGATTTGAGTGTTGAAACTGCTGACATCGAACAGGTCGATTCGACGGATTCCGGACTTGCCGTCGCGAACGTTGGCCCATGCTTCATCCAATTCATTTCCAACCGGGGAAATGATCCCCATGCCGGTAACCACGACGCGTCGTTTGCTCAAATGTTTATCCGATCGACAGTGGCAGAAAAGCCATCAACAGAAATTCAGGAGGAATCTGCGGGCACGGTCGGGGCGACCGCACCCGCGCACCGGATCAGGCTTTTTTCCGGGCCGTGACAAAATCGATCGCCTGCTGGACAGTCGTGATTTTCTCAGCGTCTTCATCCGGAATCTCGGTCTCGAATTCCTCCTCAAGGGCCATTACCAGCTCCACCGTATCCAGTGAATCAGCGCCCAGGTCGTCGACAAACGACGCATCGTTGGTGACTTCTTCTTCCTTGACACCAAGCTGCTCCGCAACGATGGCCTTAACTTGTTCTTCGATACTGCTCATAGTGGTCGCTTCTCCTTAAGAAGAGATTTCTCAAAATCGGTCAAAATCCAGATGCAAGCCATCGCAGGCCTCGCCGGGATACGTTGTAAGTCTTTGATTATCCACCCCAACCCGGTAGAGGCGGTGTATTGTAAGTGAATCGCAGGCCTCATTCTACACATGGAAACCGGCAATTTTTGTCATTTGGCGTCAAAAGATCGGGGCGACAAGCCACGTTCGCCGCGGGCTCAGGCCATCAGCATTCCGCCGTTGACATGCAGCGTCTCGCCGGTGATATATGCCGCCGCTGGCGACGCAAGAAACAAGACCGAAGAGGCGATGTCCTGCACGTCTCCGAGTCGCGCGAGCGGGACCTGTGCGAGCATTGGCGCACGTTGTTCTTCGGACAAAACCCGCGTCATGTCGGTGTCGATGAAACCTGGCGCGACCACGTTGACCGTAATGTTTCTGGACCCGACTTCCCGCGCCAGCGATTTCGAGAAGCCAATGATACCGGCCTTGGCTGCTGCATAGTTGGCCTGGCCGGCGTTGCCCATCACACCTATGACCGAAGCGATATTTATGATCCGTCCCTGCCGCGCTTTCATCATGCCGCGCAGGGACGCTTTACAAACGCGGAAGACACCGGACAGGTTGGTCGCGATTACTGCATCCCATTCCTCGGTTTTCATGCGTAGCAACAGGTTGTCACGGGTGATGCCGGCATTGTTGACCACGATCGTCGGTGCGCCTTCGGTGGTCTGGATATCGGCAAATGCCGCGTCGACGGATTCAGGATCTGCAATATCCAGTACGATCCCGCGCCCCTTACCGCCCAGCGACTCGCTGATGGATGCGGCCCCACTGTCGCTTGTGGCCGTGCCGACTACCCGGGCGCCTGCCGCCGCGAGTGATGCGGCAATCGCCGCACCGATGCCACGTGAGGCGCCGGTCACGAGGGCTACCTGACCGCCAAGAGTATTGGCATTAAAAATATCAGTCATCTATTTGGAATCCTTATCTTTTTTAAAATCAGGCTAGCGCCTCGGCAAGAGAGTCCGGCGAATCGATGTGCCTGGCGGCGACCGATCTGTCGATGCGCCGGGCGAGACCGGTAAGCACTTTTCCAGGTCCACACTCGATCATCGAGTCGGCACCGTTCGCCACCAGGTACTGCACCGTTTCTACCCAACGAACGGGACTGTACAGCTGTCTCGTCAGCCCGTCCCGGATGCTGGCCGGGGTCGAATACGGTGTCACATCGACGTTGTTGATCACCGTTACGCCAGGCTCGCGAATTTCGACGGACTTTAAAGCCTCTGCAAGCTTTTTCGCGGCGGGGTCCATCAGCGCGCAATGCGAAGGCACACTGACATTGAGCATGAGTGCCCTCCTGGCCCCGGCCGCCGTTGCCAGTCCGACGGCGCGCTCAACCGCCGGCCGCGACCCTGCGATGACGACCTGACCCGGCGAGTTGAAATTGACGGCGCTGACAACATCACCCTGCGCGGCACTTTTACAAGCCTCGATGACCTTGTCGTCGTCCAGACCGATGATCGCCGCCATTGCACCGCTGCCTTCCGGCACCGCGGCCTGCATCAGCTCCCCGCGTGTGCGAACCAGCGCCACGGCTGTGCGAAAATCCAGCGAACCCGAGCACACCAGCGCTGTGTACTCCCCCAGGCTGTGCCCCGCCATCAGGGCCGGCATGGCTCCACCGGCCTTGCGATACGCGTGCCACGCCGCGACTCCGGCCGTGAGCATGGCGGGCTGAGTGACAATCGTCGACTCGAGTTTTTCAGCCGGGCCCTCCTGCACCAACTCCCACAGGTCATAACCCAGTTCCTCACTGGCTTTTGCATAACAGGCCCGTACCTCGTCAAACTGGCTTGCGAGCTCAGCCTGCATGCCCCGCGACTGCGACCCCTGGCCGGGAAAGACGACAGCAATGGTCAAAACGAATTCTCCTCGGCATTGATTGGGCGGCGATTATATAGGCCGGGCGCTTCGGACTCTAATGACCACCATGCCGGCAAGTCCTCCGGCAATCGCGCCGTACAGGTGAGCATTGACCACGACCGAGTCGCCGGCGAGCGACTCCGACCCCGGCATGGGTCCAATCAGCTGCTCCCAAAGCAGTTTGCCTACGATAATAAGCAAAAGGATCAGGGCTTCGCGTGAGCCGTCGCCGATCCGTGCAGCCAGGCCAGCTACGAGGACCCCATGAAGCAGTCCGGAAAGACCGACGTACCAGTCGAGGTCGGGGTCCAGCAGCCAGAAACCCAGGTCGATGCCGAGCACCGTCAACGCAATAACGACGAGCCATTGGCGACGGTCAAACCGCTGCCCAACCAGCAGCCAAACCAGCAACAGTCCGGCAAGGTTAAGCAGCAGGTGGCGCCATCCGAGATGGGCGAAGTGGCCTGTCAGGAGTCGCCAGGCCTCGCCTGCCTGAACTGCGGATCGCTCGAATCGCAGAGCCTGTCTACCCGCGTTACCGGCGAGTTCAACAAGCAGGCTGGCAGCCGCCATGCAAGCCGGCAGCAAGCCGCCGCGCAGCATTGACGATGCGCCTCCCTGAACCTGGCCTGACCCCATGTTTGATATACTCGCGTTTATTAAGATTATGCAATAGCACGGCAGCCGCGGCGCTGCCAACCGGAGTCACTCATTGAACATGCCGAAGCACCACCCAGTTTCCGAGATGGTCCAGCGCGGTTTCACCCTGATCGAAATCATGGTCGTCGTGATCATCATTGGCATCCTCGTCGCAATTGTTGCGCCTAATGTCCTGGGAAATATTGACAAGGCTCAGATTACTCGGGCGCAGTCCGATATGCGGGGAATCGAGAGCGCCCTCAAGTTCTATCGCCTGGACAATTTTTCGTACCCTAGCAGCGAACAGGGATTGGAGGCTTTGATCACAAAGCCGAATGATCCGAATATCAAGAACTGGCGCCAGGGCGGCTACCTCGAACGCATGCCGAAAGATCCATGGGGCAATCCCTACCAGTACCTTAGTCCGGGCAATAACGGCGAATTCGATATCTATACGCTGGGACGTGACGGACGCCCCGGTGGCGAGGGGCTGGACGGCGATATTGGTAACTGGGAGCTGGAATAATTCCCGGCGTGTCTGCTGGCGTGCTCCGCAGCTGGAACAGCATTCGCAGGCGTGACGCATTCACATTGATCGAGTTGCTGGTGGTCATCGTGATCATCGGCATCATGAGCGCGTTTCTCCTGATGTCGATGGGCATCCTGGGTGATGACCGCGCACTCGATCAACACGCGCGCCGACTGGCATCCCTGCTCGAATTGAGTCTCGACGAAGCGACACTGCAGGGTCGGGATTTCGGGCTTGAAATGATGCTTGGCGGTTACCGCTTCGTCGAGCTCGATCCCATCACGGGTCAGTGGCATGAGATTGTCGGTGACGACATATTGAAATCGCGGCAACTCGACGAAGGCATGGAGTTCGAACTTTTCATTGAAGACCGTCGGGTACCACTGCATGAGCAAGCGGCAAAGACCGAGAAGGACGAGGACAAAAAGCGCGACCCGACCGAGGATTACGCACCGCATGCGCTGATTCTGTCCAGCGGCGATCTGTCGCCCTTTACGCTTCGCATCATTCGCGAAGCCGACCGGGCTTCGAAAATGCTCACTGTCTCGGTGGCCGGCGAGATCTCGATTGATTCGGAGCAAGACGGTGCGCGGTAAATATTGCAATTGCAGCAGCGGTTTCACTCTCATTGAGGTGATGGTTGCATTGGCGATTGCGGCATTGGGGCTCGCAGCGGTGGCGGCTTCGGTCAGCCAGATGGTCGATGCCGCCACTTCGATGCAGCAACGCAGTTACGCCAACTGGATAGCCCAGAACAAAATCGCCGAGCTTCGACTCGCCAACGTGATTCCGGAAGTCAGCAGCAGCTCGGGCCAGGTCGCGTACGCGGGTAGCGACTGGGAGTGGCGTGCAACGATTTCCGAAACCGGCGTGGAGAACCTGTTTCGTGTCGATGTCACCGTCTCGCGGCCGGGCACCGACGAGGCGTTCCGGACCGTTTCCGGCTTCATAGGCGAGCCGGGAATACCCGGGCAAAGCAATATCGCGTGGACCAGCAACGCGCCGGCAGCCGGTGGACCTGCGCCAGTGCCAGGGAGCGGCACGTGAAACGGCATGTAAAGGTGATCTCAGCCTTCACGCTAATCGAAGTTCTCGTGTCGCTGGCGGTTTTCGCCATTCTTGCGGCACTGGCTTACGGTGTCCTGAATCAGACGCTCGCCAACGCGGAAATGCTCAGCGAAAGAATGAATCGCCTGCAAGCCGTGCAACGAACCATGCGCATACTGAGCGAGGATCTCTTTCAACTCACGCCCCGGCCGGTTCGCCTGGAATTGGGCGACGATTTCGGGGCCGCAATACAAACAAGCCTCGTAACCGGATATGCCCTGGAACTGACTCGCGGCGGCTGGAACAACCCGCTTGCGATGCCGCGTGGCACGCTGCAGCGCGCCGCCTATCGAATGGAGGAAGACCAGCTGGTGCGATACCACTGGAACGTGCTCGACAGGACATTCAGCAACGAGCTGGTTGGCGTCACGCTGCTCGACGGCGTGGAAAGCATCGTGTTTCGCTTCATGCGGGACAACGGCGAGTGGACAGACCAGTGGCCGCCGCAAGGCGCGTCCGGACCGAATATATTGCGCCAGCGCCCCCGGGCAGTTGAGATTATTCTGAGTTTGCAGGGCGAAGGAACTATGACCCGGCTTATCGAGGTTGCGCCGTGAGCCATCGTGCAGGCACCCGGCGCAATCGGGGAGTGGCACTGATAACCGCCATGCTGATAACAGCGCTTGCCACTCTCGTCGCCGCGAATCTCGCCTGGGACAATGCGCTGGATGTGCGGCGTACGATGGTGCTGATGAATCGCGACCAGGCGCTGCAGGTTGCGCTCGGAGCCGAAAGCCTGGTTATCAGCGTACTGCACCAGGACCTTGACGAGGGGCAGACCGATCACCTCGGCGAATTCTGGGCCGGCGACCTGCCGGTCTTTCCGATCGAGGGTGGCGAGGTATTCGGTACCATTGAAGACCTTCAGGGACGATTCAATATCAATAACCTCATTGACCCGAACGGCAAAATCGATGCGGAAGCGCTTGAACAATTTCGCAGGTTGCTGAACGCTCTGGGTCTCGATCCGCGATTTGCCGGAATCACCGCGGATTGGCTGGACAGCGATGAGAATGCGGAGTTTCCGGACGGCGCGGAAGACCCGATTTATACCGGCATGATCCCGCCGTATCGCAGTGCCAATCAGACGCTGACTTCCGTCAGCGAGCTGGCCGCCCTCGAAGGCATGGACAAGGCATCGCTTGATACGCTGTTACCGCATATCGTCGCGCTGCCTGGTCGGACGAATATCAACGTCAATACCGCTACAGCGGCCGTATTGCAGTCGCTGGACGAGAATATGTCGCCTTCCGACGTCGAAGGTCTGCTGAAAGAAAGGGAAAGCGGTGGATTCTCCGACATCCAGACGGCCTTTGCGTCGCTGGTGACACCGGACGTACTGAGCCGCCTGGACGAATCGACTGACTATTTTCAGTGCCGCGTAGTGGTGCGTATCGACACCGTACGTATTACCCTATACAGCTTGCTGTTGCGTGGGCCCCGCGGCGACGTGACGCCAATCGTGCGAAGTCTTGGAACGACCTGACAATGTCTGAGTTTCTGGTCATAAGAATTGGCAACACGCCGGACGAGCCGGCGAATTGGATTGCCGTTGAATCCACCGGTAGCCGGCGGAGCCCGCCGGTGACCGGCCCTCTGGCCGAAGCCGTGAACGACATCGGCGATCGCAAAGTGATCGTGCTGGTAAACAGCGCCGACGTACTCACGACCTCGGTCGATATACCGATCAAGGGCGGCGCGCGCCTGCAGGCTGCTCTGCCCTACGCGCTCGAAGAATACGTTGCCGAAGACGTCGACAATCTGCATTTCGCGGCAGGCACCCGGCGCAGCAGCGGCAAGACCCCGGTATCCGTCGTCAACAGGGAAACACTCGAAGGCTGGATAGCACGGCTGGACGCTGCCGGTATCGACCCGACATCGATCATGGCGGAGAGCTACGGTCTCGCGCGAATTCCCGGAACAATCAGCATGCTGGTGGCCGAAGACCAGGTCGTCGTGAACAATGGAGCCGACGTCGAGCTGGTTCTGCAGAACGTAAGCCCCGGCGATGCCCTGGCCGCCATCGGCGCGCTGGATCCGGGCACCGGTGGCAAGGAAGCGACAGGCGCGGCCGGCGAAATGCCGCGGCATGTCCTCGTGTACTGTGCTGCCGGCGAGGAGGAGCGATTTGCACACGACTGGATAGCAATTCGCCAGGAACTGGACAGCCTGGACGTCAAGGTGCTGGCGGACGGCATATTGCCGCGACTCGCGGTAACGGTGGTAACCGGTGCAGGTGTCAATCTTCTGCAGGGAGAGTTCGGCAAACGCACCGAGTACGCCGGCCTGCTTCGGCCATGGAAATATGCAGCGGTACTGTTGCTGGCTTTTCTGGTGGTCAGCCTGGCCGCGAAAGGTACTGACATTTACCGTCTGAAGAAGCAGGAAGCATCCTTGATGACGGAATTTCACGATCAGTACCGGCAGGTATCGCCCGGCGCCGCAGACGTTCTTGATCCGGCGGCGGTGGTAAAATCACTGCGTGCCCGCATTGCCGGCGGAGCATCCGGCGCCACCCCGGTATTTCTGCAGTCGATGGAACAACTCAGTCGCGCACTGCAACAGAATCAGTCGGTTCGTCTCGAAGCAATCAGCTACCGCCCTGGAATAATCGATGTGAGACTTTCGGCCCCGGACGTTGCAACGCTGGACAATGTTCAGCGAACGATTGCGGAGAACGGCCGATTCACTGCGGCGATCCAGTCGACAGACCAGGATGGTGACAAGGTAAATAGCCGCATCCAGATTCAGGCGAATGGCGCATGAAATCCTGGCTCGAAACACTCCAACCAAGGGAGCGCATGTTGGTACTGTCTGCGGCCGGCATGATAGCGTTTGCGATTCTCTATTTCGGGCTGTGGCAACCCGTCAATCGCAGCCATACAAGCCTCAGGAACAGCGTACAAACGTGGAGCAATGCGCTTGCCGATCTCCGACCATTGCGAGGTCAGGTGCAGAGTGTTTCTGCGATGCCCCGAGTGGGACAGAACGAATCGCTGGTCGTCATCATCGACAACACGCTGCGTCAGCGCGGGTTGTACAGTGCACTGCAACGCAGCCAGCCGACCTCGCAAAACGGTATCCGGGTCGAATTCGAGAATGCCGCATTCGATGACCTGGTCCTCTGGCTCGGTGATCTCGGCCAGTCCTACGGCATGCATGTGCAGTCCGGCAGTTTTTCCGGCAACGCCAGTGGCACGCCCGGGCGAGTAAATGCAACTGTAACCTTGGAACGATAATCATGTGGGCGAGGAATCGACTGATTGCCGCCGCCGCGGCAACGTTTGTCGTAGGAATTGCGGCGACGTTTCCGGCACGCATCGCGTATGACTGGTTTGCCCCAGGCACCCTGCGCCTTTCAGGCATAGCAGGCACAGTCTGGAGCGGTCAGGCAGCGCAAGGTTCTGCCGGCACTTTTTACCTGCACGATATTCGCTGGTCGTTCCTGCCATTGTCAGTATTCAAAGGACAACTGGCATACGCAATTTCATCCAATACGGCATCGGGATCTGTTCGCACCGACATCGGTGCAAACGCACTGGGCACCATCATACTGAACAATGTGGACTGCAGATTTTCCCTGCAAGAGTTCAGAGACCTCTTTCAGCTGCAGGGATTCGAGGGCGCACTGCGGGTACAGCTGGAAACTCTGGTAATGCGGGACGGGTTTCCCGAGCATGCCATCGGCAACGTCAGGCTCTCCAACCTTCTCGCGCCGAATATTTCTCCGCTTGTCATTGGCGACTACGAGGCACAGTTCTCCCGACACGAGAACGGCATCATTGGCGTCGTCGAAGAACTCAGCGGTGTGCTGGACGTCGCCGGCACGATTACGATTGGCAACGACAGGAGCTATTCCTTCACCGGAAAAGTCGCGGCGTTGCCCGAGGCACCCCCCGGGCTCAGCAATCAATTGCGCTATCTCGGTTCCGCCGATGAACGCGGGCACCGGGATTTTCGAATCGAAGGCAAGTTCTGAAAACCTGTTGCCACCGTGCTGCAGGCAGCCTGCGTTATTCATTCAGCCGAGGACTACCTCCTCAAATCGCTGCAACAAGGGAAAATACAACGCGGTCCGGACCGGCTCATCGACCAACCGCCGATACAGCGTTGCATACTTCCGCAGTTGATAGCGATAACGCTCGGACTCCTCGCGAAGAAACCTGTCTAGGTCACCACCTTCGTGCGTGCTGGTCTTGTAGTCGACTATCCAGTGAATGCCGTCGTCGATACGAATTCGATCGATCACGATCGACACAATCTGATCTCCCCATTGGCCCGACAGCGGTAACTCGGAATGTCCCTCACCTGATATCAGCCATTGCCCCCGCGGATCGCTCAAAATACGATGCAACGCCTGTTCGACACGTTGACAAACGGCCTCCTGCGACTCCTCGGGAACACCAAGCTGCGTTGCCAGGCGAATGTTGGCGGAGCGCAGCCTGGCGACAGTGGCAGAATCAATACTCAACAAGCCCGTCGCAATCTGTTTCAACCACATGTGAACGATAGTGCCGGCATGTCTTGCGGCCAATCCCACCCAGTAAAACTCGACTCCGGGTCCCGTATCCATGCTTGCCGCGAGATTCGCGCGAACCGGCAGGTCTGGCGGTTTTGGCAACTTGAACCGGTCACGGAACCTGCGAAACGGTGGCGATGCAAACTCAGCCAGCTGATTTTCAGCGCTTTCGTAGCAATTCTGCCCACTGGAAAATGCACGCGCGTACTCTTGTTCGACGGCAGGCCACATTCGACCCAACAAGCTGTTTGGCGGTGGCCCCTTGAACGACTCCTTGTCAGCGGGGACCGTACCGACAAGATGCAACGAGCGGCGGGCCCGCGTACACGCAACGTACAATAGTCGATCCAGCTCGAGACGTTCCTTGTTCGATTCCGCAATCTCGATGTACTGATGTAACGGGTCATTTTCCAATTCGGCACGAGGGCCAATCGGACTAAGTAACATTTCGAATTCATCTTCCTGGTCCGGCATATTCATCCAGCTCATCACGGATTGCCTTCTGCCACGTGTACTGCGACCGAGCGCGTAGAGCATTACATGATCGAACTCCAGTCCTTTCGCCTTGTGCATAGTCATGACCTGCAATGCGTAGGGATTTTCGACGGCGCTGGATACTCGCTCGTCATCGAGCCTCGATTCGAGATCTGCGACATCAACAACCGTTCCCGCCGATTCGATCTTTTCAAGAAGGTCAAAGAATCGGTAAACGTTTTCGAGCTGATCGCGACCACGTAGCAGCGCCGGGCCACCAAGTCCGAACCAGGCAACTTCAATCCTGTCGCGCAGCGACTCCGACAATCGCCGTATAGAATACGTTTCGTACAGCTCCCGCAGACCTGACAGGCGTTGCTGCGAATCCGTATCAAGCGTGGCCAACCGATGCTCGTCGTTCATCAGCTCCCACACGGTACTCTTGGTATCGTTTCGCACGAGTCGATGCAGGTTTTTCCAGGTCAAACCGACCCAGGGTCCTCTCAGCAATGCGAGCCAGGCAAGCCGGTCTCCTTCGTGACACCAGGCCCTCGTCAATGCCAGGACATCGATGATTTCCGGCAGATCGGTCAGGCGGTCGATTTCAACGGCCCGATACTCAACGCCTGCCTTGCGCAGGCGGCTCAACAGTGCCGGCAATTGCGTTCTGCTTCGCACCAACACCGCGCTTGTCTGTTCTTTCGCTGAAATCAGCGATTGTTGTATGACGCTCAGACCGTAGTCCGCTTCTGCGTCGGAACTGGCGCCGAAAAGCGCGTGAACCCGACACTCGCCCTGCCCTTGCCAGGACTCGACCGGAACTGATTCGGTGTAGCTGATAGCTCCTTCCGCGATGTCGTCGTGTAATGGCAGAACCTGTGCAAAAACCGTATTGAACCAGTGCACGAGGTTCGAGCCTGAGCGGAAGTTTCGCCGCAGCACCAGCGACTCCGGGTTCAGCGTACCGATTCCGTGCTCGCGAATCTGCAGAAACCGTCCAACTTCCGCGTTCCGGAACCGGTAGATGGATTGCATTGGATCACCGACACAAAAAAGTGTCCTGCCGTCTCCGGGAATCCAGCCGCCGATCAGCTTTGCTATCAGCTGGTACTGACCGATTGATGTGTCCTGCATTTCGTCAATGAGGATATGCTTTATGGAATAGTCCAGCAGCAGGGTTGCGTCGCCCGGTGCATCAGAATCACCAAGCGCGGCGTTCGCGGCCAGTGCGACTTCCGTGTGATCCGTCGCATTGCGTTCGCTGAACAAGCGCCGCAACTCTCCTACCGCAATCGGCAGCAGACTGAACAAAGCGAGCAAGACCTCCCATTGTTCGTCGCCGTACCTGCCATCGGGCAGGAGCAGGACCTTTTGCAGTCGCATGCGCAGCTCATCGTTGCCTTCCAGATCCTGCAGCAACTGCAGCATGGCTTTTTTTTCGCCGTGGTCCTTGGGGGGAAAGCCGTCGTTCTTGTTGACCGATCTCCGCCAGTCGCCATCCTGCTTGAGAAGCATACCCGCGATGGCCTGCCAGGCAGGGAGATCCGATACCGCGACCCCGGGAAACGGGCGCTCGCCGGAGAACACCGTCAGCGGATGTGAGCCCGACCCGTGCTGCGCACTGTACGCCGCAGCGTATTTGAGCAATGGCAGCAACGCGACGCTCAATTCAGGCTTCAGAGATTTCTGCAAGCTTTCGAGCTGCGACCTGATGATAACCTCGATATTCTGTTCGAGGCGTCGCCTCGCGCCACGGATCGCCTGTGAGTCGGGTTGCGACCCACTGCCGACGAGCTGCAACCACTGATCACGCGTTTCCAGCATTCGCGCCAGATGCTCGATGTACACGCCTGTATGATTGTCAAGATGCTTCAGGAGACGGGTGACCGCTACCGATTTATCATCTTCGGACAATAACCAGTCCAGAGTCGCGGCGGCGGCGAATCTGTACATCGCATGCATTTCGGCATCGGCCAGAGTCGCGAGGGACCCGCCAAGCCCGCAGCTGATCGGCAAGGATTTCACCAGGCCGGCACAAAAAGAATCCAGAGTTTGTATGCGCATTCGCCGCGGCGATTCCCTTAGACGCCACGCAAACTCCTCGTCTCTGTGCAGCACAGCAGCAGCCAGTTCAATCGTCTGGCGACGATGCTGTTCGTCGGCAACGACGCCCTTCGTCGCATCTCGTAAAGCATCGGTGACCCGGGTTTGCATCTCCAGTGCCGCCTTGCGAGTGAAGGTGATTGCAAGTACCTCCTCCGGATTCCGGACACAGGCAAGAAGCCTCAGATAACGCTGAATGAGCAGCTCAGTCTTGCCTGAACCCGCTGGCGCCTGCACGACAAATGATCGATGTACGTCCAGCGCGTCCGATCGGGCTCTGGCATCGTCCCGAAGTAGCCGTGCGTCGTCATTCATGACGCAAGTGCCCAATCCGGCTGAGCAGGGCCAGCGGCCTTGAATGTGAATCCGGCAATTGCATGTTCAGTCGCGCATCGCCCCGTGCCAGGCTGGTAAGTGCGATTTCTGCAGCATCGATCCACGATGCCAGGCGTTGCGGCCAGTCGTCCCGGCGCCTGGCATCCCACTCGACACTGCCACCGGTGCCTTTGTAACTGACGCCCCGGCTGTCGATATTGACCAGTGCGAGACCCCCGATATCTCCGTCGATGGCTCCAGCGATCGCCATCGCGTAGACCACCAGTTGCAGATCGCTAAGCTCGCCATCCCTGTTCAACAATGACTTTGCTGCGCCGGTCTTGTAGTCGAGGATCAGCAAAGTGTTGTCTGCCAGCCGATCGATTCTGTCCACACGCAACCCGAATTGCATGCCGAGTCGCTCGAAGTCGAACCGCTGCTCAACGCACTCCACTGCAAAGGGTGGGCGGTCCAGTTCGGCACCGACAAAAACCCGCAGCATGTTTCCGAGCCGCAATCGCTCGAATTCCATCAATTGCTGGTGCACGGGGTTCAGGTGTCTGTTTGACGATGCGAAAACCCTTGCCAGAGCGTTTTCAATCCGCGCCGTGAGTTCGCTTTCGCTCCATTGGGCAATGGCGTCCCTGTCCGGCCTGTCAGCCAGCAGAGCGTGCAAGACGCGGTGCGCGATACTGCCTTTCAGTGCAGCGGGCAGCCCGGATTCGAACCGCGGCAGGTCCTTGATTCCAAGGCGGCCCTGCGCGAAGGCGGAGAACGGGTCGACTGTCTGCATCTGAATCGTATAGGCTCCGCCTGAAACGGCCTCTGGCGATTCGACCGCCGGCGCACTGTCTGCATCGAGGATCGCTATCATCTCCGGATCCTGGAAACTCGACGCGTGCCATGACGGATCCAAATGGCTGTCGGTGATCGTCAACGAGAAATTCGCAAGTAGCGGACTCGGAGAAAGCAGCACGTCGCCCTCCGCTCTTGGCCAACTCATAACAACAGTTCGTGCCGAGTCCGCGATACCTTGCAGGACTGCCTCGGCAAACGCGAGACTGTCCGCGGGTGTCGCGTCCGGCATCCCATGTTTTTCCTGGAGCTGTCGGGAAACGAGCGCCAGCGGGTTTGGCGGTGGCGGCCAGCGTGTCGCATCGAGTCCGCAAATCCAGACCGCATCAAAAGTCAGACCGCTGGCTTCCAGCATGCCGAGCAATTGCACTATTCCGGGCGATGATTCCGGCTGAAAAACCACTTCCATCGCCATGGTCCTCAATCGCTCGATCGCCGCCGGCATCGAAAGGCCCGACGTGACCATCCCGGTCGCTGCGAGCTCGCCAAGCAATGACCGCCAGCGCTCCAGCAACTGAAATGCAGCACTGTCACGTGTCGCCTCACCTGGCCAGCCGATTTCGTCCAGAAATCGATCGAAGATTTCTGCCCACTTCGACGGGCTGGCGTGCGCCCGATACTCGAGACGCAACGCGACGACCCGATCGACGAATTGCAGCCATTCGCGACAGTCATCAGATTGATCCTGGCCGCGCAACAAGCTGGCAAGACTGGCTGCCGTCCAGGACCGGTCCGGCCAGCGTCGCAATTCCAATTCAAATCGCGACCGCCCGGACGTTCTCTGTCCGGCAAGAAAAGGACTGCGTAGCAAAATGCTGACCTCCCGTGAGCTCAGTCCGTCGTTTATCCACCGCAGCACCAGCAAGGCAACGGCAACCGCTGGAAAATCACTCAATCGGCGTCCGTATGAGACATTGACCGACGCGCGGGCAGCTTCGTCCGCGTATTGCCAACCTGGTGCCAGACCCTCCCTTAGCAAACGGGTGGCGCCCGGCGCGTCGGCATCCAGGTCGGGGCAGACTATGGCGATGCGGGCATCAGGATGCCGGGTCAGATAATTGCGTGCCCACAGCCCTGCGGATCGGAATTCCTGTTGGCGGTTCTGGCATGGCTGTCCGTGCAACTCGCCGCCGTACTTCTCGACTGGCGCCGATTCGACGGCGCAGCCCCGCTCTCGCAGCCGGTCCATGATGCGTTCGACAACCGGCGCCGCACGATCGAATCCTGCAAACATCACGCGGTGAGGCAGCACGATTTGATTCGACGGCAATGCGTCTGCAACGGCGGCGGGAAGGCGTGCCGGATCAATCCAGTTGTTTTGAATCAGCAACTCCTGGTACGCGCGGGCTGCCCGGGCAAACAGCTGCTGATCGGCGCTGCGTGACGAGCGCAACAGCTCTTCGACCGATACGTTCCAATCCTGCAGCCGTTGCCACGCCTGGCGAGACTGGCGGACTGCACCCGCGAAACCGAGCAGTTGATCGCTGCCGTGCGCCGCAAGGCAGCGTTCCCAGAGGATAGTAGCTGCGTTGTGATCGATTCGGGTTGGCCGGGCCGCCGACAAATCCGCCGACTCGAACAGCTCGACGAGCCAGTCGCTCCAGAATCCAATAGCCGGCGTATGCCAGGTTTCAACACCCGATAGCTGTTGATGTTCCGCATAGCATCGCAACAGATCGCGGGCGAGTCGCCGGCTTGCGGCTACAATGACTGTGCCGTTGTCGGCAGCTCTTACCAACCACGGATACATGGGTCAGGCGTACTGACCCGGCGAGGATTCAATTGGGTTGGGATCTGGCTTGCCGCGTGTTGCACGTCGCCCTTCGGCACGAGCGAAGGTTCCGACTGCCGCGTAAATCATCAAATCGCCCCCCTGTCGCGAAGCCCTGCAATTTTTTCTATCGAATATCCCAACCGGGAGGTCAGTATTTGTTCCGTGTGCTCGCCAAGCAGTGGCCCGGCATGTCGTCGCTCGACAGGCGTTGCCGAGAAATTTACCGGATTGGTCACCATCGGAACGGTTTCCGAAAGCGAATGCCGGAATTGCCCGATCAGACCGGCTTCGCTGGCATAGTCGCCGCCAAGTACGGCATCAATATCGTTGATACGCCCGGCCGGAACCCCGACCTTTGCAAGTGCGTCCAGCCAGTGCGCCGTAGATTTCTCCTGGAACAGGGCAGACAGGGTTGTGATCAGTCCGTCCCTGTTTCTCACGCGTTTCTCATTGCTTGCGTATCGCGCATCGTTGGCGAGGTCACCAATGCCCATGCAATCGACGCAGGCCGCGAACTGGCGGTCATTACCAACGGCGAGCATGACGTAGCCGTCGGCTGTGCGAAACGACTGATACGGCACGATATTCGGATGCGCAGTGCCCAGTCGGCCCGGCGAGACGCCGGTCATCAGGAAGTTCTGCCCCTGGTTGGCAAGCCAGGCGACCTGGCTGTGATACAAGGACAGGTCGATGTATTGCCCCTCGCCGCTCGTGTGCCTCGCTTCGAGCGCCGCAAGAATTGCTGTTGCCGCATACATGCCGGTCATGATGTCGGCAATCGCCACACCGACCTTTTGCGGCTGGCCTCCGCTTGTCGCCGGTTCGCCTGTAATGCTCATCAAGCCGCCTTCTGCCTGCATCATCGCATCGTAGCCAGGCAGACTCCGCCGCGAGCCCTGCTGACCGTAAGCTGAAATGGAGCAATAAATGAGGCGCGGATTTTGCTCTTGCAAATTCGCCGCATCGAGCCTGAATTTTGCCAGCGTGCCGACGCGAAAATTCTCGAGCAGCACGTCTGCCTGCGATGCTAGCTCTGAAACCAGTTTTTGCCCTTCCGGATGCGACAAATTTGCTGTAATCGAAAGCTTGTTTCGATTCGTCGCAAGGAAATAGGCCGATTCGCGCGTGGGCTTTCCGTCACGGTCCGATAACCACGGTGGTCCCCAGTGACGGGTGTCATCACCCGCGCCCGGCTTTTCTATCTTGATAACCTCGGCGCCAAAGTCGGCCAGCAACTGACTTGCCCAGGGACCCGCCAGTACGCGACTCAGATCGACGATCCTGATTCCACTGAGTGGTCCGCTCACTGCTTACCCCGAATTCTGCCAACTCGGGATTGTCGGGGCGCAGCTGTTGTATCGCAAGGCTTGGGCGAATCGTCACCGATGGGATCTTCATGCCCAAAACAAAAAACCCGGCCAACCTTGCGGCTGGCCGGGCGGGTCCGCACGGAGATTGCGGATTGCGCGACCGATTCATCTGAGGCAGTTCTGGACTGCGGGTCCAGACAAATCAGTCTAGCTCTTCGACTTCAGCGCCTTTTACCGGGCGTGGCGCTGGAGCCTCTTGTTCTTTCGGCGCTTTCTTGCCGAAATGGACCATCAACTGCTCGGCCTGCTCCTCGGTGACCTCTGTAATTGCCCGGATGCCAACGCTCTCGCGAGACAATCCGTCAAAAACTATCGAGTCGCCGCCGAAAGGACAAAGTTGGTCGTCCCTGGAGGAAAATCCGAGCCCGATCGCAGATCGCAGGTCGAAACTTCGGTGTAAAAGCGTTACCAGGTAGGTCCTTTTGCCGGATCCCCGGATGAGCAGGTTCCGGTCATCCAAGGTCGTATAGTCTCGGACAGTACGGATCCAGATGCAATCGGATCCATTGCTTTCGATGCCCTGAATTCGCCTGGATTCTTCGTCATCAGCCATCGCAGTGCTTAATGTGAATGTTAACAAAACAAACGCAACTATTTGTTTCATAGGTATTTTATAAGCCTCCTGACAGAAGATGTTTACGCAAGAAAAGATTATCTAAAATACCCGAAATCAGCACTTTTGACCGGCTGTCCTGAGATTAAGTTCATCGGCAGCCCGCTGTCATCGGGGCGGCGGCGGACCCGGTGATGCAGCGGTTTCGGCTGCAACCGGTCGGGCCGGATCCCGGATCCACTCACTCCAGGAGCCTACATAGAGCCTGGGGGGCCGTATGCCGGCAATTTCGGCCGAAAGTGCCAGGTGACAGGCCGTCACACCCGAGCCGCACATCGCTGCCCAGGACCGTCCTGCGGCATCCTGCAAAATGGCGTCGAATTTGTGTCGCAGGCTCTTGGCAGGTAACAGGTGGCCGTCCGGACCCAGGCATTCGGAAAACGGCAGGTTTCGCGCGCCGGGAACATGCCCGGCAACCGGGTCAATAGGCTCCAGATGCCCCAGGAACCGTTGCCTGTCACGAGCATCGATCAACAGAATGGACTCGCGGTCACTCAGTAGCTCCTGAGTGGTCAACAGCATCGAATCATCCGGGATTGCCTCGAAATTTGCAGCGCTTCGCGAGGGGATGTCTTTTTCGACCCGCCCGCCAGCTTGCAGCCACGCGCCGATGCCACCGTTGAGGACGGCCACATCCGTATGACCACACCAGCGAAGTAACCACCACAGGCGCGCGGCGACGGCTCCGCTTCCATGGTCGTAAACGACGACCTGACTTGTATTCGAAATTCCCCACGCCCCGAGGAGAGCGGACAGTCGCTCTGGATCCGGCAGCGGATGCCTGCCACTGTCGGCTCGCACCGGATCGGCAAGATCCCTGTCCAGATGAGCGTAAACAGCCCCCGGGATATGGCCGGACAGGTACTCCTGGCGACCCTTTTCCGGCGCCTTGAGCTCGAATCTGCTATCAACGATGCACCAATCGGGCTGCGCCATTCCGCGCCGGAGTTCGTCGACAGAAATCGTTGTTCTGTATCGCTGCATGATGATTCACCGCATTTTACCTGTTGCCCGCCCTGCGGACTATTACGCCTTGTACCTGCGCATACCGTCAG
>Ga0224500_10000725_pt1 | contig 21348 bp, 18 predicted proteins | sample SF_Oct11_sed_USG_FD_168126 | JGI IMG/M metagenome (GOLD analysis project Ga0224500, IMG submission 168126) | Sediment microbial communities from San Francisco Bay, California, United States - SF_Oct11_sed_USGS_4_1 | ecosystem: Environmental > Aquatic > Marine > Sediment | place: USA: California... | reverse complement strand
CCATGAGCGTCTCGCCACTGCGGCCGAGCGTCAGGCCGATGCGGGCTCCCCGCAGCGTGGCGGCAATCAGAGCCTTCATGTCCGCGCCTGGGCTTCCGGATCCCAGCAGCGGGGCAATGTGATACGCCCTACCTTGCGCCACTCTGATGCGAAACACCCGGAGGGGACGTAGCCCGAGGCGCCACAGTTGCCGCACGCCTTTCAGCAAGCTTGCCCAAGAGCCCAGTTCACCATGAACTGCACCGCCGAATTCCATTTCTAGGTAGAGAGTGCCGTCGGCGTGGAGGATCCTGGCCGTCTCCTCAAGCAGCCGCCCACTCCATACGCGGGCGGCCATGAGCGCTTCGATGCCCCGTAAAGCGATGGCGTCAAAGGAAGCCTCCGCAAATGGGAAGCTCGCAGCCGCGCTCGGCGCGTTGGACTGCTCCAGGACGTTCCCAGCCGCGCAGATTCTCGAAAATTCGAGACGCGCCACGCTCGGTCTGTCGGATCGTGGCTGTCGCGAAGCACGCACTTCGGGGCCCCGGCCTGCGGGAGCACTCACGTCAGGCAATATCGTCAGGGCGCCTCTGCCAGTCAAAGGCGGCACAAGAAACAGCCACGCGGCCGCGCCCAAGTCCTCCTGACCGAGGACAGGCTTGTCGCCCCCCGATTCACCATCTGAGGAGTTCATCGGCTTCGCGCCTTCACGATCCGTCGCGGGCAGCGCCCGTTGCGCTTGCCGCACTTCCGGCCAGCCTCTTCAGCTTGCGTCAGCCGGTCCAGCCGTGCGCGGCTGCTTGAACACTTTTCTGGCCACGCTTCTTGCGCCCAACAGCCATACATCCCTATTTACCGGATCAAGACCAACGGCCTTTCGCCAAGCAAGCCACCCTTCCCGCTTGCCTTCGAACAACGCAGAATCTGCCCAGTCTCGGTACAAGCGGGCCAGTCGGCGCCGGAACCCCCGATCGCTGAAACGTCCGCGGTGCATCTCGAGAATCCTGCGCTGTGCTCCGTATTCCTTTTCGAGCGACCCGTGAATTTGCGAGTCCGACAAGACTCTGTAGTGACACAGCACTTCCGGGATGACATAGAAGCGGTGCTCCTCCGAAATGCGGATCCACATGTCATAGTCGCCGGATAGGATCCTCTGCTTCGTATAGAACCCGCCCGCACCCTCAAAGGCGGCGCGCGTTGTCATGCACGCAGAGACGGAGAGAAAGTTCCCGAATTCGAGAAGATGACGATGTAGATCCACGACCCTGCCATAGAGGTGCTTGGGTTGCTTTATCTCCCGCGTCAGCTTCCCTCCGTACGCGTCGATCTCGTCAAAATTCACCGCGACCAGCCCCACGTCCGGGTGTTCTTCGAATATTCGAACTTGCTTTTCTATCTTGTCCGACTCCCATACATCGTCCGCATCCAGAAATGCCAGCAATTCTCCCCGGGCACGGGCCGCGCCTCGGTTCCTGGCCACGCAGACACCCGCATTCTCCTGTCGCAGGACCTCCGGGCGGCCATCCATACGCTGAACGATGTCTACCGTGCGGTCGCTTGAACCGTCGTCGACGACAATCACCTCCATCGCCGAATACGTCTGGCGAAGCGCTGACTCCAGCGTTTCTTCGATGTAACGCTCAGCGTTATACGCCGGTACAACTACGGAAACCAAAGGGCGCACGGACGGTCGCTCGCCCCTCTATACGCGCTTCGTACGCAGCAGATCGCGGCCAATTCCTAGGACTTCGCGCGCCAATGACGCGCGCTGCGACAGCAATGACCGCGCTACCACGCCCGCAAGCCTCGCCCTCGTCCGCACCCCCGCTGGAGCGCTAAATGCTGCGGCAAGATAGCCGGCATGGATCCTGGTGAGATATGCCGGAATGGCACTCAGTTTGGCGGGATCGAGATCCTCCTGAACGGCCCGACTGTCCCCGATCTTTGAGCTGGTGGACCATTGATGGATTCGCCGGTGAAAGAGAAGGCGCGGGATCTGGTAAATCTTCCCCCAGGCCGCTGCCGCTGCAAGCACCACCATGTCCGCGCCGTCGTAACTGCCATGCCCTGACAACGCACGCCGCAGAAACTCGGTTCGCCCTACGCCTTGCAGGGCATTCGTCAGACGAATTCTCGACACTACCCTGGCAAATCGATGCACCGCATCGTCGTCGCACACATGCATCTCGTCATGATAGTCACGGATCGGATTCCCGTTCACATCGATCAATCGGGACTGGCCACAGCAGAGCACAACATCCGGCCGAGATTCAAGAACACGGACACACGATTCCACCATGTCGCGCGAGCAAAGGTCGTCCGCGTTCGCCAGCTTGAAATATTCTCCGTCCGCCGCGGCACCAAGGCGGCGCGTGTTGCCGGCCGAGCCGACATTGACCTCATGCGGAAAATATCGAATTCGCGCATCCGACTTGGCAAATTGTCTGCAAATCTCAGCTGTCCCGTCGGTTGACGCATTGTCGTAGATCCTGATCTCTATGGCCTGGTACGTCTGCTCGACCAGGCACCTCAGTGTCTCAGCGAGAAATCTCTCCCCGTTATAGACGGGAACGGCGATGGTGACCCTGGGCCCGCTGATCGTCATGCCTGGCGCGCAGCCTGAGCAAACGGCGACGGGCGATTGCCCGCCATTGCGGCAAGCAGGTCATACTGCTCCAGCAACGGCCTCAGATCCACAAGACGTCGCTTGCGTACCACATCACGCGCCACATCCATGTTCCTCAACAATCCCTCCACGCGTGCTAGCAATTCTTCGCCGCTCGCCACATCCGCATTGATGCACCATTCGCCGACACCGATGTGCTCTGCCACCTGCCGCGTCTTCTGGTGATACACCACTCCGACGGCAGGGGTGCCGCATGCCAACGCCAGAAGGACCCCATGATATCGAGTGGCAACGACCGCATCGAAATGGCGGAGCGCGTCAAAGAGCGCAGGCACATCGTCCAGGGTCGATAGAAGCTCAAGCTTGGGAGCGACGTCTGGCGCAAGCATTCTGACGCAATCAACGATCCGACGTACGCTGCGAGGGTCCACGCGTATGTTCGATGGATACAGCGTCACCCTGTGACCGTTCCGGAGTAGCCCAATCGCGAGCTCTGCATGCGCCGTGGCATAGCGGTCATACACCGACGAGTCTAGGATGTGCCAGTATTCCCCGCCGTAGAATGGAAGGGGATTGATTCCAATCCAGCGACGTTGCTCACCGCCTGCGGCCGGCGGACGCCCGAGATCCGGGTGTGAGAACGCGAAGTCCCGAACTAGATGATTGGGTTCGGGCGACGCCAGGCTCCGCGCAACGTCTAGAGAATACGGGTCGCGAAACGAGCGATAGTGGGAGAGCTTGAAGGCAAGGCTGAACGCCGCCCGGCTCAACTTCTTGGTGACCGGCCCCGCGCCCGCGCTTGCGAACGCAACCTTTGCTCCGCGCAGCCTGCCGAGTATGGTCCATCTGAGTATCACCAGCGGATATCCGAGACCGTCGACATAGTCCGAGACCTGCCCCGACCCTGCCCACAGCATGAGCGTGGTGCCTCGTAGACGACGGAAAGAACGCCAATCGAAGGCAATGATCGCGAAAAATTCCGGTAGCCACCTAAGGAACACCACTAGCGGGCGAAGAATCATCTTTAGCAGCGGAAGCCTGCGAATCCATCTCGCTATGCCCCTTACCTGCATGGCATCGACCTGCGGTGCCACTGACGACTTGGCGGCGTAGGTACTCGACCAACGCAGATCCGGCTGCGGCTTGTCAAGCAAACGCTCGGTGTACAGCCGAAGTGGGTAAGCCGCTATTCCGTGGCGGGCGGTCGTGTCTCTCGGATTCAGCGTAAAGGCGATCAACCGGACGTTTGGCGCCCGCTCCCGGAAGCGCGCGACAATGGATGCGATGATCGCCTCATCACCCAGATTCCCAACCCCGACATGCCCCATGATGGCAACGCATGGGACGGCGGATGCACCATCGATGTCTATCCTCATCTCCCCGCCATTTCAAGATTCCGGGCGCATTCGGCGAGCGACACACTCCCGGACCCCCATGGGACCGGCCGCACGCGGCTTATTTTACGCAACTGAGGCATCGGGAAGCTCAGAGGATTTGCAAGAATTTGCTGAGGCCACGGGATCAGCCGCACGCGTCGCCCGCGGTGCGCCGCCAGTGCAACCGGAAAGCTCATGCGAAGTACATCATCGTGAACGACTTGACGGCGACAAAGAACGTAAGCATGACACCCCCCAGCAACCGAAAGTCGTGCCACGAGAAGACCGGCTTCTGGCTAAGCGTACCGCCAACGGCCGCCGCGAACGCCAACAAGAAGTAGAGCGTTTCGTATTCGAGGGTGACGAACATGGAACTCATCAGATATCCGGCAATGCTTAATCCAATTGCCAGAATGCACGACTGCGCCTTGGGGTTCTCCGCATTCTGCCTATAGCCGGCGAGCAGATTCTTGTACGCCATATAGATGATACCGAGCCAGAGGAACAATCCCGCTGCCCCCGTTTCGCCCATGATCTCGATGGCCGAATTATGGGCAATCAGTTTGCTCGTATAACTCAGAAAGTTGCCCCGGCCGATTCCGAATACCGGGTTGAATTGGACCATTTCTATACCTTCGGCCCACATTTCGATTCTGCGTTGCGCGGAGTGGCTGGAATCCGATGTGCTGGTGAAATAGCTGGGGACGATCGCGAGGACGCTCATGCACATTGCGCCCACCACGAGCAACCCGCGAAAGCTGATGCGCAACTTGGCGAGCATAAAGAGACCGATAATCCCCAGCGTCGCCAGAAAGCCCCCGCGCGATCCCGTGTAATACGTCGCCAAGAGAAGCGCAGCCATCATCGCCAAACCAGAGACCCTAACGACGACGCCGAAGGGCTTGCCAAGATAGTGCATGGCAAACGGTAACGTCATCGTGTACACGACGCAGAATACGCCAGGGCCGTCGAAGATATTGATCCACCGCGTCCGCCCCTTGTAACCGACCTCGAGCGCCTCCTCACCGACCCACCCGAAGCTCTGCCCAGCCCACCCTATTCCGGTCGCGCTATTCATGTGCTGAATTCCTTCGACCGCCAACAATAGGCCAAAGAAGAGCAGGAGCAGCGCCGCGCGCTGGACGTGTGTCATCGTGGGCAGCGTCACGACCGTCAAACGGTACAGGACGAACCACTTGACATAGTCGACGACTATCTCTGTACCGTTGGGCCCAAGTCCGTTGACGGCAAGCGAGATCACGATCCATCCGATCCATGCCGCGAAGAACAAGTCCTGCGAGCTCAGTCGAAATAGTTCTACTGCCCGACCGGCCAGCACCAAGGATCCGAACCAGCCCGCGTACAAGAATGCATCGGGGCGCAACCCTATGAACGGCTCGATCCACAACTGCGGTGCTATGAAGAGGAGCACCAGATAGGCAACCAGGAATAAGAACGCCATGGAGGCGCGCGCCAGGAGCTTACGCTGGACCGAGCAAGCCGCGGTTGACCAGCACGTTGCGCATTGTGTCAAACTCGAAATCGTCCAGTAGCTTCCGCACGCGCGCCGCGCATTGGTCGAGATTGACGTAGTGGCGGAAACGCGATGGGCCGCCTGCATTCGTTACGCGCGGTTGCTCCGGGTCCACCTCCCAGGGATGGACATAGAACACGAACTCCTGCCGCCGTCGATTCAATTGCCTCAATCCCCAACGGGTAAGCCAGTACGGGAATAGCCTGAAATAGCCTCCTCCACCGACTGGCAGCGTTGCCGCGCCGTAGCGCAGCACCGATATCGGGAATTCCGCGAGGCGCCCGCCGCTCGGCGTTATGAGGACGTGCGGCGCACGCTCGGCGTCGTGTATTCCGTAGCGATCGTGACGCATCGGAAAGATGCTCGAATCGTAGCTGAAACCCTCCTCGCACAAGATATCGAGCGCCCAGAGCGATTTGCGGGTAATCGAGTACGTTGCTGCGCGATAGCCGAGCACCGGCTTCTGGCAGAGGTCCTCCAAGAGCGACTTGGCATCGCGAGTTTCCCTGCGAAAGTCCTCCGGCGCTTGTGAATAGACCAGCCTGTGGCTCATTCCGTGACACGCAATCTCGTGTCCCGAGCTCGCAATCTCTCGGACCAGCTCGGGATGTCTGCGCGCCACCCACCCCAGTACGAAAAACGTCGCATGAGTGCCGCGGCGCGCCAAGAGATCCAACAAGGCCGATGTATTCGCGCGCACTCGGGTCGTAAAGGTGTCCCAAGTATCTCTGTCGATCACGCGTGCGAATCCCTCGACCTGAAAGTAGTCCTCCACATCTACCGTAAACGCGTTCTTCATTGCGTGGGGAGAAAGCTCGGCGTGAAACGACCGATAATGTCGCCGATTGGAGCGTTCGAATGCCATTATTTTATGTTAGGGAGTGGACTGGCGGTCCACTCCCGGCGTGGTCGGGTCGCCGACCGGTAGCGGAAGCTCGTCCCTCCATCGGAGGAAATCCTCTTCCCTCCTGCGAACGGCCGAGATTTCCCGTCACAGAGTCCAAAAGTCGCAGGTCACGCCCATCTCCGCCACGCTCCGCTTGATTTCCCGTACAAATGTCGCGTTCGTGACGACTATCATGTCCGGCCGGAATCGACGGACTCTTTGCGGCCTGACGACCAGTTGCCCCGTCAGCGGTAGAAACTTGCCCTGACGCTTAGGATTGATGTCCACCACATACGGCACAAGTTCGCTTGTGATTCCGAGCGCGCTGAAGAAATGTATTCCGCCGGCGCCGGAACCCCAGGCCATGATGCGTTTGCCTGTCGCATGAAGTTCACGAAATCGCCTCGACCAAGCACGAATCTTCCTTTCGTACCGCGAATCGAATGCCTCCAGTGCCCGAACAAACTGCCCCGATGGGAGCCGTTTTCCGGGACGTCGCCATTGCCGAGCCGGCATCGGCATCGCCTCAATTCCTAGGTATTGCCCTTCGTGAAAGCAGGGCTCCACCGACAAGACCTCGAAGCCGCAGATGTTAAATAGGTTGGCCAAGGCGTCAGGCGTAAACCACGACGCCTTTTCATACATGACATTGCGAATCTGCATGCTCTCGAAGATGTTTGCCGCATTGGGCACTTCGAAATAGACGGGCACCTGCCCGCGCCCAAGAAGATGACGGCGAACGAGCTCGAGCATCCTGCGAGGCTCGACCACTTCATCGAGGACCTGCCGGCAACACAGGAAATCGACTTTCAGGGTCCTGTGCTTCGCGGAATAGCGGTCCCGAATGAACTCGACCCTGCAATCGTTCGCCCCTTCAATGCGCGGCCTCGCCATCGGATCGATGCCATAGCCGCCACTCGCGCCGAACTTGCATATCTCACGGAGAAACTCACCCTCTCCGCAGCCGATTTCCAGAACAGTTTTGGAGTCCAGCTTGTAGCGAGATGCTAGACGTTTGGCCAACGCGGACAGGAACCTGCGGAACATGGAAGATGAAGACAGGGATAGCGCGTATTCCTCGCCCTGCGCAACCTTTTCAGGATCGAACAGCTGGTTCCCGATGTAGCCACAATCTGCGCATTGGGCCAGCTTCATGTCGCCTCGTGCTGCGCTGAGGGCCTCCTGCCGGGTTGTCCAGAGCAGTCCGTCCTGCGTGGGTACCCCGCGCCGCTCGAAGAATGGTTTGTATCGATCGCCGAGGCATACCGGGCAAGGTGGAGTCCGCGACCCCTGACCACCTGACTTTCGTACCTCCATGCGCCTTCGATGGCGCAAGCCCGGTCTCATCGTGAACCGCCCATGCCGCTTGCAGTTTCTCACAATTGCGCGTGACGGCGGTTGCGCCGCGTTTTCGTGTAGACCGCATCCGCTTGCATCAATGCGCGTTGTCATCCGAATGGGTGTCTCATAGAATGAGAGATGCTGCGCGTTCAAAGATTCTTGCGTCCGCTTTCCACTCCCTGGAAATGACGGCGCTCGGGAAGATCGGCGATAGAAGGCGGAAATGATTATCGTGGACAACGTACTGGCGCAGCGCGCACGGGAGGGGCGGCCCGTGCAGGTGGCCCTTGTCGGCGGCGGCTACATGGCGCGCTGCATCGCCTTGAACTTTGTGACAGCGGTGCGCGGTATGCGCCTGGTCGCCATTGCGAATCGCACGGTTGAAAAGGCAGTGCGCGCCTATCGCGATGCGGGGATCGCGGAGGTCGAGCATTCCACAGGATCTGCGCAGCTCGATGACGCAATAGCCCGGGGACGCTATTGCGTCATCGAAGACGCGATGGACCTCTGCCGATCGAGAAAGATCGACGTCGTCATCGAGGCTACGGGGCACGTCGAATTCGGCACGAGCGTGTGTTTTGAGGCAATTCGACACGGCAAGCACGTAATTCTCCTGGGCGCGGAGGTGGATGCCTCGGTAGGCCCCATACTGAAGACCTATGCGGACCGCGCGGGAGTGGTGTACAGCTACACCGACGGAGACGAACCCGGCGTGGGTATGAACCTGTATAGGTTTCTCGACAGCATGGGATATCGGCCGGTGCTTATGGGACAGCTAAAAGGATTTCTCGATCGCTACCGCAATCCCGATACCCAGCGTGAGCTTGCCGCACGACTTGGCCAGAATCCCGCGGTGCTTGCCTGCTTCGCGGACGGATCGAAATTGGCGCTGGAGGCCGCGATCATGGGCAACGCGACGGGATTTGTGCCCCAAGTCCGAGGCATGCGCGGCTATCCTTGTGCCCACGTCAATGACATGCTTAAGCAGTTCGGCCCCGAGGACTTCGAAAAGGAAGGCCTGGTGGAATACGCGCTTGGCGCCGCGCCGCATACAGGCGCATTTGTGATCTGCCGCAACGATCATCCGGAGAAGCGAAAGCTGATGGCCTATCTCAAGATGGGCGATGGGCCTCTCTACATGTTCTACACGCCCTATCATCTGCCGCCCTGGCAAATCGCTCATTCGGTGGCGCGCGCGGCCTTGTTCAAGGATCCGACGATCACGCCGCGCGGCGCGCCTGTCTGCGACACGATTTCGTATGCGAAGCGGCCTCTCAAGTCCGGGGAGAAGCTGGACGGTATGGGGGGGTTCACCTGCTACGGCCTGGTGGAGCGCTACGAAGTCTGCCGCCGGGAAAAGTATCTGCCGATCGCGATCTCGTTGGACTGCCGGCTCAAGCGGGAAATTGCAAAGGATCAGCCCATCACGTACGAGGACGTCGAGCTGCCCAAAGGTCGACTGTGCGACAGACTTCGACTGGAGCAGGAAGAATTTCAATTCTAGGCGAGCCTGTGGCCGTGTCCGCCATGGGCACCGAATGGGGCGCCGCAACTGCCGCACGGGGGAGATCATGAAAGTCGTGCTTTTCTGCGGAGGCTTGGGTACCAGACTGCGCGAGCACTCGGACACTATTCCAAAGCCCTTGGTCAATATCGGCTACAGGCCAATGCTCTGGCACTTGATGCGCTATTACGCGCACTTTGGGCACAAGGACTTTGTCCTGTGCCTGGGCTATCGGGGAGACATGATTCGAGAATTCTTCCTGAACTACAACGAATGCCTGACGAACGATTTCACGTTGTCCGAGGGTGGACGCAAGATCGAGTTGCTCAAGCGCGACATGGACGATTGGCGTGTGACTTTTGTCGATACCGGCCTGCACGCGAACATTGGCCAGCGCCTGCTGCGTGTCCGCCATCACCTGGATGGCGAAGAAGCTTTCATGGCGAACTACGCGGACGCTCTCACCGATCTGCCTCTGAACAAGCACGTCGATCAATTCGAGCGGAGCGGTAAAGTCGCCTACTTCCTTGCTGTCCGGACTGCGCAAAGCCTGCATTGCGTACACTCCGACGACCGCGGCAATGTGACGAGCTTCGGACAGCTCAGCAGCTCCGAATTCTGGATAAACGCGGGATTCTTCTGCTTTCGCAAGGACATCTTTGACTATGTGGAGGAGGGCGATGAGCTCGTCGAGCAGCCCTTCCGGCGCCTGATTGACCGTCGGCTGCTCGGCGTGAACCAATACGAGGGATTTTGGCAGCAGATGGACACGTTCAGGGAAAAGATCTTGTACGACCGCATGGAGGCGCGCGGAAACTGCCCCTGGATGGTGTGGCGGACGAGATGATGCTCGACATACGATTGGGGGTTCGAAGGCGGCGCGCGCCTACCTTGCTGTTCATAGGAGCGCACTGCGACGACATAGAGATCGGATGCGGCGGCACAGCCCTGGAATTGCTGCGCGCGTACCCGCATGCGACGGTTCACTGGGTCGTGCTCAGTTCCGATCCGCAACGAGCCCGCGAGGCGCGTCGGGGCGCGTATCTTGCTCTGCGTGGAGCCACGAAGGCAGAAGTCGCGATCAAGGAGTTCAGGGGCTCGTATTTTCCCTCGGAAGCGCCGGCAATCAAGGATTACTTCGAACTGCTGAAGCGGAAGATTCATCCGGATGTCATCTTCACCCATTGCCGCGATGAACTCCACCAAGACCATAGGATTGTCGGCGAGCTGGTCTGGAACACCTGGCGCGATCACGTCATCCTCGAATATGAAATCCCCAAATATGACGGCGGCATGGGGTCCCCATCATTCTTTGTGCCCTTGGCGCGCGCGACGGTCAGACGAAAGATTGGTTTGCTGATGAAGACTTTCGCGTCGCAGCGCGCAAAGCCCTGGTTCTCTGCCGAGACCTTCCAGGGCCTTATGCGCTTGCGCGGCATTGAATGCAACGCGCCGGATGGCTACGCGGAGGCCTTCTATTCGCGGAAGCTCGTTCTGGGGACGGCATGATCCGGTTCGATCGTTCCAACGCGATTGGCCGTGCACTCCACAATATTGTCCCGGGAGGCGCGCATACGTACGCGAAGGGCGACGATCAATACCCCGAGGGGATGGCTCCCATTATCGTCAGAGGCAAAGGGTGTCGGGTTTGGGACGCGGATGGCAACGAATTTATCGAGTATGGATCCGGCCTGAGATCAGTCGGGCTCGGGCACGCGTATCCTGCCGTCATCGATGCTGTGCGACGGCAGTTGGAGCTGGGAGCAAACTTCGTTAGGCCATCGGTTATCGAGCTCGAGTGTGCCGAGGCGTTCATGGAGTGCGTAGGCGCGGGCGAGATGGTCAAGTTCTGCAAGGATGGCTCCGATGCTACGTCGGGGGCGGTGAAGCTTGCGCGGGCATACACGAATCGGGACCTGGTGGCAGTTTGTGCCAATCACCCGTTTTTTTCAGTAGATGATTGGTTCATCGGTTCGTCCGCAATGCCGGGGGGCGTGCCGCAATCCACGCGATTGGCGACGCTTAAGTTCAACTACAACGACTTGGCTGGCTTGGCGTCACTTTTCGAGACGCATGCCGGGCAGGTCGCCGCAGTCGTGCTCGAAGCGGAAAAAGAAACTCCCCCCGTTGCGGGGTTTTTCGAAGGTTTGCGCGCTCTGTGCGACCAGCACGGTGCGGTATTCATCCTGGACGAGATGATTACCGGCTTCCGATGGCATCTCCGTGGCGCGCAAGCACTCTATGGAATACGCCCCGACTTATCTACATTCGGTAAAGCAATGGCCAACGGGTTTTCAGTCTCGGCGCTGAGCGGCCGGCGAGAACTGATGCGCCTGGGAGGGAGCGATCACGATCATGAGAGGGTTTTTCTGCTGTCCACTACGCATGGCGCCGAGACGCATGGACTCGCTGCTGCTGTCGCAACCATGCAGACATACCGTACTCAGCCCGTCATAGAGACCATTTGGAATCGCGGCAGGGCGCTCGCATCAGGCCTTCGCGAAGCGGCTGCCGCCGCGGGCGTCGCGGAGCAAGTACCGATTCTCGGCCAACCCTGCTGTCTGGTATTCGGCTCCCGCGATGCGGAGGGAATGCCCTCGCAGCCGTTCCGAACGCTGCTGATGCAGGAGCTCATTCGAGGGGGCGTGCTTGCGACATCGCTCGTGGTCGGCTATTCGCACACGGAACGCGACATCGACCAGACGATCGATGTTTTCGCGCAGGCCTTCAAAGTCTACCGTCAGGCTTTGGACAGCGGAATAGACAAGTATCTCTTGGGAAGGTCCGTAAAGCCTGCCATTCGACGGACCGCATGACCGGACAAATTGCGGTGACATCATATCCTCAACTATGCTGAATCCCGGGTTTTGGAAGGGCAAGCGAGTCTTCCTGACGGGCCACACCGGATTTAAGGGAAGCTGGCTTTGTTTGTGGCTCCACCACCTGGGCGCCAAGGTCACCGGATACGCATTGCGGCCGCCCACAGACCCGTCTCTATTTGAGATCGCCCGTGTCGCCCCTATTGTCGACTCCCGGATAGCCGACGTCCGGGACCTGCCGACGCTCGAGGCCGCGCTTGCCGACGCACGGCCGGAGATCGTGATCCACATGGCGGCGCAGTCACTGGTGCGCTACTCGTACGAGCAACCCGTGGAGACCTTCGCGACAAATGTCTTGGGTACGGTTCACGTGCTCGATGCCCTTCGGCGCTGCCCGACCGCTCGCGCTGCCGTCATCGTTACCTCGGACAAGTGCTATTACAACGAGGAATGGGTATGGGGTTACAGGGAGATTTCTCGCCTTGGCGGGCATGATCCTTACAGCGGAAGCAAGGGTTGCGCGGAACTGGTGGTTACCGCGTATCAAAATTCGTTCTTCAGCGCGCAGCGTTTGCCGGGGTGCGCCGCAGTGGGCAGTGCACGCGCCGGGAATGTGATCGGGGGCGGCGACTGGGCGCTGGATCGACTCGTCCCGGACATCATGCGGACGCTGCTCAAGATGCAGCCCACGCTTATTCGCAGTCCGCAGGCCACACGGCCCTGGCAGCACGTGCTCGAGCCGCTTCACGGCTATCTAATGCTCGCCGAACGCCTGTACAGCGACGGCCACGCATTTGCCAGCGCTTGGAATTTCGGACCACCAGAAGAAAGCGAACGCACGGTCGGCTGGATCATCGAACACCTGTATGAGCTGTGGGGTGTCGAATTCCAATGGGAGCGTGATCGTAACCCTGGGCCACCGGAAAGCACCTTCTTGAAACTGGACGCCTCGAAGGCAAGGGCGCACTTGCAGTGGCGCCCGAAGTTGAACCTCGAGACGACCTTGTCATGGATAGTCCAGTGGACGCGCCGTTACCAGGCCGGAGACGATATGCGAACGGTCTGCTTGGCGGATATAGATCGGTTCATGGCGATTGTGCCGCCAGCGTGAACTCGCGAACACGCGAGCGCGGACGCACTGCGCACGCGACGGCATTCCCGTGATCTTCACGCCGATACCAATCGCCGGTGCCTTTCTGGTCGCTCTTGAGCCCAGGGAGGATCGGCGCGGTTCGTTTGCGCGCGCTTTCTGCAAACGGGAATTCGCGCAACAGGGAATCGACTTCGATATCGCTCAGTGCAACCTTGCCCGTACTACCGCTGCAGGCGTGGTGCGTGGCCTTCACTTCCAGGCGCCACCAGCGGAAGAGCGCAAGCTGGTCCGCTGCGTGGTGGGTGCCGTTTTCGACGCCCTGGTCGACATGCGGCCTTCGTCTCCGACCCGCCGCAAGGTCTTCCATGTAAGGCTGGACTCGGATCAAGGCCAGGCGGTGTTTGTGCCGTCCGGCGTCGCGCATGGCTACCAAGCGCTGGAAAACGGCACTACCGTGCTGTACATGACCGATCAGTACTATGCGCCTGGCCTCGAACTGGGGGTACGCTATAGCGACCCGGCGGTCGCGATCCCCTGGCCGCTCGAGGCACGAGATGTCGCAGACCGAGACAAGGATTGGCCGCTGTTGGACTGATGCGAAGCCTGCCCGACTATCGCGCCTTCCGTTCTAACCGCCAACGGCCCGCCAGGGCGCGCCGCCGCACGCTTCAACGAATTCGGCATCCTGCATCAGCCTCCACGCTCAAGGGTTGCTGTCAGCCTTGCGCATTGTCACGTTGTAGCTGGGCACAAACCATCTCGCAAAGGTATTCAAGGCCCAGACTAGCACTGGGAGCGCCGCGAGCATCTTCTTCGCCATGCCTTCGCGATACGTCACCATCAATCCCTCGATGCAGTACGTGCAGTCAGGCAGATTGCCCAGCAATCGCGCCAATTCAAATACAGATAGCAGTCGTACCCCTTCGTAGGCGTAGCGTCGCACGAGTCGAACATATCTTCCCATCCATTTCCGCGGCAGAAATCCGACCCCCCAAAGACGCACGTGATCTTCAAGCGCAAATAGGCTGAAGCGATTCGGGGAGTTCAGGTACGCCAGTCCACCCTCTCTCACCGTTCTCCAGATCTCTCGTAGCCCCTCAATCTGTCGAGGAAGATGTTCAATGAGATCAAGCGCGGTCACGAGATCAAACATTTCACTCCGGAATGGCAGCGCATCCGCCGACGCACAGGCGAGATGCAGATGAGATGCGCCGCCTTCCTGCGCAAGAATCTTGGCAAATACCAGATATCGCGGTACGACGTCCACGCCATAGACGTCCTCGAATTCGCGGCAGAAAGTAATGAGCGCGGCTCCTTTGCCGCAGCCCACGTCCAGATAGCGATCCGCGCCGCGCTCATGTTGCCCCACCAATCTCCGCTGCAAAGTCTGCAGCCGTTCCTTGACCTCCGATCCTCGCCGCTTCCAAGCCAGCTCGTAGGCGAGCTCATGCGCGACAAGGTGGGATGTGGTGTGCGCGCGGACATGCCGCTCCATGAGACGGTCAAACTTGCCGGCATGCTCGTACTCCTTGAGAATGCCTTCGATCTTCTGCATCTCCAGATACCGTATGTCGTCTCCGACCCCCAGGCGGAAATCCGGAATGCCGAAGAAGAGCGGGTATCTCAGGGCGCACCGGCCACGGCGGAAACCGCTTTCAGTTGCAGTCAGCGAGGACTTGCATTTCGGGCATACGTACTCCGGCGGTTCCATTAATCCGCCTTTAGACAACTCGCTCTTGGCCGTGCGGAAATCCTATCGCCAGATGCCACAAGACATGGCGCGTACAGTTACATCCTTCCCGGCTATAGCCGCCAGACATGCAGCCCCGCGGATCGAAGCGCTCCCGGATCGAAGCGCCCCTTCACATCGATAAAGCATCCGCGTTTCGCAAGCTTGGTCGTCAGTTGTTCGAGACCCATATCCAGGAACTTGCGGTGGGCCACTGCCACGACCATTGCATCTGCCACCGGCAGCGCCTCCCAGGAGTGGAGCTCCAGTCCGTACTCTTCCCGCGCCAGTGCGGGATCGCACACCGGATCATGAACGCACACCTCGATACCATAATTCTTCAGTTCATTGATGACGTCAATGACGTGAGAATTGCGCAGATCCGAAATGTCCTCCTTGAACGTCAAGCCGAGGACGTTTACGCGCGCGCCTGTGACATTGCGGCCGTGGCGGATCATGTGCTTGACCGTCTGCTCCGCGACGAATTTCCCCATGTTGTCGTTGATGCGTCGCCCGGCAAGAATGACCTCGGGGTGGTAGCCGAGCATCTCCGCCTTGTACGTTAGGTAGTACGGGTCCACGCCGATGCAATGGCCGCCCACCAGACCCGGGCGAAACGGCAGGAAATTCCATTTCGTCCCCGCCGCCAGGAGGACCTCCTGTGTATCGATGCCGATCCGATGGAAGATGATCGCGAGCTCGTTGATCAAGGCAATGTTCAGGTCGCGTTGCGTGTTCTCGATCACCTTTGCTGCCTCGGCGACCTTGATGCTCGAGGCGGGATAGACTCCCGCTTTCACGATCGCGCCGTACAGCCGCGCGACGCGCTCCAACGTTTCCGTGCAATCGCCAGCGACGATCTTGACGATGGTTTCGAGCCGGTGCTCCTTGTCGCCCGGATTGATCCGTTCCGGCGAATAGCCCACGCTGAAGTCCCTGCGCCAGGCAAGGCCGGAGTTCGCCTCGAGGACCGGAATGCAGACTTCCTCGGTCGCCCCGGGATAAACCGTCGATTCGTAGACCACCGTGGCGCCCCGCTTCATGTGCTTGCCGATTACGCTGCTTGCGTCGACCAGCGGCCCAAAATCGGGCCGGCGCACCGAGTCCACCGGGGTGGGGACGGCCACCACGATGACATCCGCCTCGCGCAGCCGCGCTGGATCGCTCGTGACGGTCAGCTGCTCGGCGGCGCGCAGCTCCTCGTCCTGGATTTCGCCGGTTGGATCGACGTGGTGCCGGTAGCGCTCCACCTTTTCCGTATTGGGATCGTACCCGATCGTGCGGAAGCGCTTGCCGAACGCCACGGCGAGCGGCAGGCCGACATATCCGAGCCCTACGACGGCAACTGTTTCCATGATCGACGTTCCACTTCCCCGAGTTTCGACATTGTCCGTGATTTTGCGCGTCGCGTTGCCGAATGTGGCGTGGCCGTTCCTTTCCGGCCCGCCGGGCGCACGCGCGCCCTGACAGAATTTCACACCCCACGCGCGGGACGCTTTCTTGCGACGTCCCGGCGAGGACATGGAGACTTCGAATTCCGCTAGACTGCACTTCATGGGCAGACTGCTCGGCATCGGCTGTGCTCGCGCTGCGTGATGCCGCCGCAAAGCGCGCGGCAGTTTTCGCAATGATCCATACGGCATGAAGATTCTGGTAACGGGTGGCGCGGGCTACATCGGCTCCCATACGTGCGTGGAGCTGATGCAGGCAGGAAACGCGGTCGTCGTTCTCGACAACCTCTGCAACAGTCATCGCGCCGTGATCGGCCGCATTGCGAGCATCGTCGGAAGGGCCCCGGAGTTCGTGATGGGGGACGTGCGCGACCTGCCCGCCCTGCGGAATACTTTCGACCGGCACGGATTCGACGCAGTGGTGCACTTTGCCGGCTTGAAGGCGGTCGGCGAGTCGTTCGAGCGACCGGTCGACTACTACGATAACAACGTACAGGGCACGCTCAACCTGTGCCGGGCAATGGCTGCGGCAAACGTCTCGACCCTGGTGTTCTCCTCGTCCGCCACCGTGTACGGCAGCCTCGTGCCTGTGCCGATCCGGGAGGACGCACCGCTCGGCCCCACGAATCCCTACGGGCACTCCAAGTTGATGATCGAGAGGATACTCGAGGATCTCGCGGCCTCGGAGCGCGGCAGGTGGCACATCGCCCTGCTGCGGTACTTCAACCCTGTAGGCGCCCATCCCAGCGGATTGATCGGCGAGGATCCACAGGGGATTCCAAACAATCTCATGCCGAACATCGCCCAGGTCGCCGTGGGCGTTCGCGAGAAGCTGCGCGTGTTCGGGGGCGACTATCCCACCCGCGATGGGACCGGTGTTCGCGACTACGTCCATGTGGTTGACCTCGCGCGCGGGCACCTCGCCGCCCTGCAGGGACTTCAGCGTCTGCAACGAGGATTCACCGTGAACCTCGGAACGGGCCGCGGAACGACAGTGCTCGAGGCGGTATGCGCGTTCGAGCGCGCGTCGCAACGGAGAATTCCCTACGAGGTGGCCCCGCGGCGCCCGGGCGACGTGGCCGAGTGCTATGCAGATGCCTCCCTCGCCGAGCGCATGCTCGGCTGGAGAGCCATCCTGTCGATCGACGATATGTGCCGCGACGCGTGGCGCTGGCAGAGCGGGAATCCGCGGGGCTTCCGCGACGAGGCCGCATGACGGGCCGGCCCGGTAGCCGCAGGCCGCTCTCCAGGTGAGGATTCTCGTCACCGGAGCGGCGGGATTCATCGGCGCTGCCCTGTCCCACGCCCTGCTCGGTCGAGGCGACGCCGTGACGGGCATCGACAACCTGAACGACTACTACGACGTACGGCTCAAAGAGGCGCGGCTCGAGCGGCTGCGCGCGCGCCCCGGATTCGAGTTTCGCAAGCTCGACATCGTAGCGCGGGAGCCGATGCGCGAGCTCTTCGCCGGCGGGAAGTTCGACGCCGTCATGCACCTGGCGGCCCAGGCGGGGGTACGCTACTCGATCGAGAACCCCGCGGCCTACGTGGACGCGAACCTCGTCGGATTCCTGCACGTGCTCGAGGGCTGCCGGCACACGCGCGTCGGGCACCTCGTTTACGCTTCCAGCAGTTCCGTGTACGGCGCGAACACGCACCTGCCTTTCTCGGAGCACGACAACGTCGACCACCCGGTCTCGCTCTACGCCGCGACTAAGAAGGCGAACGAGTTGATGGCGCACAGCTACGCCAGCCTCTACGGGCTGCCGTGCACGGGACTGCGCTTCTTCACCGTCTACGGGCCTTGGGGACGTCCCGACATGGCCCTCTTCAGGTTCACCGAAGGAATCCTGGCCGGGCGCCCGATCCCGGTGTTCAACCGCGGCGAGATGACGCGCGACTTCACCTATGTCGACGACATCGTCGAAGGCATCGTGCGAGTGATCGGGCAGCCCGCCGCTCCTTTCCCCGGCTGGAGTGGGGAGCGCCCGGACCCGGCCTCGAGCTACGCCCCTTGGCGCGTGTTCAACATCGGCAACAACCAGCCGGTGAAGCTCATGCGCTACATCGAAGTGCTGGAGCAGTGCCTTGGGAAGAAGGCCCGACTCGAACTGCTGCCCATGCAGGCCGGCGACGTTCCGGCCACGTTCGCCGATACCGGGGAGCTGCAGGAGGCGGTGGGGTACAAGCCAGAGACGCCGGTCGAACTGGGAATCCGGCGGTTCACCGACTGGTATCTGGGGTACTACGGCGCGCCGAAGTAGTGGCAACGCTTGCCGGCGGTGCGGCGTGCGTGCTGGGCGTTCACCGGCGGATTAGCTGGTTCATCTCGATGATGGGCATCAGGATGGCCAGCACCACCAGCAGCACCACGATGCCCATCGCCACGATCACCACGGGCTCGAGGATCCCGGTCAGCAGGCGCACGCGCCGCTCGTTCTCCAGCTCCTGGTGACGCGCGGCCTGCTGCAGCATGTGCGCCAGGCGCCCGCTCGCCTCGCCGGAAGCCACGAGGTGGACGAAGATCGGCGGGAAGATCTTGCGGCGCTCCAGCGCCCGGTGCAGCGCGCTGCCCTCGCGCACGAGCCGCGCGGCCTCCTCGATCGCGTCGCGTAGCGGCAGGACGCTCACCACCTTGGCGCTTGCGGCAAGCGCCTGCAGGAGCGGCACGCCGCCGCCGACCAGGATCGCGAGCGTGCTGGCGATGCGCCCGGTGCCGATGCCGAGCAGCAGCGGCCCGATCATCGGCGCGCGCAGCAGCCGCGCCTGCCAGCGCGCGCGCCAGGCTTCGCGCGCCCAGGCAAAGCGCGCCGCCACGAGGAGCGCCATGCACGCCGCGAGGATCGCCATCCAGTAGCTCTGCAGCACGGCGCTCATCCAGAGCAGCGCACGCGTGAGGAACGGCAGTTCCTGGCGGCTGTGCTGGAACACCTCGACGACCTGCGGCACGACGTAGGTGAGCAGCCCCACCACCATCAGCAGCGCGACCGAGGCGACGATCGCGGGATAGAGCAGCGCGAGTCCTGCGCTCTGCGACATCGCCTGGCGGCGCTCCAGGTAGTCGGCGAGACGCGCGACCACGCCCGCGAGGTCGCCCGATTGCTCGCCGGTGCCGATGAGCGCGCGGTAGATGTCCGGAAAGGAGGCCGGGAAGCGCTCGAGCGCCGCGGCGAGGCTCTGCCCGGCGAGCACCTCGGCGCGCACCGCGCTCAGGATGCGCCCGCTCGTCTCGTCCTGCGCCTGCTCGGTCAGGGCGACCAGGCATTCCTCGACGGTCAGCCCCGCCTCCAGCAGCAGCGCAAAGCGGCGGGTGGCAAGCGCGAGCTCCGCGCTTCCGAGCCGCCGGCGCGCGCGCAGCCAACCCGTTCCCGCCGGCGCGGCCGCCGCCTCCGGCGCGACCGCCGCGAGCTCCAGGGGGACGAGCCCCTGCTCGCGCAGTCCAGCGCGCGCCTGGCGCGGCGCGTCGGCCTCCACGACGCCGCGGCGAGTCTTGCCCTGCGCGTCTACGGCGACATAGCTGTACGCCGGCATGGCGCGCTCAGGACTCCCGAGTCACCCTGACAACTTCCTCCAGGGAGGTGGCCCCGGACAGCGCCCAGCGCATGCCGTCTTCGCGCAGCGTCTGCATGCCTTGCGCACGCGCATGCTCCCTGAGGGCCTGCTCGCCATCAGCCACGTGGATCAGGCGCTTGGCTTGCGCGTCCACCACGAACAGCTCGTAGACCCCGGTACGCCCCGCGTAGCCGGTGCCGTGGCAGGCGGTGCAGCCCACGGGTCCGTAGAGCCGCGCGGCGTCCGCCCGCTCGCCCAGCTCGGCGCGGTCGGCGGCACTCGGCGCATACTCGCGGCGGCACTCGGGGCAGAGCTTGCGCACCAGGCGCTGCGCGAGGACGCCCAGCAGGCTCGAAGCGAGCAGGTAGGGCTCGACCCCCATGTCGGTGAGGCGCGTCGTCGCGCTGATGGCGTCGTTGGTGTGCAGCGTGGCGAGCACGAGATGGCCCGTCAGGCTCGCCTGCACCGCGATCTGCGCGGTCTCCAGGTCGCGGATCTCGCCGATCATCACCACGTCCGGATCGTGGCGCAGGATCGAGCGCAGCGCGCGCGCAAAGGTCATGCCGATGCGCGGATTGACGTGCGTCTGCGACACCCCGGCGAGCTCGTACTCGACGGGGTCCTCCACCGTCATGATGTTCAGGCCGAGCGAGTCGATGCGCGACAGGGCCGCGTACAGCGTCGTGGTCTTGCCCGACCCGGTGGGGCCGGTCACCAGCACGATGCCGTGCGGTTGGTGGATGAGCTTGTCGACGCTCGCCAGGATCCCGGGCGCCATGCCCAGGGCGGGCAGCTCGAGCTTTCCTTCTTCCTTGTCGAGCAGCCTGAGCACCGCGCGCTCGCCGTGCGTGGTGGGCAGCGTGGCGACCCGCACGTCGATCTGCCGGCCCGCGAGCCGCAGCGAGATGCGCCCGTCCTGCGGCAGGCGCTTCTCGGCGATGTCGAGGTTCGCCATCACCTTGATGCGCGAGAGCATCGCCGCGTGCAGGGCCGGGTGCGGCTCTACGACGTTCTGCAAGGTGCCGTCCACCCTGAACCGGACCACAAGGCGCGACTCGTAGGGCTCGATGTGGATGTCCGAGGCGCGCTGGCGCAGGGCCTGCGTGAGCAGCACGTTGATCATGCGGATGATCGGCGCGTCGTTCTCGGAATCGAGCAGGTCCTCGACCCTGGGCATCTCGCGCACCAGGCGCGAGAGATCCATGTCCTGCTCGAGGTTGTCGGCGACGTAGGCGGCCGACTGATTGGCGCGCGTGTAGGCGTCGGCCAGCTGGCGCTCGAACGCCTCAGCCGGCTCGACGCGGGCCACGCGGATCGGCACCCCGAGCACGCGCCGCAGCTCGGCGAGCGCCTGCGCCCTCGCCCCCTCGCGCAGGCAGACCGTCGCCTCCTGCGCCGAGAGCTCGAGCAGGAGCGCGCCCTGAGCCCTGGCGAACTGGTAGGACACCAGGCGGACCG
>Ga0224500_10000719_pt1 | contig 21469 bp, 12 predicted proteins | sample SF_Oct11_sed_USG_FD_168126 | JGI IMG/M metagenome (GOLD analysis project Ga0224500, IMG submission 168126) | Sediment microbial communities from San Francisco Bay, California, United States - SF_Oct11_sed_USGS_4_1 | ecosystem: Environmental > Aquatic > Marine > Sediment | place: USA: California... | reverse complement strand
GGGAACGGCAAGAAATCATCGCCAATTTAGAGAGTATCGTTGCTTCGGTCGATCCACCGGCATTGAAAGAAGAGATTCTCCAACTTACCAAGCTCCTTGATCAGGCACGTCTGCTGCAGCAACGCGAAGTAGAGTCCAAGCTCGTCAGGTTGAAAGAAGTGATCACCGAGCGTGGCGTCTTCCAAGACCCGAAGATGAAGCTACTCATCTTCACGGAACACAAAGACACTCTGGATTTCCTCGTCGGCAGGCTCCGCGAGTGGAAGCTCACAGTGACCCAGATTCATGGCGGCATGAAGATTGGGGATCGCGACACGCCAGGCTCACGCATTTATGCGGAACGGGAGTTTCGGGAAGAGTGTCAGGTTTTGGTGGCGACAGAGGCTGCAGGTGAGGGTATCAACCTCCAATTCTGTTGGCTCATGGTCAACTACGACATCCCCTGGAATCCAGTTCGTCTCGAACAACGGATGGGCCGTATCCATCGGTACGGCCAAGAAAAAGACTGTCTCATATTCAACTTCGTCTCGACTAATACACGTGAGGGGCGAGTCCTACACAAACTGTTCGAGCGTATAGGGAAAATTGAGGACGATCTCGACCCGAAGCGTACTGGCAAGATATTTAATGTCCTGGGCGAAATCTTTCCTGCCAATCAGCTAGAACGCATGGTTCGAGATATGTACGCCCATAACCTCACGGAAGAAGTCATCAAGAGCAGAATTATTGAGCAGGTGGATACGGAGCGATTCCGAAAGATCACCAATTCCACGCTTGAAGGTCTAGCGAAACGCGAGCTGAACCTATCCGCTATTGTTGGCAAATCCGCCGAAGCGAAAGAGAGGCGGCTAGTACCAGAAGTCATCCAGGACTTTTTCCTCCAGTCCGCTCCCTTAGCAGGAATACACCCAAAAGAAACGGCAAAAGGGCAGCAGGCCTTTCGCATTGGACGCGTTCCTCGCACGCTCTGGCCGATAGGAGAGAAGCTCGAACCGCGATTTGGGAAGCTCGGTCGAGAGTACAAACACGTAGTGTTCGACAAAAAGAAACTGACGGAGGATCCCACGCTTGAATGGATCACGCCAGGGCATCCTCTCTTTGAAGTGGTCCGTGATGACGTATGGGATCGGGTCCAGAATGACCTGCGGCAAGGCGCGGTATTTTTCGATCTCCACAGCAAAGAACCGGTCCGACTCGATGTATTCTCAGCTGCCATACGAGACGGACGAGGCAATGTGCTCCACCGTCACCTGTTCGTCGTCCAGACAAGCATGCAAGGTGTGATGAGCATTAGGCAACCAACCATCTTTCTGGATCTCGCATTAGCTTCTACCGGTACGACAGTTCCTGACGATAGTGTTCTGCCAAGTCGTGACAGAGTCGAACAAGTTCTGGTTGAGCAAGCTTTGCAACCGTTCCTGAATGCGATCACTGTGCAGCGGGCAAAAGAGATTGAGACGATTTCTAAGCACATGGAAATTAGTCTCAATGAGCTGATTCATCGTCAAAACTTACGAATGGGTGAGTTGCTGGAAAGTCAGAGGACGGGAGATCCGAGTCCGCTACTAGCGGCGAATATCAAGACCACCGAGGATCGTTTAGATGAATTGAACGGTCGCCTAGAGCGCCGAAGAGATGAACTTCAGCAGGAGCGACGGTGCACGATCACCGACATCCACCACCACGGACGAGCATGGGCCCTACCTCATCCAGAACGGACCTCTCCGCGTATTGCCCCAATGGTTCGCGATGAGGAAATTGAGCATCTCGCTGTGCAAACGGTGATCGCGCATGAAGAGGCGCGGGGGTGGAAAGTGGAAAGTGTAGAGGCCGACAATCGCGGCTTTGATCTGATTTCTCGGAAGCCGCATCCTGAAGATCCACAAACAGCCATTGAGGTGCGGTTTATCGAGGTTAAGGGGCGGTCGGTCGTCGGAGAATTGGCGCTGACAACGAATGAATACAAGACGGCGGAGCGCCTGAAGAAGGACTATTGGCTATACGCCGTCTTTAATTGTGGATCGACGCCGGAAATTCATGTGGTCCAAGACCCTGCACGGCTCGGCTGGGAACCGCTAGTGAAAATCGAACACTATCATGTCGCGGCGAAAGAGATTCTCGGCGCAGCAGCGGAAAAGAGTGCCGGTTCATGAGTGCATTTTCGGTCGCCAATAACCTCACATTGACCAAACTGATCGGCCAAGCGCAGCGGCGCGTCTTCTTAGCTCCGGCTGTGAGCAATGCTGTAGCCAAAGCTTTGGTCGAGTGTCTAGAACGCCTCGGCTCAGACGCCGTTGCAATCACCCTCGATGTTGACGCGGAGGTCTATAGGCTGGGTTACGGTAATCGCGAAGCCTTGGCGCTGCTCTACGACGCGATGCGAAAACATGGAAAAGCGCTGACGCGTCATCCAGGGATTCGTGTCGGCCTCCTCATCGTAGATGATGCCATGATGGTGTATGCTCCAACGCCCTTGCTGATCGAGGCCGGCCAACGGGAGCCAAATGCACCGAATGCGATAAGCCTGGGACCACCCCCCTATTCTGTTATCCGAGAACTTGGCCTTGGGGAGAGTGCGGTAAAAGACCAGACCGTTGGTCTTGATATCGCCTCGGCGGGCACGATCCAGAATGTGCACAATGATCTAGAGCGAAATCCTCCACAGAAGTTCGACATTGCTCGGACGGTTAGAGTGTTTAACGCTCACTTCGAATTCGTGGAGTTCGAACTATTGGGAACGGCGATTAGTCGGAAAACAGTACCCATCCCAAGCAAACTGATGGGGCTGGCAGGTGACGAGCAGACGCAAAAGTTGCTCAAGGCGTCATTTCGGCTTGTGGAGTCAACCGACGCGTTATCGGGAATCCACCTGGAGCATGACAAGCTCCTTATTACCAGAGGTTTTCTCAAGTCCCTTCCTGGATACGGCACGGTCATCTTACGTACGAAGAAGGCCGACTTTGAAAAGGAAGTGGTGAAGTTGCAGAAGTCAGTCGCGGACTTTGGTGAAAGATCCAAAAGACTCTCCAAGCAGCGATGGATAAGAATCGCAAGGCTCTGGAGAAAGCCCTGCTCCCAAGCCTATTGGAGAATCCGCCGGAGCAATGGAGGATGTCTGACAGATCGAAACCGGCGAAGGAAACGTTAGAACAACTCCTGGATGAGGAATTAGCTCGCGCATTCGGAACTGCAGATCGGTTGATTGGCAAGATGGAAGTCAAGGTGCTCTTTAAGGCGGTCACATACGAGTCTTTAAAGGATGCACGATTTATTCAGTTGGCGAGAAAAGCGTTTCCGAGCCTTGACCAATTGCTCGACGAATATAACGCCGCCGAAGGGCAATCTGAATGATACCCTCGTATCCCAAACGCCTGATCGAAGTGGATCTACCAATAAAGCGGATCTCCGCTCACGCGCGGCGGGAAAAGTCCATCCGGCATGGACATATCTCCACTCTCCACATTTGGTGGGCCCGTCGGCCATTGGCTGCTTGTCGAGCCGTTATCTGTGCGGCGCTCTGGCCTGACCCTGCTGATCCAATTTGTCCAGAGACATTCAGAGCTTCCGCTCGTGAACAGATGGAAAAGTGGGCCAGCGACCATCTCAAGCTCTGTGCAGAAGAAAGTGGTCGCCATTTCGTAGCGATCCAGAAAGACCTCAATCTCCTAAAAGACAACATGATCCTTCGCCGTGCGATGCTCGACTTCATCGCCGACTTCGCTAATTGGGATAACTCCACTGTGAAGGAGTATCTCGACACCAGCCGCGTACTTACCCAGGCCGCGCATGATGCGCTGGGCGGCCCATCAGGCACCCGCCCTCTTGTGGTGGACCCCTTTGCCGGCGGCGGTTCTATTCCACTCGAAGCCCTACGCGTAGGAGCGGATGCTTTTGCAAGCGATCTCAATCCTGTGCCCGTCCTCCTCAATAAAGTCGTCCTTGAATACATCCCCAAATACGGCCGGCGACTCGCCGATGAAGTTCGCAAATGGGGCGATTGGATCAAGCGCGAAGCCGAAAAGGAACTGTCTGATTTCTATCCCAAGGATGCGGATGGCTCTACGTCCATCGCCTATCTGTGGGCCCGCACAATTCGATGCGAAGGCCCAGGCTGTGGTGCGGAAATACCTCTGATACGTTCTCTCTGCATTGCCCGAAGAGGTTCAAAATTAGTTTGTTTGCGCATTCTGCCAAAACCAAGAGAAAAGCGTGTTGATTTTGAGATCATAGAGTCAGCTAAGCCTTCTGAAGTTGGGCGAGGGACAGTTAGACGCAGTTCTGCGACGTGTCCTTGTTGCGGTTATACAACTCCTGCTGAACGCGTCCGAAATCAGTTCAAGGAGAGAAGTGGAGGCGCGGCTGACGCTCGTATGTTTGCAGTGATACTTTCATCGCCAGACCGATCTGGCCGTAGATATCGAATCCCGTGTCAAAATGATGTCGAAGTGGCGAAGATAGCGAAGGCTAGATTGTTTGAGCTTTCTGAAGACCCCCAAGAGAGGGATGCGCGATTTCCAATAGAGAAGCTACCATATTTGCGAAGCATATTTAACATCAACCTCCTGGACGTAAACCACTGGAAGGATCTATTTTCGCCTCGCCAATTGATGGCTCTTTCGTGCTTCAACCGTCTTGTACCAGAAGTGAGAAGTAAGATTGGAGACAAGTATGGTTCAGATCTCGCCGACGCAGTGGTGACTTGTCTCGCATTAGTTGTTGGTCGGGAAGCTGACAAGCTTTCCAGTTTAGCAAGGTGGGATGTATCTCGGGAGAATGCTCAAGGAACATTTGGTCGGCAAGCCTTGGGGATTGTTTGGGATTTTAACGAAGTAAATCCCTTCTCGGGATCAGGCGGCGACTGGGACACAGCCTTGAATTGGGTTGCTCTCGTCCTAGAGAGAGAGAGCTCTTCTTTCAAATCCATAGGGCATGCTGAAAGCGCTTCTGCAACAGAATACCCACTTCCAGACGATTCCGCGGCAGTGTTTTTTACTGACCCCCCCTATTACGATGCTGTGCCTTATGCTGATTTATCAGATTTCTTTTATGTCTGGCTCAAGCGCTCGCTTGCGAAGGTACATCCTCACCTTTTTGGGGATGAACTAACTCCCAAGAAGTTGGAGGTTGTCCAACTCGCTGAACGCAACCCAATTTACGCTTTCAAGACCAAAGAGAATTTTGAAGATCTCATGTGTAAGTCACTTGTTGAAGGGCGTCGAGTAACGCAGCCTCCTGGTCTTGGCGTTGTGGTTTTCGCCCATAAGACAACGAACGCGTGGGAGGTTATGTTGCAGGCAGTCATTGATGCAGGCTGGATAATCGTTGCTTCTTGGCCCATTGACACTGAGATGGAAAACCGGTTGCGTGCAATGAACTCCGCAACTCTTACCTCCTCTGTTCATCTCGTTTGTCGACCTCGTGAAAATCCAGACGGCTCTGTTCGTGCCGATGAAATTGGCGATTGGCGGGATGTGTTGCAGGAGCTACCCCGCCGTATACATGAATGGATGCCGCGTCTGGCCGAGGAGGGAGTGGTGGGTGCCGATGCCATATTCGCCTGCCTCGGACCGGCACTAGAAGTTTATTCCCGCTATTCACGAGTCGAAAAGGCTAGTGGCGAGACAGTAAAGCTCAAGGAGTATCTGGAGCAGGTCTGGGCTGCAGTTGCCAAGGAGGCTCTTTCGCTTGTATTCCGTGGGGCTGATGTCAGTGGTTTTGAAGAGGATGCCCGACTCACTGCGATGTGGCTGTGGACGTTGTTTGCCGGAACAGGCGCGGCTCAAAGTGCGATTGACGATGAAGATTTCGAAGAGGCAGATCCTGAGGAAGAAGGAATTGCCACTAGCAAGGGAAAGGTAACTGGTTTTGCTCTCGAATACGATGCTGCTCGGAAGATTGCCCAGGGTCTCGGTGCTCATTTAGAGGACCTCACTTCTCTTGTCGAAATTAAGGGCGACACTGCTAGGCTCTTGCCGGTTGCTGAGCGAACACGAGCGCTTTTTGGAAAAGACGACGCTCAAGCGCCTTCGACTTCCAAGATGAAGAAAGAGGCACAGCAGAAACTGCTATTTGAAGCGGAATTGCAAGAGGCCGAAGAGTCTGGAGGTTGGGGGCAAAAAGGCGTCCCAAGAGTCGGGAATACCGTGCTCGACCGTGTACACCAAGCGATGATTCTGTTTGCAGCAGGGAGAGGCGAAGCGCTCAGGCGCTTCCTTGTAGACGAGGGCGTAGGGCGGGATGAACGGTTCTGGAGACTCGCGCAGGCTTTGTCAGCTTTGTACCCATCAGGTACCGACGAAAGACGTTGGGTGGAAGGCGTCCAGGCGAGGAAGAAAGGGTTAGGGTTATGACACCCAAGACTGCCCAGGAGGCCGCATGTATTTGAAGCCTTGGTACAAGGTGGTGACGCCGCGAGAGGATTTGCGCGAAGGCCGTCCACTTGATGCATCGGAATTTGCCGTCCATCTCGACCATGTCCGTGAGGGGCGAGCCCCATCTGACTACCAAGATCCTGTTCGGTTCTTTGAGCGAACGTTTCTCGCCAAGAATCTTTGCACCCTCGCAGCTGGCGTCGTCCGTCGCCTCTCCGGGATCAAGGTTGAGACTTCTCCGGTCTATAACCTCACAACACAATTTGGGGGTGGGAAAACCCATGCCCTGACACTGCTCTACCATCTGGCCAAGGGAGGGCGTACGGCCTCAGCTTGGAAGGGTGTGCCGAGCATTTTGGAGGCAGCGGGAGTTAAAGCGGCCCCTGATGCGGCTATAGCGGTCTTCGTTGGGACTGAGTTCGATGCGATTACTGGACGTGGGGGCAAGAATGGAGAACCGGTCAGGCACACGCCGTGGGGCGAGATTGCTTTTCAGCTGGCTGGAGCCGACGGGTTTGCAGTTGTTGCGAAGCATGACGAACAACGAACTGCTCCCTCAGCTGAAGTCATTCGACAGTTTCTTCCCAAGGATCGGCCTGCTCTCATCCTGCTCGATGAGTTGCTCAATTTCATGGGGCGAAACCGGAAGAGTGGCTTGACCGCACAGCTCTATGCTTTTGTTCAAAACCTGTCAGAGGAAGCGCGAGCGCAGGATCGCGTGGTGCTCGCTGTTTCGCTTCCGTCTCTCCTGGACGAAATGACGCCTGATGATGAGGCCGATTTTGACCGCTTTCAGAAGCTCTTGGACCGTCTCGGGAAGGCCATGATCATGTCGGCTGAATCTGAAACGTCGGAGATTATTCGGCGCCGGCTCTTTGAGTGGGGCGGGCTTCCTGATGAAGGACGGAAAACCGCTGGAGAACATGCTGAATGGGTTTTGGCTCATCGCAATCAAGTACCGCAATGGTTCCCCGTAGACAACTCGAAAGAGGCATTTGCAGCCACGTATCCATTTCATCCCACCTTGCTTTCCGTCTTTGAACGTAAGTGGCAAGCCCTCCCTCGATTTCAACAAACACGCGGTATGCTTCGTCTGTTAGCTCTCTGGGTTTCTCATGCCTATCAGGCTGGGTTCAAGGGTGCGCACAAAGATCCGCTGATTGGAATGGGCACTGCGCCCTTGGATGATCCAATGTTTCGCTCAGCGGTCTTTGAACAACTGGGGGGAGCGCAACTTGAAGGGGCCGTAACGACGGATATCTGTGGAGCTAAGGGCTCCCACTCTATTCGACTCGACAAGGAAGCTGTTGATACGATTCGCAAGGCTCGCTTGCACCAAAAGGTGTCCACCGTGATCTTCTTTGAGTCCAACGGGGGACAGACAAAAACCGAGGCGACCTTGCCAGAAATTCGGCTGGCCGTGGCAGAACCTGATCTCGATATTGGCAATATTGAAACCGCGCTCGAAACCCTGACGGATACTTGCTACTTTCTTTCAGCCGAAAAGAATCGGTACCGCTTCAGTCTTTCACCGAACCTGAACAAGCTCCTCTCGGACCGTCGTGCCAGTATCCAACCGTCCAGAGTTGAGGATCGCATCCGTGCTGAAGTGCAGAAGATCTTTCGAGAGGGAAACGGAGTGGATAGGATCTTCTTTCCAGACAAGAGTAGCCTCATCACTGACCGTGCGGTCCTAGCATTAGTCGTTCTGCCACCCGATCGTGCCATCTCGGATCAAGGGACTCGCGCATTCATCGACACTGCCACACGCGAGCACGGAACCTCATCTCGGACGTATAAGAGTGCCCTACTCTGGGCGGTCCCGGAAGGCCCGAATGCGCTGCGCGATGATGCTCGGAAAGTCCTGGCATGGGAAGATTTGGCGGATGAACAAAGTGAGCTTCGCCTCGATGAGGGCCAATCCAGGCAACTGTCTGAGAACCTCAGGAAGGCTCAGCGCGATATCAAGGAAACCGTTTGGCGCACGTACAAGAATGTGATGCTCCTGGGAAAAGAGAACGATTGGAAGACCGTAGACTTTGGATTGGTCCACTCCAGTGCGGCAGATACCCTCGTGACGCTCATCCTTAAACGCCTTCGCCAGGATGGAGACATTGCAGACGGAGTCAGCCCAAACTTCTTAACAAGAAATTGGTCGCCTGCGTTCAAGGAATGGAGTACCAAGTCCGTTCGCGATGCTTTCTTTGCTTCCCCTCAGTTCCCCAGGCTTCTCAATGGCGACGTAATTAAAGACACAATCGTCCGAGGGGTAGAAAATGGGATGCTTGCCTATGTGGGTAAGAAGGCCGATGGCTCGTACTTCCCATTCCATTGGCAAGCATCACTTGGCGCACAAGATATCGAAATCTCTGATGATATGTATGTCATTCAGCAGGAAGTGGCGGAAGCGTATAGGGCGGGGAAAACTGCACCGTCATCGCCGATGCCAACTGCACCCACTCCTGGTACGCCTAGCGCGGGGCCGTTGCCGATCTCTGGATCCACGCCAGCCAGCCCTGGTTTGACAGCATCTACTTTGTCGAAGATCACCTGGAGTGGAGAGATTCCATCCCAGAAGTGGATGAACTTTTATACCAAGGTTCTTTCTAAGTTTGCTGCAGGAATGGGTTTAAAACTAACGTTGAAAGTTGAAGTCAGCTCTGACGTTGGCATTCCAACTCAGAAAGTGGAAGAGACTAGGGTTGCCCTTCGAGAATTGGGCTTATCGGACCAAGTTGAAACCACCGAATCGCGAAAGGGAGGTGCTTGACGGTTGTTCGGCAAAGGTGAAAATGTTGGAAAGAACCGCCGAATCAACAGTTCTGTCAGACCCCAGTTTATCTTTACCCCTCTAACGCTTTGATGGTTTCTGCTTTGTTATAGTCGCCAGCGGCAAGTGCCGACCGGCTAGCATCTGCGAGGCACATCACGCGCCCCAGTGTCCAAGTCATTCCGGCTGCCTGACTCTCTCCGGCACGCCGGTTCCGGCCTCTGCCTCCTGTTTCCTCTGTGACCTGTGCGGTGCCTCTCCTTCTTGCGTGAGAGATCTATTTTGAGGTCACACAAGGAGGAAACAAGATGCCGGTCGACACTGCATCGAAACGACCGGCGACCAGGCTGGGATGTGGAAACATCAAAGCCACGATCCGGGAGAACACCAATGAGAAAGGACCGTTCCTTGTCACGAACTTCTCTCCACCGTTAAGGATAAGACCGGCGCATGGCGCAATGGGACCTCGTTCGGGCTCAACGATCTATAGGCTTTCAAGAACGTGACGTTTGAAGCCAGAGAGTGGATTGGCACTCACGTCTTAAAGTGCCGAGGTGCCTCATGGGGAAACCTCTGGCCGCCCTTTCCTCGCGTGTAATAGCAGTCCGATTATTGGCCAACGCATTCAAGGACGTCGTCACCCGTTCCCAGGTCAGCTTGCTAGAATCTCGAGAAGGCTAGGTAGGTCACATTCACAGGAGTGCCAGCGGTAAGATTATTAGCAAGGCTCGCACCAGCAATACTTGATTGTGTACACTTGTCTTTCATCGCTGGTACAAGAGGGGGGTAACCCATGAGCAAAAGCGATCCATTGCTGAAAATTCGTTTCGATGGCAACGCCGTTGGGGCTGGCAAGATTCCGGTGACGCACTTATTGCGCTTCCTGAAAAACATGAATAAGGCACTTTACCGTACAGGACGCGTCCTTACAGGCGAGAGCGAAAGCGTACGCCGAGGACCGCAGGCACGGAGCATCAAAGAGGAAGTAGCCCTTGATTTGATCATGCTGACACATGGGAGCCCTGCGGCTGTGCTGGGCTTCGAACGCCAGCAATCGGAAACAGCCTTGCCAGGAATGGACCTAGGTCTTGAGATTTTTGATAAGGCCGTAAGCGGATTGGCAACTGTTCAGGGATTAGTCGATACGCTTCCAGCGGGCTATGATGTAGGAGTTCTGATGGCCTGGCGTGATGCAGGAATTCTATTCAGTCAGGGAATCACCAAGATCAATTTTACTTTGAACCACAGAAGTACCCCACTGACTGCTACATTCACGCCGGAGGGTTTTACGAGGATACAGGAGAGAATAACGGGACCGCGGAAAAATATCCGTACGATTGAAGGTCGTTTGCTAATGGCTGATTTTAAGGAACACGGTACACGCTGCCGTGTGCATCCAGCCGTTGGTGATCCCGTGCTCTGCCTGTTCGACGACGCACAAAGGGACGAAGTATTTGAAGATATCTTGCAATACGTTCGTATCGTTGGCGAAGCGAAAGAAGATCCACTAACCGGCAGAATCTCCAGCATTAGAATTCACGACATCGAGCGGTTGGAAGATCGGGAGGACGAAGTAGCCAACTTACTTCCACAGGGGATTCCCCTCTCTCGTGACTTTTGGGAATCACCTACATTGGATGAATTGGCGCAGACTCAGAACGTTAGACCCATAGCGAATGTAAGAGAGCTTTTTGGGACCTGGCCGGGTCAGATCCACGACGGCTTTGAGGAGTCCATTAACGATTTGCGGCATTCTCACATAGGAAAGAGCGGATTGTCATGAGTGATGCCAAGGTCATTCTTGACACTAACATCGTCTCGTATTTGATGAAGGGTGGACCGCTAGCCGAAGCCTATGTGCCGCATGTCCAGGGGAAGTTACTTGCGATTGCCTTTATCACGGTAGGTGAGATGTACTTTGGTGCAGAGAAAAATAACTGGGGCGAGCAGAAGAGAAAGGCGCTCGAAACAACGCTTCGTAATTTTGTGGTAGTGCCCTATGATCATGAAATCGCTCGTTACTATGGGCGTCTGATGGCAGAGCGAACACGCAACGGTAGACCAATCACTCCCAATGATGCCTGGATTGCTGCATGTGCCGCACGCCACGCTGTTCCGATCATTACGCATAACGCCAAGGACTTCGAGGGAATCAGGTTGCTTGAGGTGATCACAGTCAATGAGGACCGGAACAGAACATAGATATATGGGGAGCATGAAGGGGCTATAAATGGCATTTCTATTCTTTCGCAAAAAGGGAAAGTTGAGTTATAGCGGACTATCAAATGGTGGTGGGGGCAAGCTAGGGTATTTAGCCCATGAAGGGGCCAGGCGTTGGATAGTTTCCTGCCAATCGCATTCCATGAGTTGTTATCTCTGGATTTGATGAGAACTCAGAGTGCGGTGCTCAATCACCCAGTCTTTCTTCACAGGACTATGAAGAACAAAAGGTGCCAGGCACTAATACCTGTAAGCCTGAACACTATGGGCAATTGTCAATTGCTTGAATCACACACAGAATTATTAGGGGCTCAACCTAATATGATTGCCTCTATGCTTCGACGCAAGGAGAGCAAGTACGGTGTCGGCATGCAGAACCCGTACGAGCTGAGCGAGGGAAAAGTTTAACCATTCCCTTACTGGCAGCAGCGCTTGCACGGTCCGCTTGGAGGGGAGTAACTTCTATTCCAGAACGACCCTTGTGCAGGGGGCTACGATGCCACTGCTTCTTCTCTTGTTCCTTCTAGTCCCTCTTTCTACCTCCGCCAAAGATCTCGGAGAACTGAGCGCCAATCCGTACCACCAGAACTCGACGGCCAATCCATACGGGGCGGGGAGTCCCTTTGCGCCGAACGGGATCAACAATCCCTTCAGCCTGTACGGTAGTCCATTCAGCAATCAATCAGTGACGAATCCATTTGCGACCGACGCGCCAAGGCTCTATGGCCAGCAAGGCAATTATCGCGGCAAGTTGAGCGCCAATCCGTACGATCCTGACTCCACCAGCAACCCCTACGGCCGCTACGGGTCTCCGTTTTCGCCCGATTCCATCAACAATCCTTATGGCGCAGGCAATCCCTATCGCTCCGACAGCCCCACCAACCCCTACGGCCACGGCTTGAGAATTGAAGGACTGTGAAAGATCCTCTTGAGCATCTGCCTCGGTCATGGCGACCAATCACTCACCCAAACGACCGGCGACGACGCTGCGATGTGGAAACATCCAGGCCACGATCTGGCAGAATATCAGCGAGATAGGCTCGTTCTTTGCAAAATCATTTCAAGACCATTCAAAGATTAGTCTGGTATTTTGCAAAACGGGAGCTCATGCGGTCTCAATGACCCGGAGGCGCTCATGAGGGGGGTCTAACGAGCTGACCGGATAAGATAATAATCTTAGATTTTAATAGCAATAGATAATTTTGCGCAGTTGGAGTAGCTATTTGGTGCGCTAAAGGGTGTACCACATGGGCTTCCACGCGTTTCTTATCGCGAGCCCAATCCTCATACATCAGACATAATTTCTTGTATGTTGCGCGACGATGTTTGTGTTCCCGAATGTCCATGGCATGCGCACAGTCGTTATTTAATAGCATTAGTGCCAATATTGTTTCTCCCATGCGTCCCTAGGTCAGCCTGGAGGTGACAGTGAGTTATATGCGAACATAATTTCAAAAGAGAAATGGGTTGGTGTTCCTAAGGAAGGTCTAATTCCGCTTTTTAGCCAACCGACTCTCAAAACGCTGAAGATTCGACTCGCTTCGGAGCGAAATCCGGAATTAATCAGACCTTCCGTAAGCGAGCCGATATGGGATTACGCTGCAGCAAATGATATTCCCAAGAAAGAGATGGATGCCTGTCCGAATCCGGCAGCGATTACCGGAACATTTTGTTGCTGGCACCACGGCGCGCGCTGCCGCACAGTTGGTTGGGGTGCAACGACAAACTGCCGTGGTATTCTTCAGCGGCTTCGTCAGTTAATTGTCAGCAAGCAAGAGAGTATTCTTCTGTCTGGTGAGATCGAAGCCGACGAGAGTTACTTTGGCGGCACACGAAGGAGAGACGCGGGAGAGGGGCTGCTGGCAAGGTCCCCGTGTTCGGGCTATTAAAGCGTGGGGGCAAGGTGTACGCGAAGGTCATCCCGAATGCCCAAGGTAAAACGCTTGAAAGCGTTCATGGATCACAAAATCGTGCAGGACAGCATTGTGCATTCGGATACGTTCAGTTTCTACAACGTCTTGGATGTGTCGGACTTCAAACACTACAGGATAAATCAGTTAAGCGGTTCGCCGACAACAAGAAATTACATCAACGGCATCGAGAATTTCTGGAACCAGGCCAAGGGCCATGTGAGGAAATTCAACGGTATCCCAAAGGAGCGTTATCCCCTATTTTTGAAAGAATGCCAATGGCGGTTCAACAGCCACGATCCGCAGCCTTAATTGTAGCAACTAAGACAGTGGACGACCCACTATATGGGCTGAGTATCTGGTACAGCCCCTAATAAAAGTCACTGATACCAGCCAGCTTTATGAGGCATTCGGAAATAATCGTGCGCAGTACTATCAATCATCATATCCAAGAGTCTAGTAATTCCCTAACTCGGCAGAGTTTCTCAAACTCTTAGGGCTTTTAAGAGATCCATTGAATAACTTAGTAGGAGGAAGAGAAAAATGGTAACCGGTGGGAAGTCTTCTGATGAAAGTATAGACCTGGTAAATCGTGTTGATCGCTTAATAGAGGTGCAATCCAGACTTATGGAAGAAGTCCTCGTTGTTCAGCAAAAGCTCCTAAAGCCTGACATTTCCCCTTGGTTTCTAGAGGCTGTGGCTGATCGGCTACAAACAATCGTTCTTTGTCCAATGGCAATGATGCATGCTGTTGAATTTGACGATTACCACCTCACGCTACCTCAGAAGCTTAATTACAATGAGGGAGCAGCTTATGCATACGCTAAGAAATATTGTGGGCAAGAGGCTAACTCTTGTGGCAAGTTTTACCCAGATCACGACTGTGCGCATTTTATTTCCCATTGCTTGGCATCTGGAGGTGTTGGCTTCCGAGGAGGAAACCGGGAAGCAAGATGTCCGGATGGTCTCATTATTCGAGCAGAGGAATTAGCGGCCGCCTTCTACAATTCGACTCCGAAATATTCGAATGTCAAACAAATTGATTCGTACGACCAAGGTCGAGTTGGCGATTACGGATTTCTGCGAAGGTTTGTCGAAAAATCACACGCATTTCTACTCGCAGCCCCAATATCTGGAGCTTCTGCTAGGGTTTATGCGCACACCAACCCACACTGTGGAGATGAAATGCAAACTATTAGGACCTATTTTGGGAAGTACTATAGAATCGAAAATTAATCTTCCAAGTCGACAAAGTGATTTGGTCCACCTTACTTCCGAGGAAGATCATAAGGTCTACCATTCTGACTTCGACAGAATAGGCATTTGAACTAGAAACTGCTTGGAAAATGCCGCCGCTGTCTCTTAGGCGACCGGTTCAAGGCTGACTCGATGGCCTAAGCGAGCCCGAGCGTGTGGTCTTGCGAAAGATTATGGTCGAAGGGCCAGGACTTAAAGTTGCCGATCGTTACGATGACTTCAAATGTGATACGCTCGAACACAACGCTCTCCGCAGTCTTAGCGATGCTTAATTTGTGCTTCTGGCTGCCGGAGGGAGAGGGGACCGCCATAACCCCATCGCGATTAAACTGTTCGGCCGCCTGATGTGGGACAAGATCGGTGCGGACAAGCTATTCGCGCCGTAGACAGGGTATGCGACTTCGCGTTTTACGTCTCCTGGCCGCGATATGGTCGGCTCGAAGTCGGTGATATGAAATCTGGCGGCTGAAACAGATTGCGCCTGAACAAACGGTCGACACCCAAGCGCTAATAGCTCCTCCACGCGCTAATAGCTCATCCACGTAAAAGTTGCTCCCTGCAAATCGTTCCTACCTGGGAGCTCATTCCAAACCATAACAACCCAACATGGAAGCCCCATTGTATTGATAAATGCTTTCCGTTCTGTAATCATCCCTCCCGCCCATTCTGTTTTCTTGCTGCCCTGACGAAGGGAAACATCTATGCTGAACACTCTTGTTCGAGTACGCTCGCTCCTGCGAATGGTTACGTGGGTTATGGTCATGACGGGTAGCATGGCGTGCAGCCATGCGGACAGATTCTACGTTCAGGAACCGGACATCATTGTTCCACCGAGCGCCTTGAGCGTTGAAGTACCAGGTTTACGCTGGGCTTGCTCTGAACAAAAGGTCGGAGTAAATGGGAAAATTCACGGCACTTGGTTCGGGGAAGCAGGACCAGCTCGGCCCCTTAGAATAGATCTAGACGATAAAGCTTGGACCAAGACTGATCTTCAAACGTTTCAACAAGAGCTAGACGAGCTACAGATAGGCAATTGTATTCTTCCGAAGGGAGCTGTGGCGGCCATTCAGCGGATTGTCGCTGCTGCTGCCGCATATGCACCTCGTCATTTCGCAGACGATCTTGATATCCGTTACGGCTATAACATCGCTGCAAACCGCGTTGATCTCCTGCCTGGGATGCGGCTTAGGGTCCTTGCTAGTAATACGAGGACTCCAGAAACGCCCGTTCATTTCTGGCTTTCAGGTACTACTGAATTTGATGTATTAGATTCCTTTCCGTCAGATGGGAAAGGCTGGGCTCTTGACTTAGCGGCTCCATTATCACGTTTGGGCATTGAACCACCAACTCTCGTCAGATCAAGCGATACTAAGATCCAGAGTGTAGCTGGAATAGGCGATTTGACCCGTCCTCCCCATTCCGATGAATCAGGCAATGACCGGCTAAACTATCGTTATTGGCGAATCTATTACCCAAGTAAAGTTTCTAAAATTTCTTCCCACCTGATAACAACTCAACTTGATGAGGATGGACTATTCCTAGTAGTCAGAGCAACACAAATGGCTGATATCAAAGCTTTGCCGACATACAGCGACGCCAAAGATAAATGCGAAGACGCAAACAAACCTTCAATTAACTGCCTATCATTCCGCAATCGCGCAATACCCCTACCAATGATTCAGATTGCACTGAATCATGAGCAGCTTTGGGTACCGGTGGGTACGACGCTTCGGGATCTGATACAACAGATCCAAGGCCCCCCGCCTTCCACGGATCTAACAGTTGCCAACGTCAAAGAGCGGCATCAAATCGACGCGGTGTATTTCGACAGTGTATTACGTCGACTTCGAGTCGAAAGGCTCTTTGATGGTAGACCTGCCATCTTGAACAATGCAAAATCGTGCGAGAGCAAACATGAAGAAGGGCTGCACTGCCTTTTGCTCTTACCTATAGCAGCGGGGGATAGATTGTCATGGTGAAACCTGCTCCGACGCGCTTCGTGCGAGTGAAGGGAACGAATCTATACATCCCCGCAACTGATGTCGATGCGACGCCGAAAGCGCGTCTGATTTTCGTATGCGATGAGGACTGGATGGAAACGATTGGCCCTGAGGGGTCATTGACCGATTTCTTTTCGACACGCGGTGGCTATCGTGGTGCATTTGCTTTTCGCCCACCTGATGACCGTCGAAACTGGTCGGAGCTCAATCGATACCTCGTTCCATATTGCACGGCGAATAAATCTCACCTTTGTATCTGGATGCAAGCGGACTCACTCGATCCTTTGGCAGCTATCTCGGCCAACAAGTTGGATGGGTTTATAACTAAAGGCCAGTCAATCCAAATAGGAACAGGCTTGGCCTTACTTATCTCTAATAAATGTCGAATTGTTCTCGAAAATTCTGCTCTTTCGGTAACGCGATCTACAGGGAAGCTTTCTCTCAGATCCAGACCTAAGAACGGACCTTCCGTCGAAATTGAATTGCGTGCACATAGCTCCGAAGACCCACGACTAATGTTTCCTATCACATCTTCAATCGCGTCTGAAGGCACGGGCTGTGCAAAATTCGAACTGCGCCTCGACGACCGCGACTTTGCAGCTTTGAATATAGATCTCCGTTTACATTCTTCGCAGTCGGAGTCGGAAGAGCAGCCGGGACTTTACCCCTTGGTCGCCCACAGCTATCCAATCTTCGACCCAGGAGCGGTGGTCGACGGACGGATTGCTCTTTCTGGCTGCCTCGATCCTTATGCCGTCGATGATCCGTGGCGTAGCTTCTTAACTTTTCGCCATGCGCCCGGTGACAACGGCGTGCCGACGCATTTTCGAACCGTGTGCGGACATCGCCTCCATCTACGCGCCGCAGAAAACTCAGATGCGCGCCTCGTGATAGCGCGCAGCCCCGACTGGTTGGAGATCAATGGAGAGCAGACTATGGTCCAACCCAACGGGCCTGTCTCATTTACTCCAGCGGGCGCATTCGAGATGTTCGTTCCTATCATGTCTAAAGTTCGAAGGATAATGAAACGCCGTGCAATGGCGGGGCCGCATAAGTTGATCGCCGGAATATTCGGTACGGAATTCTTAAACTTCATAGCGAGCACCTCAAACCAAATGGGAGACCAGTTGATATTCGCGCCCAGCCAACCGGGCTTCCACGTACAGAGCCTCCGCCAAGCTCGGCAACTGCCATTCGACCCCGAAATAGACATGCCATTGGGCACGATAACCACAACCGCTTGGGCATCCTTGCGGGGCAGGAGAGCTTTGCTTGCGGAAGAATCCCGGCGCTACGTCAATCAACCAGAGGCGGCCCCCACCTATGAACAATTCCCGTCAGCGGCCGGCGACAAATCCCATCGACTACGTTTTTCAGACCCGCCAGGTCCGGTCGGCGACTTTTTTCCTCTACTGCCACAAAGCGGCGTTTCACATAGTGGGTTATCCAATTCCACGACTACATTGCTGCAGATAAGCGCTGCAGCAGTACAACGTCGCATGGGCGGGCGCACAAAGCCAAACCCCTACGCGCGTGCGTTAGCGACATCAAATCCCCAGTGGGTCACCACACCACAGGGGTTTCTTGCGCTAGCTGTTGGCGGTGACTGGCAGGCAGTCCGATTAGGAGTTGGTAATGATGGCAAGAGCGAAATTCTGATCAGACGTGCACAAGGCCACTCCGGACGTTGGCCTGTCCAGGACATCCTCCAGCGTGAAGATTTATTTCTGGTTGCGACTTCCATCGACGGCACTCTTCAGATCGGGAAGATTGAGCTCACCCTCAAGGTAAGCGATTGGACTATCAATTTTGACTTGCCGAGCTCGACTCTCCACTCAGAGTTACTTTCAACTGGCGAAAAAGCTCCGCAACTTCGGACACTCATCTTGAAATTTAGACGCGGGACCTTGGAAGAAACAATAAGGGAGACTGGCCGTTGGGCTGCAGGTGCGGTGCTTAACGGCGGCAAGGTAGAGCAGGTCAGAGACCATCTTCTCGAACGCATTCGCGCGATTAAAGCCAAAGCGAATAGTAGCATAGAAGAGGAGAAGCGACTCTATAGGTCTATCCATAGTGACCGAATAGCAAATGCAGATTGGATGGGAGTGATTATCTTAGATGCACAAGCGCCGGCGAGCGGTTTCCCGTCTGGTGTGGCGGCCCTCGCTGGCGGACTCGACAAAGAGGACGGTAAGCAACCGTCCGTCCTTGTGCCGGTAGCTGGTATTGACCGCAATCGCATCGAGCACAGTTCCGACGGTCTAATGATCCGCGAAAGCGCCGTCTTCGCCGTGGCGGACTATCAGCGTAATGATGAGGCGGTGAATCAGCCGGTGAAGGCCACTGCAAATAATGATTTCACAGGCTTTCGAATTGACCGTCTTGGCCTACTGATCGAGCATTCTGAAGTGTCGGCGTTCCTCGCCGACATGAAGTTGCGAGTCGGCTCCTTATTCGGTGGTGACCTCGCGTATAAATCGACAGCGGATTCCAATGCCGGTCTCTATCCAATCAAGGGAACTTATGAGCGCCGCCTTGTAAACGGTCAGACAAAAGATGTTTACACTTTCGTGGGTACAGAACAGATCGTCTGGGCCTTCGCCGATTCCCCCTTCCTAAAGACGATCGATGTAGCGCGAGTTCAGCTTGCGAGCTCCGTCACACAGGGGATGGTCAATGGGCGGTTCTCCCTATCTGGCGCGCTATCGGTTAACCCAGAAAAGTTCTCTCTGCTCGGCGTATCCTTAAAAAAAGTGCAGTTCAGCGATGCGGCTGTGGTTCTCGAGTTTCCGCTCGACGGCTCGGGGAGCCCAAATTTTCATGTCGAGCTTGGTGCCATCCGTCTTAATGTTTCTGACGACGGCGGGCTCGATAAGTTGTTCAGCCAGATGCCTTTCAAGTTATCAGGTCTGCTGGTCGGTGGGGACTGGCGGAAAGGCGGGTTTAAGTTGCCTGATCTCGGCTTTTTCAAGTTCGCCGGGGGCGGGGCTGGAGATGCGCTCGCCTTCGGACTTGAGTTCGAACTTGATGCTGGATTCTTAGGCCGCCTAGTCTCTTCTGCCCGCCGGCTCGGAGTACACATTGCCATCGCTTGGCCATCCTTCAAACAGATCCAGGGGGGCAACTGGGTGCCGACACTCGGATTCAGGTTTAAGGGCGGTGGTGGACCGCTAGAGTTAGGCCTCCAAGGCGTTCTGCGGCTGACAGCAGAAGATGTCTCAATTTTAGATATTGAAAGCCAAGGCAAGAAGTTGTTCCTGGTCGCGCTGAAGACCTGTCGGCTCGAGGTCGTCGGCTATAAAATTCCAGATCCGGGTGACAAACTGAACCTTTATATTTATGCGCCTCCGGACGAGCCAGCGAAGGTCGGTTGGTTCGGAGCTCTCTCAAGAAAATCTGTCGGAAACGGGTTCAATCTCGAGTTCCTCGGCATAGGCCAACATGTATACCCGAGATTCCCAAAGCAGCTTCCCGCCACCACAAAGGAATTTGTTCAGCTACTTGAGGATGCGACATTCCCCAAACAGTCCAACCGCCGGTCTCAAGTACAGGCCCTGCTGCAGGATTCAGAACAGGAGGAAGCCAAACGCTTCCTCAAAAAGATCGGCTATGACGGGAAGGCCGGCTGGCTGATCGGCATGCGGGCAAGCATCGCCGGAGTAATTCGCGCCGCCCTTGCATTCGCTGATCTTCCGGACGGCGAGATGTATGGTCTGCGCGTAGAGATTCCAGAGTCCGGTCCTGGGCCAAATGCTCAGGGATTTATGGCGGACGCGATGTATCGACGGCTTGCGGACGACCTAGGAGTGTTCTCCATCGAATTCACTGTGCCTGAATATTTCCGTACGTTCGACTTAGCTGCCGTAACGGTCGTTATAGGAACCCTCGGCCTCGAAGTATATACGAATGGTGACTGGCGTTTCCGTCTCGGTTTTCCGCGTGGATTAGATTACACCGGCTGTTTCCAAGTTCAAATACTACCCTTCATCGGTTGGGGTGGCGTGTACTTTGCGAAGAAGAGTGCACGGACTTCTTCGCTACTCGTTGGCAAGAACTGCGAACCAGTGCTTGAACTCGGGTTTGCCTGTCGGGTCGGCCTAGGTAAGGAGATCCGGCGTGGCCCATTCGCAGCCGCTGCCTCGATCTCGATCTATGGCATTCTTGAGGGCGGTTTCGGTGTCCAAAGGCCAGACCGTTCGACTTACCTTGCTGTCGTTGGACGCATTGGCGTGATTGCTGAAATCTTAGGAGTAGTCGATTTTGGAATCGCTCGTGCCGCTGTGGGGTTGCGCGTCTGGAACGAGCTCGGCCTCAAGATCGAAACAGGCGAACCGATCGTGGTTTTGGTCGACGTAGGCGTTTCAGTTCATATCCGTGTCGTAATCGCCACAATTCGTGTGTGGAGGTGCACGATTGAGATAGCAGTAAATTTCTCCTTCGAGACGCAGATTTCGTTTCGTTGGGAACTTCACGACCCACGACATTTAGCATCGCATGCACGAATCTTTGCACTGGAGGACCTGCGACCGATCAAATGGGAACCGGTCAAGTTATGGTCAGAACCGATCTCCTTGCCACTCACACTTGCTCTTGATGCGGCCATCCTTGATCCAATGGGCGCACGCCAACAAAATAGCAAGGAGCGCGCCAAGGCAACGAATATTCCCGTCGAGGTTAGAATCGTTCCAATTGCTACTTTACTGAACGATTCCGGTGAGAGAGCGGGAACCGATCTCGTCGCGGCACTTTTTTTGTGGGCATTATCGTGCCGGAAACGGAACAGTAGCATTCGGCACCCCAGACCACATTTGGTGCGTGGTGGGGATGAGTTTAGCCGCGAGGAATTTGATAAATTCGCATTACGCATCGAACAGCCACGCAACTTAAGTGCCGGCTCGAATGCATTGAGCTATACAACGATTGCCGCCTTCCTTGGTTTGA
>Ga0224500_10000717_pt1 | contig 21495 bp, 22 predicted proteins | sample SF_Oct11_sed_USG_FD_168126 | JGI IMG/M metagenome (GOLD analysis project Ga0224500, IMG submission 168126) | Sediment microbial communities from San Francisco Bay, California, United States - SF_Oct11_sed_USGS_4_1 | ecosystem: Environmental > Aquatic > Marine > Sediment | place: USA: California... | reverse complement strand
TGGGCGAGCGCCTCGCCGCCGGCGATGCGCTCGCCCAGGGTCAGGCGCGACTTCGGCCGGACCAGGCCGACGCACGACGCCGCCAGGTCGATCCGTCCTTCCGCCACCACGCCCGCCAGCGCCGGCGTCTCGCCGCCGCCCCACGAGATGCCGCAGCGGTCGCACGCCGCTTTCCAGCCATCGACGAGGTCGCGCGCGCGCTCGGCGTCGGAGAACCACTCGCTGCCGCCGGTCGCCCAGTAGGCGTGCACCGAGATCGGGGTGGCGCCGACCGTGATCAGGTCGTTGACCGCCATCGCCAGCGTGTCCTGCGCGATCAGTTCGTAGTAGGTGCGGCCGGTGACCGCACGCATCGCGTCCGCCACCAGCGCCTTGGTGCCGAGGCACTCGGTGATCGACGCCAGGTAGTGATCGCCGCAGTCGATGACGTAGGCCGACTCCCCGCGCGACGCGGCGACCTCGCTGAGCCCATGCCGCGCGAGATTGCCGGCCGTCTCGGCCGCCGCCTGCTGCGCCGACACTTTCAGGGGATCGATCTTGCTGTAGTCGACGCCGGCCTTCTTGTAGTCGATGGGGTCCATGGCGGGGGGCACGGCGCGGAGCGAAGGCGAGGTTGAGTGCGCGAGCGGAACCGGTCGACCGGTAGACTCCGCCTCTTGCAGCATGGATAAACCGCGATTGTAGTTGCCCGGGCGCCGACCCGCCGGCGACGTCGGCCGTCCGCCGCTGCGGACGACCTCGAGCCATGGAACCTTCCCGCCAGCTGACGCTGGACCTGATCCGCCCCCTCACGCCGTCGTTCGACAACTTCGTCGTCGGTCGCAACGCGGAGGCACTCGCCGCGCTGCGCGCGCTGGCTCGGGCGCAGGGAGAACCGTTCGTCTACCTGTGGGGCGAAGCGGGCTCGGGGCGCTCGCACCTGCTCGCCGCGCTCGCGTCGGCGCGGCCCGGCTTGCTCGCCGCCGAGGGCGAGCCCGTGCCTGCCTTCGGCGACGCCACCGGGCTCTACCTGGTCGACGATGTCGAGCGTCGCGATGACGCGGACCAGCAGCGTCTGTTCGTGCTGATGAACGAGGTCCGGGCGCATCCGGGCGCCGCGCTCGTCGCCGCCGGCAACGCGCCACCGACGCAGCTCGCCCTGCGCGACGACGTCCGCACCCGCCTCGCGTGGGGCCTGGTGTACCAGGTGCACGCGCTCAGCGACGACGAGAAGGGACGGGCCCTCGAGGCGCACGCCAGATCGCGTGGCCTGGCCCTGCCGGCCGACGTGATCGCCTACCTGCTGAACCACATGCCGCGCGACATGCGGACCCTGGTCGCGGTCCTGGACGCGCTCGACGGCTACGCGCTGGCGGCCGGGCGCGCCATCACCGTGCCGCTGGTCCGCGAGTGGGCCCGGGCGGCCGCGTAAAATCCGCGCGATGCAACTTGCGCTCTTCGACCTCGATCACACGCTGCTGCCCATCGACAGCGCCGACACCTGGTCCCACTTCGTGGTCCGCCGCGGCGGGCTGGACGCCGACGACTACGGGTCGCGCATCCGCCACTTCGCCGAGACCTACCGCGCGGGGACGTTCGACGTCGAAGGCTATGTCCGGTTCCAGATGGAACTGCTGGCGCGCTTTCCGCGGGCCACGCTCGACCGGTGGCACGCGGAGTTCATGGACCAGGCCGTCCGCCCGCACGTCCGGCGCGAGGCGCGCGACCTCGTGGAGCAGCACCGGCGCAGCGGAGACGAGCTTGCGCTCGTGACCGGGACGAATGCCTACGTCGTGACCCCGATCGCACGCGAGTTCGGCATCCAGCACGTCCTCGCGGTCGAGCCGCAGACGGCGCAGGGCGAATTCACCGGCGGCTACGTCGGCACCCACACCTACCAGTCCGGCAAGGTGCGCAAGGTCGAGGAATGGCTGGGCCGGCACGGGCTCGACTGGGCGGGCTTGAGCACGGTCTTCTACAGCGACTCGATCAACGACCTGCCGCTGCTCGAGCGCGTCACGCGGCCCGTCGTGACCAACGGCGACGCCCGCCTGAATGCCATTGCGCGGCAGCGCGGCTGGGAAATGCTGCAACTGTTCGAACGGGCGGCCGAGTGATCAGACGCGTCATCGAGAAGGTCCAGACGCTGTTCACGCGCAAGCCGCGCCGTCCGCGCGAACCGAAGCGCATCCCGGCTTCGGAGCACCACATCAACCAGCAACTGGTCCCGCGCTCGGCGCTGCGGGTATGCGACACCCTGCAGAAGGCGGGCTTCCGCGCCTACATCGTCGGCGGTGCGGTGCGCGACCTGCTGCTCGACGTCGCGCCCAAGGACTTCGACGTCGCCACCGACGCCACGCCCGAGCAGGTCAAGCAGCACTTCCGCCGCGCCATCATCATCGGCCGCCGCTTCCGGCTGGTGCACGTCATGTTCGGCCAGGAAACCATCGAGGTGTCGACCTTCCGCGCGCTGGTCAACGAGGAGCGGCTGACCGACCAGCACGGCCGGGTGCTGGCCGACAACGCCTACGGCGAGCAGATCGAGGACGCGGCGCGCCGCGACTTCACGATCAACGCGATGTACTACGACCCGACCACGGCCGAGGTGATCGACTACCACGACGGCGTGAAGGACCTGCGCGCGCGCCGGCTGCGGATGATCGGCGATCCCGAGGCCCGCTACCGCGAGGACCCCGTCCGCATGCTGCGCGCGGTCCGGTTCGCCGCCAAGCTCGGCTTCCAGATCGACGAGGCGACGCGCGAGCCGATCCACCGGATGGGCGAGCTCATCGAGAACGTTCCCGCGGCCCGCCTGTTCGACGAGATGCTGAAGCTGCTGATGAGCGGTCACGCCGTGGCCTGCATCACGCGATTGCGCGCGGAAGGACTGCATCACGGACTGCTTCCGCTGCTCGACGTCATCCTGGAGCAGCCGGCCGGCGAACGTTTCGTCATGCTGGCGCTGTCGCGCACCGACGAGCGGGTGCGGGCCGGCAAGTCGGTCTCGCCCGGCTATCTGTTCGCGACCCTGCTGTGGCACGACGTCCTGGTCAAGTGGAACGCCCGGATCGCGAAGGGGGAACACCGCATCCCGGCGCTCGAGAAGGCGATCGACGAGACCATGGACGCCCAGACCGAAAAGCTGGCGATCCAGCGCCGCTTCGTGTCGGACATGCGCGAGATCTGGGGACTGCAGCCCCGCTTCGAGCGCCGGACGGGCAAGGCGCCGCTGCGACTGCTCGAACACATCAGGTTTCGCGCCGGTTATGATTTTCTGATGCTGCGCGCGGCCGCCGACGAAGTGCCGGCGGCGTTCGCGGACTGGTGGACGCGCTTCCCGCACGCGGGCGACGAAGAGCGCGAGCAGATGCTGCGCGAAGCCAACGAAAACGAACCGGCCACGGCCGCAACGCGCCGGCGCCGCCGGCGCCGCCGGGGCGGCGGATCATCCAGTGCGGACGGGGAGCCGCGGCAGACGACGACGTGAAACGCACCGCCTACATCGGGCTCGGCGCCAACCAGGGCGAACTGGCCGAGTCGCTGAACGCGGCCCTCGAGTCGATGCGCTCGATCGAGCGATCGGAGCTCGTCGCGGTGTCGCCGTTCTACATGTCGGCGCCGATCGACGCGCCCGGCCCGGACTACCTCAACGCGGTCGCGAAGCTCGAGACTTCGCTCGAGCCGTACGCGCTGCTGCTGCACCTGCTCGACATCGAACTGATGCTCGGGCGCAAGCGCCGCGGCCTGAAGAAGAACGCACCGCGCAACGTCGACCTCGACCTGCTGCTGGTCGATTCGATGATCATCCAGAGCACCCCGCTGACGCTGCCGCACCCGCGGCTGCACGTGCGGGCGTTCGCGCTGAAGCCGCTGCTGGACGTCGCGCCGGACGTCGTCATTCCCGGGCGCGGCCCGGCCAGCGACTGCCTGGACGACGTGTCGGACCAGCGCATCGAGCGGGTCGACCAGCCAGCGGAACAGTAGAACCGCCGATGCCGTCGTTGCCTGTCGTCGCGCAGACGACGCTCCTACCGACCGCCTCGAACGTGTTCATGTCGTTCGCCGCGCCCTGCAGACGCGAGCCGCTGAAACTCGTTTTCCCGTGGGCCGCGCCGTGCCTGGTCGCAGCGGTCCACTTCATGTCCCGGTCCGGCTGAACCATGCTGGCCGGCAAGTACCGCTACGTCGTGGTCGAAGGTCCGATCGGAGCCGGCAAGACGTCGCTTGCGCGCCGCCTCGCGGAGCGCGCGTCCGCGCATCCGTTGCTCGAGCAGCCCGAGGAGAACCCCTTCCTCGCGCGCTTCTACAGGGACGCCGCGCGCTACGCCCTGCCGACGCAGATGTTCTTCCTGTTCCAGCGCGTGCAGCAGCTGGCCGAGCTCAAGCAGCTCGACATGTTCCAGAGCGTGATCGTCTCCGACTTCCTGCTCGAGAAGGACCGTCTGTTTGCGCGCCTGACCCTGGCCGACGACGAGCTGCGCCTGTACGAACAGGTGCACGCGCAGCTGAAGCCCGGCACCGCGGCGCCCGATCTCGTGATCTACCTGCAGGCCCCGCCCGAGACTCTGGTCGAGCGCGTCAACCGGCGCGGCAACCCGATCGAAGCAGGCATCTCGGAGAGCTACCTGCGGGCGCTCGCGGACAGCTACACCCGCTTCTTCCACGACTATGATGACGCTCCGGTCCTGATCGTCAACACCGAGCACCTGAACCCGGTCGACCGCGACGAGGACTTCGAACTGCTGCTGGACCGCGTGGGAAGGTTGCGCGGACGGCGTGAATACTTCAACCTCGCTGCATGAGCGTCCATCCACCCGCCCCCGCCGACTCCGCACGCCGTCCCGTCACGCTGCCGCGGCTGCGCGAAATGCGCGCCAACGGCGAGCCGATCGCGATGCTGACCTGCTATGACGCGAGCTTCGCGCGGCTGCTCGACGCCAACGGCGTCGACTGCATCCTCGTCGGCGATTCGCTCGGAATGGTGATCCAGGGACGAACGGACACGCTGCCGGTCAGCGTTGCCGACATCGCGTACCACACGCGCTGCGTCGCCCGCGGGCTGGCGGCGGCCTGGCTGATCGCGGACCTGCCCTTCGGCAGCTACCAGGCCGGCCCCGTGCAGGCGTTCGACAGCGCCGTTGCGCTCATGCAGGCCGGCGCGAAGATGGTGAAGCTCGAGGGCGGCGCCTGGCTGGCGCCGACGGTCGCCTTCCTCGTCGAGCGCGGCATCCCGGTGTGCGCCCACCTCGGGCTCACGCCGCAGTCAGTGCATGCTCTCGGCGGATATCGCGTGCAGGGCCGCAGCGAGGCAGAGGCCGAACGGCTGCTCGCCGACGCCCGGGCCCTGGACGCCGCCGGCGCAGCGATGCTGGTGCTGGAACTCGTCCCGTCGGCGCTCGCGGAGCGCGTCACCCAGGCGGTCGCGATGCCGACCATCGGCATCGGCGCAGGCAACGCGGTTTCGGGCCAGGTGCTGGTCCTGCACGACATGCTCGACGTCTATCCGGGCCGCAAGCCGCGCTTCGTGCGCAACTTCATGCGGGGACAGGCGGACATCGGCAGCGCCGTCGCCGCCTACGTCGCTGCGGTGAAGGACCGGAGCTTCCCGGCGCCCGAGCACGGCTACTAGCCGGCTGCCTCTACAATCCGCGGCCTAGTCACCCGCCGGCTGTCCGACAGACCCGATAGATGAAAGTCGTCCACTCGATCGAGGCCCTGCGCGATCAGCTCCGCGGCCAGAACCGGATCGCCTTCGTGCCGACCATGGGCAACCTGCACGAGGGGCACCTCGCGCTGATGAAGATGGCGCATCAGCACGGCGATCCGGTCGTCGCTTCGATCTTCGTCAACCGCCTGCAGTTCGGCCCCAACGAGGACTTCGACAAGTACCCGCGCACCCTGCAGGATGACATCGACAAGCTGCAGAAGCAGAACCACGTGTACGTGCTGTTCGCGCCGAACGAGCAGGAGATGTATCCCGAGCCGCAGAACTACCGTGTCAGCCCGCCGTCGGACCTCGGCGACATCCTCGAGGGCGAGTTCCGCCCGGGATTCTTCATCGGCGTGACGACCGTGGTGCTGAAACTGTTCTCGTGCGTCCAGCCGCGCGTGGCCGTCTTCGGCAAGAAGGACTACCAGCAGCTGATGATCATCCGCGCGATGTGCCGCCAGTTCGCGCTGCCGACGGAGATCATCCCGCACGAGACGGTGCGCGACACTGACGGCCTGGCCCTGTCGTCGCGCAATCGCTTCCTTTCGGAGCCGGAGCGACGCGAGGCGCCGCGCCTGTATCGCGTGCTGAACGAAGTGCGCGACAGGCTCAAGGCGGGCGCGACCGACGTGCCTGCGATCGAGTTCGATGCCAGGAAGGATCTGACGACCGCCGGCTGGAAAGTCGACTACGTGGCGGTGCGCCGCCAGCGCGACCTCAAGATCCCGACCGCGAGCGAAGTCGCCGCCGGCGAGGCGCTCGTCACGCTCGCCGCGGCCAAGTTGGGCACGACGCGGCTGATCGACAACCTCGAGGTCTGAGACCCGGACGGCCGCTGCTGCGCGACGACGCGGCCTCGCGTCCATCCTTAGTAGATTCCCTCAGCGCCAGGGCTGGTCCAGGCGCGACGCCTGCGGTTTGCAGTGCAGCGAAAAGCGCGCGGACTCGCCTGCTCCGTCAATTCGCTTCGAACCGCGGCGGTTTTGAGCGATGATCCGACCTGCTGATCGCGGGACCACCCCGACGGCGGGAAAGACCTATAAGGAGGAGACATGAAGAAGACGCCACGATGGATTGCCGCGGCTGCCATCGCCGCGCTGATGTCCGCATCGGCCGCGGGCCAGGAAATCAAGATCTCGCACCAGTTCAAGGCCAACGCCGACGGGCGCGACCTGGCGACGCGCGTGTTCGTGAAGGAAGTCAATGCGCGCGACCCGAACCTCAAGTTCCGCATCTATCCGGCGCAGTCGCTCGGCATCAAGCCGGTAGCGCAACTCGACGCGCTGCAGAACGGCACGCTCGAGATGGCGGTGTTCCCGATGTCCTACGCCGTCGGCAAGGCGCAGGAGTTCTCGATCATCATCATGCCGGGCACGGTGCCGACGCTGGAACACGCGATGAAGCTGCGCGGCACGCCGTTCCAGAAGAAGCTGCAGGATCTCGCGCACGCGAACGGGATCCACATCGTCACCTGGTGGTGGACCCCGGGCGCGTTCGCCAGCAAGGACCAGGAAATCACCGGCCCGAAGAGCGTGGCAGGCATGAAGCTGCGCGCTGCCGACCCGACCTTCGAGACGATGCTGAAGGCGGCGGGTGCCTCGGTGGTCAACATGCCGTCGACCGAGATCTACCCGTCCCTGCAGTCGGGAGTGCTGAGCGGCACGCTGACCTCGGCCGAGACCTTCGTCAGCATGCGCCTGTACGAGCAGACGAAGATGGCGACCCTGCCCGGCAAGTATTCCCTGTGGATGCTGATGCAGCCGCTGGTGATGTCCAAGCAGCACTGGGACAAGCTGACCCCGGCTCAGCAGAAGATCTTCGAGGAGGCGGCGGCGAAGTCGGACGACTACTTCCTCGGCCTGCAGCGCGAGGCGGTGTCCGACATGGAGAAGGCCTACAAGAAGGCCGGCGCCAAGACGCGCGAGATGACCCAGGCAGAGTACGACCAGTGGGTCGCCCTCGCCAAGGACACGGCGTGGAAGGAATTCGCCGCGAAATCGCCCACGTCCAAGGACCTGCTCGACGCGCTGCTCGCGGTCAAGTAATCACTTCTTCGTGACCCCGGCGGGCCGCTCGGCGGCCCGCCCTTCGGTTCAATCCACAATCCCATGCTGCCTGCATTCGTGCGCGCGGTGTTCAGGCTGAGCGCGGCCTGCGCGGTCATTGCCGCAGTGATGCTGCTTGCCGCCGCGCTGGTGATCACCTGGAGCATCATTTACCGCGCGCTGGGCGCATCGACCTACTGGGAACTCGAGTTCTCGGTGTACATGATGGTGGGGTCGATCTTCCTCGCTTCGCCTTACTGCCTGTCCACCCGCGGCCACGTCGGCGTCGACCTGCTGTCGCACTACCTGCCCGAGCGCTACGCCCGGCACGCAGCCTTCGCCGTCGCGCTCCTGGGGCTGGCGGTGTGCGTATACCTCACTTATGCCGGCGCGGAGATGACGCTGCACGCGTTCGCCATCGGGGAGCGCACCGAAAGCGCCTGGGCGCCGCCGAAGTGGCCGCTGTTCCTCACCATGCCGGTCGGCCTCGGGCTGACCGCGCTGCAGTACGTGGCGGAACTGCTGCGCGACACGATGAACGTGGCGGGCGAGCGATGAGCGAACTGCAGATCGGCGGTCTGGTCCTGACCGTGACCTTGCTGGTGCTGTTCTCCGGGCTGCCGATCGCGTGGGGCCTGACGGCGGTGGCGGTCAGCTTCCTGCTGCTGTTCAAGGGCCCGTCGGCGCTCGCCAACGTGCCGATCCTGATGATGGACGAGTTGTCCTCGTTTGCGCTGCTCACCATTCCGCTGTTCGTCCTCCTCGGGGCGGCGATCGGTTCCTCGGCCGCGGGCAAGGACATCTACGAATCGCTGCACCGCTGGCTCGACCGCGTGCCCGGCGGCCTGGTGATCGCCAACATTCTGGCGTGCGGCGTGTTCTCGGCGATCTGCGGCTCGAGCCCGGCCACCGCGGCGGCGATCGGCAAGGCCGGCGTGCCGGAGATGATCAAGCGCGGCGTGTCGCCCGCGATGGCGACGGGTTCGATCTGTGCCGGCGGCACGCTGGGCATCCTGATCCCGCCGTCCATCACCATGATCCTGTACGGGCTGGTGACGGAGACGTCGATCGGCCGCCTTTTCCTCGCCGGTGTCGTGCCGGGCGTGCTGCTCGTGCTGATGTTCTCCGGGTACGCCTGGTTTGTCGCGCTACGGGCGCAGCGGGCGGCGCCGCCGGTCGACGTCCCCAACTACACGCTCGCGCAGAAGATGGAGGGCCTGGGCCGCGTGTCGCCCTTCATCGGCATCGTCGTCGCCATCGGCTACGCGATGTACGGCGGGCTCGCCACGCCGTCGGAAGTCGCTGCGCTGTCGGCCGTGCTGGCGCTGGTGCTGGTGGTTGTCATCTACCGGCAGTGGCGGCTGCAGGACCAGTGGCGCATCTTCCGCGAGACGGTGCGCGAGTCGTCGATGATCCTGATGATCATCGGCGCGGCGGCGGTGTTCTCCTACATGCTGTCGCTGCTCTACGTGACCCAGTCGGCCGCACAGTGGCTGGTCGAACTCAACATGAACCGCTGGGTGCTGCTGTTCGCGATCAACGTGTTCCTGCTGGTGGCCGGCTGCTTCCTGCCGCCGGTGGCGATCATCCTGATGGTGATGCCGATCCTGACGCCGGTGCTGGAGGCGGCCGATTTCGACCTGATCTGGTTCGCCGTGATCCTGACCATCAACATGGAAGTGGGCCTGATCACGCCGCCGGTCGGACTGAACCTCTACGTGCTGAAGGGCGTGGCGCCCGACGTGCCCCTCCCCACCGTCCTGAAGGGTTCGCTGCCCTTCGTGCTGCTGATGTTCCTGGCGATGGTGCTGATTTCCCTCTTCCCGGAGATCGCGCTGTGGCTGCCGGGCAAGATGATGAATTGAGCGTGCCCCTGCCCTGCGTTTGGCGTCGTCCCTGCGTTCGCGGATAATCCGCTCTCCACGCCGGGATGGCGGAACTGGTAGACGCACGGGACTCAAAATCCCGCGGTAGCAATACCGTGCGAGTTCGATTCTCGCTCCCGGCACCACGATTGAACGAAGCCGAGTGACCGCGGGATTTCGTTGGAGGCTAACGTCGGCGCAGCCGACGTCAAGCTCGCGTTGCGAGCGGCCGGAGACAATACCGCGCAGGCGCAGCCGGAGCGCCCGTTACCTCGGTAGCAATACCGTGCGAGTTCGATTCTCGCTCCCGGCAGCAGGTTGGACGGACCGCCTCCGGGCGGGCAGGCGGCCCACGATTCAGGGGCCACGCCCCGCGCTCGGCGCGCCCTCGACTGCTCATGGCCGGTAAAGCCAATGCAGATTGCACAAGAACTCACCCTCGACGATTTCGACTTCTCCCTGCCGCCGGAACTGATCGCCCAGCACCCGCTGGCCGAGCGCACGGCGAGCCGGCTGCTGCACGTCGGAACCGGCGGCCTGCACGACCTCGCATTCCGTGACATCGAGCGCCTGCTGGTGCCGGGTGACCTGCTCGTGTTCAACGACACGCGTGTCGTCCGGGCGCGACTGCTCGGCACGAAGCCGACCGGCGGACGGGTCGAGGCGCTGGTCGAGCGGGTGCTGGAGCCGACGCTCGCGCTTGCCATGGTCCGTACCAGCCACAAACCGCAGCCGGGCAGGGTCTTCATCTTCGGCGACGCAACGGCGACGGTCGAGGGGCGACGCGACGAATTCTTCCTGCTGCGCTTCGACACCGACGTGGCCGATGTGATGGATCGGCACGGGCATGTGCCGCTGCCGCCCTACATCACGCACCCGGACCGTCCGGAAGACGTGGAGCGCTACCAGACGGTGTATTCGGCGCGTCCCGGAGCGGTCGCCGCCCCGACCGCGGGGCTGCATTTCACGCGCGAGCTGCTGGCGCGGCTCGGCGCGCGCGGCGTGCAGCGGGCGACCCTGACGCTGCATGTCGGCGCCGGCACCTTCCAGCCGGTCCGCACGCGCGTCCTGGCGGAGCATCGAATGCACAGCGAGTGGTTCGAGGTCCCGGACGAGACGGCGCGCGCGGTGAACGCGGCGCGGGCCGAAGGGCGCCGGGTCGTGGCCGTCGGAACCACGAGCCTGCGCACGCTCGAGTCGGCGGGTGCCACCGGCCTGCTGCGACCAGGCCCAGGCGAAACGAGCCTGTTCATCACGCCGGGCTACGCGTTCCGCATCGTCGACGCCCTGATCACGAACTTCCACCTGCCGAAGTCAACCCTGCTCATGCTCGTCTCGGCCTTCGCCGGCATCGATCGCATCCGGACCGCCTATGCGCATGCGATTGCCGCGCGCTATCGCTTCTTTTCCTACGGCGACGCCATGTTCCTGGAGCGGCCGCGATGAGCGCCGGCTTCGGACTTCTCGGCACGGACGGCGGTGCGCGCCGCGGACGGCTGACGCTCGCCCACGGAAGCGTCGAAACACCGGTGTTCATGCCGGTCGGAACCTACGGCACGGTGAAGGCCATGGCGCCATCGGAGCTAACTGATCTCGGAGCGCAGATCGTCCTCGGCAACACGTTTCACCTGTGGCTGCGGCCCGGGCTCGAGGTCATTGAAGCGCACGGCGGCCTGCACCGCTTCATGGGGTGGAACCAGCCGATCCTGACCGACTCCGGCGGCTTCCAGGTGTTCTCGCTCGGTGCGCTGCGCAGGATCAGCGAAGAGGGAGTGAAGTTCGCGTCGCCGGTGAACGGCGATCGCCTGTTCCTGACGCCGGAGGAATCGATGCGGATCCAGACCGTGCTCGATTCGGACGTCGCCATGGTGTTCGACGAATGCACGCCCTACGCGATCGGCGAGCGGCCGGCAACGGTCGACGAAGCCGCGGCCTCGATGCGGCTGTCGCTGCGCTGGGCGAAGCGCAGCCGGGACTCCTTCGATGCCCTGTCGGAGGCTCGCGGCCGGCGCAACGCGCTGTTCGGCATCGTGCAGGGCGGCATGTACGAGGCTCTACGCGACGAGTCGCTCGGCGGCCTCGCCGATGTCGGCTTCGACGGCTACGCGATCGGGGGACTGTCGGTGGGCGAACCCAAGGAGGACATGCTGCGCGTCCTCGCCCACACCGCGCCCCGGCTGCCGGCCGACCGTCCGCGCTACCTGATGGGGGTCGGCACGCCGGAGGACCTGCTCGACGGCATCGCGGCCGGCATCGACATGTTCGACTGCGTGATGCCGACCCGGAACGCGCGCAACGGCTGGCTCTTCACACGTCACGGCGACATCAAGCTGCGCAACAGCCGCTACCGGAACGACACCGGCCCGCTCGATGAAACCTGCGGCTGCCCGACCTGTCGAACGTTCTCGCGCGGCTACCTGCACCATCTGCAGCGGGTCAACGAGATCCTCGGTGCGCGGCTGAACACCATCCACAACCTGCACTTCTATCTGGACCTGATGGAGCAGGCGCGCACGGCGATCGCCCGCGGGCGGTTCGCCGCCTTCCGCGAGGAGTTCCTGCAGGCGCGCCGCCGCGGGGTCTGAAGCGGACACCCGAGAGGGCACGGCTATAATCGCGTGTTTGTCCCGGCGCCGGTGCCCGGGCGTCCACAACCTCTGGAGTACGTCGATGTTCCTGATCTCGAACGCATACGCGCAGGCGGCCCCGGCCGCCCCGGCAGGCGCCGAATCGTCGTTTATGTCGATCGGCTTCATGGTGCTGATCTTCGTCGTCTTCTACTTCCTGCTGATCCGACCGCAGGTGAAGCGGCAGAAGGAGCACAAGACCATGGTCGAGGCCCTGAAGAAGGGCGACGAGGTGCTGACGGCCGGCGGCGTGGTCGGCAAGATCGTCGAGATCAGCGACCAGTACGTCACGTTGCAGGTCGCTGCCGTCAACGGCCAGCCCGTCAACCTGTCGATGCAGCGCTCCGCCGTGCAGACGCTGCTGCCCAAAGACACCTTCAAGCCGGCCTGAGGCCGGCGGCGCCCAGCGCCGCTGTCCGTGTCGCCGCTAGCCGATGAATCGCTATCCGCTCTGGAAGTACATCGTCATCCTGGTCGCCCTGCTGCTCGGGGCGGTCTACACGCTGCCCAACTTCTTCGGTGAGTCACCGGCCGTGCAGGTGTCGTCGGCGAAGTCGACCGTCAAGGTCGATCCGGCGCTGATGGCGCGGGTCGAAGGCGTTCTGAAGGACGCGAAGATCGCGCACGAAGGCACCTACTTCGACACGATCGGCCTGAACTCGACCATCCGGGTGCGCTTCCGGGATGCGGACACTCAGCTCGCGGCCAAGGACCTGATCCAGAAGGCGCTCGACCCCAGCCAGGACGACCCCGCCTATGTGGTCGCGCTCAACCTGGTGTCGAACACGCCGCGCTGGCTGACGAGCCTGCGCGCGCTGCCGATGTACCTCGGCCTGGACCTGCGCGGTGGCGTCCACTTCCTGATGCAGGTCGACATGCGGGCCGCGGTGGACAAGCGGCTCGACACGCTGGCTTCCGACATTCGCACCCTGCTGCGCGAAAAGAACATCCGGCACGCCGGCATCAACAAGACGCCCTCGTCGATCGAGATCAAGTTCCGCGACGTCGAGACGCGCACCCGCGCCGAGGACGAGATCAGGGGCCGGGTGCGGGAGCTCACGCTTCGCGAAGAGGGCAGCGGCGACAACCTCGCGATCGTCGCGACCCTGGCGCCGGCGGCCCAGAAGGAAATCCAGGACAACGCACTGCGGCAGAACATCACGACGCTGCACAACCGGGTCAATGAACTGGGCGTGGCCGAGCCGGTCATCCAGCAGCAGGGCGCCGAGCGCATCGTCGTGCAGCTGCCCGGCGTGCAGGACGTCGCTCGCGCCAAGCAGATCCTCGGCCGCACGGCGACGCTCGAGATCCGCATGGTCGACCAGGAAGCGATGGCCGCCGGCACGCCCGGCGCGCTGACCGTGCCCGAGCGCAAGGGCGGCGTGGTGACGCAGACGCCGCTGAAGCGCGAAGTGGTCGTCACCGGCGACCAGCTGAACGGGGCCTCGGCGACGCTCGACCAGAACCAGCGGCCAGCCGTGTCGGTCCAGCTCGACGAAGCCGGCGGCCGCGCGATGCGGGCGATCACGCGCGACAACATCGGCAAGCTGATGGCGATCGTGCTCTACGAAAAGGGCAAGGGCGAGGCCATCTCGGTGGCCCGCATCCAGGGCGAGTTCGGCAACCAGTTCCAGATCACCGGCAACTTCACGGTGCAGGAGACCTCCGATCTGGCGCTGCTGATCCGCTCCGGATCGCTCGCGGCCCCGATGGAGATCATCGAGGAACGCACGATCGGCCCCAGCCTCGGCAAGGAGAACATCGAGCGCGGCTTCCGCTCGACGCTGTACGGCTTCACCGCCATCGCGCTGTTCATGATCTTCTACTACCGGGTGTTCGGCCTGATCTCGGTCGCCGCCCTGTCGGTCAACATGATGCTGCTGACGGCGCTGCTGTCGCTGCTGCAGGCCACCATGACGCTGCCGGGCATCGCGGCCATCGCGCTCGCCCTCGGCATGGCGATCGACGCCAACGTGCTGATCAACGAGCGCGTGCGCGAGGAACTGCGCAACGGCCGCACGCCGCAGCAGGCGATCGCCGAGGGCTACGAGAAGGCGTTCGCGACCATCCTCGACTCGAACGTGACGACGCTGATCGCCGGCATCGCGCTGCTGACCTTCGGCTCGGGCCCGGTGCGCGGCTTCGCCATCGTCCACTCGCTGGGCATCGTGACGTCGATCTTCTCGGCGGTGTTCGTATCGCGCGCGATGGTCAACCTGGTGTACGGCTCGCGCAGGAAGCTGGCGGCGCTGTCAGTCGGCCAGGTGTGGAAACCCGGCGCCTAGGCGCGCAGGAACGCAAAGGGAAGGTTCATGGAGTTCTTCCGCATTCGCCGCACGATTCCGTTCATGCGGTATTCGCTGATCCTGAACGCGATCTCGCTGATCTCGTTCCTGCTGGCGGTCGGCTTTCTCGTGGTGCGCGGGCTCAACCTGTCGGTGGAGTTCACCGGCGGCACCGTGATGGAGGTTTCCTACCAGCAGGGAGCGAACCTCGAGCAGATCCGCGGCGCGATCGAGAAGAAGGGCTGGGGCGAGTTCCAGGTGCAGACCTTCGGCACCTCGCGCGACGTGATGATCCGGCTGCCGCTGGAAAAGGGCTTCACTTCCGGCCAGCAGGCCGAGCGCGTGATGCAGACCCTGAAGACGCAGGACCCGACGGTCGAACTGCGCCGAGTCGAGTTCGTCGGCCCGCAGGTGGGCGAGGAACTCGCGCACGACGGCCTGCTCGCGCTGCTGATGGTCGTCATCGGCATCATGATCTACCTCGCCTTCCGCTTCGAGTGGAAGTTCTCGGTGGCGGCGATCATCGCGAACCTGCACGACGTCGTCCTGGTGATCGGCGTGTTCGCGATCTTCGGCTGGGAGTTCTCGCTGCCGGTGCTCGCTGCCGTGCTCGCGGTGCTCGGCTACTCCGTCAACGAGTCGGTGATCATCTTCGACCGGGTGCGCGAGCACTTCAAGAAGATGCGCCGTGCGAGCACGGTGGAGGTGATCGACTCGGCCATCACGGCCACGATCTCGCGGACGATCATCACGCACGGTTCGACGCTGTGCATGACGCTGGCGATGCTGTTCTTCGGCGGCCCGGCCCTGCATTACTTCGCGATGGCGCTGACGATCGGCATCCTGTTCGGCGTCTACTCGTCGGTCTTCGTGGCGGCCGCCATCGCCATGTACCTCGGCGTCAAGCGCGAGGACCTCGTCAAGGCGGTCAAGAAGGACGACGAGCAGGCCATCGTGCCGTAGGCGCGGCATGGAGGGCGAGCCGACCACGCGCGTCTGGGACCTGCCCACGCGGGTCTTCCACTGGACGCTCGCCGCGCTCGTCCTGTTCTCCTTCGTGTCAGCGAAGATCGGCGGCGCGTGGACCGAGTGGCACTTCCGCTCCGGCTACACGATCCTTGCGCTGCTGGTCTTCCGGGTGCTCTGGGGCTTCGCCGGCAGCCGCTATGCGCGGTTTTCCGCCTTCGTACGCTCCCCAGGCGCCGTCTGGCGCTACCTGCATGCGCCCGACAGCCCCCTGGCCGGTCACAGCCCGCTCGCGGCGCTTTCGGTGCTGGCGATGCTTGCCGCCCTGCTGCTGCAGGGCAGCGCCGGCCTCTTTGCAAACGACGCCATCGCGAACGAAGGTCCGCTTGCCCGGCTGGTCAGTTCGGCGGCAAGCGACCGCCTGACCACGGTGCACCGCTGGGGCGAGAAGGTGCTGATCGCGCTCGTCGCGCTGCACCTGGCGGCGGTCGCCTACCAGGAATGGCGCAAAGGCCGCCGCCTCGTGTGGCCGATGATCACCGGCGATGCCCGCATCGCGGCACCGCCCGCCCGGGATGACGCAGGCATGCGACTGCGCGGCGCCGTCTTGTTTGCCCTGGCCGCCGCGCTTGTCGCCTTTGTCGTGACGCGCTAGGCGCGCCCCGGCCTAGTCGCGCCGGAACTCGTCGTGACAGCCCTTGCAGGCCTGGGCGGTCGACTGAAACGCCGAGCGGGTTGCTGCCGCGTCGCCGGACTTCGCGGCCTCGTTGAGTTTCGCCACCTGGGCATTCAGCTTGTCCGCGTTCTCCTTGAACTTGGCCGACTGTTTCCAGATCTCCGGCTTGGCGCGCGAGTTTGCCACCATGTCCGACCCTTCCGGGAAGGCCGTGAAGAACAGCCGGTTCAGGGTGTCCAGCAGCGCCGCATTGGTCGCGATGGCCTGCATGTCGGGCTTGTCCGACTTCAGCTGGGCGTTGATCCTGCCCATGTGCGCGCCCTGCAGCGTCATCACCGAGGACCGGTACTTGTAGGCGTCCTCGGGCTTGGCGAACTGGGCCGATGCCGGCACGGCGACGGCCAGCATCAGGGCAGCAACGAACAACTTGCTCTTCATTTCGGATCTCCTCTTCGTTGGCAGCGTTTCACGGTCGGGAGGCCGTCATCGCGGCGCTCCTCCGACACCCCTTAACACCGCACGCGCCCGAACTATTCCGGGCCGTGCGAAATTCCACGGCGGCCCTGCGGCGAACCGCCGCAAGGGAACGCCAGCGGGACGACGGTCAGGCACGCCGAGCGAGTTCGCCCGCCTTGCCAAGGTAGTCGGCAGGCGTCAGCGCCAGCAGGCGGTCGCGCGCTTCGGCCGGGATGGACAGGCCGCGGATGAAGGCATGCAGGGCGTCGCGCGTGATGCCCTGGCCGCGCGTCAGCGCCTTCAGTTGCTCGTAGGGGTTCTCGACGCCGTAGCGGCGCATCACCGTCTGAACCGGCTCGGCGAGCACTTCCCAGGCGTCGTCCAGGTCGGCGCGCAACCGCGTTTCGTTCACTTCCAGCTTTCTCAGCCCGCGCAAACACGCGTCGTAGGCGACCAGCGAATATCCGAAGGCCACCCCGAGGTTGCGCAGCACGGTGGAGTCGGTCAGGTCGCGCTGCCAGCGCGAGACAGGCAGTTTCTCGGCCAGGTGCCGCAACACGGCGTTCGCCAGCCCGAGGTTGCCTTCGGAATTCTCGAAGTCGATCGGGTTGACCTTGTGCGGCATGGTGGAGGAACCGACCTCGCCCGCCTTCAGCTTCTGCTTGAAGTAGCCGAGCGCGATGTAGCCCCACAGGTCCCGATCGAGGTCGAGCAGGATCGTGTTCGCACGGGCGATTGCATCGAACAGTTCCGCCATGTAGTCGTGCGGTTCGATCTGGATCGTGTGCGGATTGAAGGTCAGCCCGAGGCCCTCGATCAGTTCACGCGCGAAGCGTTCCCAGTCGACGCCCGGACAGGCCGCCAGGTGCGCATTGAAATTGCCGACCGCGCCGTTCATCTTGGCGAGCAGCGGCACGCGCGCGATACCGTCGATCGCGTTGCCCAGGCGCGCGGTGACGTTGGCGAACTCCTTGCCGACCGTCGTCGGAGTCGCCGGCTGTCCGTGCGTGCGCGACAGCATCGGCAGGTCGGCGTACAGGTGCGCGTATTCGCGCAGCTGCGCGTGGATCGCGCGCAGGCGTCCCTGCAGGACGAAGCGGCCGCGCTCGAGCATCAGCGCGTGCGAGACGTTGTTGATGTCCTCGGAGGTGCAGGCGAAGTGGATGAATTCGGCCGCCTTGCCGAGGGCAGCGCCCGCGCGCGCCTTGATGAAATACTCGACTGCCTTGACGTCGTGGTTGGTCTCCGCCTCGATCGTCTTGATCTCGGTGCAGTCCTCGATGCTGAAGTGCACGACCAGCTGGCGCAGGTCCACCTGCAGCGACTCGGGAAGGGGAGGAAGCTCGGGCAGGCCGAGCGCGGACAGGGCGATCAGCCACTCGATCTCGACCCGCAGGCGTTCGCGCATGAAGGCGAACTCGGAGAAGACGTCCCGCAGTTCGCCGGTCTGCCGGCCATAGCGGCCGTCGAGCGGCGAAATCGCGGTCAGGGAGAGCAGTTCGAGGGACACGCCGGCGGCGCAGGACGAGGGCCTGGGAAGTGAAATCAGTGTAGCAAACGCCCACCCCGATCCGCGCGTTGCCAGGCGCGCGTTCTTGCGAACGGGCGCGGCGCCGATATACTCCAACGCCTACTTCCCAGGTGGTGCCGCTCCCGTGTCCAAGAACATCCGCCTCGTCGGCTCGCTGACGAGCCCTTACGTGCGCAAGGTCCGCATCGTGATGGCGGAAAAGCGCATCGAGTACCACCTCGACCTCGAAGACGTGTGGGCGCCGGGAACCAGCATCCAGGAAGCCAATCCGCTGGGCAAGGTTCCCTGCCTGATCATGGAGGACGGCGGCGCCGTCTTCGATTCGCGCGTCATCGCCGAGTACCTGGACACCGTCACCCCGGTGGCCAAGCTGCTTCCCGCAACCGGAAGGGAGCGAGCCGAGGTCCGGACCTGGGAGGCGCTCGGCGACGGCATGCTGGACGCCGCCATCCTTGTCAGGCTGGAACAGACCCAGCGGCCGGCAGAGCAGCAGAGCCAGAAGTGGATCGACCGCCAGATGGGCAAGGTCCACGCCGGCCTGGCGGCGATGAGCCGCGGGCTGGCAGAGAAGCCGTGGTGCAACGGTCACGGCTACACGCTGGCCGACATTGCCGTTGGCTGCACGCTGGGGTATCTCGACTTCCGTTTCCCGCACATCGACTGGCGCACGCAGTATCCGAACCTGGCCCGTCACTACGCGAAGCTGGCGGCGCGCCCGGCGTTCGTCGAAACGCAACCCCCGGCCTGACCTGACGCGCCGGGTCCGGCCCTAGGCGAAGTCGGGCCCGATCAGGTCGATGCGATCGGTGCAGAACGCATCGACGCCCCAGCCGAGCAGTTCCCGCGCACGCCCGGGCTCGTTCACCGTGTAGCAGAACAGCCAGATGCCGGCATCCTTGACGGCGGCGGCCAGGCTCGCCGTCAGGTGACGCTGGTTCGTGTGCAGCGCCACGCAGCCGAGTTCATCCAGGCGCGGGCGCCAGTCGCCCGGCACCCGGTCGACCAGCCAGCCGCGCGGCAGGTCGGGAACGGCGTCGCGTGCCGCGATGAGCGCTTCGATCGAGAACGACGACAGCAGGGGCACGCCGGGAACCGCCGACTCCTGCCGGTCGCCGCCCGGCCGCAGCTGATCCGAAAATGCGCGCGCCACCTGCAGTGCCACCATGCGGCCGGTCGCCGCCTCGCGACCGGGCGCCGGCTTGATCTCCACATTCGCCCAGACACCCTCCCGGCGGCACAAGGCGAGCGTTTGCTCGAGCGTCGGCACGGGTTCCCCGGCGAACGCCGGCGAGTGCCAGCGGCCGACGTCGAACTGCGCGAGCTCGGCCGCCTTGAAGTCGGTCACCGCGCCGGTCCGGCCCGCGGTCCGGGCGAGCGTCGGGTCGTGCATCAGGATCGGCGTGTCGTCGGCCGGCAACATCGCATCGAACTCGACCGCGCGGAAGCCGTGCGCGATACCGGTGCGGATCGCGCCAAGCGTGTTCTCCGGCGCGAGGACGCCACCGCCGCGGTGCGCCAGCACGCGCGGGTAGGGCCAGGCAGGGTGCTTGTTCATGGCTGCGCCTCGCGGCGGCGACGGACATACACGACCTTTTCCACGCGCGCCACGATCATGTTGTCGTCGTCCTTGATGTCCGTCCTGAACAGGTGCAGGTGCTTGTCCCCGGAGGCCGTCATCCGCAAGATCTGATCGAGGTCCTCGTCCGACAGCTCGAACCGCGCCCACACCCGGCCGCGCCCGGGCGCGACGTAGTCGATCGAACCGGCCTTGTCCCACACCAGGTAGTCATCGCCGAGGTTCGCGGTCACCATCAGCGCGAAGAACGGATCGGCCATCGCATACAGCGATCCGCCGAAGTGGGTGCCGCGATTGTTCCTGTTGTAGAAGCGCAGGGGCATTTCCACCGTGATGCTGCGCAAGTCCGCCCCGACATGGCGAACACGGATCCCGGCACCGCGGTAGGGCGGCCACAGGCTCATCGCGAAGCGCAGCACGCGCGGCGAAAGCGGCAGAGGCATCCCGCAAGTCTACGAAACGCCGCCGGTCCGCGTTTGCTACCCTCGCGACCGATGAACGCATTGAGCCATCTTCGCGTGCTCGACCTGACGCGGGTGCTCGCCGGTCCGTGGTGCACGCAGCTGCTGGCCGACCTCGGCGCCGACGTCATCAAGGTCGAGCGTCCCGGCAGCGGCGACGACACGCGCGCCTGGGGACCGCCCTACCTGAAGGACGGCGCGGGCGCGGAGACCAGCGAAGCCGCGTACTACCTGTCGGCCAACCGCGGCAAGCGCTCGGTCACCGTCGACCTGGCCCACCCGGACGGACAGCGCGTGGTGCGCCAGCTCGCCCAGCACACCGACGTGCTGGTGGAAAACTACAAGGTCGGCCAGCTGGCGCGCTACGGCCTCGACTACGCCGCGCTCGCCGCGCTCAACCCGCGCCTCGTCTACTGCTCGATCACCGGCTTCGGCCAGACCGGCCCGCACGCCGACCGCGCCGGCTACGACTTCATCATCCAGGCGATGGGCGGCTTCATGTCGATCACGGGCGAGCGTGACGACCTTCCCGGCGGGGGGCCCCAGAAGGCAGGCGTCGCCGTTTCCGACCTGATGACCGGGATGTACTCGACGGTCGCGATCCTCGCCGCGCTTTCGCACCGCGAGCGGACGGGACAGGGGCAGCACATCGACATGGCGCTGTTCGACGTGATGCTCGCGATGCTGGCGAACATGAACATGAACTACCTGACGTCCGGCCAGGCGCCAGGTCGCGCGGGCAACGCCCACCCCAACATCGTCCCCTACCAGGTGTTCGAAGCTGCCGACGGCCATGTCGTGATCGCCGTCGGCAACGACGGACAGTTCGCCAAGTTCTGCGAAGTGGCCGGCTGCCCGCAGTTCGCGAGCCATGCCGACTACGTCCGCAACGCCGATCGCGTCCGCAACCGCGCGGCGCTCATCGCCGCGCTCGAGCCGATGGTCCGGGCGCGACCCGTCGCCTTCTGGGTCGAGCACCTTGAGGCGGCGGGCGTGCCCTGCGGGCCGATCAACAACATCGCGCAGGCCCTCGCCGACCCGCAGGTGGCGGCCCGTGCGCTGCGCGTCGACCTGCCGCACCCGCTCGCGGGCACCGTGCCGCTGGTCGCCAATCCGATCAAGCTGTCGGCAACGCCCCCGGCATACGAGCGCGCGCCGCCGACACTCGGCCAGCACACTGACGAGGTGCTGCGCGAATGCGGCCTGGCGCCGGAGGAGATCGGCCGCCTGAAGTCGCTGCGCGTCGTCTGATGGCTGCGCGCCGATTCGTCGTCCGCGGCATCGTCCAGGGCGTGGGCTTCCGACACGCGCTTTGCCG
>Ga0224500_10000716_pt1 | contig 21522 bp, 25 predicted proteins | sample SF_Oct11_sed_USG_FD_168126 | JGI IMG/M metagenome (GOLD analysis project Ga0224500, IMG submission 168126) | Sediment microbial communities from San Francisco Bay, California, United States - SF_Oct11_sed_USGS_4_1 | ecosystem: Environmental > Aquatic > Marine > Sediment | place: USA: California... | reverse complement strand
TGCCGCGCGTGAGGTCCTGCGCGGTGGAGGAGTACTGCGTGGGCATCGCTTCGGCGATCTGGTAGGTCCGCTCGAGCATGCCGGGCGCCATGGCGACGCCGCTCGCCGTGGCGAGCGCGAGCGTTTCCTCGACGACGTCGCGCATCACGTCGCGGATGGCCGCGCCCTCGATCATCTTCCCGTAGGGCAGCTGCGTGATCGCGGAGAGCGCGTTGTAGGCGCAGTTCACGACGAGCTTCGCCCACAGTTCGCCCGCGACGTTCCCGGAGATCGTGACCGGCATGCCGGCCGCGTCGAACCATCCTTTCAGCTGCTCGAGGGCGCCGTCGGGCAGCCTGGCGCCGAGCTCGCCGATCACCAGGTCGCCGCGCCCGTGGTGCTTCAGGTGCCCCGGCCCGGCCATTTCGGTCGCCACGTACACCGCCGCCGGGATCACCGGCTGCGCACTGCGCACCTGGATGCGCTCGGTGTTGTCGACGCCGTTCTGCAGGTTGACGACCAGGGCGTCGGCATCGAGGTGCGGCGCCATCTGCGCTGCCGCCTCCTCGGTGTCGGTGGATTTCACGCAGAACAGCACCAGCTTCGCGCCGCGCACGGCGCTCGCCTCGGTGCTCGCCGCCACCGGCACGTGCTCGTCGAATGTCAGGCCCTCGAAATGCAGGCCGCGCGCCTTGAACGCCTCGACGTGCACCGGCCGGCCGATGAGCGTCACCGCGTGGCCGGCGCGCGCGAGCATCCCGCCGTAGTAGCAGCCCACGGCGCCGGCACCGAGCACTGCCACCCGAATCTTCACCCCGTTCGCCATCCGCGCGAATATATACTGCGCGCATGAGCGTACACTCGATCACCGCAAGACGCGCCACCGACCCGGTGCGGGAGGCGAGGATCCACCTCGCCGCTGCCCACCGTCTCGCGGTGCTGCACGAGCTGGAAGAGGGCATCGACAACCACTTCACGGTCACCGTTCCCGGCGCGAGCGACCGCTACCTGATCCTGCCCTTCGGCCTGCACTGGTCCGAGGCGCGCGCGAGCGACATGATCGTGTTCGACGAGTCGGGCGCGACGCTCGAGGGCGAGGGCGTGGTCGAGCTCTCGGCGCAGTGCATCCACGCGCCGATCCACCGCCTGACTGGCGCGCGCGTGGTGCTGCACACGCACCAGACGTGGGCGGTGGCGCTCAACATGCTGAAGGACAATCGCCTGCTGCCGGCGAGCCAGACCGCGGCGTTCTTCCACGGCCACGTGGCCTACGACGACACGTACATGGGGACGGCCGATTTCGTCGAGGAAGGCGAGCGCCTCGCGCGCCTGATCGGCGACAAGCACGTGCTCTTCATGAAGAACCACGGCGTGCTGGTGGTGGGCGAGACCGTGGCCCAGGCCTACCGGCGCCTGTACAAGCTCGAGCGCGTGTGCCGCGCGCAAGTGCTGGCGATGGGCACCGGCAAGCCGCTCGAAGTGCTCTCCGACGAGGTGGTGACGCAGGTTCAGGCGCCGCCCGAGAACGACCGCCACTCGCGTGCCGAGCGCGAGCGCCTCTACTTCGAGGCGATGATGCGGGTGCTGGACCGGGAGAGTCCCGGCTACGCCGACTAGCGGCGCGCGGCGAGGAACTCGCCGAGCAGCCGCACGACCGCCTCGGGCTGCTCCTGCTGCACCCAGTGGCCCGCGCCGTCCACGAGGTGCGTGCCGCGGTAGTCGGTGCAGGCCCTGGTTTCCATTGCTCCGAGGTCTCCTGGGCGCTGGTAGTTGCCCCAGTCGCGCGCGCCGGAGATGAAGCACGCCGGAACGTCGATCGTGCGGCCGGCGAAGAGCTCCAGCAGGCGCGCGAGCGGCGGTGCCCAGCGCGCGCGATACCACTGCAGTCCGCCCTGGAACCCGGTGCGCGCGAACTCCGCCGCGTACACGGCGAGCTCGTCCTCGGTCAGCCAGCGGCAGGCGGCGATCTCCTCGCGCGATGGCATCTCCTGCGCCACCGTCTGCGCCATGTTCTCGTGCAGGTTCATGATGTAGTAGGTGGGCATCTTCGCCAGCTCGGACGCGCTCCATGCAGCGAGCGCGTGGGGCCGGTTCGCCTTCCAGTCGGCGCTCTTCGCATGGAAGTAGCCGCGCAGGAAGGGCTGCAGCCCCTGCGGCGCGCGCAGCATGTCGCCGTTCGCCTCGCGCGTGCAGTAGTAGGCCTGGTAGTGCTTGCGCGGCCGCGGCAGCGCGGCCAGCTCGGCGAGGATCTTCTCCGGAGAAGCGGGCTGCAGGCCCGGCGGCCCGCCGAAGGGCGCGCTCATGATCGCCACCGAGCGGAACACGTCGGGACGCACGAGCGCGCACCAGGCGGCCAGGATCGAGCCGAAGTCGTGGCCGGCGAGCTGCACGTGGGTGTGGCCGAGCGCGTAGACGAGACCGAGCGCATCGCGCGCGAGGTTGAGCAGGTGGTAGGAGGCGAGGTCGCCGTCGTAGTCGGGGTCCCAGCCGGTCGTGCGCCCGTAGCCGCGCTGGTCCGGCGCCATGACGTGATAGCCGGCGTCGGCGAGCGGCAGCATCACCCTGCGCCAGCTGTAGGCGAGCTCGGGAAAGCCGTGCAGCAGCAGCAGCCCCGGCGCGGACGGATCGCCGGCCTCCAGCACGTGCATCCGCAGTCCGTTGACGCCCTCGACGAAGCGCGAGCGGATGCCCGCGGGCAGCGGCAGGGCCCGCAAGCTCAGCGGCCCCGCTTTCGCGCCAGCGCCGCGCCCGCCGCCAGCGCCTGCAGCTTGGCGACGGCGATCTCGCGCTGCATCGGCGCCATGCCGCAATTGGTGCAGGCGATGAGGTGCTTCCTCGGCACGTACTTGAGCGCGGTGCGGATGGTGGCCGCGACCTCCTGCGGCGTCTCCACCTTGTCCGAGGCGACGTCGATGACGCCGACCAGCACGTCCTTGCCCTTCAGCAGCTTCATCAGCTCGGGCGGCACGTGCGAGTGGATGCACTCGAGCGACACCTGCTTGATCCGGCTCCTGGCGAGCGCCGGGAAGATCTTCTCGTACTGGCGCCACTCTTCGCCGAGCGTCTGCTTCCAGTCGAGGTTCGCCTGGATGCCGTAGCCGTAGCAGATGTGCACGCAGGTCGTGCACTTGAGGCCCCGGGCGGCGCGCTCGAGCGCCCGGATGCCCCACCGGTTGACGTCGTCCATGTACACGTTGAACGCGGGCTCGTCGAACTGGATCACGTCCACGCCGTCCTTTTCCAGCGCGCGCGCCTCCTGGTTGAGCAGCTCGGCGAACGCCATGGCGAGCTTCGCCCTGTCGCCGTAGTGCCGGTCGGCGATGGTGTCGACGATGGTCATCGGCCCGGGCATCGTGATCTTGAGCTTCTTCTTCGTGTGTGCGCGCGCGAGCTTCGCCTCGGCCTCGTGCACGCGGCCTTTCAGGCGTATCGGCCCGACCACCACCGGCACCATCGCCTCGTAGCGGTTGTCGCGAATGCCCATCTTCACCTTGTGCTCGAAGTCGATGCCCTCGACGAACTCCAGGAAGCCGTGCACGAAATGCTGGCGCGACTGCTCGCCGTCAGTGACGATGTCCAGCCCGGCGTCCTCCTGCTCCTTCAGCCACAGGAGCGTGGCGTCGCGCTTGGCTTTCTGCAGCTCCGCGCCCGAAGACTTCCAGGCGGGCCAGAGCTTGTCGGTTTCGGCGAGCCAGAAGGGCTTGGGCAGGCTGCCGGCGAGGGTGGTCTGGAAATCGGGCATGTTCTCCTCCGGTTCGTCATTATCGTGCAAGCACCGCCCGGGGAGTGACTTCGCCGGGCCGATGCGCTGTAATGCGGCGCATGAGGCGGGCTACCCTCATCGCCCTGGCGCTGCTCGCGACCGGCGCGGACGGTACGCAGGCGCAAGCGCTCTCCAGGGAGCGGTGGGCCTCCATGATGCGCGAGGTCATGCCGTCGGCGTTCTGCCAGGAAAGGGCGTACTTCCGTGCGTGCTTCGCGCAGGGCGCCGCGGACTGCGCCAGGGCGGCGAATCTCGCGGTCGACGATTGCCTGCGCCAGCACGAGGCGCAGGTCCCGGACACGCTGAAAAACCCGGAGGCGGGCAGCCGCTGGAGCCGCGTGATCGGCGCCTGCGCCGGCACGTTGTTCGAAATGCACAGCCGCCGGGTGAAGCGCAACTCGGCCAAGTGCAACGACCCGGACGCCTGGAACTGAGCCGGGCTCAGCGCGCCTCGCGGCTGCGCATCGGCAGCAGCCAGGCGATGACCGCGGCCTGCAGCGCGGCGAGGATCCAGAAGGCGGCGGCATAGCCCTCGGGCGCGTAGCGGCCCTCGAGCGACGGATAGAGGCGCAGCACCGCGCCGATGCCCCACTGGAAGACAAAGGACAGCGTGAACATCATGACGTTTGACGCGGTGTTCACACGGCCCGTGAATTCAGGGGGAAAGAGCGGCGTGAGCAGCGCGTAGGCGAGGGCCGCCGAAACCACGGTGAAGCCGTATACGGCGAGAATCGCCGGCAGGGCGGTCGTGACGCCCGCGGCGATCAGCACGAACATGCCGAGCGACAGCGCCATGCCGGCCTTGAATACGGTGAGCCGCGAGATGCCCGCGCGCGCGAGGCTGTCGCCCGATACGCCGAAGAACACGGAGCCCGCCGTGTAGGCGATCGCCGCCGCGAGCAGCCCGTTCGCCACCGCGGCGCGCGGCAGGGCGGCGACGTCGTACAGCCACGGCGCGAGCCACAAGCCCTGCAGCGCCTGGTAGGCCGAGTGCCCGACCACCATCGGCAACGCGATGCGCCAGAAAGCGACCGAGGCGAAGATGCGCCGAAAGCCCGCGACCTGCGTGCGCAGGCTCTGGCCATGGCCGGGCAGCGCCTTCTCCGGCACCAGGAAGAAGATGAGGGCCGCCGCCGCCACCGAAGCGGCGGCCAGCCCGTAGAACAGCGCGCGCCAGCCGAACGGCCCGAGCAGCGCCTCCACCGGCGCGGTGGCCGACAGGCCGCCGAGGCCGCCGACGGCGAGGTACAGGCCGTTCAGCGTCGCGAGGCGCGAGAGCGGAAACCACAGCGAAAAGGCCTTGATCGCGCCCATCAGGCCGCCCGAGACCCCGAGGCCGATCAGCGCGCGGCCGACGGACAGCGTAACGAAATCCTGCGCCAGCCCGAAGACCAGCGCGCCCGCGCCCGCAATGGACATCAGCGCGGCGACCACGCGGCGCGGCCCGTAGCGATCGAGCAGCACGCCCAGCGGCAGCTGGAACGCGGCGAAGGCGAGCAGGTACATCGAGGTCAGAAAGCCGAGGTCCGAGCTGGAGAGCGCGAACTCGCCCGCCAGGTCGCGCGCGATGACCGCGTTGACGTTGCGGAAGAAGAAGGACAGGAAGTACCCCGCGGCGAAGGGGCAGAACACCACCAGGAGGAGCCGCGGGTGCACCGGCGGATTGTAATGGGCTAAGCTTGGGCGCATGGCGAAACGCCTCATCGTCGGCATCACCGGCGCGACCGGCGCGGCCTACGGCGTCGGCCTGCTGCGCGAGCTGCGCGCGCTGCGCGGCTGGGAGACGCACCTGGTGCTCACCGACGCCGGCGTGCTCAATGCGCACCAGGAGCTCGGCCTGAAGAGGAAAGACATCGAGCGCCTGGCGCACAAGGCCTACCACCCCAAGGACATCGGCGCGGCGATCGCGAGCGGCTCGTTTCTCACCGAGGGCATGGTGGTCGCGCCGTGCTCGATGAAGAGCCTGGCCGCCATCGCGCACGCGCATGCCGACGACCTCGTGTCGCGCGCGGCCGACGTGGTGCTCAAGGAGCGCCGGCGCCTGGTGCTTCTGCCGCGCGAGGCCCCGCTCAACCTCGCGCATCTGCGGAACATGGTGCAGGTCACCGAGATGGGCGGCATCGTCTTCCCGCCGGTGCCGGCGTTCTACGCGAAGCCGAAGTCGATCGACGACCTGATCCTGCACAGCGTGCGGCGCGTGCTCGACCTGTTCGGCATCCATTCGCCGCGGCTCGCGCGCTGGAAGGGCATCGATGCCTGACCTGTCCGTGTTCTGCGCGAGCTACGCGGAGGCGCGCGGCAGATTCGTCGACGCGGCGCGCGCGCACGGCGCGCGCGTGTTCGAGTACCGCGATCCGCGGCAGAAGGGCCCGGACGGCGAGCCGCTGTGCCTCGACGTGGCGGTGGCGGGACCGGAGAGCGCCGAGCGCGTGCTGGTCGTCGGCAGCGGCACGCACGGCATCGAGGGCTTCTCCGGCTCGGCGGCGCAGACCGCGTGGCTGCGCAGTGGCGGCGCGCAGCGCCTGCCGAAGAAGACCGCCATGGTGCTCTTTCACGCGCACAACCCGTGGGGCTTCGCGCACAAGGCGCGCGGCACCGAGGAGAACGTGGACCTCAACCGCAACTTCCTCGACCACACCAGGCCCTATCCGCAGAACCCGGGCTACGCCGAGGTGCACCCGATCGTCACGCCCGCGGCCTGGGACGACGCGACGCAGGCCGAGGTCTTCCGGCGGCTCGATGCGCTGCGCGAGCGGATCGGCGAGAAGGCCTTCTCCACCGCCTTCAACGGCGGACAGTACTCGGACGCCGACGGCATCTACTTCGGCGGACAGCGCGAGCAGTGGGCGAACTACGCGTTCCGCGAGGCGGTGGTCAAGCACGTGGCGCACGCGAAGCACGCGGCCATCGTCGACCTGCACACCGGCATCGGGCCGTGGATGGAGCACATCTACCTGTGCTTCCACCCCGAGGGCTCGGCGGCGCGCAAGCGCGCGCGCGACTGGTGGGGCGAGCGCGCCGTGAACCTCGCCGGCGTGACGCACAAGGCGCTCGCCGACTACCAGGGCGTGCTGATCGACGCCTTTGCGGCGACGCTGCCCAAGGCCGAGGTCACTTGCGTGGTGGTCGAGTTCGGCACGCTGCCGCGAAAGGAGATCCAGCGCGCCAACATGGCGGGGCGCTGGCTGCGCTATCACGGCGCGCGGAATCCGGCGCTGGCGCGCAAGGTGCACGCGGACTTCTGCGAAGCGTTCTACCCCAGCGACCCGGCGTGGCGCGCCGCGGTGCTCGAGCAGTCCGCGGAGATCTTCGAGCGCGGGGTGAAGGGAATCGGCGGCTAGCGGTACCGCGTACCCAGGCAGTCCGCGGGCGCGACCACCTGCTCACCGCCGGCGAGGCCGATCGACACGCTCGCCGCGGAAACCACTTCCAATGGACCTATCACGGGCGAAGGGAGCGGGCAGGCACCGATCTCGATCAGCCCTTCCGCCTCGAGGCCGACGATGCGCAGTCGTCGTCGCGCCGTGTCGGGCACGAGAAGCCGTATCCGGCCGGCAACGCGCATCGGCGCGGACAACGAGAGTTCCGGAGAGCGATAGGCGTGGTTCGAGAAGCCGCTCAGCGAGCCGATTTCCACAAGGCGGCTTGCCTGCCGACGGTAGACCGCGAGCACGCCGCCGACGTGCGGCGTGATCACCGCGGCGATCTCCGCGCGCCCGTCGCCGTCGAGGTCGGCGACGCCGACCGGGTTGAGCCAGCGCATCGGCACGCCGATGGCCGCCGACTGCGCGCCCGGCTCGAGGCGTCCGTCGCGCAGGCCGAGCAGCATGAGCCGCGCACCGGCGCCGCGGTTGCTGACAATGACGAGCAGCTCCTGCGGTTCGGGCGCGCTCAGCTGCACGATGCGCGGCGCGAGATCCTCGAATACCTCGTCCTCGGGCAGCGCGTAGGTGAGCGTGCGTCCCTGGTCAGTGGTCGCGGCGATGCGTGCGTATTCATGCGGGCGGCCAAGGGCAAAGTGCCCGTAGCGCTCGACGGGGTCTGTGTAGCGCGCGGCGGTGATGGTCTCCGCGCCCGCCGGCGCGCCGCCGAGCGCAAGCGTTGCGGCGAGCGTGCCAAGGATCGCCTTCACGGGGCTACTTCAGCTCGATTTCGACGAAGCGGAACTCGAAGGTGTTGGCGTTGATCACGTTGTGCGCGACCCCCTTCGGTCGCGCATAGGACACGCCCGCTTGCAGCTCGACCTCGCGCACGCCTTCAGCCTCCTCGAGCCGCAGCTTCCCGGTGACCAGCGGCACCACTACGTAGTCGTGCGCGTGCACGTGGTGCCCGGTCTCCGCGCCCGGCGCGAAGCGCCACTCGGAGACGATGACGCGCTCGGTTTCGACCTGGGGATGCGCGGTGGCTTTCATGCGCTACATCTTACGGATGAGCGCCGTCGCCGTCGCGCTCGCCGTTCTGCGACAGCTCGCCCGAGAGGTAGCACACGTACTTGCCCCTGCGCACCACGCGCCCGACGCCGCGCTGCTTGCCCGGCTTCGCCGGCTTGAGGAAGGAGATGTTGAGGTTGAGCGTCGGCGCGAACTCGCCCGCGGCAAGCTGGCAGGCGAGCGCCGGGCCCATGGTGTCGTCGAGCGTCGCCGCGACGCGCGGCGGCGGCAGGCGCCCGTCGGCGACCTGCCAGAGGAAGGCCTCGCGGTCCATCAGTGCGCGGCCATGAACTCCTGCATCGCCCTGGTGAACAGCGCAGGCTGCTCCAGGTTCGACAAGTGCGCCGCCTGCGGGATCATGACCAGCTTGGAGCCGGGAGCGTTGTCGCGGATCGCCTCCGACATCGCCGGCGGTGTGCCCGGATCCTTATCGCCGCACAGCACGAGGATGGGCGCCTTGATCTCCTTCAGCCGCGCGGTGACGTTGATCCTCGGGATGGCGTGGCAGCAGCCGACATAGCCCGCGACCGGCGTCGAGGCGATGAGCTTGGCGATGCCGTCCACCGGCCCGGGGTTGGACTTGCGGAAGGCTTCCGTGAACCAGCGCTCGAGCGTCGGCTGCACGAGCGGCTGCATGCCCTTCTCCTCGGCAATCTTGATGCGCTCCTGCCACAGCGGCCCGGCCTGCGCCGGAAAGCCGCTGGTGGTGTCGGCGAGCATCAGCGTGCGGAACACGCCCGGATACTTGAGCGCGAAGGTCTGGCCGATCATGCCGCCCATGGACAGCCCGCAGTAATGCGGGTTCTTCACCCCGAGCGCATCGAGCAGCGCCTTCAGGTCGTCGGCCAGCATCTCGAGCGTGTATGCCCCCTTCGGCGCCTCGGAGGCGCCGTGGCCGCGCGTATCGTAGGCGAGGATGCGGTAGCTGTCCTTCAGCGCCGCGATCTGCGGGTCCCACATGCGCACGCTGCAGGCGAGCGAGTGGCTGAGCACGAGCCAGGGCGCGCCTTCCTTGCCGTGCAGCTCGTAGTTGGTGTCGATGCCGTTGGTCTTCGCTTTCATGCGCTCCCCACGATGAGTGGAATGTTCATTTCCTCTTCGCTCGCGCCGCCATGGTGCCCGATCAGCCGATGGCGCGGCTCCCCCGGTGTCCAGTCCTTGACCGTCGTACGCCCGTGCATGACGAGCGCCACGTCGCCGATGCGCTCGGCGAGCCGCGGATGCGGCTCGCCCGGCCCGAACCAGCCCTCGGCGGCGAGCTCGCCGCTCGGGCACACGCGGGCCCGGTCGCCCAGCCAGCCCTGCGCGCGCTCGATGAACTCCGGCGCGCGCCCCTCCTGCACGTGGCAGAAGGCCGCGCGGCTCTCGCCGCACAGAGGATAGCGCAGCAGCGCGGCGAGGCCGGGCGCGTCTGCGAAATCGAGCGCGTCCGCGCCCTCGCTGTCGACGAAGCCGTGGTCGGCGCTGGCGACGACGAGGGTCTCCGTGCCCGCCAGCTGCGCCATCAGGGCCCCGAACGCAGCGTCCAGCTCGCGGAAATGCGCGCGCACCTCGGCGCTCGAATTGCCGTGGTGGTGCGAGAGCGCGTCGAACTCGGGCCAGTAGGCGTACACCAGCTTGGGCTCCGGGCCGGAGCGCACCGCCGCCGCGGCCTGCGCGACGAGGCCCGCCAAGTTGTCGTACGCAAGGCGCTCGGCGCGCCCGCTGTGGTGCAGGCTGTAGACCGAGTCGACGATCGGGCGGTAGGTGACCACGATGCTGCGGCGCGCGAGCCCGTCGAACAGCGGCCCGGCGCGAAACAGCCGCGCGGGCGGCACGCCGAGCCGCGCCTTCTCGCCGCGGCGCTGGAACGGGAGCGGCGCGCCGACGCAGCCCGCCTCGCCGAACAGCGTGAACCAGCCGGTCAGCCCGTGCTCGAGCGGCGACCAGCCGGTGAAGGAGGTGGTGACCGAGCTCGCGGTGGTGGGCGGAAAGACGGAGGTGGGCGCGCCGCGCCGCAGCGCGAGCAGGGCGCCGCCGCGGCCCTCGCGCCGCAGGTAGTTGTCGCCCAGCCCGTCGATCAGCAGGAACAGGATGTTGCGCGCCGCGGCGAGCTCCCGCGGCGGCAGCAGCGCGAGCGTGGCGTGTCGCGGCTGGCCGCCGCAGCCGGCGACGATCGAAGCGATCAGGTTGAGGAAACCGCCGCCCGAGTAATCCGGCCGCACCATGCGGCGGATTCTAACGGCTCAAACGCGGCGCACGGAGTGCTTAGTGCAGGCGCACCGCGTTGGTGAGCAGCGCGTCGTAGGTGCACAGGAACTCGTCCACCGCGTCCTCGTCCTGCGCATCGGATTGCAGGCGCGCCATGCACGCGCGCAGCCGCGCCGCCACGTGGCCCTCGAGGTAGCCGCTGCGGCAGGCGTGCTTGTCCACCAGCTCGATGCCGCCGCCGGCGGCGAATTCGGCCACGCAGAAGTTGTCGCTGTCGTAGAGGACGTTGACCAGTGCCATGGCCCCATTGAACGCCTGTTTCGGAGCGATGTAGAGCCCCTTGCGTGATAAACTGCACACCCGTTTTGTGAGGTTTCGTCCCATGCGGCTCGAAGTCCACGTGCACGCCGACATCCCCATCCTCGAAGGGGTCTCCCGCAAGCAGATCGAGCAGGCGCTCTCGCCCTGGCTCGAGTACCTCGACTGCGACACGCTCGCCGACGTGAAGAGCCTGGAGGCCGAGGAGCCGGGCCTGCGCTTCGACGACAAGGAGCTGATGCTGCAGGTGTGCTGGACGGGCGAGATCGGCAGGAGCTTTCACGCCGCGCTCGACGCTTCGCTCGACAACCTCGGCCCGTACTGCTACGAGGCGGTCGAGGTCGACGTGACGCTCTACCACGAGAACGGCGAGCAGGAATCGCGGCTGCTGTTCGTCGGCCCCACCGCGCAGTCGATCCACGAGGCGCAGCGCCGCTGCATGATCGAGGACGTGAGCGCGCTGCTCGAGCGCCAGTTCGACAAGGAAAGGACCGCCGAGGTGACCACGCTCGTCAACCAGCTTTTCGACCGGGACTGGAAGGAGAAGTCCTCCGGCGCGAAGCAGCCCGAGCGCGCCTTCGAGACCGCCACGCGGCCCTCGCGCAAGAACCTGCACTAGCCGGGCGAGGTGGCAGCACCGAAATATCCCGGATTCGACACGCTCGCGCTGCACGCCGGGCAGTCGCCCGACCCGGTGCACGGCGCGCGCGCGGTGCCGATCTACGCCACCACCTCGTACGTCTTCCGCGACAGCGATCACGCCGCGTCGCTGTTCAACATGGAGCGCGCGGGACACGTGTACTCGCGCCTGTCCAACCCGACGGTCGCCGTGCTGGAAGAGCGCATGGCTGCGCTGGAAGGCGGCGTCGGCGCGATTGCCACCGCCTCCGGGCAGGCGGCGCTGCACCTGGCGGTGGCGACGCTGATGGACGCCGGCAGCCATATCGTCGCCTCGAACTCGCTGTACGGCGGGTCGCACAACCTGCTCGGCTACACGATGAAGCGCTTCGGCATCGAGACGACCTTCATCGACCCGCGCGACCTCGGCGCCTGGCAGTCCTCGATCCGGCCGAACACGCGGTTGCTGTTCGGCGAGACGCTCGGCAATCCGGGCCTCGACGTGCTCGACATTCCCGCGGTGTCGGCGATCGCGCATGCCGCGGGGCTACCGCTGCTGGTGGATGCGACCTTCACCACGCCGTATCTCATGCAGCCCTTCGCGCTAGGCGCGGATTTGCTGTACCACTCGGCCACCAAGTTCCTCGGCGGGCACGGCATCGCCATCGCCGGCGTGCTGGTCGATTCGGGCCGCTTCGACTGGGAGAAGAGCGGCAAGTTTCCGCAGCTCACGGCGCCTTACAGCGGCTTTCACGACATGGACTTCGAGGAGGAGTCGGGCACGCGCGCCTTCCTGCTGCGCGCGCGTCGCGAAGGGCTGCGCGACTTCGGTGCCTGCATGGCGCCGATGACCGCCTTCCACGTGCTGCAGGGCATCGAGACCCTGCATCTGCGCATGCCGCGCCACGTGGCGAGCACGAGGAAGGTGGTGAACTTCCTGCATTCGAGCCCGGCTGTCGCGCAGGTGCTCTACCCCGAGCTGGCCGACCATCCCGATCACGCGCTGGCGAAGAAGCTCCTGCCCAAGGGCTGCGGGGCCGTGTTTTCCTTCGACCTGAAGGGCGGTCGCGAGGCGGGCAAGCGCTTCATCGAGGCGCTGCGCGTGTTCTCGCACCTCGCCAACGTCGGCGACGCCAAGTCGCTCGTCATTCACCCGGCGAGCACGACGCACTACCGTATGTCGGACGAGGACCTGAAGCGCGCGGGCATCGGGCCGGGAACCGTGCGCCTCTCCATCGGCCTCGAGGACCCCGAGGACCTCGTCGAGGACCTCTCGCGCGCCCTGCGCGCGGCGCAGAAGTGAATTTCACCGTCGACGGCCGGCAGGCGTTCGCCTACACGGCGGCGCACGCGCTCGATCCGGCGAAGCCGACCGTGGTGTTCCTGCACGGCGCGGGGCTCGACCATTCGCTGTTCGGCCTGCAGAGCCGCTACTTCGGCTATCACGGCAGGAACGTCCTCGCGCTCGACTTCCCGGCGCACGGGCGCTCGGCAGGCCCGCCCATCGCGACGGTTGCCGAGATGGCGGACTGGACGATGCGAGTCCTCGATGCAGCAAAGCTCCAGCGCGCGAGCCTGGTCGGGCATTCCATGGGATCGCTGGCCGCGCTCGAGTGCGCGGCGCGCCACCCGCAGCGCGTGCAGCGCATCGCGCTTCTCGCCATCGCCTATCCGATGAAGGTATCCGACGCCTTCCTGCAGGCGGCGAAGGAAGACCGGCACGACGCCTACGACATGGAGAACATCTGGGGACATGCGCCGCAGGTGCCGCTCGGCGCCAACCCCAATCCGGGCATGTGGATGTATGGCGACACGCTTGCGCGCCTCGAGCGGCTCGCCCCGGGCGTGCTGTACAACGATCTGCTCGCCTGCCATACGTACGCCGGCGGCGAGGCGGCGGCGGCGAAGGTGCAGTGCCCGGTGCTCTTCATCCTCGCGCGGCGTGACCAGATGACGCCGCTGCGCCAGGGGGTCGAGTTCGCCAGGCTTCTGCCGCAGGCGAAGACCGTCCAGCTGCGCGCCTCCGGCCACACGGTGATGACCGAAGATCCGGACGAGGTGCTGGACGCGCTCGGGGCGTTTCTCGCCTAGCCCTCCCAGCGCCCGGCGCGCACGGCGGCCGCGATCAGTGCGCCGAACAGCACGATGCCGGCGGCGATGAACGCGAACAGGGCCGCGAGCGGCCAGCCGGAGGCGACCACCACCGCGCCCCCGGCGACGACCACCACGAGGCGGACGGTTCCCGCCAGCACCGGAAGCACCATGCGCCCCGCGCCCTGCGACGAGAAGTAAAGCGCCATGCCGGCGCCGAAGAAGGCGTAGAACGGCGCCACCACGTGCAGGTACTGGCTGCCAGCCGCCAGCACGGCCGGGTCGTGGCTGAAGATGCGGATCCACAGTCCCGGAAATACCGCCACCAGGCCGCCGACGGTCAGCGAGATGCCCGCGGCAAGCCCCGCGCCGATCCACGCGATGCGCTTGGCGCGCGCGCCGTGGCCCGCGCCGATGTTGGTGCCGACCATGACGACCAGCGCCTGGCCGATGGCAAACACGAGCGGGATCTGCAGCAGCTCGAGGCGCACGCCGACGCCGTAGCCGGCAAGGGCCGCGATGCCGAAGCTGCCGACGAAACCCGTAACGATCACCGCGGTGAGCACGGTCTGCAGCGCGCCCACCGCCGAAACCGCGCCGACGCGCAGGATGTCGTGGAACACGCGCCCCTCGAGCCGCCAGTCCGCGCCGCGTGGGCGCAGCGGCCCGCGCCAGACAAGCGCGCCCATGACGAGCGAGGCGAACAGGAACGCCGTGACGTAGGCGAGCGCCGCACCGACAATTCCCAGGCGCGGCAGCGGGCCCCAGCCGAGCGTCAGTGCGCCGGAGAGCGGAACGTGCACCAGCGCCGCGGCCGCGAGCGCCACGGCGGGCGCGAGCGTGTTGCCGCTGCCGCGCAGCACGCTCGCCAGCGTGTTGGCGAGCCAGACGCCGACCGCGCCCGCGAACAGCACGTGCGAGTACGCGAGCGCCTGCGCGAGCGCTTCGCCCTTGCCCCCGAGCAGCGCATAGAGGGATGTCCCGAGGCCGAGCAGCAGCAGCGTGAAAACGAGCCCGGCCGCGAGCGCGATGATCAGGCCGTGCGCGACCAGGCGCCGCGCGGCCTCTTCGCGCCTGCCGCCGAGCGCGCGCGCCACCGCCGAGGCGATGCCGCCGCCCATGGCGCCGGCCGAGGTCATCTGCAGCAGCATCACCAGGGGAAACACCAGGGCAAGCCCGGCGAGCGCGTCGGTGCCCAGGCGTCCCACGAACGCGGTGTCGGTAATCGACACCGCGGTCTGGAAAAGCGCGAGCACTGCGCCCGGGGCGGCGAGGCGCGCGAGCGTCGGCACGACGGGGCCCTCGAGGATGCGCTGCGCGCGCGCGGTGCTCACGCGGCGAGCGTAACGTAAGATGTTCCCCGCATGCTGGGCGCTTTCACAGTACTGCTCGTATTCCAGCTGATCGGCGAGGTGCTGGTGCTGGTCAGCGGCCTGCCGGTTCCCGGCCCCGTGGTCGGCATGCTGCTGCTGTTCACGACGTTGCTCGCGCGCGGTGCTGCGCCCGCGTGGCTGCGCGAGACCTGCCAGGGGCTGCTGTCGCACCTGTCGCTGCTCTTCGTGCCGGCGGGCGTCGGCGTGCTGCTGCACTTCCAGCGCCTGGGCGCGGAATGGCTGCCGATTGCCGTGGCGCTGGTGGCGAGCACGGTGATCACCATCGGCGTGACGGCGCTCGTCATGCGCGCGCTGCAGCGATGACCGGCACGTTCTCGGAGATCTGGGTCTACCTCTCCGCCTCGCCGCTGCTCGGCCTGACGGTGACGCTCGTCGCCTACCAGGGCGCGTACTGGATCTACAGGAAGGCGAAGATGAACCCGCTCGCCAACCCGGTGGCGATCTCGGTGGCGGTGCTGGTGGCGCTGCTCTGGTTCACCGATACGCCGTACCCCGTGTACTTCGAGGGCGCGCAGTTCGTGCACTTCCTGCTCGGGCCGGCGACAGTGGCGCTGGCGGTGCCGCTGTACGCGAACCTGGGAAACCTGATGAAGAACCTGCTGCCGCTCGGCGGTGCGCTCATCGCCGGCTCGCTCACCGCCGCGGTGACCGCGGTGGGCATCGGCTGGGCGCTCGGCGCGAGCCGCGAGACGCTGCTGTCGCTGGCGCCGAAGTCCGCGACCGCGCCGATCGCCATGGGCGTCGCCGAGAAGCTGGGCGGCCTGCCTTCGCTGACCGGCGTGCTCGTGGTGACCACCGGCATCCTCGGCGCGGTGCTCGCGCGCGGCACGCTCAATCTGCTGCGCATCCACGACCACGCGGTGCGCGGCTTCGCCGTGGGCGTGGCCGCCCACGGCATCGGCACGGCGCGCGCTTTCCAGGTGTCGGAGACCATGGGCGCCTTCGCCGGCCTGGCGATGGGCCTGAACGGGCTGCTTACCGCGTTCCTGTTCCCGCTGCTGCTGAAGCTCTGGGGAGGATGAGCGCGGCCGCCGCGCCGACGGCGACGCCGAGCGCGTCGGCGGCCATGTCGGCGAGTTCGAAGCTGCGATGGCCGGTCGAGCGCTGCGCAAACTCGAGCGCCACGCCCAGGCCGATCCAGAGCGCGGCGTAGCCAAGGCGGGCCTGCCAGCGCCGGTCGAGCGCTGCGAACCAGAACATGAGCCCCGCGTACACGATGAAGTGCTGCAGCTTGTCGCTGTACTCGAGCTCAAGGCCCACATCCGGCGGATCGGGCGTCAGCGAAAGCCAGACAATCGCTGCGGCGTACAGCCAGCCGCCGGCAAGGAGCAGCGCGCGCATCAGAAGAGCTTCATCTGGCCCGCGGGCGAGGGGGGAACGAACCTCGAGCAGTCGAGCCCGGCGGTGCGCCCCTCGTTAAGGCCGAAGCGCTTGCAGGCGATCGCGAACCGCTTCGAGATCAGCTCGGCGTAGTTGCCCGTGCCGCGCATGCGCTCGTGGAAACGCGGGTCGTTGTCCCTGCCGCCGCGCATCTGGCGGACGATGCTGATCACGTGCGCGGCGCGCTCCGGGTAGTGCGCCGCGAGCCACTCCTTGAAGATGTCCTTCAATTCGTTCGGCAGCCGCAGGATCACGTAGGCGGCTTCCCGCGCCCCCGCTCCCGCGGCCTCCTCCAGTACGTGCTCGAGGGTCTTGTCGTTCAGCGCGGGAATGAGCGCCCCGAGCAGCACGCCACAGGGCACGCCCGCGCCGTGCAGGGCGCGCAGCACATCGAGCCGGCGCTGCGGGCTCGCGGCGCGCGGCTCCAGTCGGCGCGCCAGCTCCCGATCGAGCGTGCCGATGGAGACAAACGCCTTGACGAGATTCTTCTTCGCCATCGGCGCGAGGATGTCCAGGTCGCGCTCCACCAGCGCCGACTTGGTGACGATGGTGCACGGGTGCTCGCTTTCGGCCAGCAGCTCGAGGACCTGGCGGGTGATGCGGTACTTGCGCTCGATCGGCTGGTAGCAGTCGGTGTTCGCGCCAAGCGAGATCGGCGAGACCTTGTAGCCCGGCCTCGCCAGTTCCTGCCGCAGCAGCTCCGCGGCGTTGGTCTTGGCGAACAGCTTCGTCTCGAAGTCCAGGCCCGGCGAAAGCTCGAGGTAGGCGTGGCTCGGGCGCGCGTAGCAGTAGACGCAGCCATGCTCGCAGCCGCGGTACGTGTTGATCGACTGGTCGAACGGCACGTCGGGCGAGTCGTTGCGCGCGATGATCGAGCGTGCGCACTCCACCGTCACCGTCGTCTGCAGGGGCTCGAGCGGCTCGTCTTCGCGCGCCCAGCCGTCGTCGAACGCCGCGCGCTCGACGGACTCGAAGCGCCCGGGGACTTGCGAAAGCGCGCCGCGCATCCGGTTCATTCGTTCTACAATGGCCTGAACCCCGCTACTGTATAGATGAACAGTACCCACCGCAACGTCGGCCTGCTCGCCGCCTGCCAGGCGCTGCTGATGACCAACAACGCGACGCTGATCGCCATCAACGGCCTGGCGGGCCTCGCGCTCGCGCCGCGCGCCGCGCTCGCCACGCTGCCGGTCACCTGCTGGGTCGTGGGCGGTGCGATCGCCACCATGCCGGCGTCGCTGCACATGAAGCGCGTCGGCCGGCAGCGCGGCATGACCCTGGGCACGCTCTGGGGCATCGTGGGCGCGCTCATCTGCGCCGCGGCGGTGTGGGCGCAGAGCTTCTGGCTCCTGTGCTTCGGCACGCTGGTGTTCGGCGTGTACAACGCCTACGGGCAGTACTACCGCTTCGCCGCCGCGGATGTTTCGAGCGTCGAGTTCAGGAGTACGGCGATCTCGCTCGTGCTCGCCGGCGGGCTGGTCGGCGGCATCCTCGGGCCGACCACCAGCCGCTTCACCGTGGAACTGCTGCAGCCGCGCTTCACCGGCGCCTACCTCGCGCTGATCGGCTTCGCGCTGGTGACGATGGTGGTGCTGCGCTTCATCCGCATCCCGCAGCTGGACCAGAAGACCAAGGCGGCGGGCGGGCGGCCGCTTGCCGTGATCGCACGGCAGCCGAAGTTCGTCATTGCCGTGATGTCGGGCGCGATCGGCTACGGCGTCATGAACTTCCTCATGACCTCGACGCCCATCGCCATGGGGGTGTGCGGTCATCCCTACGGCGACGCCGCGTTCGTCATTTCCTCGCACGTGATCGCCATGTTCCTGCCGTCGTTCGTCACCGGCAACCTGATCAGGCGGTTCGGCGTGCTGCAGGTGATGTTCGTCGGCGCGCTGCTCAACTTCGCGGCCATCGGCGTGGCGCTGTCGGGCATCGCCGTGCCGCAGTTCTGGCTGTCGCTCGTCCTGCTCGGCGTGGGCTGGAACTTCCTGTACGTCGGCGGCACCGCGCTGCTCACGCAGACCTACCGGCCGGAGGAAATGGCCAAGGCGCAGGGGGCGAACGAGCAGGCGATCTTCATCATGATGGCGATTTCCTCGTTCACCTCGGGCCTCACGGTCACCACGGCGGGCTGGGAGCGCGTCAACCTCTTCGCGCTGCCGATGGTCGGCGTGGTGGCGATCGCCATCCTCTGGTACGCCGTCGCGCATCGCAACGGCAAGTCGCCCGCATGACGCCCCCGGCGCGCATCGGTCAGCGGCTCGAGGAGGTCGACACGCCGGCATTGGTGCTCGACCTGGATGCCTTCGACAAGAACCTGCGCACGCTCGCCGACGCCGTGCGCGGCCGCGTGCGCGTGCGCACGCACGCCAAGACGCACAAGTGCCCCGAGGTCGCGAAGCGCCAGATGGCGCTCGGCGCGGTCGGTGCCTGCTGCCAGAAGGTTGCCGAGGCCGAGGCCATGGTCGAGGGCGGCGTCGGCGACGTGCTGGTGACCAACGAGATCGTCGGTGCGCCCAAGCTCGAGCGCCTCGCGCGGCTCGCCGCGCGCGCGAAGCTCGGCGTGTGCGTGGACGATGCAGGAAACGTGCGCGAGCTGGAGTCCGCGGCGGCGCGCGCCGGCACGAGGCTCGATGTCTACGTGGAGATGGACGTCGGCATGGGGCGCTGCGGCGTGCCGCCGGGCGAGCCGGTCGTCGCGCTGGCGCGCGCGGTGACCGGCGCGCCGCATCTGCGCTTCGCCGGCATGCAGGCCTACCACGGGCGCGCGCAGCACCTGCGCACGCTCGCCGAGCGGCGCGCGGCCATCGAGCGCGCGGCAGCGCAGGTGCGCGCCACGCGCAAGCTGCTGGAGGACGCCGGTCTCGTTTGCCCGAGGGTCACCGGCGCGGGCAGCGGCACGTTCATGCTGGAAGTGGAGAGCGGCGCCTGGGACGAGATCCAGCCCGGGTCGTACGCATTCATGGACGCCGACTACGCCAGGAACGAATGGGCGGCGCCGCTGCCGCGCTTCGAGCACGCGCTGTTCGTGCTCGCGACCGTAATGAGCCGCGGCGGCGGCACACGCGCCATCGTCGACGCGGGGCTGAAGGCGTCGAGCGTGGACTCGGGCATGCCGTCCGTGTGGCAGCGGCCCGGACTGCGCTATGCGCTTGCCTCGGATGAACACGGCTTTCTCGAGATCGCGCTGGGCACTGCCGCCCCGGCGCTCGGCGAGAAGCTGCTGCTCGTGCCCGGGCATTGCGACCCGACCATCAACCTGTACGACTGGTACGTCGGCGTGCGCAAAGGCGTGGTGCAAGCGCTCTGGCCGATCACGGCGCGCGGGGCGCTGACCTGAGCGCGCAGGCGCGCCAGTGGGGCGTGGTGCTCGCCGCCTTCACGCTCATGTGCATGGGCTTCGGCGCCGCGTATTCCTTCGCCGCGTTCTTCGCCGCCTTCCAGTCCGAGTTCGGCGCCTCGCGTGCGCACGTCTCGCTGGTGTTTTCACTCAGTGCCCTGCTGTGGTTCTCGTTCGGCGTGCCGGGCGGCATGCTCGCCGACCGCTTCGGGCCGCGCGGCGTGTGCCTGGCAGGTGCGTTGATCCTGGTTGCAGGCCTCGCGCTCTCGGCGCGCGCGCCCTCGCTCATGGTGCTGTATGCCACCTTCAGCATCGGCGCGGGCATCGGCATCGGCCTTACCTACGTGCCATCGGTGGTGGCCGTGCAGCACTGGTTCGTGCAGCACCGCGCGCTTGCGTCGGGTATCGCCGTGTCGGGCATCGGCGCGGGGAACCTCCTCTTTCCGCCGCTCGCCGCCTGGCTGATCGGCCAGGCTGGCTGGCGCAACGCCTATCTCGCGCTCGCCGTGGCCACACTGCTGCTCGCCGTGCCCGCGGCACTCGCGCTCGGCGGCCGCGCGGCCACGCGCGCGAGCGCAGGCGGCACGACGTTGCCCGGCATGACGCTCGCCAGGGCCCTGAGGAGCCCGCCGTTCTGGGCCCTCTATGCGCTGGGGTTCCTCCTCTGCGTCGGCGTCTTCGTGCCGATGGTGCACCTGGTGCCCTATGCGCAGGACGCGGGCCTGGGCACGGCGCGCGGCGTGACGCTGGTGAGCCTGCTCGGACTGGGCAGCCTCGTCGGGCGCTTCCTGGTCGGCGGCATCGCCGATCGCATGGGGCACGTGAATGCGCTGCTCGCGATCGGCGCCGGGATGGGCGCGATGTTCCTGCTGTGGTGGGTGTCGTCGGGCTTCTGGCCGCTCGCGGTCTTCGCGTTCGTATTCGGCACGCTCTACGGCGGCTTCGTGGCGCTGATGCCGACCGTGTGCATGGACGTCTTTGGCCCGAAGAACCTGTCGGCAATCCTCGGTAGCCTCTATACCGCAGCGGGCCTCGGCACGCTCATCGGCCCGACCTTCGCCGGCGCGAGCTTCGACGCCTTCGGCAGCTACGACGCGCCGATCCTCGCCTGCGCCGCGCTGTGCTTCGCCGGTGCCGCCATCGCTGCCCCGATGCGCCGCCAGCTCGCGCACCGCGCATGAGCAGGCGACCGGCGCTGACCGTGAGCGAGGAGCGCGGCGTGCGCACACTGCACGTCGGCGGCGAGGCCATTCAGAGCTCGATGCGCCTCTCGGACCCGTTCGCGCTCGAGCTCGATTACACGCGCTGCATGATGAGCTTCCTGCTCTTCCACCCGCGCCCCCGCCGCGCGCTGAAGATCGGCCTGGGCGGCGGGTCGCTGGTCAAGTTCTTCTGGCAGCGCCTGCCGGGCCTGCGCACGCGCGTGGTGGAGCTGGACGAGCGCGTGGTGCGCGTGGCGCGCGAGCAGTTCCACCTGCCACCGGACGACGCGCGTCTGGCGATAGAGGTGGGCGACGGCGCCGAGGCGCTCGCGCCCGAATGCTGCGACCTGCTGGTCGTGGACGCGTTCGCCGACGAGCATCCTCCGGCGGCGCTCGTCAGCCAGGCGTTCTTCGACGCAGCCTGGCTCGCGCTCGAGGAGCCGGGCGTGCTGGTGCTGAATCTCATGAACGACGATCCCAGGCTCGACGAGCGCCTGCAGCGCGTGGAGCGTGCGTTCGGCGGCGCCGCACTCGCGCTTCCGGCGTTGTATGACCCGAACGTGCTGGTGTTCGCATTGAAGGGCGCGCCGGCGCGGCTCGCCTGGGACGAGCTCGCGCGCCGCGCGCATGCGCTCGAGCGCCGCTTCGGCCTGCCCTTCCCGCGCTACGTGCCGCGCCTGAAACGCATGAACCGGTTCGACGCCGAGGCTCTTATAATCGTCCCGCAAGGAGGCCGCGCATGATTCTCTCCAGCGACAGTTTCATCGACAGGGGCGCGATCCCGGGGCGCTGCGCGTTCCCGCTGGTCTACCCGAAG
>Ga0224500_10000715_pt1 | contig 21535 bp, 23 predicted proteins | sample SF_Oct11_sed_USG_FD_168126 | JGI IMG/M metagenome (GOLD analysis project Ga0224500, IMG submission 168126) | Sediment microbial communities from San Francisco Bay, California, United States - SF_Oct11_sed_USGS_4_1 | ecosystem: Environmental > Aquatic > Marine > Sediment | place: USA: California... | reverse complement strand
CCGAGCGCGCCGCGGCAGTGTGCGGCATCACTGCCGACGAGGTGCGTGGCCTGGCGCGCGACTGGGGCACCACGCAGCCGGCGGCGATCCGCGTCAACTACGGCATGCAGCGCGTGCGCGGCGGTGGCAATGCGATGCGGCTGATCGCGCTGCTGCCCTGCCTGACGGGCGCATGGCGCCACCGGGCCGGTGGCCTGCTGCTGTCGAGCTCGGGCTGGTTCGCGCCATTCAAGAATCCGGCACTGAATCGTGCCGACCTGCTTGCGGGCCGGCGCCCGCGCACGATCAACATGAGCACGATCGGCGACGACCTGTTGCGCGAAGCCTCGCCAGACTTCGGTCCGAGGATCGAGGCGCTGATCGTCTACAACAGCAACCCGGTCGCGGTGGCACCCGAGTCCAGGAAGGTCGTCGCCGGGTTTGCACGCGAGGACCTGTTCACCGTGGTGCTCGAACATTTCCTCACCGACACCGCCGACCATGCCGACATCGTGCTGCCCGCCACCACGCAGCTCGAACACCTGGACGTGCACACCACCTATGGCCATACCGACGTGATGTTCAACGAGCCCGCGATCGCGCCGCTCGGCGAGTCCAAGCCCAATACGCAGATCTTCCGTGAACTGGCCGCGCGCATGGGTTTTGCCGAGCCCTGCTTCGCCGACGACGACGAGACGCTCGCGCGGCAGGCTTTCGACTGGGAGGCGCTGGGCACTTCGTACGAGGCGCTGCGCGATCGCGGCTGGGCCCCGCTGCCGGTGCCCGAGGCGCCATTCGCCAGCGGTGGCTTTGCCACCGCGAACGGCAAGGCGTGCGTCGACGTACCCGGCATGGGCGTGCCCGAGCATGTGCCCAACTACGAGAGCGTGCAGTCGACGCCCGAACTCGCGGCGCGTTTCCCGCTGGCAATGATCTCGCCGCCGGCGCGCCACTTCCTCAACTCGAGCTTCGTCAACGTCAAGAGCCTGCGCGCGATCGAGGGCGCGCCGATCGTCGAGATGCATGCCGACGACGCGGTGCCGCGCGGCATCCGCAACGGCGCGACCGTGCGTGTCTTCAACGACCGCGGCGAGTACCGCTGCAGGGCCGAGGTCACGGCGCGCGCACGGCCCGGCGTCGTCAATGGCCTGGGCGTGTGGTGGCGCAAGTTCGGCGTCGACGGCACCAACGTCAACGAGCTGACGCACCAGCGGCTCACCGACATTGGCCGCGCGCCCGCCTTCTACGACTGCCTCGTGCAGGTCGAGGCGCTGGACCGCACGGCCGCGTGAGGCGCTGGCAGCTCGTGGCCGCAATCGGGCTGGGTGGCGTCGCGGCCCTGCTCGGGGCGGCGTGTCTGACCGTGGGTTGCTCGACGATCGACTACTACGTGCAATCGGTAAGCGGTCACCTCGACCTCGTGCAGCGTGCACGGCCGATCGGCGAGCTGCGCGCCGACGCCGCCACACCCGAGAGCCTGCGCGAAAGGCTCGCGCTGGCCGAGCGCATCCGCGACTTCGCGGTCTCCGAGCTGGGCCTGCCCGACAACCGCAGCTATCGCCGCTATGCCGACCTCGGGCGCAACGCCGCCGTGTGGAATGTGGTGGCCGCGCCCGAGCTGTCGCTCAAGCTCGAGACCTGGTGTTTCCCGGTCGTGGGTTGCGTGGGCTACCGCGGCTACTACGACCGCGCCGCCGCCGACGCCGAGGGCGCCATGTTGCGCGCGCGCGGCCTCGAGACAGTCGTGTACGGTGTGCCGGCGTACTCGACGCTCGGCAAGCTGGACTGGCTGGGTGGCGACCCGTTGCTCAGCACCTTCATCGGCTGGCCCGAGGGCGAACTGGCACGGCTGGTCTTCCACGAACTCGCGCACCAGGTCGTCTACGCCGAGGGCGACACGACGTTCAACGAATCCTTCGCCACCGCGGTCGAGCGCATCGGCGTGCAGTGCTGGCTCGCGGCTCACGGCAGCGACGAGGCGAAGCGCCAGTACGCCACGCTCGACATGCGACGCGAGGAATTCCGTGCCCTGACCGGTCGCTATCGTGACCGGCTCGAGGCGCTGTACGCGGGCGATGCGTCCGATGCCGGCAAGCGCGAGGCCAAGTCGGCGCTGATGGCCGAGCTGCGCGGCGAGTACGCACGCGTCAAGGTCGAGCGGTGGGGCGGTTTTGCCGGCTACGATGGCTGGTTCGAGCGAGCCAACAACGCGAGCTTCGGCGTCCTGGCGGCCTACAACGAATTCGTGCCCGCCTTCGAGCGGCTGCACCAACGCGAGGGCCGCGACTTCGCCCGCTTCTATGCCGAGGTCAAGCGTTTGGCCGCATTGCCCAAGGCCGAACGCCACGCCACACTGCGCGCCATTTGATCGAGAGGACGCTGCATGCCCGACATCAAGATCCGCCGCGAGCACAGCCTCGGGTTGCCGAAGGCGCGCAAGATCGCCTGGCAATGGGCCGAGGAGGTCGAGAAGAAGTTCGACATGGCCTGCACCGTGATCGAGGGCGACTACAGCGATACCGTGGAGTTCACACGCACTGGCGTCCACGGCACGCTGATCGTGGCGGCCGACCACTTCGACCTGAACGCCAAGCTCGGTTTCCTGCTCGGCGCGTTCGCCAAGACGATCGAGGGCGAGATCCAGAAGAACCTCGACACCTTGCTGGCCAAGAGCGCTGCGGCCGACAAGAGGGCCGTCGCCAGGAAGTCAACGCGCAAGTAGGCGTCGGGGCCGAGCGCCCGTGCCCGCGCGGGGTCACGTCGGCGCGGTCCGCCTCGTACGCGCCAGGAGCCCCCGATGATCCGCCGCCTGCTGACCTTGCTGCTTGTCGCCGCCGCCGTTGCCGTGAACGCCCAACCCTTGCCCCAGCCCGCCAGCGGCCGGGTCGAGCGCCTGACTGACGTGGCCTCGCGCCATGTGGCGCCCCGCCATGTCGATGTCTGGCTGCCCGACAACTATGACCCCTCGCGTCGCCACGCAGTGATCTACATGCAGGACGGCCAGATGCTGTTCGACGCCCGCACGACCTGGAACGGCCAGGCCTGGAACGCGGATGTCGCGGTGGCCCGCCTCGTCAAGAGCGGGCGGATCGCGCCCGCGATCATTGTCGGCGTGTGGAACAACGGGCCGGAGCGCTACGCCGAGTACTACCCGCAGAAGATGCTCTCGTACGCAAGCGAGTCCGCGCGCCGGGAATACGTCGACAAGGCGTCGAACGGCCGGTCGAAGGCCGACGCCTACCTGCGTTTCCTGGTCGAGGAACTCAAGCCGATGATCGACCGACGCTACGCCACGCGCAGCGAACCCGAGGCCACGTTCGTGGTGGGCTCGAGCATGGGTGGCATGATTTCGCTGTATGCCTTGTGCGAGTACCCGCAGGTTTTCGGGGCCGCCGCGGGCCTGTCGACGCACTGGGTCGGGATCCCGACCGGGTGGGGTCTCGACAAGGTGCGGCAGGCGTCGCTGGGCGATGCCGCGGTGGCCTACATGGCGCGCCATCTGCCCGCCGCGGGGCGCCACCGCCTGTACATCGATCGCGGCACCGACGCGCTCGATTCGCTCTACGCACCGGCGCTCGACCGCGTCGCCACCCTGCTGCACGACCGCGGCTTCAGCGCCACCGACGCGGCGACGCGGGTCATCGAGAGCACGGGACACAACGAGCGCGACTGGGCGGCGCGCCTCGAGCCGACGCTGGCCTTCCTCATGGCGCCGCGCTGACCCTGTGCGGCGCGCGTCGATACCCGCCCCATGACCGAGGCCACCAAAGCGATCGGCGGCGACGGTGCGCGCGCCCCGAAGGTGATGGACGCTCCGGCAGTCGTCCGGCTGCCGTGATGTGGCGCGACGCCGCCTTACTTGAGCGACTCGATCAGCGCCACGTATTCCTTCATCGCCTCGTCCGTGTCCTTGCCCTTGATCGAGTTCCAGGCGTCCCACTTGGCGCGGCCCACCATGTCGGTGAATCCGGGGCGCTTGCCTTCGACATCGCCCACCGTGGCCTGCTTGTACAGCGAGTAGATCTGCAGCAGCGTCGCGTTGTCGGGCTTCTCGGGCAGGTTCTTGCTGTCGGCAACGGCTTTGTCGAATGCGGCTTTCAGGCTGGCCATGGGGCAGGCTCCTCTTGGGCGATGGGGTGGGGTCGAGGGTAGAGTCGGCATCTTAGCCAGGGCGCAACCTGCGCCGCTGCCGAGGAGATTCCCGATGTCCGCCGAGTCCGCCGCCGCGCACGCCGCGGCACGCCCCGAGGGCCATGTCGAGCGCATGTCGCGCGTGGACACCGCGTGGCTGCGCATGGACACCGACGCGAACCTGATGATGATCGTCGGTGTCTGGCTGCTCGAGCCGCGGCTCTCGCTGGCCGAGTTGCGCGAAAGAATTGGCCCGGCACTGCTGGCGTACCCGCGTTTCAAGCACAAGGTGGTCGAGGACGCGATGGGCGCGAACTGGGTCGAGGACCAGGATTTCGACATCACCCGCCACGTGATCGACGACACGCTGGAGCCGCGCGCGGGCGAGGCGCCCCTCGCGGCCCTCAAGCGCCGCGTCGCCGAACTCGCCGCCACGCCGCTGCCGGCCGACCGGCCGCTGTGGGAGTTCCGCATCGTGGAGTCGCTCGACGGCCAGCGCAGCGCGCTCGTCTCGCGCATCCACCATTGCATCGGCGACGGCATCGCATTGATCTCGGTGATGCTGTCGATCGCCGATGGCGGCAAACCGCCGCCGCAGCGCAAGCGCCGCGAGGCCGCCCACACGCACCACTCCGATGATCCTGCCGACTGGCTGGCGCGCGCCGTGCTCGAGCCCTTCACCGATCTGTCGATCAAGGCCATCGGCCTGACCAGCCAGGGCCTGGGCAAGGGCATGGAGCTGATGTCGATGCCCGGCGGACCGATGGCCGGGTCGATCGAGGCTGCGCGCGTGGGCTACCAGGTGGCGCACGACGTGGCCGCGCTCGCGCTGATGCCCGACGATTCGCCCACGCGCCTGAAGGGCCGTGCCACGCCAGGCAAGCGCGTGGCCTGGGGTGAGCCGCTGCCGCTCGACGACGTCAAGGCGGTCGGCAAGGCCTTCGGCGTGTCGATCAACGACGTGCTGCTCGCGACGGTGGCCGGCGCGATCGGCGAGTACCTGCGCGGCAAGGGCGACGACCCCACCGGCATGGAGATCCGTGCAATGGTCCCGGTGAACCTGCGCCCGCTCGATCAGGCCTACAAGCTCGGCAACCGCTTCGGCCTGGTGCCGCTGGTGCTGCCGATCGGGATCGCGAATCCGGTCGAGCGCCTGTACGCGGTGCACACGCGCATGAACGAGTTGAAGGGCAGCTACCAGCCGCTGCTCGCGTTCGCGGTGCTGGCGCTGTCGGGCCTGATGGTCAAGCCGGTGCAGCATGCGATCACCGACCTGTTCGCCAAGAAGGCCACTGCGGTGATGACCAACGTGCCGGGCCCGAAGGAGCCGCTGCGCTTCTGCGGCCGCACCGTCACTCAGGTGATGTTCTGGGTGCCGCAGTCGGGCGACATCGGCATGGGCGTGTCGATCCTGTCGTACGCGGGCGGCGTGCAGTTCGGCCTCATCACCGACGCGCGCATGTGCCCCGACCCGGAGGCGATCGTCGAGCGTTTCGCGCCAGAGTTCGAAAAGATGCTGTGGCTGACGCTGATGGCGCCGTGGCCCGCGATCGGACCCTGACTACAACCGGCCGTTGGCGTAGCGTTCCTCGAACTCGCGGCGCGCGCGTATCGAGTGGTTCGCGCACTCGATGAGAAACTCGCCGCGACGGTCCTCGGTGCAGATGGTCGGCCGCTGGTAGAACTTCTGCCACGCACGCTCCTTGCGGCGCGCGGCCTCCTCGGCCAGCGAGGCCTGCAACGCTGCGGCCGACGTTGCCGACTCGGCGCCCGCCACCGTCGGGACCGGCGCCGAAGCCGCAGCGGGCTGGGTTGCGGGCGAGGACTCCTCGCTTGCCGGCACGGCCGGCGTGGTCGCCGCGGCAGGAGCAGGTTCGGGTGCCGGCATCGTCGTGGCCAAGGGTGCCGGCAGCGGCCGCGGCGCGCGAGCCGTGATCGCCAGCCACCACAGCAGCGAGGCGGCCAGCGCGCCGATCGCCACGCCAGCGGTCAGGGCCAGCGCAACACGGCGGTCCCTTCGCTCGGTGTTCGCGGCGGCCGCAACCGTCCAGTCGCTGTCGGAGAAATTCACCGGATTCGGCCGAGGGGGTCAATCCTCGAGTTCGGACTTGGCCATCTCGACATCGAGCATTTCCAGCGCATCGGCGGGTTCACAGGCCGCCGCGTCGGCGTACAGCTTCTCGGCCTCGTTCATCTTCTTGTCGCCGTCGAGCATCACCAGGCCGTTCGCGTACTCCACCATTGCGATGGCGCTGCCCGGGTTCAGCTTGAGCGCCTGCTGGAACATTTTCAGACCCGTTGCCTTGTCGGCCCCCTGTGTCCTTCCGAGCAGCGAGCCCACCTTGTCGATCACCTCGGCATGGAAGGTGCCCAGCCCGATATGCGCGTCGGCGTGCTTGGGGGCGAGCTTGATCGTGGTCTCCAGCGCGCCCTTCACCTTGGCGCCCAAGCCCTGCGCGAGCGCCTTGGCCACGCTGATGCCCTGGCTGTAGCGGCCCAGCGCGTAGGCCTGCCAGTAGTACGCATTCGGGTTCTTCGGTTCTCCGAGCTGCTGTGCCTCGGCGCGCGCCGCCACCTCCTGGAACATCGCGAGCTTGGTCTTTTCGCTCTTCTCGAGGTAGTTCGCGTAGATTGCCTGCGCCTTGTTGGCCACCGTGATGCCGGCGCCGCCGGCCTTCAGGCCCGCATCGTGCGCCTTCTGGAATTCGCCGCGGTGGAACAGCGCCCACGCCTCGAGCACCTTCGCGTCCTTGGGCAGCGGCTCGGCATCGCCCGCATGCAGGCGCGCCCAATGCTTCTTCACTGCCGCGGCATCGAGGTCGAACAGGGCGTAGGGGAAGGCGGTCCACTTGGCCATCGCTTGTCTCCGTCTTGTGCTCCGTCAGTGTCGTGTCAGTGGCGGTAGGGCGCCACCAGCGAATGAAGGTGCAGGCGCGCCTTCGGGTCGATGTAGGGCATCAGCAGGCTGAGGACATGGTAGGCGCCGCGCGCCAGGGCAGGGCCGGCGGTCTCGGGCTCGAGCGCCTTGCGCGGGTCGCGCACGTACTCGTAGCTCAGCCAGTAGGTCAGCACCACGACCATGGCCGTGGCCACCGGCTCGGCCTCGCGGGCGTCGATCTTCACCGCGTTGCCGCGAGCCAGGCCACCCAGCACCGACTGCACCGCGCGACCCTTGGCCTTGAGCACCTGCTGGAACTGGGTTTCGAGCTTGCGGTTCTTCGACAGCAGGTCGTTGAGGTCGCGGTACAGGAAGCGGTAGGCCCAGATCGTCTCGAACAGCATGTGGAAGAACAGCCACGCGTCCTCGACGTTGCGCACGTTGTCGGCCGCGCCGAGCAGTTCGGCCAGCGCCCTGTCGTAGCGGCCGTACAGGGCGTTGATCAGCTCGTCCTTGGCCGGGTAGTGGTAGTAGAGGTTGCCGGGACTGATCTTCAGTTCGGCCGAGATCACCGTCGTGCTGACGTTGGGCTCGCCGAAGCGGTTGAACAGGTCCAGGCTCACGTCGAGGATGCGCTCGGCCGTGCGGCGGGGTTTCTTGGGAGGCGACGCGGACATGGATCGGATCGGGAACTGGGGCGCGATCTTGCACCATGCACTCGCACCGGTCGAGGTGCCGGACGCTCACGGGCGGACGCGGGGCTGCACAGCGAGCGAGCGCGCAACGAGCACCAGCGCGATGCCGCCGAGAATGGCCAGCGATGACAGGCCGAGGCGCCACGTCGGGACCTCGGCCAGCAGCAGCACCCCGCCGGCCGCCGCCAGCGGCGGCACGGACAGTTGCACCGTGGCGGCCCGCAGCGCCGACAAACCCGGCAGCGCGGCGTACCAGACGACGTACCCGAGCCCGGAGGTCAAGGCCCCTGAAGCCACCGCCAGCGCGATGCCGCTGGCGCTGGCGTGCGCTGGTCCGGCGAAGGCAAGGCTGCCGGCACTGACCGCCAGCGCGAGCGGGGTCGCACGCGCGAAGTTGCCCGCCGTGGCGGCCACGGGCTCGCCGGCGCCGCGCCCGCGAAGCGAGTACACGCCCCACGCGATGCCGGCCGCCGCCATCAGCGCGGCGCCCAGCGGCGCCGGCGCGGTGATCCCTGGGGACACGAGGTAGACGAGTCCCGTCAGCGCGAGCAGGAACCCGGCCCAGGCCATCGGTGCAAAGCGTTCGCCGTGACGCAGTCCCGCCGCGAACATCGTCAACTGGACCGCGCCGAACAGCACGAGCGCACCGGTCCCGGCGGCCAGGGTCACGTAGGCGAACGAGAAGCACACCACGTAGGCGAAGAGCGTCGACGCCGCCAGCCAGTCGACGCGCGCTGTGGCCGGGGCGCGGGCGCGGGCGCGCACGATCAGGGCCAGCACGACGGCGCCCGATGCCAGGCGCACGCTGCCGAAGCTCGCCGGGTCGATCAGCATGTGCTGCAGCGCCATCCGGCACAGCAGCGAGTTGGCCGCGAACGCGAGCATCGCCAGCGTGGTGAGAACCAGGGTGCGCCAGAGGGACGGCGATCGTGGGGCTTCGTTCATGCGCGCGATCGTAGGCGAGCGCTGCACCGGGCGGCGGGTGCAGCGTCCCTACAATCCCTGCCGATGCCCGCTGTCGTGTTCGATGAGGTTGCCAAGATCTATCCGGGCGCGCGCGGCGATGTGCGTGCGCTCGACGGCGTGTCCTTCGCGATCGAGGAGGGCGAGTTCTTCGGCCTGCTCGGCCCCAATGGCGCAGGCAAGACGACCCTGATCTCGGTGCTGGCAGGCCTGGCGCGAGCGACCCGCGGCCGCGTCACGGTGATGGGCCACGACGTGGTGGCCGACTACGCGGCCGCAAGGCGTGCACTGGGCATCGTGCCGCAAGAGCTGGTGTTCGATCCGTTCTTCAATGTGCGCGAGTGCCTGCGCATCCAGAGCGGCTACTTCGGCATTCGCCGCAACGACGCCTGGATCGACGAGCTGCTGGCCGGCCTGGGCCTGGCCGACAAGGCGGACGTCAACATGCGGCAACTCTCGGGTGGCATGAAACGGCGCGTGCTGGTGGCGCAGGCGCTGGTGCACAAGCCGCCGGTGATCGTGCTCGACGAGCCCACCGCGGGCGTGGACGTGGAGCTGCGCCAGACGCTGTGGGGGTTCATCGCCGGCCTGAACAAGCAGGGCAACACGGTGCTGCTGACCACGCACTACCTCGAAGAAGCCGAGGCGCTGTGCGGCCGCATCGCGATGCTCAAGCAGGGCCGGGTCGTGGCACTGGACCGAACCGCCAACCTGCTGGCCGGCACGGCCAGCACCATGCTGCGCTTCAAGACCGACGATGCCCTGCCGGCCCTGGCCGCGCAGGCCCGGGTGACCGGGCGCGTCGCGCAGGTCACGGCGCACGACGCCGCCGAGGTCGAAGCCATCCTCGGCCAATTGCGCGCGGCTGGCGTGCGCATCGAAGACCTGGAGATCGGCCGTGCCGACCTCGAAGACGTATTCCTCCAGATCATGCACGGCGTCGCAGCGGAAGTGCCATGAACCTGGCGGGCGCACGCACTCTGTTCTACAAGGAGATCCTGCGCTTCTGGAAGGTCAGCGTGCAGACCGTCGCAGCGCCGGTGCTCACCGCCGTGCTCTACCTGCTGATCTTCGGCCATGTGCTCGAAGACCGCGTCCAAGTGTTCCCTGGCGTCGGCTACACGAGCTTCCTCGTGCCGGGTCTGGTGATGATGAGCGTGCTGCAGAACGCCTATGCCAACAGCAGCAGCTCGCTGATCCAGAGCAAGGTCACCGGCAACCTGGTATTCCTGCTGGTCACGCCGCTGTCGCACTGGGCCTGGTTTGCCGCCTACGTCGGCGCCAGCGTGGTCCGCGGTCTCGTCGTGGGTGCGGGTGTGTTCGCGGTCACGGTGTGGTTCGCGCCGGCGCATTTCGTCGAGCCGTGGTGGATCATCATCTTCGCCGTGCTCGGCGCCGGCATGCTCGGCACGCTGGGCCTGATCGCCGGGCTGTGGGCCGAGAAGTTCGACCAGACCGCCGCCTTCCAGAACTTCCTGATCATGCCGATGACCTTCCTGTCCGGCGTGTTCTATTCGGTGCACTCGCTGCCGATCTTCTGGCAGGCGCTGTCGCACGCGAACCCGTTCTTCTACATGATCGATGGCTTTCGCCGCGGTTTCTTCGGCGCGAGTGACGTGTCGCCCTGGTTGTCGCTCGCGGTGGTGGGCGCGAGCTTCGGGTTGGTTTCCGCGGTCGCGCTGCGGCTGCTCGCCACCGGGTACAAAATCAGGACGTGACCCACCCCGGAAGCGGCTTCGCCGCCTCCCCCTCGAGGGGGCACCGCCAGCGGCCCGGCAAAGCCGGTTCCGCGGCGGTCGCCCGAATACCAGGAACCGAAATGACTGACCTCATACGCAACGCCGACGAATCCAAGGACACGAAGCCCGACGAGCGAGCGGGCAGCCTCGCCGAGCAGCTCGCACTCGACGCGCGCTTCGTGCTGGTCTTCGGCGAGGTCGACGACGTGATGGCGCGCCGTGTGTGCGAGCGCTTGATCCTGCTGGCGCAAAAATCCGACGCGCCGATCCATGTCCTGGTTTCATCGCCGGGCGGCCACGTCGAGTCGGGCGACGCGATTCACGACATGATCCGCTTCGTACGCGCGCCGGTCACCACGATCGGCAGCGGCTGGGTCGCGAGTGCAGGCACGCACATCTTCCTGGCCGCGGACAAGGCGCGCCGCGTGTGCCTGCCGAACACGCGTTTCATGATCCACCAGCCCTCCGGCGGCGCCGGCGGTCGCGCGAGCGACATCGCGATCCAGGCGCGCGAGATCATCAAGACGCGCGAGCGCATGGCCAGGCTGATCGCGCGCGAGACCGGGCAGAAGCTCGAGAAGGTGCTGGTCGACATCGAGCGCGACCACTGGATGAGCCCGGACGAGGCCATCGAGTACGGCATCGTCTCGCGCGTGATCGAGCGCCAGGCCGACCTGGCCTGATCTCAGTTCAGCGGCGCGGGCACCGGCACGTCGAGCGCAACGCAGGCCAGGTGCAGCGCGTCGGCGGCCTGCGGGTCGGTCGCATCGCCCAGCAGCCGGCCATGCGGGGTGGCCATCAGCCACGCGCGAAGCAGCAGGGGCCTTTGCATCGGCGACAGGCGGCGCACGCGCAGTGCGAGCATCGATTCGCGCTGCGGTGTGGCCGGCGCGAGGCCGGCCGCAGGGCCGCGCGGCGCGGGCATGCCCATTTCGATCAGGCCGCGCCATGCCGCATCGAGCCAGGCGCGGCGCGCATCACCGTCGAGCGCCATTGCGTCGGCCATCGCTCGTGTGGCCGCCTGAACCGCTGCGGTCTCGCTCGCGAGGTTGCCGCGCGCGGGCGGGCGGCCGGGCGATGGCCTCAGGGCATGGTGGATGACGAAGGCGCGCCAGGTCCACGGGCCGTGCTGCCCTGCGGCGGTCTCGTGCAGGACGCGCCAGCGGGGCGACCATTCGCGCCACAGTCGCCGGCGCAGCGCGGGCGTCGCACTCTGCGCGCGCTGCAACAGCGATTCGAAGACTTGTCGCCGGCCGCGCGCCGACAGCGCCTCGACCTCGGCGCGCACGGTGGCAGCCACCGTGAAGTCCTGCGTCGACTGCACATAGGCGCGCCAGTGAGCGGCTGCGCCCGCAGCGTGCCCGCCGATGGCCAGCGCCAGCATTGCCGACTGCCACTCGCCGGGTCCGTGCCACAGCGCGATGCGCGCCAGCGCCTCGCGCTCCCGCTCGGCGGCATCGAAGCTCGACGGCAGTTGCGTGGCGTCGTGGCGGTGCGCTTCGGGGCTGCCGCGTGCCGGCGCGATCGTCTCGAATCGCAGCGCCCCAGCAGTGGCCATGCCACTGCCTGAGCCCGCAGCGCCGTTCGGCGCCATGCGCGAGAGGGTTTCGGCCGGCGGCTCGTCGAGTTCCGCAATCGGCAGGGGATCTGCAGTCAGGATCTGTTCGTCCTGCGCGAGTTCGTGCCCGTACAGGCGCGCCAACCGCTCGGCGAGCGTCGGGTGTGTCGCCAGCCATCGCCGCCAGCCACCGCGGCGGGTGTTGGTCCCGTGCGACAGCAGCAGGTGCGCCAGCGCGGCGGCATGCGTGCTGGCCAGACCGGGCACGCGCCGCGCCTGCTGGTCGCCGATCTTGCGCAATGCCCCGCCGAGGCCATCGACCTCGCGCGTGAACTGCACCGCCGATGCATCGGCAAGGAACTCGCGCTGTCGGCTCACCGCCGCCTGCAGGAGGCGGCCCGCCAGCCAGCCGAACGAGCCCACAGCGATCAGGCCGAGCCCGAACAGCGCACCGGCGTGGCGGCGCCCTCGCTCGTCGGCCGACCAGAGCGACTGGCCCAGGCCCCAGATCATCTGTAGTCCCCACACCATGCCGACCAGGCGCATGTTCAGCCGCGTGTCGCCATAGGCGATGTGGCTGAACTCGTGCGCCACCACGCCCTGCAGTTCGGCCCGCGTCAGCCGTTCGAGCGCCCCGCGCGTGACGGCCACCACCGAGTCGTCCGGTCCCCAACCCGCGGCCAACGCGTTGATCGCATCGTCCCGCGGCAGCACCCAGGCCTGCGGCGGCGGGCGCAGGCCGCTGGCCAGCGCCATCTCCTGCACCACGTTGACGAAGCGCTTCTCGCGCCGTGATGCCTCGTCGTGGCCGCCGGTCTGCACGGGCCGCGCTCCAGCGAGCGAGGCCACGTGCGGGCCGCCCTTGGACGCACGCAGCGACTCGACCCAGCAGCCCCCGAGCACGAACAGCAGCACCAGTGCAGTGTTGGTCTCGATGAACAGCCGCGGCAGCGCGTGTGCATACGGGAAGCTGATCCAGTAGATCGCTGCGAGGACGAGGTTGATCGCGATCACCAGACCGACCACGACGAGCACGAACAGCGCGAGCAGCGTGCGGGTCTGCTCCTGCGCGACCTCCTGGTGGCGGCGAAAACGCATTCGTCGCAGCCCGGGCTGCGGCTAGAGGCTCACGCGGGGTGCCTGGCGCTCGGCTTCGGAAGCGGTGGCCTGCAGCATCGCCGCGTCCTTGAAACCGAACAGGCTGGCAACGATGTTGGTCGGCACCTGCTGGGCGGCGTTGTTGTAGTCGAGAACCACGTCGTTGAACGCCTGGCGGGCGAAGGCGATGCGGTTCTCGGTGTGGTTCAGTTCCTCCGACAGGTCGCGCAGCGTACCGTCGGCCTTCAGCGCCGGGTAGGCCTCGACCACGACGGCCAGCTTGTTCATCAACCCGGCCAGCGTACCCTCGGCCCCGGCCAACGCGCCGATGCGCGCCGCGTCGGCCGGCTTGGCCGCCGCCGACTCGCTCGCGCTCTTGGCGCCGTTGCGCGCGGCGATCACTGCCTCGAGCGTGTCGCGCTCGTGCTGCACGTACTTGCGCGCCACGTCCACCAGGTTCGGGATCAGGTCGTAGCGGCGCTTGAGTTGCACGTCGATCTGGGCGAACGCGTTGCCGATCTCGTTGCGCGCCTTCACCAGGCGGTTGTAGGCCGCCAGCATCCACAGGCCGACGACGGCCAGGACGACGAGGGTCACGATCTGGGTCATGCTCATCGGGGTCTCCCATGGCGCCCATGGCGGCGCGCCAGGGACTGTACGCGCGGCGCCCTAGAATCGCGGTCCGATGGCCGAACCGACCCCCGACGACGTGCGAAATTTCATCGCCGCCGGCCTCCAGTGCACGCACCTGGAGGTCGAGGGCGACGGCCGTCACTTCTTCGCCACGATCGTGGCCGCCGAATTCGAGGGCTGTTCCCGGGTGCGGCGCCACCAGCGCGTCTATGCGGCGCTCGGCGATAGAATGCGCGAACAGATCCACGCGCTGTCGATGAAGACGCTGACCCCGGCCGAGTGGCAGGCCTCGCTGGCCACCCAGGGCCACCCCCACTAGACCCACCTGCGGCGGCGTCGCTGCAGGGGGCGGCGCCTGCTCGGGCCACACCACCTCCTTCATCGCGCGCGTCGCTTTCGAAGCCATCGGAAGCAACACGATCATGGACAAGCTCCTCATCCGCGGCGGCCGCCGACTGCAGGGCGAGGTCGCGATCGCCGGCGCGAAGAACGCGGCGCTGCCCGAGTTGTGCGCTGCCCTGCTCGTGGCGGCGCCGGTGCGGCTGGCCAACGTGCCCAGGCTTCAGGATGTGGCGACGATGGCCAAGCTGCTGCGTCACATGGGCGTGGCGGTCGAGCGCGCCGACGTGGACCCTTCCGAGGTGACGCTCGATGCGACGCGCATCGGCGCACCCGAGGCGCCCTACGAGCTCGTCAAGACGATGCGCGCGTCGATCCTCGTGCTGGGGCCGCTGTTGGCGCGGCTCGGTCAGGCCAAGGTGTCGCTGCCCGGCGGCTGCGCGATCGGGTCGCGGCCGGTGGACCAGCACATCAAGGGGTTGCAGTCGATGGGTGCGGACATCGTCGTCGAGCATGGCTACATCGTCGCGACGGCCCGGCGCCTGAAGGGCGCGCGCATCACGACCGACATGGTGACGGTGACCGGTACCGAGAACCTGTTGATGGCGGCGGCGCTGGCCGAGGGCGAGACGCTGCTCGAGAACGCGGCGCAGGAACCCGAGGTCACCGACCTGGCCGAGCTGCTGATCGCGATGGGTGCACGCATCGAGGGCCACGGCACCAGCCACATCCGAGTCCAGGGCGTCGCCGCGCTGCAGGCCCCCAAACAGCCGTACCGCATCATCCCCGACCGCATCGAAACCGGCACCTTCCTGTGCGCCGTCGCGGCGGCCGGCGGCGACGTGACGCTGCGCGGGACCCGCGCCGAGCACCTCGACGCGGTCGTGGACAAGCTGGTCGAGGCCGGCGCGCGCATCGACAAGGGCCCGGACTGGATGCGCATCCGCATGGACGGCCGGCCGAAGTCCGTGGGCTTTCGCACCAGCGAGTACCCGGCTTTCCCCACCGACATGCAGGCGCAGCTGATGGCCGTGAACTGCGTCGCCGAGGGCAGCGCGCGCATCACCGAGACGATCTTCGAGAACCGCTACATGCACGTGAATGAACTCGTGCGCCTGGGCGCGAAGATCGAAGTCGACGGGCACACGGCCCTGGTGCACGGCGTGCCCCAGCTGTCCGGCGCGACGGTGATGGCCACCGACCTGCGCGCGTCGGCCAGCCTGGTGATCGCGGGCCTGGTCGCCGAGGGCCAGACGCGGGTCGACCGCATCTACCACCTCGACCGGGGCTACGACCGGATGGAGGTCAAGCTGCGGTCGCTCGGCGCCGAGATCGAACGGGTGTCGTGATGCTGACGCTTGCGTTGTCCAAAGGCCGCATCTTCGACGAGACCCTGCCGTTGCTCGCTCGCGCGGGTATCACCGTGGCCGACGACCCGGAGGCCTCGCGCAAGCTGATCCTGGCCACCAGCCGGGCCGATCTGCGGGTGGTTCTGGTGCGTGCGAGCGACGTGCCGACCTACGTCCAGTACGGTGGTGCCGACCTCGGCGTGGCCGGGGCCGATGTGTTGATGGAGACCGAGGGCGACGGCCTGTACCGGCCGGTCGACCTGAAGATCGCGCGCTGCCGCATGAGCGTGGCGGTGCGCGCTGATTTCGACTACGCCAGCGCAGTCAAGCAGGGCTCGCGCATCCGGGTGGCGACCAAGTACACCGCCACCGCACGCCAGTTCTTCGCCGACAAGGGCGTGCATGTGGACCTGATCAAGCTGTATGGGTCAATGGAACTGGCGCCATTGACGGGCCTGGCCGATGCGATCGTCGACCTTGTGTCCTCCGGCGGGACGCTCGTCGCCAACGGGCTGGTGGAGGTCGAGAAGATCGCCGACATCTCGTCGCGGCTCGTCGTGAACCAGGCGGCGCTGAAAGTGAAGCGTCAGGCGATCCGGCCGCTGATCGAGGCCCTCGAGCAAGCGGTCGAGAAGGCGGGGCAGGGATGATCGTCCGGCGCTTGTCGACAGCGCAGCCCGACTTCGAAGCACAGTTCGGCATGCTGCAGTGGTCGGCCGAGACCGATGCCTCGATCGACGCCACGGTGGCGTCGATCATCGCCGACGTTCGAACACGCGGCGACGCGGCTGTGCTCGAGGCCACGGCGCGCTTCGACGGCCTGCAGGCCGCGAGCGGCGCCGCGCTCGAACTGCCCGCGAGCGAACTGGCTGCCGCGTTGAAGGCGATCACGACCGAACAACGCCGCGCGCTCGAGGCCGCGGCAGAGCGCGTGCGGACGTACCACGAGCGTCAATACGATGCTGCGTGCCGCGGCTTCGCCTACCGCGATGCCGACGGCACCCTGCTTGGCCAGAAGGTCACGCCGCTCGACCGCGTCGGCGTCTACGTGCCCGGCGGCAAGGCGGCATATCCGTCGTCGGTGCTGATGAACGTCGTGCCGGCGCGCGTGGCGGGTGTGGGCGAAGTCATCATGGTCGTGCCCACTCCCAGAGGGGAAAGGAACGCTCTCGTGCTCGCGGCCGCACGTATCGCAGGCGTGCACCGCGTCTTTGCGATCGGCGGCGCGCAGGCGGTGGCCGCGCTGGCGTACGGCACCGCGACGATCCCGCGGGTGGACAAGATCACCGGCCCGGGCAATGCCTATGTTGCCAGCGCCAAGAAGCAGGTGTTCGGCCACGTCGGCATCGACATGATCGCCGGCCCGAGCGAGATCCTGGTGCTGGCCGACGGCACGGCGCCGCCGGACTGGCTGGCGATGGACTTGTTCAGCCAGGCCGAGCACGACGAACTCGCGCAGAGCATCATGCTGTGCCCAGACGACCGATACCTCGATGCGGTGGCCGACGCGATCGAGCGCCTGTTGCCGGCGCTGCCGCGTGAGAAGATCATTCGTGCCTCGCTTTCCGGCCGTGGTGCGCTGATCCACACGCGCTCGATGGAAGAGGCATGCGCGATCAGCAACCGCATTGCGCCCGAGCACCTCGAGGTCTCGAGCGCGAATCCACAGCGCTGGGAGCCGCTGCTGCGGCACGCGGGCGCGATCTTCCTCGGCCGCTTCACGAGCGAAAGTCTGGGCGACTACTGCGCCGGCCCCAACCATGTCCTGCCCACGGCGGGCACCGCAAGGTTCTCGTCGCCGCTGGGTGTCTACGACTTCGTCAAGCGATCGAGCCTGATCGAGGTGAGCGCCCAAGGCGCGCAGAAGCTGGGCGAGATCGCTTCGGTGCTGGCGCACGGCGAAGGCTTGCAGGCGCATGCGCGCGCAGCCGAGATGCGGCTGGGTGTCGTGGATGCCGCCCCGGCTTGCTCCGCCGACCTCGAAGTGCGCCCAGTCACCGACGCCAATGTCGACGACCTGATCAAGCTCAGGACGACCGAGGAGCAGGAGAAGTTCGTTGCCTCGGTGGCCAAGTCGCTTGCGCAGGCTTCGGTCCGCCCGCCCGGCCGCCCGCTGGGCTTGTACGCCGGCGGCCAACCGGTCGGGTTCCTGCTGCTGTGGGACGCGCGCCGCGACCCCGATCCTGCGGAGCGCGCTGATCAGCTCTATATCTGGCGCTTGATGATCGATGCGCGCCACCAGCGCCAGGGACACGGCCAGGCGGCGGTGCGATGGCTGATCGACGAGGCGCGGCGTATGGGCGTGGCCAGCGTTGGCCTGTCGCACGTGCCCGAGAACCCGGTGGGTGCTTTCTACGAGCGCTTCGGCTTTCGCTACACGGGCAAGGTCCACGAGGGCGAGCACGAGATGGTGCTGTCCATCAAGGACGCGCAATGAGCACCCGATTGCCGCAGCGGATTTCGCGCACGATCCGGCAGGACGTGACCTCGAGCGCGGGCTACGCGATCCAGCCGAGCGCGGGCATGGTCAAGCTCGACGCGATGGAGAATCCGTTTCGCCTGCCGCCGGCCCTGAAGCAGGCCCTCGGTGAACGTCTGGCCGAGGTGGCGATCAACCGCTACCCGGTCAACAAGGGCGAAGTGGCCGACGCGCTGGCGCGCCATTTCGAGGTGCCCGCGGGATGCAGGGTGATCGTCGGCAACGGGTCCGACGAACTGATCGACATCCTCTCGGTCGCGTGCGATGTGCCCGGTGCGACCGTGCTGGCGCCGCTGCCGGGCTTCGTGATGTACGAGATGTCGGCGCGGCTGCGCGGCTTGAAATTCGTCGGCGTGCCGCTGACCCCGGCCTTCGAGCTCGACGAGGCGGCCATGCTGGCCGCGATCGAGTCTGCCAGGCCGGCGCTGACCTACATCGCCTACCCGAACAACCCGACCGGCAACCTGTTCGACGAGCGCATCGTGCAGAAGCTCGTCGACGCGATCGGTGCGCAGGACGGCCTGGTGGTGTTCGACGAGGCGTACCAGCCGTTCTCGTCGCGGACCTGGATGCCGCGGCTCGCGGCGCACGAGCATGTGCTGGTGCTGCGCACGCTGTCGAAATTCGGCCTGGCAGGCGTGCGCATGGGCTACCTGGCCGGCGCTGCAGCGCTGATCGAGCAGGTCGACAAGGTGAGTCCGCCGTACAACGTGAGCGGGCTGAACGCCGCGGCGACACTGTTTGCGCTGGAGCATGCCGAGGTATTCGCCGAGCAGGCTGCGGTGCTGCGCCGTGAGCGCGAGCGGCTGATCGCCGACTTGCACCACATCGCTGGAGTGACCGCCTTCCCGAGCGAGGCCAACATGATTCTCGTGCGCGTGCCCGATTCGAAGCGGACCTTCGAAGGCATGAAGGCGCGCCGCGTGCTGGTCAAGCACATCGCGGGGCTGCATCCGCTGCTGGCCAACTGCCTGCGTCTGACGGTCGGCACGCCCGAAGAGAACCGCCTGATGATCGACGCCCTGAAAGCGAGCCTGTAGATGTCTCGAATCGCCCAAGTCCAGCGCAACACCAAGGAGACGCAGATCCGCGTCAAGGTCAACCTCGACGGCACCGGCGCGGCACAACTGGCCACCGGCATCGGCTTCTTCGATCACATGCTCGACCAGGTCGCTCGCCACGGCCTGATCGACCTCGAGATCGAGGCCAAGGGCGACCTCCACATCGACGGCCACCACACGGTCGAGGATGTCGGCATCACGCTCGGCCAGGCGGTGGCCAAAGCAGTGGGTGACAAGGCCGGGCTCGTGCGCTACGGTCATGCCTACGTTCCCCTGGACGAGGCACTGTCGCGCGTGGTGGTGGACTTTTCGGGCCGTCCAGGCCTGCACATGCGCGTGCCGTTCAAGTCCGGCATGGTCGGCGGCTTCGACACGCAGCTGGCCTACGAATTCTTCCAGGGCTTTTCCAACCACGCCGGCGTGACCCTGCACATCGATAACCTGTTCGGTGACAACGCCCATCACCAGTGCGAGACGGTGTTCAAGGCCTTCGCGCGGGCGCTGCGCTTGGCTTTGACGATCGATCCGCGCAGTGCGGGAATGATTCCTTCGACCAAGGGTTCGCTTTGAGGTGATGCCTTGATCTTCGTCTGTGAGTTCTGGCCAGCGAACGCAAGTGCCGACGCGCTGCCGCAGCCGCTTCGGAACGCTTGCGGGAACACGGCCCGATGACCCGCACCGTCGCCGTCGTCGACTACGGCATGGGCAACCTGCGCTCGGTGTCGCAGGCGGTGGCGCACGCCGCATCGAAGACCGACGACGTGAAGGTGATCGTGACCGGCAACCCCGAAGAGGTGCTGCTGGCCGAGCGCATCGTGCTGCCCGGCCAGGGTGCGATGCGCGACTGCATGCGCGAACTCGCGGACTCGGGGCTGAAGGACGCGGTGCTCGAGGCCTTGCGCACCAAGCCGGTGATGGGCGTGTGCGTGGGTATGCAGATGCTTCTGGACCATAGCGAGGAGCAGGACACGACTGGCCTGGGTGTGATCGCAGGCCGAGTCCGGCGCTTCCGGCTCGAGGATCGCCTGCAGCCCGATGGCAGCCGCTTCAAGGTGCCGCAGATGGGTTGGAACCGGGTGCAGCAGGCGCAATCCCATCCCCTCTGGTCGGGGGTGTCCGACGGCGCCTGGTTCTATTTCGTTCACAGCTTCTATGCCGAGCCATCGGACGAACGCCACACCGCCGGCCTGACCGAATACGGCCTGCCCTTCACATCCGCAGTGGCCCGGGATAACATTTTTGCCACCCAGTTCCACCCCGAGAAAAGCGCTGCCGACGGCCTCATGCTGTACCGCAACTTCCTAGCGTGGAAGCCCTGACCCGTTTGGGTCGATCATCCTCACACCATGCTGCTGATCCCCGCCATCGACCTGAAGGACGGCCATTGCGTGCGCCTTGAAAAGGGCGACATGGCCAAGGCCACCACGTTCAGCGACGACCCTGCGGCGATGGCGCGGCGATGGCTCGACGCGGGCGCGCGACGGCTGCATCTGGTCGACCTGAACGGCGCCTTCGCCGGCAAGCCGGTCAACGAAGGCGCGGTCAAGGCGATCCTGCGCGAGGTGGCCGACCGGATCCCGGTGCAATTGGGCGGCGGCATCCGGGACCTGGACACGATCGAGCGCTATCTGGACGACGGCATCAGCTACGTCGTCGTCGGCACTGCGGCGGTCAAGAACCCGGGCTTCATGAAGGACGCCTGCAGTGCTTTCGGCGGCCACGTCATCGTCGGCCTCGACGCCAAGGACGGGAAGGTCGCGACCGACGGCTGGAGCAAGTTGACCGGTCACGAGGTGGCCGATCTGGCGAAGAAGTTCGAGGACTACGGCGTCGAGGGCGTGATCTACACCGACATCGGGCGCGACGGCATGCTCACCGGCATCAACATCGAGGCCACCGCGCGGCTGGCGCAGGCGGTGACGATCCCGGTCATCGCCTCGGGCGGGCTGTCCGGCATGGCCGACATCGAGAAGCTTTGCGCAATCGAGGGCGAAGGCGTCGAAGGCGTGATCTGCGGGCGCGCGATCTACAACGGCGCGCTGGACTTCGCGCTGGCACAGGCCCGCGCCGACGAACTGACCGCCGCGGACTGAGCCTTCGGCGCCGACGTGCCGGCGTCTTGGCCTGCGGACCGACCCCAACCCGCGGGCAGTTCGCGCAACACGAACCGCGGATCCAGGGAACGCATCGGCACATCGCGGTCCATCGGGATTCGCTGGTGGGCGAGCATCGCCTCGTAACGCAGTGCGCTGACCCGCAGAAACGATGCGAAGTTGCCCGCCTCCCCCCGGGCCGCGATCAACTCGTCATACAGCTTCTCGATCAGCTGAACCACGCCCATGCCGTCGCGCACGGCGATCTCCGACAGCACCGACCAGAACAGGTTCTCGAGCCGGATGCTGGTGACCACGCCGTGCAGCCGCACCGAGCGGGTGCGGCTCTCGTAGCTTGCCGGGTCGGCGCTGATGAAGATCTCGCACATGGGAGCCTCGGCAAAGATGCAGGGCGGGAGCCGAATTTAGACCTGCCCGCCCCCGGCCTCAAGTGTCGATTCGCGTGCCCAGGACAGCCAGGAACTGGCGGATCCAGGCGGGGTGGGCCGGCCAGGCCGGCGCGGTCACCAGCTTGCCGTC
>Ga0224500_10000714_pt1 | contig 21572 bp, 21 predicted proteins | sample SF_Oct11_sed_USG_FD_168126 | JGI IMG/M metagenome (GOLD analysis project Ga0224500, IMG submission 168126) | Sediment microbial communities from San Francisco Bay, California, United States - SF_Oct11_sed_USGS_4_1 | ecosystem: Environmental > Aquatic > Marine > Sediment | place: USA: California... | reverse complement strand
GACGATGAACCCGGCCAGGGAGAAGTTGCGGTCGAAGGCGGCGTCGAACTCGTTACCGCAGGGGGATTCGGTGCTGTCCATCGTGGAGCGGGATGAGCCCGCTGTTGATTTTCGCGTGTAACGCGAATTGTCGTCCAAATTGAGTCCGGTCGTCGAGCGAAAGGCTGGAAAGCGACAAATCAGGTTTCCCGCAGCGCTCGGCGGTACTGGATCGCTTCGGCCACGTGCTGTGTCGCGATGTCCGCCGCTCCCGCCAGGTCAGCGACGGTGCGCGAGACCCTCAGCACCCGGTGATAGGCGCGCATCGACCATCCCAGGCGGACCGCCGCTGCGTGGAGCAGTGACTTCACGGCGCCATCAACCCGGCAAACGGCCTCGAGCTCACTTCCTGCCAGGTGATCGTTGAGCTTTCCCTGGCGTCCGATTGCACGGTTGTACGCCTTGCGCACGCGCTCGGCGACGTAGCGTGTCGGTTCGCCGTCCGGCATCGAGGTCAGCTCTTCATCGCTGAGCGAAGAGACTTCGACGCGCATGTCGATGCGGTCGAGCAGCGGCCCCGAAATGCGGTCCTGATAGCGCGCGACCAGGTCCGGCGTGCAGCGGCAGGCGATTGTCCGGTGGCCGAAGTAACCGCAGGGGCACGGATTCATCGCGGCGACGAGCTGGAAACGCGCCGGAAAGTCGACCTGCCGCGCGGCGCGCGACACCGTGATCCTGCCCGCTTCGAGGGGCTGGCGCAGCGCTTCGAGCACGCGCCGATCGAACTCCGGCAACTCGTCGAGAAAGAGCACTCCGTGGTGCGCCAGGGAAATCTCGCCGGGCATGGGTGGATTGCCGCCGCCGACGAGCGCGACGGCGCTCGCGGTGTGGTGCGGGGAGCGAACGATGCGCGTGGCCCAGCGCTGCGTTGCGAACTGGCCGACCAGGCTGAGCACCGCCGCGGACTCGAGCGCCTCGTCGGTCGTCATCGGGGGGATGATTCCGGCGAAGCGCTGCGCCAGCATCGTCTTGCCCGTTCCCGGCGGCCCGACGAGCAAGGCACTGTGCCCGCCCGCGGCGGCGATCTCCAGCGCGCGCTTGGCGGCAGCCTGGCCCTTGACGTCGAACAGATCGGGGTAGGTCGGTGGCGTCAGGCGCACCATCGCCTCGTGTGCCGGGATTGCGCCGGCGCCCGCTTCGCCTGCGCTCGCGCGCAGGTGCTGGACGACCTGCAGCAGCGAGCGGGCCGGGTAGATGGGGATGCCGCCGACCAGCGCGGCCTCGTCGGCACTTTCGAGAGGCACCACGAAGCCTTCGGGCGTCCGGCGACTGGTCGAGCGGGTGACCGCATAGGCCATCGCAAGGGCGCCGCGCACCGGCCGCAATTCGCCGGTCAACGACAGTTCGCCGGCGAATTCGTAGGTGTCCAGCGCCCGCACCGGCAGTTGTCCGCTTGCAGCGAGGATGCCGAGCGCGATCGGCAGGTCGAACCGGCCGGACTCCTTCGGCAGGTCGGCAGGAGCGAGGTTGACCGTGATGCGCCGCATCGGGAAGTCGAAGCGGCTGTTCTGCAGCGCCGCGCGCACCCGCTCGCGCGCCTCGCGCACTTCCGCGTCGGGCAGTCCAACGAGCGTGAAGGAGGGCAGGCCGTTGGCGAGGTGCACCTCGACCGTGACCTCGGGGGCGGCCATGCCGCTCAACCCCCGGCTGCGGACGACGGCCAATGTCATCGGGCGGACCTGGTGTGGGACGAAGCGAACGATTCTAAGGAGCGTGTGCCGGGTCAACGGCCCGATTAGCGGTGCAAATCGAAGGGGTTGGCAGAGCAGCACCGGAGCGCCAGCCCGGCGTGAGGAACCCGGGCGACCCTGCCCGCCGACACGCGTGCCGGCGATCCGGCCACCCCAAAAACGTCCGTTTTTGCCACGGTATTCGGAACCGTGGCCGCCCCTGCGCGTGGCACGATACAGTTCAGTCTGGATGGCCAAACCCGGCCGCCCGGGCGAATGGACGAACGAATACCCGTGTCAACCATCCTGTTCTCCGTCGGCGTTCTGCTGACCCTGATCGGCCTGCTGTTCTGGGCGCGGCGGCGCGCCGCCGCCATCCGTGAACGCGCAGCGGAGCGCGAGCAGGAGGCGATGGCGATGCTGCTGGCCTCCGGCCGCTCGAACCCGGCGGACGCCGCCGAGCCGGACCCGCCCGCGGAGGGAGAGGGTCTGCCGAAGCCGATCGGACGCCTGCTCGAGGACACGGCATCCGAGAAGGCCGCTGCCGCCGCGCGCGAGGCCGCCCGCATTGCGCGCGAAGAGGGCGCAGCCAAGGACTTGCCGCCGATCGACTACGGCGAGGTGCGACGCGGTCCGACGGCAGCGGAGCAGGCCGCCGCCGGCCTGGATCCGATCGAGGATCTGATCTCGCAGATCATGGTCGATCCGCCGACCGGGCGAAACCGGCGGGTGCAGGCCCGGCCGCGGGTTGTCGAGCGACCGGCCCCGGCGCCGGCCCCGGTCGAAGCGCGGCCGCCGCCGGAATCGATCGGCGCTGGCGTGCCGCTGCGCGAACTGGTGCTCGCGTGGTACGAATCGCGCGGCTACCGGGGTTCGCCCGCGTCCCCCGCGGTCTGGCCGATCGAACTCGTGCTGCGCCATCGCGATGACGCGGCACGCGCCTACGCGTTCGTCGTGCAGAACGACAACATCTCGGTGGACCGCATCACGGCGCTGATCGAGCAGGCCCGCGAAATCGGCATGCTGCGGGTCGCGGTCGTGGCCGAGGCGGGCTACGAGCGCGGCGCCAAGGACGTTGCGCGCAAGCGCAACGTCCGCCTGATCGACCGTTCGGTCATGGACGCGGAACTCTCCGCGCTCGAACTGCCAACGGCGGCGAAGATCATCGCGGTCGCGCGCAAGCGCTCGTCGCCGGAAGCCTCCGCCACGGCGGCCTGACGGCCCGCGCGCGCGTCAGGCGTGCGACGCGAGACGCACCGGGATCCGGCGCGATCCGAAACTCCCCTTGTACGGCTCGAACCGGCCCGCGAGCGCGGCTGCGCAATGCGGACAGCGGCCATCGTCCGTCACCTCGTACTGCAGGATGCGGTGCCAGTCACGCACGATCAGGGCGGCCTGGCAGTGGTCGCAGAAGGTCGTGCCGCCTTCCGTGTCATGGACGTTGCCCGTGTAGACGTGCCTCAGCCCTTCCTCGCGCGCGATGCGACGCGCGCGCGTCAGCGTGGCCGGCGGCGTGGCGGGCAGGTCGTCGAGCTTGTAGTCGGGGTGAAAGGCGGTGAAGTGCAAGGGCACCTGGGGACCGAGTTCGCGCGCGAGCCAGGCCGACATGCGCCGCAACTCGTCGTCCGAGTCGTTGCGGCCGGGGATCAGCAGCGTGGTGACCTCCGTCCAGCATTGCGTCTCGTGCACGAGGTACTTCAGGGTGTCGAGCACTGGCTGCAGGTGGGCGCCGGTCAGCTTGAAGTAGAAGTCTTCGGTGAAGGCCTTCAGGTCGACGTTGGCGGCGTCCATCTCGCCGAAGAACGCGCGCCGCGGCTCGGCGTGGATATAGCCGGCGGTGACCGCGACCGTCTTCACTCCCAGCGCATGGCAGGCACGCGCGGTGTCGAGCGCGTACTCGGCGAAGATCACCGGATCGTTGTACGTGAACGCCACGCTGCGGCAACCGCTCGCCGCCGCCGCCTGGGCGATTGCCGCCGGGGACGCCTGGTCCATCAGGCGGTCCATGTCGCGGCTCTTCGAGATGTCCCAGTTCTGGCAGAACTTGCAGGCGAGGTTGCAGCCTGCCGTGCCGAACGAAAGCACCGACGACCCGGGATAGAAGTGGTTGAGCGGCTTCTTCTCGATCGGATCGACGCAGAATCCCGACGAGCGGCCGTAGGTGGTGAGGACCATGGCGTCGCCCGCGCGCTGGCGCACGAAGCACTGTCCGCGCTGACCGTCGTGCAACCTGCAGTCGCGGGGGCACAGGTCGCACTGGATGCGGCCGTCGGGCAACGCGTGCCACCACATGGCGGGATGTTGACCGGTGGAGCTCACGCCTCGCCCCACTTCTCGACCGAGTACAGCGCAACGCGGATCTCGTCGGACCAGAAGTCGACCGGTAGCCCCGCCTTCGCCTTCAACAGGCGCAGGAATTCGCGGGCGTCATCCAGGTGCTCCCACACCTGGGGCAGGAAGGTCGAGCGACGATGGCCGTGCTCGAGGACGACGCCGTCGCGAGCGGCCTCGATCTGGCGCAGCAGGTCTTCTTCGTCGAGGAACGTCAACGGCTGCGGCGTCGACAGCAGGGAGACCTCGACCGACAGGCCGTCGAGTTCGGCTTCGGTCAGCGGAGGGAAGCGCGGGTCGCGCAGCGCCGCCGCGCGGGCGTTGGCGGCGACGTCCTCGCGCAGGGGACGCACGGCCTCCAGCGAGCCGATGCACCCGCGCAATTCGCCGTGCCTGCGCAGGGTGACGAAGGTCGCGCCGGGGTGGTCGAGGAAGGCCGCATCCGGCAAGTCGTGCCTGTTTGTGCGGCTGGCGACCGCCGCGTGGATGGCGAGCCGCGCATGCGCAAGCAGCACTCGACCGCGGTGGTGCCGGTCGCTGTCCAGCGCAGCCGTGAACGCGAGCGCCGCATAGCCGACGACGCGATCGCGATCGCCTGCCGTGTCACCGGAATTGCACGCACCCAGCAGGTGCGGGACGAGGCCGCGCCGCGCCGCCACGCGCATCAGCGCATTGATCGGCGTCGCACCGCAGGCCTGGCTGTGATCCAGGTCGGGCGCGAGCGCGAAGACCTGTCGCAGGCTGGCGTCATCCGCGCGGCGCGCTGCCTCATAGGGCAGGTAGTGCGAAAGGTCCGAACTGACGACGATCAGCGTCTCGTCTCCGCCCCAGACCCGCTCGAGCGCGTCGGCCACCTCCTGCGCGGCGGCATCGCCGACGACGAGCGGCACGACGGTGAACCGCTCGAGCACGACCTGCAGGAACGGCAGCTGCACCTCGAGTGCATGCTCGGCAGCGTGGGCAGCGTCGCTCCGCACGACGCAGGACGACTGGAGTAGCGCCTCGCACGCGACGCGGTCGACCTCGACCGGACCGAGCGGAGTGAAGAAGTGCGTCGCGCCGGGCACGGCGACGCCGCGGAACGCCACGCGGTGCGCCGGCCCGATCAGCACGACGCGCGTCACACGATCGGCGATCGGCTTCAGCGCGGCGTAGGCCTGCGCAGCCGTAGCTCCGGAATAGACGTAGCCCGCATGGGGAACGACCAGCGCCTTGGGCGAGGCGTTGCCGGGGAGGGCCGCGCTCGACGCGCTTGCGAGCATGGTGCGCACCGCGCTGCCGAGGGCGTCCGGGGCCGCCGGGTAGAACAGGCCCGCTACCGCGGCGGGTCGCGTTGAAGATGAAGTCGGAATCACGGCGGCCTCCGTCGCTGCCGCAGAACTACAGCGTCTGCCAATTGAGGTGAGGGCAGAGGCCCCGCTTTCAACCGTCCGCCGGACCCGGCGCAACCGGCCCTTCCGTCAGCGTCTGGCTTCGAGCGCCGCGAGCCGCGACTCCAGTTCTTCGAGTCGCGCGCGCGTTCGCGCCAGCACGTTGACCTGCGTGTCGAACTCTTCGCGCGTCACCAGTTCGAGCCGCGCGAACTGCTGCGTCAGCAACGCCTTGAGGTTCTTCTGCAAGTCCGCCGCCGGCGTGGCCTCCACCAGCGCGGACAGGCGCTGCTGCAGATCGTCCAGGAACGGAGCCTTTTCCATTGGAGCGTGGGATCAACGAGTGAGGCCGGGCCTGTCGGGAAGTCTAGCAGCGCACCGCGCAGGATCTGCTCCGGCGCTGTGCGCATGTGCACCGCGACAGTGCGCGACGCGGCCGATCCGCTCCCGAATGCACCGTGGCGGAGCAGTTTTGGCGATGCAGCAATTGGCACGCATGTTGCGTTGAACCTGACCGAGCCAACGCTCCAACCAACAACCACTAGGGGAAGGAAATCATGAAGAAAGCCCTGATCGCCACTGCCGTTGCCGCTGCCTGCACCGCGCCGCTCGCGGCCTTCGCGCAGGCCGCCGCGGCCAAGCCCGAGCCCGAGTACACGATCTCGGGCAACGCTGGCCTGTTCAGCGACTACCGGTTCCGCGGCGTGTCGCAGACCGACTACAACCCGGCGTTCCAGGGCGGCTTCGACTTCGCGCACAAGTCCGGCTTCTACCTGGGCAACTGGAACTCGAACGTGTCGTCCGTCCTCTACAACGGCGCCAGCCTGGAGATGGACTTCTACGGCGGCTACAAGACGACGATCGGCGACTTCGGCCTGGACGTCGGCACGCTCTACTACTACTACCCGGGAACGGGCGCCTACGTTCCCGGCTTCAATGCGAAGAACTGGGAGGTGTACATCGGCGGTTCGTACGGTCCGGTGTCGCTGAAGTACTTCCATTCGTTCACCGACTTCTTCGGCCTGAGCGCACCTGGTGTCGACACCAAGGGCTCGCAGTACCTCGATCTGTCCGGTGCCTACGATCTCGGCAGCGGATTCGGAATCAACGGCCACATCGGCTGGCAGAAGATCAAGAACGCCACGCAGGTCGGCCTGAGCAAAGACAGTTACTACGACTACAAGGTCGGCGTGACGTACGACATCGCGGCTTCCGGCTGGATCGGCGGACTCACGGTCGTCGGCACCAGCGAGAAGGACCTGTTCTTGACATCGGACCTGAGCGAAGGCGCCGGCAAGACCAGCGTCGTCGTGTCGATCACGAAATCGTTCTGACCCACATCCGGAACCTTCCAATGAAAATGATTACCGCCATCATCAAGCCGTTCAAGCTTGACGAGGTGCGTGAGGCGCTGTCCGCCGTCGGCGTGCAGGGCATCACGGTCACCGAGGTCAAGGGCTTCGGACGGCAGAAGGGCCACACCGAGCTGTATCGCGGCGCGGAGTACGTGGTCGACTTTCTCCCGAAGGTGAAGATCGAGGCCGCCATCGCCGACGACATCGCCGAACGCGCGATCGAGGCGATCGAAGCCTCCGCGCGCACCGGCAAGATCGGCGACGGCAAGATCTTCGTCTATGACCTCGAGCAGGTCGTCCGCATCCGCACCGGTGAAACCGGCAAGGACGCGCTCTAACACGATGAGGATCATGATGAAAAAACGATTGTTCACGCTCCTCGCCGCGGGAGCGCTTGCGCTCGGCGCCCTGACGTCGACGGCCTACGCCCAGGGGGCGGGCGCATCGCACGGCGACGCCGCGAAGATGGAAGCGCCGGCGAAGGCCGACGCACCCAAGGCGGACGCCGCTCCTGCTGCCGCCGAGGCCAAGGCCGACACGGCACCGGCCGCAGCGCCGGCCGCCGAGGCCAAGGCGGCCGATGCGCCCAAACCGCCCAACATCAACAAGGGTGACACCGCGTTCATGTACGCCGCCACGATCATGGTCATCCTGATGACCATCCCCGGCCTGGCGCTGTTCTACGGGGGACTGGTGCGGTCGAAGAACATGCTGTCGGTGCTGATGCAGGTGTTCGTCACGTTCTCGCTGATCTCGGTGCTGTGGGTGGTCTACGGCTACTCCGTGGCCTTCACCGGCGGCTCGCCGTTCTTCGGCGGCCTTTCAAAGCTGTTTCTTTCCGGCGTGACGCCGGATTCCGCCGGCGCGACGTTCAGCAAGGACACCTACATTCCCGAGCTGATCTTCGTGGCGTTCCAGTGCACGTTCGCGGCCATCACCTGCGGCCTGATCGTCGGCGCCTACGCCGAGCGGATGAAGTTCTCCGCAGTGCTGCTGTTCATGGTCATCTGGTTCACGTTCAGCTACCTGCCGATGGCGCACATGGTCTGGTACTGGGACGGTCCGGACGCGATCAAGGACGACGCCACGCTGCAGGCGGTCACCGCCGCCGCCGGCTGGCTGTGGGCCAAGGGCGCGCTCGACTTTGCGGGCGGAACGGTGGTCCACGTCAACGCAGGTGTGGCCGGCCTGGTGACGGCGTACTTCCTGGGCAAGCGCGTCGGCTATGGACGCGAATCCATGGCACCGCACAGCCTGACGCTGACGATGGTCGGGGCCGCGTTGCTGTGGGTGGGCTGGTTCGGCTTCAACGCCGGCTCCAACCTGGAAGCCAACGGCGTCGCTGCGCTCGCTTTCGTCAACACGCTGGTCGCGACCGCCGCTGCAGTCCTCTCGTGGACGTTCGTCGAGTGGATGATCAAGGGCAAGCCCTCGATGCTCGGTGCGGCGTCCGGGGCGGTCGCGGGCCTCGTCGCGATCACGCCGGCGTGCGGATTCGTCGGCGTCGGGGGCGGCCTGATCATTGGACTCGTCGCGGGCGTCGTCTGCTTCTGGGGCGTGACCGGCCTGAAGAAGATGCTGGGCATGGACGATGCGCTCGACGTCTTCGGCGTGCACGGCGTGGGCGGGGTGGTCGGTGCACTGCTGACCGGCGTGTTCGCCTCACCCTCGCTCGGCGGGATGGGCATCTGCAACTACATCACCAACAAGTGCGGCGATGCGGCGGACTTCCCGGGCATTGGCGCGCAGGTCTGGGTCCAGTTCCAGGCCGTGATGACCGCTGTCATCCTGTCCGCGATCGTCTCCTACGTGGCGCTTCTGATCGTCAAGGCGATCACCGGGGTTCGCGTGACCGAGGAAGAGGAGCGCGAGGGTCTCGACACGACGTACCACGGCGAGTCGGCCTACAAGATGTGAGTCCGGGCCCCGGGTCCGGCCGGACCCGGGCGCCTCGTTTGGTTGTGTCTCCCTAGCTCGCCGGACCGCTTGCCGGTCCACCACAGGCGAACTTTCTACGGGCACCTGCGGGTGCCCGCTTCTTTTGTGCCGACGAACCGCCCAGGCCCCGGTACAGACCCGGGTTCGCGCTGCCGGGGTGCAGGCTAAACTCCATGTCCCAATGGCTCCGCCCCGCGGCCGGTCGTGCGCGGGCGCTGCAAGCGAGTTCGACGTGTCGCATCCCGCCGTTCCGCACCTCGTCACCGCCCAATCCGGGCCGCTGCAGGATCTCGAGCAGCGCATCCTTGACGCGCTGCCCACCATCGAGCGCTGGTTCCGGCTGCAGTGGCAGGACCACATCCCGCCGTTCTACGGTTCGGTCGACCTGCGCAACGCGGGCTACAAGCTGGCGCCGGTCGACATGAACCTGTTCCCGGGCGGTTTCAACAACCTGTCCGAGGAAATGCTGCCCACCGCCGTGCAGGCGGCGGGCAACGCGATCGAGCGGCTGTGCCCGGATGCCCGCAACCTGCTCCTGATCCCGGAGCGGCATACGCGCAACCTGTATTACCTGACGAACGTGGCCCGTCTCGTGCGCATCCTGCGGCAGACAGGAGTCGAGGTGCGGGTTGGCACGCTGTCGGAGGAGGTGAAGGCGCGCACCCCGATAGAACTGCCGAATGGCGAGGAGCTCGTGCTGGAGCCGCTCGAGCGCCGCGGTTCGCGACTGTGCGTCGATGGCTTCGACCCCTGCATCGTGCTGCTGAACAACGACCTGTCGGCCGGGATTCCAGCCGTGCTGCGCGGGCTCGACCCCGGGCAGATCCTGGTGCCGCCCCTGCAGGCCGGATGGGCCGTGCGGCGCAAGTCCAACCACTTCGCTGCGTACGACCAGGTCGCGGCCGAGTTCGGCCAGCTGCTCGGCATCGATCCGTGGCTGATCAATCCCTACTTCGGTCGCTGCGGCCAGGTCAATTTCCACGAGCGCGCGGGCGAGGAGTGCGTCGCGAGCAACATCGAGTTCGTGCTGTCGCGCATGCAGGAGAAGTACCGGGAGCACGGCATTGCCGACACCCCGTACGTGGTGGTGAAGGCCGACGCCGGCACCTACGGCATGGGCGTGATGACAGTGCGCGACGCCGAAGAAGTGCGCGGACTGAACCGCAAGCAGCGCAACAAGATGGCCGTAGTGAAGGAGGGACTGGAGGTCACCGAGGTGATCATCCAGGAGGGCGTGCCGACGCGCGAGGACGTCGACGGCGCTGCGGCGGAGCCTGTCGTCTACATGATGGACCGCTCGGTGGTGGGCGGGTTCTACCGTGTTCACATGCAGCGTGGGCGCGACGAGAACCTGAACGCGCCCGGCATGCACTTCGTGCCGCTCGCCTTCGCCGGCAGCTGCAGCCTGCCCGACTGCCGGGCGGAGGCAGCCGGCAGTGCGCCGAATCGCTTCTATTCCTACGGCGTGGTCGCGCGCCTGGCGCTGCTTGCGGCCTCGATCGAGCTGGAGAGCACGGCGTCGCGCGTGCTGGAAGCGCCCCCGGCGTCCGTCGCCGCGGCGATCGCCGGCTGAACCTGCGGCCATGGCGCTGTCCCTGTTGTTCGTCGTCGATCCGATCGACAAGCTCAAGGAATACAAGGACTCGTCGGTCGCGATGATGCGCGAGGCAGCGAGGCGCGGGCACTCGATCCATGCATGCACTCTGGACGAACTTGCCTATTCCGGCCGCGTGCAGGCGCGGGCGCACCGGCTGCGCATCACCGGCGAGGGCGCGCCGTGGTTCGAGGACCTCGGGGCCGGGACCATGCCCCTGTCCGGATTCGACGCCGTGCTGATGCGCAAGGATCCGCCGTTCGACATCGAGTTCCTGAACGCTACTCTGCTGCTGTCCCGCGCCGTGGCGGAAGGGGCGCGGGTGTTCAACGACCCGCGCGCGCTGCGGGACCATAACGAGAAGCTCGCGATCACCGAGTTCGAGCAGTTCGTCGTGCCCACGGTCGTCACGCGCGACATCGCGTTGATCAAGCAGTTTCATCGCGACGAGGGGGACATCGTCGTCAAGCCTCTCGACGGCATGGGCGGCACCGGCGTGTTCAGGCTGACACGCGGCGACCCCAACCTGAATTCGATTCTCGAGACGAGCACGGCGCAGGGCACGCGCACGGTGATGGCGCAGCGTTACATCCCCGAAATCGTCCGGGGCGACAAGCGCATCCTGCTGATCGCGGGGCGGGCTGTCCCGCACTGCCTGGCGCGGGTCCCCGCGCCGGGAGAGTCGCGCGGAAACCTCGCCGCCGGCGGGATCGGGCGCGCGCAACCGCTGAGCGACAGCGACCGGCGCATCGCGGAGGCGCTCGGCCCGACGCTGGCCGCACGCGGCCTGCTGCTGGTCGGGCTGGATGTCATCGGCGAGTACCTCACGGAAGTGAACGTCACCAGTCCCACCTGCTTCGTCGAGATCACGCAGCAGAGCGGATTCAACGTCGCTGCGATGTTCATCGATGCGCTCGAGACGGAGGTCGCACATGCGTGAGCCGACCCCGGTCGCGCTGTCGCGTCCGCTATCGGCGCCGGTGTCATGACTGCCATCGTCGTCATCGCCCATGCTCCGCTCGCGTCGGCGCTCGGCGCCTGCGTCGAGCACGTCTACAGTTGCGAACCCGACGTCATGCGCCGCGAAATGCGGCTGCTCGATGTGCCGGCCGGGGAGAGCTTCGAGGCGAGCCTGGCGCGGGCGCGTGCGCTGCTGAGCGAAGTGGACAACGGCGAGGGCGTGCTGGTGCTGACCGACGCGTTCGGCGCCACGCCCGGGAACGTTGCCACGCGGCTTGCCGAGCCCGGACGGGTGGCGGTGGTCGCCGGCGTGAACCTGCCGATGCTCCTGCGCGCAGTCTGCTACCGTGCCGGCCCGTTGGCGGACCTGGTGGCAAAAGCCATGACCGGCGGGGAACAGGGCATCGTGCAGGTCGCGAGTACAACGGTCCAGAACCAGGCGAACAAACCGGCGGGCGATGATCAGCAGAGAATTCAGGATCAGCAATAAGCTCGGACTGCACGCGCGGCCGTCCGCGCAGTTGACCCAGGTGGCGGGCAAGTTCGCCAGCGAGATCTATATTGCAAAGGGTTCCCGGCGCGTCAACGCGAAGTCGATCATGGGCGTCATGATGCTGGCGGCAGGGCCCGGCGCGACCGTCATCGTCGACGCCGAGGGACCCGACGAGGAGCAGGCGCTCGACGCGGTCGGCGCGCTCATCACCTCGCGCTTCGGCGAGCACGAGTAGGGCACGGAAGGCGGGCACGATCGGCGTGCCCGTTCGGCAACTGGGGACGGCATGGCGGAAGGGCGCAAGGGGTCGCTGACCGGCAGCGGCGTCGCACGGGGCATCGCGATCGGGCGTGCGCACCTGCTCGCCCGCTCCGAACTCGACGTCCGCCAGTTCAACATCGAGCGTCGCGACGTCGTTCACGAGATCGGCCGGCTGACCACCGGCTTCAATGCCGTCCGCGCCGAACTCGACCAGCTCAAGTCGCACATCTCCGCCGAAGCGCCGTCCGAGGTGCGGGCGTTTCTCGACCTGCACCGGATGATCCTCGACGACGCACTGCTCGCCGAGGCGCCGCGCGACCTGATCCGCACGCGGCTGATCAACGCCGAATGGGCGCTGACGATCCAGCTCGAGGAAGTGTGCCGGCAGTTCGAGGCGATCGACGACGAATACCTGCGCGAGCGGTCCACGGACGTGCGGCAGGTGGTCGAGCGGGTGCTGGCCGCGCTGGCCGAGGGCCGGCCCACGCGCATGACGCTGCCGCGCAAGCTCGCGGCCGGCGAGCGGCTCGTGCTGGTGGCGCAGGACCTGGCGCCGGCGGACATGCTGCACCTGAAGGAGCGGGCCGACATCGACCTCGCGGGCTTCGTCACCGAACTCGGCGGCCCGACCTCGCACACCGCGATTCTCGCGCGCAGCCTCGGGCTGCCCGCGGTCGTCGGCGCAAGCGGTGCGCACGCCCTCATCGAGGAGGGCGACCTCGTCGTGATCGACGCCGACGCCGACCTCGTGGTCGTCAATCCGAGCGAGGAGGAGATCGCGGCCTTCCATCGGCGCGCCCGCGAGCAGTCGGAGCACAGGGCGCAGCTGCGGAAGCTGAGGGGTCGGTTATCGCGGACCAGCGACGGCATGGCGGTCGAACTGCTGGCCAACATCGAGCTGCCGAAGGACGCGCGCGACGCGCTCGAGGCCGGGGCCGACGGCATCGGCCTGTTCCGCTCGGAATTCCTGTTCATGGACCGCAACGAGCTGCCGTCCGAGGAGGAGCAGTACGAGGCGTACGCGAAGGTCGCGCGCGTGATGAAGGGCAAGCCCGTGGTGATCCGCACGCTCGACATCGGCGCCGACAAGGTGCTGACCGCCGCCGCGCGGGAGGGCCTCGGAATGGCGCGCGGGGCGCCCCGGCCGGAGTCGAACCCGGCGCTCGGCCTGCGTGCCATCCGGTACTGCCTGGCGTATCCGGAACTGTTCCTGACCCAGCTGCGCGCGATCCTGCGTGCATCGGAGGTCGGCACGGTCCGCATCCTGGTGCCGATGCTGGCCCATGCGCACGAGATCGAGCAGGCGCTCGCGTTCGTCGCGAAGGCCAAGGAACAACTGCGCGAGCGCAAGCAGAAGTACGACGGGCGGGTGCAGATCGGCGGCATGATCGAGGTGCCGGCGGCGGCGCTGTCGGTGCCGCAGTTCGTCGAGCGCCTCAAGTTCCTTTCGATCGGCACCAACGACCTGATCCAGTACACGCTCGCGATCGACCGGTCGGATGCGAGCGTGGCCCACCTGTACGACCACCTTCATCCCGCCGTGCTGCACCTCATTGCGCAGACCATCAAGGGCGGAGCGCGCGCTGGGGTGCCGGTGTCGGTGTGCGGCGAACTCGCCGGCGAACTCGAAATGACCGAACTGCTGCTCGGGATGGGCCTGCGGCAGTTCTCGATGCATCCTTCGCAGATCCTGCAGATCAAGGAACGGCTGTTCGAGCTGTCCACGAAGGATGCGGTCCGGGTGGCCGGACGCGTACTGCGCGAATCGGACCCGGCGCGGATCCGCGCGGCACTGGAGCATCGCAAGGCGGCCGTGCCGGCCGCAGCGCGCGCGCCGGCCTAGAAGGGGCCCGTCGACAGCCAGCGCTCGATCTGCGGCAGGCGGTCGTTGCCCCAGAAGACCTCGCCGTCGACGACGATGGTCGGCGCGCCGAACATCCCGAACGCCACCGCTTCCTCCACGCGCGTCTTCAACTGGTCCTTGACGTCCTGTTGCTGGACGGCTTCCAGCAGCCGGCGCGCGTCGATGCCGACGGCCTGCGCGACCTCCGCCACGACCGCCGGGTCGGAGACATCGCGATCATCCCGGAACAGCGCCCGGAACACCGCGTGCACGAAGGGCGTGGCCCGTTCCGGCTGATGCTGCTGCAGCCACAGCACGGCGCGGCTTGCCGCGACGGCGCCGATGGGAAACTTCGACGGGTGCCGATACGCGATGCCGGCGAAGCGCGCCGAGCGCTCGAAGTCGTGCACCGAATAGCGCGCCTTGGGCCCGTACGACTCCGTGAGCGGCACGCCACCGGAGGCCTTGAAGACGGCGCCGAGCAGCACGGGCTTGTAGTTCACCGAGCGCCCGTGGCGCGCGGCGAGCGCGTCGATCTGCTCCGAAGCCAGGTAGGAGTACGGCGAAGAGAAGTCGAAATAGAAATCGATGGGATCGGGCATGGGCTCCTCAATCGGTGATAGGGCCGTAATGCATACGGGTCCGGTAGTGCATCTGGACACGTCCGTTCACCGCGTGCGCATCGAACAGCCTGCGCAACGCCGCCGACATCTCGGCATGCCGGGGATGGCCGGGCGCGGGCATGTAGGAGGCGGAACCGACCAGCGCCTCCAGTTCCTCGCGCCCGAGCGAACGCGGATTCTCGAAGTGGGCGATGCGCGGCATGGTCGGCGCGAAGAAGCGCCGGATCGCGTCCTCGTCGACGTGGCGGTGCGCCACCTGCGCGTAGTCGACGCCGAAGGCGTGCAGCAGCGCCTCGTAGCCCTCCAGGAACGGCGTTCCGGTCGCCGGGCGATCGTTCCAGATCAGCGCGGCCCAGCCGCCCGGCATGGCGATCCGTCGCGCTTCGGCCCCCGCGCGCGGCGGATCGAACCAGTGGAAGGCCTGCCCGGCGATCACCAGTCGCGCGCAGTGCGCGTCCAGCGTCGTCGCTTCCGCCCGGCCGCTTACGCTCAGGTAGCGGCCGCAGTGCGCCAGGCGTTCGTCGCCGACCGCGCGCATCGCGTCGTTCGGTTCGACGCCGATGACGGAGTACCCGGCTCGCAGGAACGGCTCGGCCGAAAGGCCGGTGCCGACGCCGAGGTCGACCACCACGCTGTCCGCCGGAAGAGCGCCCTCACTGCGGAGATGCGCGACGATGGCGTCGGGGTAGGTCGGCCGCCCGCGCGTGTATACGGCGGCGCGGTCGCTGAAGCGTTCGGTCGGCTGCATCGCCGCTACTCCTCCATCACCGCATCGAGTCCGCGGTGCACGCCCAGCAGCGTCCCGACGCGGCGGATCGCGAGCAGGGCGCCGTCCACGTACGGCTCCGCGCTCGAACTCGCTTCGTGCTTCAGGTGCAGGCGCTGACCGGCGCTCCCGAAGATCGCCTCGACGCCGATCACGTAGCCCGGCAGCCGCAGCGAGTGGACCCGCACTCCGTTCAGGTCGGCACCGCGCGCTTCGCGCGGTCCGCGCATCTCATCGAGCGGCACGCCGATCGCCGGCGCGCGGACCGATCCCAGGCGGTGCGCGAGTTCGCGCGCGGTGCCCGACGGCGCGTCCACCTTGTCCTCGTGCGCGTAGTCGATGATCTCGAAGTGATCGAGGTAGCGCGCGGCGACCTGCGCGAACTTCTGCAGCAGTACGACGGTGATCGCGAAGTTGCCGCACGCCAGCACGCCGCGTCCGCGGGCCCGCGCGCGCGCATCGATGTCGCGGTAGTCGTCGTCGGTCAGGCCGGAGGTGCCGATGACGACGTGCGCTCCCGCGTCCAGCGCGGCGAGGACGTTCGCCTTGGCGGAATCCGGCCTGGTGTATTCGACGAACACGTCGCAGCCCGCCTCCAGGGCCTGGAGCGCGGTCGCGTATACGGGCGTGGCGAGATCCGGTTCGCCCAGCGCCTTGCCCAGCGTGCCGCCGGCGGCCCTGCGCGCCACGGCAGCGACCAGCCTCAGGTCCGGCTGCCGCGCTACGCCGCGCGCGAGCGCGCCGCCAGCCCAGCCGGTGGCCCCCGCCAGAACGACTCGCGTCATCGTCTCGTCCTTTCGCGCAGTGACCCGCGGCGGCCCGGCGGCTACAGGTTGCGCGCGATCAGGATGCGCTGGATGTCGCTGGTGCCTTCATAGATCTGGCACACCCGCACGTCCCGGTAGATCCGTTCGACCGGGAAGTCGGCGACGTAGCCGTAGCCGCCGTGGATCTGGATCGCATCGGAGCACACCCGCTCGGCCATCTCGGACGCGAACAGCTTCGCCATGGCCGCTTCCTTCAGGCACGGCCGCCCGGCGTCCTTCAGGCGCGCGGCGTGGTGGATCAGCTGGCGCGCCGCCTCGAGCTGCGTCGCCATGTCCGCCAGGCGGAACTGCACCGCCTGGTGCTCATAGATCGGCTTGCCGAAAGCGATGCGCTCCTTCGCATACCTGAGCGCGGCTTCGTAGGCGGCGCGCGCCATGCCGAGCGACTGCGATGCGATGCCGATGCGACCGCCCTCGAGGCCGGACAGGGCGATCTTGTATCCCGCGCCCTCGTCGCCGATCAGGTTTGCCGCGGGCACCCGGCAGTTCTCGAGCAGGATCTGCGCGGTGTCGGACGCGTGCTGCCCCATCTTGTCCTCGATCCGCGCCACCACGTAACCCGGCGTTGAAGTCTCGACGAGGAAAGCGCTGATGCCGCGCTTGCCCGCGGCCTTGTCGGTCACGGCCATCACGATCGCGACGTCGCCGTGCTTGCCGCTCGTGATGAACTGCTTGACGCCGTCGAGCACGTAGTGGTCCCCATCGCGCCGCGCCGTCGTGCGCAGGCCCGACGCCTCGGAGCCGACATGGGGCTCGGTCAGGCAGAAGGCGCCCAGCAGGTCGCCGCGGGCCAGCGGCGCAAGGTAACGCTGCTTCTGCGCCTCGCTCGCCCAGGCCATCAGGATCGAGCAGACGGGGCAGTTGTTGACGCTGATGATGGTGGAAGTGGCGCCGTCACCCGCCGCGATTTCCTCCAGCGCGATGGCGAGCGCCAGGTAGTCCATGCCGGCGCCGCCGTAGTGGTCGGGCACCGCAATGCCGAACGTCCCGAGTGCCGCCAGCTCGGCCAGCGCGTCCTTGGGGAACGTGCCGTTGCGGTCCCATTCGGCCGCGAACGGCGCGAGTCGCTGCTGCGCGAATTCGCGCAGCGTGTCGCGCAGCAGCCGGTGCTCTTCACTCAGCATCGGCCGACCCCGCGGACCGGCGCGCGCGCTCCGCCTCGTACTGCAGCCAGCCGACCCGGCGCCGGAGCACCAGGCCGATGACGAGACCGGCCAGCAGCACGGCCGCCAGCAACGGGCCGCCGCCCACGACTCCGGTGACCAGCAGCACGTCGGAAGAACAGCGCAGCATCCGGTACCCCGGGCACCACATGAAGCTGATCATCGCCGTCACGGCGAGCCAGGTGGCGATGCCCACCAGCAGCGCGCGCGACATCGACTCCTGCACCTTCGTGATCCGCCTTGCGGCGTCATGGAACAGCAGCAGGCTGAACAGCATGGCGAGCAGGCCCGGGACCGCGATGAACACCCACGTCCGCATTCCGATTTCGCTGGCGAAGTCGCGCATGACCGCCTCGACCATCCCGGCGCCGAGCCAGGTGAAGATCGCGAAGACCAGCATCGAGAAGATGGCAATCGGCATCGGCGCGTCCCTAGTTCCAGTGCCGCCGTCGCGCGGTGACCTCGATCTCGATCTTCATGCGGGCGTCCACCAGTCCGCACACGAGGGCCGTGGCGGCCGGCCGCGCCTTGCCGAGATGTTCGCCGAAGATCGGGGCGAGCTGCTCGAACAGGGCGGCGTCGACCAGGAAGTAGCGCACGCGCACGATGTCGTCGAGCGTGCAGCCGGCCTGTTCGAGCGCGGCTGCGATGTTGCGGAAGCACTGGCGCGTCTGCACCGCCGGGTCGGGATCGATCGTCATCGCCGCGTAATCGAAGCCGGTCGTGCCCGAGACGTGCACGTAGTCGCCCTCGACCACGGCGCGGCTGTACCCCGCCACCGCCTCGAAGCTCGACCCGGACGAAATCAGCCGTCGCTCGTTCATGCCGTCACCTTCCGCTCACCATGAGAGCTGTTCGCCGTTGTAGTTCAGGAACTTGCCATTGTGCGATTCGTTCGCCGCGTCCAGCACGCGCCGCATGCCGGACACGCTCGTCGCGACGTCGATATCGGCGTCGGCGCCGCCCATGTCGGTGCGCACCCAGCCCGGATGAAAGGCGATGCAGACGATGCCGCGCGGCCCGAGCTCGAGGCTCGCCGCCTTGACCGCCGCATTCACGGCCGCCTTGCTGGCGCGGTAAAGCCATCCGGCGCTGCTCGACATCAGCGACGTCGAGCCCATCCGGCTCGAGATGATCGCCATCCGGCCGCGCGCCGACACCACGGATGGCGCGAGGGCCGCCATCAGCTGCATCGGTGCCCGCACGTTGGTGCGCATCACGAGGTCGAACTCCGCGCTGCCCGGTGGCGTCACGGCGCTGACGCGCGGCCCGTAGACCCCCGCATTGATGATCGCGACGTCGATCGCGCGGCGCGCGACCTGCGCGCCGAACGCGGCGACCGCCGCCTCGTCGAGCACGTCGAGGGGCAGCGCCTCCGCCCCCGCCGCGCGCACGGCGGCGAGCCCGCCGTCCGAGCGGGCGGTACCAACGACCTGCGCGCCCTCCGCCGAGTACTGCCGCGTGAATTCGAGGCCGATGCCGCGCGAAGCGCCGATCACGAGGATGGTGGCCATCGCCTCAGCGCTCCGTGCGGCCGGTGCGTCGCATCTCAGGCCAGTTCGAGGGCGACAGCCGTCGCCTCGCCGCCGCCGATGCACAGCGCCGCGACTCCACGCCTGCCCCCGGTCTTGCGCAGGCCGCCCAGCAGCGTTGCAACGATGCGCGCACCCGAGGCGCCGATCGGGTGGCCGAGCGCGCAGGCGCCACCGTGGATGTTGACCTTGTCGTGCGGCAGCTTGAACTCGCTCATCGCTGCCATCGTCACGGCGGCGAACGCCTCGTTCACCTCCCACAGGTCGACCTCGCCCGGCTTCCACCCGGCCTTCTTCAGCACCTTGTCGATGGCGCCGACCGGCGCCGTCGTGAACCACTCCGGCGCCTGCGCGTGCACGGCGTGCGCGAGGATGCGGGCAACCGGCTTGACACCCATCTGCTGCGCGGTCGAAGCGCGCATCAGGACCAGGGCCGCCGCGCCATCGGAGATCGACGAGGCGTTGGCCGCCGTGATCGTGCCGTCCTTCTTGAACGCGGGCTTCAGGCCCGGGATCTTGTCGAGCTTGGCCTTGAACGGTTGCTCGTCCTTCGCGATCTTCGTTTCGCCGCCCTTGGCGGGGACCATCACCGGGGCGATTTCCCAGTCGAAGCTGCCGTCGGTGTTCGCCTTGATCGCGCGCTCGGTCGAGGCGATGGCGAACTTGTCCTGCTCTTCGCGGGTGAACTTGTACTTGGCCACGCAGTCCTCGGCGAACACGCCCATCGCCTTGCCGCGCTCGTAGGCGTCTTCCAGTCCATCGAGCGCCATGTGGTCGTACGTCGTGAAGGCGCCGTAGCGGTAGCCCTTGCGCGAGTTGACGAGGAGGTGCGGGGCGTTCGTCATGCTCTCCATGCCGCCGGCCACCAGGATGTTGGCGCTGCCGGCCACGAGCATGTCGTGCGCGAACATCATCGTTCGCATGCCCGAGCCGCACATCTTCGAAAGCGTGACTGCGCCGGCCGACTGCGGCAGGCCGGCCGCGAGCACGGCCTGGCGGGCGGGCGCCTGGCCCTGGCCCGCCATCAGGCAGCAGCCCATCAGGACCTCGTCGACCGCCTCGCCCTTCACGCCGGCGCGCTCCACGGCGGCGCGGATTGCGACCGCTCCGAGCTGCCAGGCCTGCAGGCCGGCGAAATCTCCGAGCAGGCCCCCGATCGGCGTGCGGGCGGCGGATGCGATGACGATGGGATCGTTCATGGTGTTCTCCCTTGTTCCGTTGCGGATTGTGGCCCATAGCGCCGACGGAAACGGCGCTCGGTCGGATACGGAAAGACGTCCTCCAGATAACCCGCCTGGATGCGCTTCTTGCGGGCGTTCCAGAACTCGGGCGTCAGCAGGTCGGCGTGGTACTTCATGAAAGCGGCGCGGATGCGGTCGTCGCCGAGCAGGAACGGGCCCCACTGCTCCGGAAACATGTCGCGCTTGTCGACGAGGTACTGGACCTCGCCCGCCATGTCCTCGTCGTCGTACCGGTTCTGGGGGACCGCGCGGAAGTTGCAGTCGGTCATGTACTCGATCTCGTCGTAGTCGTAGAACACGACCCGCCCGAGGCGGGTGACGCCGAAGTTCTTGTACAGCATGTCGCCCGGGAAGATGTTGGCCGCGGCGAGCTCCTTGATCGCGTTGCCGTACTCGTGCACCGCGTGGTCGAGTTCGGCGTCGGTAGCGTGCGTCAGGAAGATGTTCAGCGGCGTCATGCGACGCTCGATGTACACGTGCTTGATCAGCACCTTCTCATCGTCGATCTCGACCAGGCTCGGGCACATGGCGAGCAGTTCCTGGATCAGCGCGGACGAAAAGCGCGCGCGCGGCAGCGTCACCTGCGAATACTCCCAGGTGTCCGCCATGCGGCCCACCCGGTCGTGCACCTTGACCAGCTGGTACTTGGCCATGATCTGCTGGCGGTCCGTGTCCTTGGGATGCGGGATCACGTCCTTGATCAGCTTGAACACGTACGGGTACGACGGCAGCGTGAATACCGTCATGACCAGGCCCTTGATCCCGGGAGCCACCACGAACTGGTCGCTCGAGTGCCGCAGGTGATGCAGGAAGTCGCGGTAGAACAGCGTCTTGCCCTGCTTGGCGAGGCCGACCATCGTGTAGAGCTCGGACGCCGGCTTGGACGGCAGGATCGAGCGCAGGAAGTCGATGTACGCCGACGGCGCCTCCATGTCGACCAGGAACCAGGCGCGCGTGAACGAGAACAGCGTCGTCAGCATGTCGTGCGTGAACAGCACGGTGTCGATGTACAGGTCGCCCGCCGCGTTGCGCAGGATGGGGACCGCGATCGGGGTCAGGCGCGCGCCGTTGATCACGCGCCCGACGATGTAGGCGCCCTTGTTGCGGAAGAACAGGCTCGACAGCACCTGGATCTGGCAGTCGGGCTCCGCGTGCCACGGGCGCCTGAACGCGTCGCCCCTGCGATGCGACTCGCACGCCGCACGCACCACCAGGCGGATGTCGCGCTCGACGTCTTCCCAGCGGCAGGCGAGCCCGTAGTCGATGATGATCTGCCGCAGTGCGTTGCGCAGGCCCTGGGACGCCGGGTAGTAGCTGCGGTACGACGGCGGGTCCGAGTCCATGTGGTCCGTGGCGACGCCCGGACGCACGAAGATGAACTGGTTGCGGAAGTAGTCGCGGTGCAGCAGCTTGGTGCACACCGAATTGAAGAAGGTTTCGGCGCACTCGGGCTGGCGATGCTCGGCCAGCAGGGCGATGAACTGCTGCTTGACCGCCTGCCACAGCGCGTCGCGCTCGATGTCGGTCAGGGAGGCGAGGTCGAACTCGCGGTCGATCCGCTGCACC
>Ga0224500_10000713_pt1 | contig 21607 bp, 20 predicted proteins | sample SF_Oct11_sed_USG_FD_168126 | JGI IMG/M metagenome (GOLD analysis project Ga0224500, IMG submission 168126) | Sediment microbial communities from San Francisco Bay, California, United States - SF_Oct11_sed_USGS_4_1 | ecosystem: Environmental > Aquatic > Marine > Sediment | place: USA: California... | reverse complement strand
GCCCGCGCCCACGCCCACCGTCATGCCGCCGCGGGCAAAGACGATGGCGTTCGACTTGACGAACTTCGCCACGCGCCAGGCAAACCGCAGGTCCGCGAGCTGCGCCCGGGTCGGCTTCTTGCGCGTCACGATTTTCAGGTCGGAATCCCGCAGCGCGCGCGCATCCGCGCTCTGCACCAGCACGCCGCCGCCCACGCGCTTGAGCTCCAGCGCGTTCACCTCGTGCGCGAGCGCCACTTCCAGCACGCGCAGGTTCTGCTTGCGAGCGAACTCCTCGCGCGCGCCGGCGTCCAGGCGCGGCGCGATGATCACCTCGGCGAACTGCTTGCCGATGGCGGCGGCCGCGGCCCGCTCGAGCGTGCGGTTGAAGGCGAGGATGCCGCCGAAGGCGGAGGTCGGATCGGTCTTGAACGCCTTGCGGTAGGCGTCGCGCGGATCCTTGCCGGTGGCCACGCCGCAGGGATTGGCGTGCTTGACGATCACGCACGCGGGCTCGGTGAAGCTCTTCACGCACTCCCAGGCGGCGTCGGCGTCCGCGACGTTGTTGTAGGAAAGCTCCTTGCCCTGGACCTGGTTGTAGCGCGCAAGGCTGCCGAGCACCGGATGCGCGTCCCGATAGAAGGCCGCCGACTGGTGCGGGTTCTCGCCGTAGCGCATGTCCTGGAGCTTCGCGAACTGCAGGCTGAGGACGTCCGGCCAGGCGCGGCGCGCGCCGTCGGCGCCAAGCGAGCTCAGGTAGCTGGCGATGGCGCCGTCGTAGGCGGCGGTATGCGCGAAGGCCTTGGTGGCGAGCGCGAAGCGCGTGGCGGCGCTCACCTCGCCGGTGGCGCGCAGCTCTTCGAGCACCTTGCCGTAGTCGGCCGGGTCCACCACCACGGCGACGCTCGCATGGTTCTTCGCCGCCGAGCGCAGCATGGCCGGGCCGCCGATGTCGATGTTCTCGATCGCGTCCTCGAGGCGGCAGTCCGGATCGGCCACCGTCGCCTCGAAGGGATAGAGGTTGACCACCACCAGGTCGATGGGCGCGATGCCGGCCGCGTCGAGCGCCGCCATGTGCTCGGGCCGATCGCGCCGCGCGAGGATGCCGCCGTGGATCTTCGGGTGCAGGGTCTTGACGCGCCCGTCGAGCATCTCCGGCAAGCCGGTGTGCGCCGACACCTCGGTCACCGGGATGCCTTCCTTGTCCAGCAGCTTCGCCGTGCCCCCGGTCGACAGGATCTGCAAGCCGAGCGCGGCGAGCGCGCGCGCGAACCCGGCGATGCCGGTCTTGTCGGAGACGCTGACGAGCGCCCGCTGGAGCTTGCTCACCCTTTGATGCGCAGCTGCTGCATCTTCTTGCGCAGCGTGTTGCGGTCGATGCCCAGCATGGCCGCGGCGCGCGACTGGTTGCCCTCGGTGCGGCCGAGCACCACCTCGATCATCGGCTTCTCGACGTTCTTCAGCACCATGTCGTAGATGGCGGTCGGCCGCTCGCCGTCCATGTCCTTGAAGTAGCGCTCCAGCGAACGCCGCACCGCCTCGCCGAGCTCGTTGCGCCGCGTCATGCCGCGAGCCTGGCGAAGTAGTCGTTCACCGCGGCGCGCTGCGGCGCCGCTTCCTCGATGCGCACGACGCGCTGGCGGAAGCCCTCGCCGCCGGGAAGCGCGCGCGTGTACCAGCCCAGGTGCTTGCGCGCGATGCGCAGGCCCTGCGCATCGCCATACAGCGTATACAGGCCCTCAAGGTGCTCGCGCACCACGGCCTCGATCTCCGCGGGCGCGGGCGGCGCGAGCTCCTCGCCGGTGGCGAGGTAGTGGGCGATCTCGCGGAAGATCCAGGGGCGGCCGAACGCGGCGCGCCCGATCATCAGGCCGTCGGCGCCGGTGCGCGCCAGCACCTCGCGCGCCGCGCGCGGCGTCTCGATGTCGCCGTTGGCGATCACCGGGATGGAAACACGAGACTTCACTTCCGCGATGGTGTCGTACTCGGCCGCGCCGCCGAAGCCGCAGGCGCGCGTGCGGCCGTGGATGGCGAGCAGCTGCACGCCCGCCCCCTGCGCGAGCCGCGCGATGCGCAGCGCGTTGCGCCGCTCCGGGCTCGGGCCGGTGCGCACCTTGAGCGTTACCGGCACCTCGACCGCGCCGACCACTGCCTCCAGGATGCGCGCCACCAGCGCCTCGTTCTCGAGCAGCGCCGAGCCGGCGTAGGCGTTGCACACCTTCTTCGCCGGGCACCCCATGTTGATGTCGATGATCTGCGCGCCGGCGGCGACGTTGCAGCGCGCCGCCTCGGCCATCATGGCCGGGTCGGCGCCCGCGATCTGCACCGAGACGGGGCCCGGCTCGCCGGCATGGTCGACGCGCAGCAGGGACTTGCGCGAGGCGCGCAGCTCGGGGCGCGAGGAGACCATCTCGGACACGGCGAGCCCGGCGCCCAGGCGCCGCGCGAGGATGCGGAAGGGCCGGTCGCTCACGCCCGCCATCGGAGCGACGAACAACGCGTTGCGCAGCACGTGCGCGCCGATCTGCATGCAGAAGTTCCGCTCGCGAGCGAGAAGGGAACGGAATTCTATAAAAGATCAGGGCAGCGCGGAAGGCCCGAAGATCATGCGCCGCGCAAAGAAGCGGCGCGCCGGCGGCACGAGGTCGAGGCTGGTCAGCGCGATGCCGCGCAAGGCGCGCGCCAGAGCGTGGCCGCCGAGGAACCCGCGCGCCAGCAGCTCGGTGACGCCGATCGTGGTCGCCGCGTCGGCGCGCCGCAGCGCCGCGAAGCGCGCCAGCACGGCCGCATCGCCCGGATCCTCGGCCGCATGCAAGACCTGCGCCAGATCCCAGGCGTCGCGCAGGCCGAGATTGAGCCCCTGCCCGGCGACCGGGTGCAGCGTCTGCGCGGCGTTGCCGATGTACACCGCGCGCGGCTCGACGCGCGAGCGGCGCACGCGCAGCGCGAGCGGCGCGCGCGCGCGCTCGTGCACCGCGACGAAGCGCCCGGCGCGCGTGCCGAACGCGCGCTGCAGTGCATCGAGGAACGCCTGCGGGGGCGCCTCGAGCAGCGCTGCGGCGCTCGCCGCCGGCTGCGCCCAGACGACCGCCCACGCGCCGGCGAGGGGCAGGAGCGCGAGCGGCCCCTCGGCGGTGAAGCGCTCGAACGCGGTCGAGGCCGAGCCGGGGTCGGCCGACACGCGCGCCACCAGCGCCTCGTGCCCGTAGCCGCGCTCCTGCACGTTCGCGTCGGTGCCTTCGGCGTGCACCGTGCAGCGTGCCGCGCCCTGCGCACCGCCCTCGATCGCAACGCGGGCGCGCAGCGCCGTGACGAGGTCGGCGTACTGCGCGACGTAGCCGAGCGCGGGCACCCCGGCCTCGTCGGCCTGCAGGCGCGTGCGGCCGAAGGCGCCGCGCTGCGACACGTGGATGGACTCGATCGGCGTCACGGCGAAGCCGCCCCACGCGCCGACCCGCTCGAGGATCAGGCGGCTCGCGTGCGACAGCGCAATCGGGCGAAAGCCGGAGGGCGGCGCAGGCTGCGGATCGACGAGCCGCACGGCATGGCGCGATCCGCGCAGCGCGAGCGCGAGCGTGCAGCCCACCGGGCCCGCGCCGAGGATGCGCAGGTCAGGTGCGTGCGTCACGGATCAGCGCCTCGATCTCGCCGATCGCCTTGGGCGCCGCCGCCGTCAGCACCTCGCACTCGCCCGTCGTCACGGCCACGTCGTCCTCGATGCGCACGCCGATGTCGTGCAGCGCCTCCGGGACGTCGTCGGCAGCGCGGATGTACAGGCCCGGCTCGACCGTCAGCGTCATGCCGGGCACGAGGGTGCGCCAGGCGCCGGCGCGCTTGTACTCGCCCGCGTCGTGCACGTCCATGCCGAGCCAGTGCCCGGTGCGGTGCATGTAGAAGCGCTTGTAGCTCTCCTTCTCGAGGACGGCGTCCAGGCTGCCGTCGAGCAGCTTCAGGTCGAGCATGCCCTGCGCGAGAACCTTCACCGCCGCGTCGTGCGGCTCGTTCCACGCGCGGCCGGCGCGCACCTGGGCCATCGCCGCAGCTTGCGCGGCAAGCACGATCTCGTAGACCGCGCGCTGCGCGCCGCTGAAGCGCCCGCCGACCGGGAAGGTGCGCGTGATGTCGGCCGCGTAGCCCTGCAGCTCGCAGCCCGCGTCGATCAGCAGCAGCGCGCCGTCGTGGAGCGGCGCGTCGTTCTGCACGTAGTGCAGGATGCAGGCGTTGGCACCGCCGGCGACGATCGGCCAGTAGGCGGGAAACTGCGCGCCGTGGCGCCGGAACTCGTACAGCAGCTCGGCCTCGACCTCGAACTCGCTGCGTCCCGCGCGCGCCGCGAGCATGGCGCGCCGGTGGGCGGAGGCCGAGATGGCCCCGGCGCGGCGCATGAGCGAGAGCTCGTGCGCGTCCTTCACCAGGCGCATCTCGTCGAGCGGCGCGTGCAGGTCGCGCAGCGTGTGCGGCGCGACCACGCCGGCGCGCGCCTGCGCGCGCACCGCGTTCAGCCAGCGCATGACGCGCGCGTCCCAGTCCGCATCGACGCCGACGGCGGTCCACAGCGCCTCGCGGTCGGCGAGCAGCGCCGCCATCTTCTCGTCCAGCGCGCCGATCGGGTGCGCTTCGTCGAGGCCGAAGCGCTCGCGCGCGCCCTCCGGGCCGTAGCGGTGGCCGTCCCAGATCTCCCGCTCGGCGCTCTTCTCCCGGCAGAAGAGCAGCGCGCGCGGCGCCGCGCCGCCGGCGAGCACGAGCGCCGCCTCGGGCTCGGGAAACCCGGTCAGGTAGTAGAAATAGCTGTCGTGGCGGTACGGGTAGTGCGTATCGCGGTTGCGCGCGCGCTCCGGCGCGGTCGCGATCACCGCCACGCCCTCGCCGATCGTCGCCGCCAGCCGCCGGCGGCGCTCGGCGTAGACCGCCACGTCCGTCATCTCGTTTGCCTTCATGCTTCCCGTTCCTTTGCCAGCAGCCCCTCGAGCTCGGCGAGCCGCTCGGCAGTGCCGACGTCGCGCCACAGTCCCGCGTGCAGCTCGCCGGAGAGCCGCCCGTCCGCCGCGGCTGCGCGCAGCAGCGGCGCGAGCTGGGCCTTGTCGCCCGCGCGCACCGGCGCGACCAGCGCCGGGTCGATGAGCGCGATGCCCGTGTAAGTGTAGCGCGGCGCGGCGGCGTTTCCCGCAGCGCCGGCGGCGAGCGAGAAGTCCCCTTGCGGATGGTGCGGCGGATTGGGCGTGAGCACCAGGTGGGCGAGATGCGCGCCCAGGCCGCGGCGGCGCAGGGCAGCGAGGTCGAAATCGCAGTACACGTCGCTGTTGACCAGAGCGAAGGGCGCCGGCCCGAGGAGCGCGCGCGCCTGGGCGATGCCGCCGGCGGATTCGAGCGGCTCGGGCTCGCGCGAGTAGGCGATGGCGAGGCCGAACGCGCGGCCGTCGCCCAGCCTGGCCTCGATCGCCTCGCCCAGCCAGCTGACATTGATCACCACCTCGCGAAAGCCCGCGCGCGCGAGCCGCTCGAGCTGCCAGACGATGAGCGGCTTGCCGCCCGCCTCGACCAGCGCCTTCGGCACGCGGTCGGTCAGGGGACGCAGGCGCATGCCCAGTCCGGCGGCGAGCACCATGGCCTTCATCGCTCGAGCGCGTCCAGCAGGCGCGCCAGCGGCGCGAGCGCGGCGTAGCGGCGCGCGGCGGCGCGCGCGTAGCCGACGAAGCGCGGCGTGTCGGCGAGGTACTTCTGCTTGCCGTCGCGATAGGTGAGGCGCGCGAAGATGCCGAGCACCTTGAGGTGGCGCTGCAGCCCCATCCATTCCAGCGCGCGCCAGAACTCCGCGAAGTCCGCGTCCACCGGCAGGCGCGCGTGCTTGGCCGCCTCCCAGTAGCGCGCGGCCCAATCGAGCACGCGCTCTTCTTCCCAGCTGAGGAACGCGTCGCGCGTCAGCGAGGCGATGTCGTAGGTGATCGGCCCGATCACTGCGTCCTGGAAGTCGAGCACCCCGGGGTTGGGGTCGCAGACCATGAGGTTGCGCGGCATGTAGTCACGGTGCACGTAAACCGCGGGCTGCGCGAGCGCGCTCTTCACCAGAATGTCGCACAGCGCTTCCCAGGACGCCGTCAGGCCGGCATCCAAGCGCCGCCCCAGGTGCCGGCCCGCGTACCACTCGGGGAACAGCGCCAGCTCGCGGCGCAGCAGCGCTTCGTCGTACGGCGGCAGCTCGCCGGCGCGCGTGGCGAGCTGCCAGCGCACCAGTGAGCCGATGGCGTCGCGCATGAGCGCGGCGGCATTGCCCTCGCCGAGCGCGTCGAGGTAGGTGACGGTGCCGAGGTCGGTGAGCAGCAGGAAGCCCTGCTCGAGATCCTGCGCATGAACCTCGGGCGCGTGCACGCCGGCAGCACGCAGCAGGCGCGCGACGTGCACGAAGGGCCGGCAGTCCTCGCGCTCCGGCGGCGCGTCCATGGCGATGAAGCTGCGGCCGTCGTCGAGCGTGGTGCGAAAGTAGCGGCGGAAGCTGGCGTCGGCCGAGGCCGGCACGAGGCTGCGGGGCGGACCGCCGAGCGGCCCGGCGATCCAGCGCGTGAGCGCAGCGAGCCTGGGGTCCACGGATTGCGTTGCGCCTCGCGCTGAATTGTGCGATTTTACATGCAAAGGCCGGTCTACCTTCCCGTACATGCAGAGAATTCCAGCGCGCGAGCTGGCCCGTGGAGTCGCCGGCTACGCCGCGCTGGTGATCGCGAGCGCGGCGGCTGCGCAGACGCCCGCGCCCGACGACCCGGCGACGCTGGACGCGCAGAGCATCGAGGGCATCGCAGGCCTGGAGGTGACGGCGCGCGGCAGCGTCGAGTTCCGCCAGGGCGACTTCTCCGTGTTCGCCGACTACCTCAGGTTCAACCGCGAGTTCGGTCGCCTCGAGGCCGATGGCGGCGTGCGCCTGCAGAAGGCCGGCGACCGTTTCTTCGGCCCCAGTCTGCACTACGACACGGCCACGCACACCGGCTCCCTGGAGAAGCCCTCGTTCCTCATCCGCCGGGAGCAGACGGCGCGCGGCGGCGCGGAGCGCATCGAGTTCCTCGGGCGCGACCGCTACCGCCTCACCGGCGCGCACTTCACCACCTGCGAGCCGGGTAACGACGACTGGCGCCTGGAGGCGCGCGAGCTCGAGCTCGACTACGAGGCGGAAGACGCGGTGGCGCGCGGCGCGCGCCTGCGGTTTCTCGGCACCACTATCCTCGGCTCGCCCTATCTCAGCCTGCCGCTCAACAACCGGCGCCGCAGCGGCCTGCTCGCGCCGCAGTACGCGCAGACCACGAATCGCGGCGCGGAGTTCGTGGTGCCGTTCTACTGGAACATCGCGCCCGAGCAGGACGCGACCATCGCCCCGACCTACATGTCCAGGCGCGGCAATCAGCTGAAGGCCCAGTACCGCTACCTCGGCCAGTCGTTTGCCGGCCAGGCGCGCGCCGAGTACCTGCCCGAGGACAAGCTGCTCGGCGAGTCGCGCAGCGGCTACTCGGTGCAGCACGAGCAGCGCTTCACGCCGTCGCTCCTCGGCCGCCTGGACGTGAACGGCGTATCCGACGACCAGTACTTCGTCGATCTGTACAGCCAGGTGCGCCAGGTGTCGACCGGCAATCTGCAGCGCGACGGCTATCTGCAGTACGGGCGCACTTTCGCCGGCACGGCGGTGGCCGCGCAGGCGCGCGTGCAGCGCTTCCAGACGCTGCAGGACCCGCTTGCGCCCATCGTGCCGCCGTACCATCGGCTGCCGCAGCTCAGCCTGTCCGCCGCGCGCAACGACATGGCGGGCGCCTTCGATGGGGCGCTGCCGTTCGAGTACACGCGCTTCTCGCACGACACCCTGGCCGAGGGCGAGCGCAGCCTGGCGACGCCCGTGCTCGCCGCGCCGCTCAGCGGCCCAGGATACTTCTTTGCGCCCAGGATCGGCGGGCACCACGCCCGCTACTACATGAGCCGCCCGGATCCCGGGCAGCCAGTGCGCCAGACCGTGAGCGTGCCCTGGATGAGCCTGGACGGCGGGCTGTTGTTCGAGCGCGACACCGAATGGGCGGGAAGCCGGGTCGCGCAGACGCTCGAGCCGCGCCTGTTCTACGTCTACGCGCCCTACCGCGACCAGTCGCAGCTGCCCCTGTTCGACACCACGCTGGCGGACTTCAACTACGCGCAGCTGTTCTCGGAGAACCGCTTCGTGGGCGGTGACCGCTTCGGCGACGCCAACCAGATCACCTGGGCGCTGACCTCGCGCCTGCTGAGCGCGGGCGGCGTGGAGCGGCTGCGCGCCACCGTCGGGCAGCGCTACTACTTCAGCGAGGAGCGCGTCGGCCTCACCCCCACCTCGGCGCTGCGCACCTCGCCCGAGTCCGACTGGCTCGCCTCGCTGGGCGGGCGCATTGCGGCGCACTGGATCACCGACGGCGCCCTGCAGTACAACCCGCGCGACGGGCGCACCGAGCGCTTCGGGCTGCTGCTGCGCTACGCGCCCGAGATCGCCAAGGTGCTGAACGTCAGCTATCGCTACAACCGCGCCGACAGCCTGAGCCAGGTCGACGTGTCCGGCCAGTGGCCGGTGAGCGCCGGCTGGTACGCGATCGGGCGCTACAATTACTCGTTCGAAGACAAGGGCGTGCTGGAAGCGCTGGCGGGCGTGGAGTACAACGGCGGCTGCTGGGTGTTTCGCACGGTGATGCAGCGCGTGCAGGCAGCGACCGACGTGTCGTCCAAGGCGATCTACTTCCAGCTCGAACTGAACGGCTTCGGCCAGATCGGCTCCAACGAGACCGTGAACCTTTTCCGCCGCAACGTCCCCGGCTACTCGGTCACCAATCCGCGCGACCAGGCGCTGGTGCCGCCGAGCCTGGGCGCGTCGGCCCTGGGCGCGGAGGGCAACTGAATGCGCTTGCGCTGCGCCGCCGTGCTGGCCGTGCTGGCGCTCGCCGCGCCGGCTGCCGCGCGCGATGCCGTGCTGGTGGATCGCATCGTCGCCGTCGTCAACAAGGACGTGATCACGCTCACCGAGCTTGCCGCGCGCACCGAGCTTGCCGAGCGGGAGCTGCAACGCCGCCAGATCGCCGCGCCGCCGCGCGCGGTACTGCAGCGCCAGGTGCTGGAGCGCCTGGTGCTGGACAAGGCGCAAGTGCAGCTCGCCGAGCAGACCGGCCTGCGCGTCGACGAGCTGCAGCTCGATCGCGCGGTGCAGCGCGTCGCGCACAGCAACAACATGACGCTGCCGGATTTTCGCCGGGCCCTGGAGCGCGACGGCGTTTCCTTCGAGCGCTTCCGCGCCGACATGCGCCAGCAGATGCTGCAGTCGCGCTTGCGCGAGCGCGAAGTGGACGACCGCGTGCAGGTGAGCGAGGCGGAGATCGACCTCTACCTGGAGGATAACCGCGCCGGCGCGGAGGGCGCCGTCGAGTACGAGCTGGCGCACATCCTGGTGCGCGTTCCCGAGCAGGCGCGGCCCGATCAGGTCGCGCAGGCAGGCGAGCGCGCCGAGCGCGTGCGTACCGAAGCGGCGGCGGGCGGCGACTTCGCCAAGCTGGCCGCTGCGTACTCGGACGCCGGGGACGCCTTGCAGGGCGGCGCGCTCGGCTGGCGCGCCCCGGGCCGGCTGCCGGAAATCTTCGCCCAGGCGCTCGAGGGCATGAAGGCCGGCGAGGTGAGCGCGACGCTGCGCAGCCCCGCGGGCTTCCACGTGCTGAAGCTGCTCGGCAAGCGCGGCGCAGGCACCGCGGCGCCGGTCGTGCAGACGCGCGCCCGCCACATCCTGGTCAAGACCAACGAGGTCGTGTCCGAGGAGGATGCGCGCCGGCGGCTGATCACCCTGCGCGACCGCATCCTGACGGGCGCCGACTTCGCCGAGCTGGCGAAGCTGGGCTCCGAGGACGGAACCGCGGCGCTCGGCGGCGACCTGGGCTGGCTGTATCCGGGCGACACCGTGCCCGAGTTCGAGCGCGCGATGAACGCGCTGCAGCCCGGGGAGATCAGCCCGCCGGTGCGCACGCCCTTCGGCTTCCATCTCATCCGCGTCGAGGAGCGGCGCGCCGCCGACGTGAGCGCGGAGCGCCAGCGCCAGCAGGCGCGCCAGGCGCTGCGCGAGCGCAAGGCCGAGGAGGCCTACCAGGACTGGCTGCGCCAGCTGCGCGATCGCACCTACGTCGAGCTGCGGCTCGACGAGCGCTGAGCGTGGGCGGCAAGCGCGCGCGCGGGCCGGTGATCGCGCTCACCTCGGGCGAGCCCGCGGGCATCGGCCCGGAGCTGTGCGTGGCCGTGGCGCGCAGGTTCCGCGGCGCCCGGCTGGTGGTGATCGGCGACCGCCGCCTGCTGCGCGGATGCCGCGAGGTCGCGCACGTCGCGCTCGCCGCGCCGCGCCGCGCGGGGCGGCTCGACCCGCGCAATGCCCACTACGTCCTGCAAGTGCTCGACCGGGCGATCGACGGCTGCCTGTCTGGCGAGTTCGACGCCATGGTCACCGCGCCCGTGCACAAGGGCGTGATCAACGATGCCGGCATCCGCTTCACCGGCCACACCGAGTACCTCGCCGAGCGCGCGCGCGTGCGGCACGTGGTCATGATGCTGGTCGGCGGCGGCCTGCGGGTGGCGCTGGCCACGACCCACCTGCCGCTGGCGGCGGTGCCGCGCGCGATCACGCGTGCCGGCCTGCTCGCGACGCTGCGCGTCATCGACGCGGACCTGCGCGAGCGATTCGGCATCCGCCGGCCGCGCATTATGGTCGCCGGCCTCAACCCGCACAGCGGCGAGTCTGGACACCTGGGCACCGAGGAGCGCGACGTCATCGCGCCCGCGCTGCGCCGGGCGAAGGCGCTCGGGATACGCGTCGAGGGGCCGATTCCGGCCGATACGCTGTTCGTGCCGGCGCGGCTCGCGCGCGCAGATTGCGCGCTCGCCATGTACCACGATCAGGGACTGCCGGTGCTGAAGTACGCGAGCTTCGGGCGCGGGGTGAACGTGACGCTCGGCCTGCCGTTCGTGCGCACCTCGGTCGACCATGGCACCGCGCTCGAGATCGCCGGCCGCGGCCGGGCGGACGCCGGCAGCCTCGCCGAGGCGCTCAAGCTTGCGCGCAGGCTCGCACCGGCCGCGTAAGCGGTTCGGCCAGCACTTCCTGCACGACCAGGGGGTCGTGGCGCGCATCGTCGGGGCGGTCGATCCCGGGCCGCGGGACCACGTCGTCGAGATCGGGCCGGGTGAGGGCGCGCTCACCCGGGCGCTGCACGCGCGCGCCGGCCGCTTCGAGGCGATCGAGATCGATCGCGATCTGGCGGCGGCCCTGCGCGCCGAGGGCGTCGAGGTGCATGCCGAGGATGCGCTCGCCTTCGACTTCGCCGGCCTGCCGCCAGGGACGCGCATCGTCGGCAATCTCCCCTACAACATCTCCACGCCGATCCTGTTCCGGCTGGCGGAGCATGCCGCGCACTTCCGCGACGTGCATTGCATGCTGCAGCTCGAGGTGGTGAAACGCATGGTGGCGCAGCCCTCGACGCCGGACTACGGTCGGCTGTCGGTGATGCTGCAGGCACGCTTTCGCATGCAGATGCTGTTTCGCGTCGCGGCCGGCGCCTTTCGCCCCCCGCCGAAGGTGGAGTCGGCCGTGGTGCGCATGCTCCCGCTTGCCGAGCCCCTGGACCGCGATGCGCCGGGATTCGCGGACCTCGTGCGCGCCGCGTTCAGCGCGCGGCGCAAGACCCTGCGCAACGCGCTTGGCATGACGGAAGCTGCGCTCGCGGCGCTCGGCGTCGATCCCGGGCTGCGCCCGGAGAACCTCGCGCCGCAGGACTATGCGCGGATTGCGCGGCGCACAATTTCGCATCGCGGTTGAGCGCAGGGAAGCGCGCCGCGTACAATCCGGAGGCATCCCGACTGGAGGAAACGAAAAGATGAGAACGGCAACGCTACTGGCATTGGCATCCCTCGTGGCCCTGGCGGGCTGCCAGACGATGACGGCGGACAACCCGCCGCGCGCCACCGCGGGACTCAAGCCCACCAAGGGGAACAAGACCACGGGCGAGATCAACTTCGAGCAGGTCGGCGACAAGGTGCGCGTCACCGCCCAGGTGATCCACCTCAAGCCCGATTCGGTGCATGGCTTCCACATCCACGAGGTGGGCGACTGCAGCTCCGGGGACGGGATGAGCGCCAAGGGCCACTTCAATCCCTACGGCAAGCCGCATGGCGAGGGCGCGGAACGCCACGCCGGCGACCTGCCGAGCCTGAAGGCCGACGCCAAGGGCCGCGCGAAGCTGTCGGTCGACCTGGACATCGTCACCATCACGCCGGGGCCGGCGAGCATCGTCGGGCGCGGCGTGATCGTGCACGCCGATCCCGACGACTACAAGACGCAGCCTACGGGCAACGCGGGCGCGCGGCTGGCGTGCGGGGTGATCCAGGCCCAGTAAGGGGGCAGGCCGCCAGTGCAGGAAGGGCGCCTCGCGGCGCCCTTTTTCATTTCTTGCGCTGTATGAACTCGATCTTGTAGCCGTCCGGGTCCTCGACGAAGGCGATCACCGTCGTGCCGCCCTTCACCGGACCCGCCTCGCGCGTCACCCTGCCGCCCTTGGCGCGCACCGCCTCGCAGCTCTTCGCCGCGTCGTCGACCTCGATGGCGATGTGGCCGTAGGCGGAGCCGAGATCGTACCTGTCCACGCCGTAGTTGTAGGTGAGCTCGAGCACCGAAGCGCGGTCCTCGCTGTCGTAGCCGACGAACGCCAGCGAGTACTTCTGCTCCGGCCGGTCGGTGGTGCGCAGCACCTTCATGCCGAGCACGTGGGTATAGAAGTCGACGGATCGCTGCATGTCGCCGACGCGCAGCATGGTGTGCAGGAGTCTCATGGGCGGGGAGTTTACAGCGTCGGCTGCTGGGCCTCGATCCAGGCCTGCGCTTGCGCGATCACGTCCTTGGGGTCGCGGCCGGCGGTGGCGATCGGCGGCCCGATGCGCACGGTGACGGTGCCCGCGCGCTTGAGGAGGGCGTTGCGCGGCCACAGGCGGCCGGCGTTGTGCGCCACCGGCACGACGGGCACGCCGCAGCTCGCCGCGAGCCACGCGCCGCCCTGGTGGTAGGGGCGCTTCTCGCCGACACGCACGCGCGTGCCCTCCGGAAAGATGACCACCCAGAAGCCCTGCGCGAGCCGCTCGCGACCCTGGCGCGCCATCTCGCGCAGCGCCGCAATGCCGCGCGCGCGGTCGATCGCGATCGGGCTCATCAGCGCGAGGCCCCAGCCGAAGAACGGAATCCACAGAAGCTCGCGCTTGAGCACCAGCACCTGCGGCGGAAAGATCTCCTGGAAGGCGAGCGTTTCCCAGGCCGACTGGTGCTGCGACAGGATCACCGCCGGCTCGTCGGGGAGGTGGCGCCGTCCCTCGATCTTCCAGCGGATGCCGCACAGCCACCAGGCGAGCCAGATCACCAGGCGCGACCAGGCGGAGATGAGCCGGTAGCGCGCCATGCGCGGCAGCGGAAAGCTGAGCATCGCGACGACCGCGTACGGCGGGGTGACGAGCACGAGCGCCAGCGCGAACAGCACCGAGCGCAGCGCGCTCATGGCGCAAGGTGCGCGGCGAAAGCGGCGAGGTCCGGGTAGATCTCCGTGCCGGGCGGCAGCCCGCCCGCGTCGCGGGTCTTGCGGCCCTTGCCGGTCAGCACGAGCACGGGGCGGGCGCCGGCGGCTGCGGCGGCCTGCACGTCGCGCAGGGCGTCGCCCACCACCGGCACGCCGGCGAGCGGCGCGTTCATGCGCCGGCCGATCTCGATCAGCATGCCGGGCCTGGGCTTGCGGCACTCGCACTCGGCCTCGCTGGCGTGCGGGCAGAAGAAGATGGCGTCGATGCGTCCGCCCGCCTGGAGCACGGCGCGCTGCATGACGTCGTGGATGGCGTTGAGCGTGGTGGTGTCGAACAGCCCGCGCGCGATGCCCGACTGGTTGGTGGCCACCACGACGCGGTAGCCGGCCTGCGTCAGCCGCGCGATCGCCTCGACGCTGCCCTTGAGGGGCTTCCACTCCGCGGGCGACTTGATGTATTGGTCGCTGTCGTGGTTGATGGTGCCGTCGCGGTCAAGGATCACCAGCTTCATGCGAGGGGTCCTTCGGCCGGCTTCATGCCGCGAGCCTGGACAGGTCGGCGATGCGGTTCATGGTCGCGTGCAGCTTGCCGAGGAAGCCGATGCGGTTGCGCCGCACGCCCTCGTCCTTGTCCATCACCAGCACCTTGTCGAAGAAAGCGTCCACGGGCGCCTTCAGCACGGCGAGCGCCTTGAGCGCGCCGGTGTAGTCGCCGTCCTTGTACGCGGATTCGAACCCGGGCAGCAGCGCGGCGAACGCCTCGGCGAGCGCGCGCTCCTCGGCCTGGGCGAACAGCGCCGCGTCGTACTCCGCCGGAATGCCCTCGGCCTGCTTGAGGATGTTGGCGATGCGCTTGTTGGCGGCAGCGAGGCTCGGCGCCTCGGGCAGCCCGGCGAACGCGCGCACGGCATCGAGCTGCCGGGGCACCTGGTCCAGGCGCACGAAGGCGCGGCTGAGGACAGCATCCACCTCGGTCGTCGCGTAGCCGCGTTCGGCCAGATAGCCGCGCAGCCTTTCCAGGACGAACATCTCCACATCCGTGTGCGCCTGGCCGATGTCCTTGGGCAGCGCCCGGTACGCGGCGTTGACCAGATCGTGGAGCGATACGGGCAGCGCACGCTCCACCAGGATGCGGATCACGCCCAGCGCCGCCCGGCGCAGTCCATGGGGATCCTTGTCGCCGGTGGGCTGCTGGCCGATGCCGAACAAGCCCGCCAGCAGGTAAAGCTTGTCGGCGAGCGCGACCGCGCAGCCGATCAGGTCCGCGGGCAGCGCGTCCCCGGCGAAGCGCGGGCGATAGTGCGCCTCGATGGCGCGCGCGACTTCGGCCGGCTCGCCGTCGTGCTCGGCGTAGTAGCGTCCCATCACGCCCTGCAGCTCCGGGAACTCGCCGACCATGCCGGTGAGCAGGTCGGCCTTGGAGAGTTCCGCCGCGCGCTCGGCGAGCTTGTCGTCCGCGCCGAGCGCGCGCGCGACGATGCCGGCGAGGATTTTCATGCGCTGCACGCGGTCGAGCTGGCTGCCGAGCTTGTGGTGGAACACGACGCGCGCCAGCTGCGGCACGCGTTCCTCCAGGCGGCTCCTGCGGTCCTGGTCGTAGAAGAAGCGCGCGTCCTGCAGCCGCGGGCGCACCACGCGCTCGTTGCCGCCGATGATGTGCCGCGGGTCGGCGACCGCCATGTTGGAGACGATCAGGAACCTGGCCAGCAGCGCGCCGCGCGCGTCATACAGGGGGAAGTACTTCTGGTTCTGGCGCATGGTGAGCGCCAGGCACTCCTGCGGAATGTCGAGAAACGCCTTGTCGAAGGCGCCGACGTACACGCTCGGGTGCTCGACCAGCGCCGTCACCTCGTCGAGCAGCGCCGCGTATTCGCCGAGCGCCGCGCGCTGCGCGCGCGCCGCCGCGACGAGCAGCCGGTCGATCTCCTCGCGGCGCGCCTGGAAGCCGGCGATGACACGGCCCTCGTCGCGCAGCTGCGCCTCGTAGGCCTCGGCGTCGCGCAGCGTGATCCAGCCCTTGGCGAGGAAGCGGTGGCCGCGCGTGCGCCTGCCGGCGGCGAGGCCGAGCACCGTGCCCGGCACCACCTTCGCGCCGTGCAGCAGGGTGAGCGCGTGCGCCGGGCGCACGAACTGCGCCTCGCCGTCGCCCCAGCGCATCATCTTCGGGATCGGCAGGCGCGCGAGCGCGGCCTCGACCAGGCGCGCGAGCACGTCGGCGAGGCGCGCGCCGGGTACGGTGCGCTCCACCACGTACACCGGGCCCCGGGTCGAGTCGGCCTGCGCGAGCTGATCCACCGTCAGGCCGTGCTTGCGCGCGAAGCCGGCGGCGGCCTCCGGCGGCGCCTTGACCGAAGGGCCCTGCAGCTTCTCGCGCACGTCCGGCGCCGCGGCAAGCACCCCCGTGATGGCGACCGCCAGGCGCCGCGGCGTGGCGAAGCAGCGCGCCGTGCTGCCGGCAGCGCGCAGGCCCGCGCTTTCCAGGTCGTTGGTGAGATGGTCGCGGAACGCACGCGCCATCGCGTCCAGCGCGTGCGGCGGCAGCTCCTCGGTGAGCAGCTCGACGAGCAGCGTATCGGCGCGCGGCGCGGCCGCGGGCTTTTTCGCCATCAGCCTTTGCCGATCGGAAAGCCGAGCCGCTCGCGCGATTCGTAGTAGGCCTGCGCGACGGCGCGCGCCAGCGCGCGCACGCGGCCGATGTAGGCGGCGCGCTCGGTGACCGAGATGGCGCCGCGCGCGTCGAGCAGGTTGAAGGCATGCGAGGACTTCAGCACCATCTCGTAGGCGGGCAGCACGCACTGCGCCTCGATCAGTCGCTTCGCCTCTGCCTCGAACTCGCCGAAGTGGCGGAACAGCATCTCGGGGTTGGAGAGCTCGAAGTTGTAGCGCGACTGCTCCACCTCGTTCTGGTGGTAGACGTCGCCATAGCTCACCCCCGGCGTCCACACCAGGTCGAAGACCGATTCCTTGCCCTGCAGGTACAGCGCCAGGCGCTCCAGGCCGTAGGTGATCTCGCCGAGCACCGGCTTGCAGGCGAGCGACCCGACCTCCTGGAAGTAGGTGAACTGCGTGACTTCCATGCCGTCGAGCCACACTTCCCAGCCCAGGCCCCAGGCGCCGAGCGTGGGCGACTCCCAGTCGTCCTCGACGAAGCGGATGTCGTGCTCGGCGGCGTCGATGCCGAGCGCGGCGAGCGAAGCGAGGTAGCGCTCCTGGATGTCCGCGGGCGAGGGTTTCATCGCCACCTGGTATTGGTAGTAGTGCTGCAGGCGGTTCGGGTTCTCGCCGTAGCGCCCGTCCTTCGGGCGGCGCGAGGGCTGCACATAGGCGGCGTTCCACGGCTCGGGGCCGATGGCGCGCAGGAACGTCGCCGTGTGGAAGGTGCCGGCGCCCATTTCCATGTCGTAGGGCTGCAGCAGCACGCAGCCCTGCTCGTCCCAGTAGGACGACAGGCGCGCGACGAGCTGCTGGAAGCTGAGCATGAGGTGCGGAATCTTACCGGCTGCGCCCGCGCCGCGCGACGGCGACGAGCAGCAGCGCGCAGGCGGCGAGCGCCGGCCAGTCGCCGAAGCGCACGTAGGGCGTGGCCCCCGCGTAGCCCCGCACCTCGACATCCAGGCGCCCCTCGACGAATTGCGGCAATCGCGCGTGCACGCGCCCGTCCCGCCCGATGGCCGCGGTGATGCCGGTGTTGGTCGCCGTCAGGTGCATGCGCCCGGTTTCCAGGGCGCGCGCGCGCGCGATCTGCAGGTGTTGCGCGGGCGCGAGCGAGTCGCCGAACCAGGCCACGTTGGACAGGTTGGCGAGCAGCGTCGCCTCCGGCAGCTGGCGCCGCAGCTCGCCGCCGTAGGCGTCCTCGTAGCAGATGTTGACGGCCACCTTCTGGCCGGCGATCGCGAGCGGCTGCGGCGCGGCCGGGCCGCGCGAGAAGTCGGCGAGCGGAATGGCGAGCACGCGCACGACCCAGCCGAAGCCCGGTGGCACGAACTCGCCGAACGGCACGAGGTGCGACTTGTAGTAGAGCTGGCGGGGCGACTCGCCGAGCGACAGCGCGGCGTTGTAGTACACGCCGGGCGCGGTGCGCACCGGAATGCCGAGCAGCAGATCGCCGCCGTTCTTCTGCGCCGCGGCCTCCAGCCGCGCGAGGTAGGCCGGATCGACGCTGTCCAGCATGCGTGGCACCGCGGTTTCCGGCAGCACGATGAGGCGCGCGCGGCTCTCCTCGGCGAGGCGCGCGTAGGTGTCGAGCGTGCGCGCATAGCGCTGCGGGTCGAACTTGAGGTCCTGCGGCACGTTGCCCTGCAGGATGCTGGCGCTCAGCGGCGCGCCGGCCGGCGTGGTCCACTCGATGCCGCCCGCCGCGACGCCGGCGACGCCGAGCACCGCGAAGGCCGTGGCGGCGCGCCAGCGCGCCTGGCCGAGCGCCACGCACCACAGAAGCCCGGCGCCGAGCGCCGCGACGAGCGAGGTGCCGTACACGCCGGCGAGCGGCGCGTAGCCGGCGAGCGGAGTGCCGGGCGCCGCGCTGCCGAGCGCGAGCCACGGAAACCCCGTGAACAGCGTGGCGCGCAGCCATTCGGCGAGCACCCAGCACGCGGGAATCACGAGCGCGGCGCGCGTCGCCGGGCGCGCGCGGATGCGCGCCTGCACGTAGCCGGCGAGGGCCGGATAGGCGGACAGCACGACGCAGAAGCCGAGCGTGGCGATTGCGGCGAGCGGCGCGGGCATGGCGCCGAAGCGGTGCAGGCTGATGTACACCCAGGACACGCCGGCGAGGAACATCCCCATGCCGAACAGGAACCCCGTCCAGGCGGCGGCGCGCGCGTGCGCGGCCGTCACCCACAGGTGCACGAGCACCGCGAGCGCGACGAGCGCCGCCGGCAGGAACTCGAACGGCGCGAAGCCCAGCACCATCGCCGCGCCGGCGAGCAACGCGACGAGTGGCCGGTGCCGCTTCACTTCGGCTTGTCGATGAGCAGCGTGTAGACGCGGCGGCTGTCGGCGCGCAGCACCTGGAAGCGCAGCCCGTCGATGGCCAGCGTCTCGCCGCGCCGCGGCACGCGCCCGAGGTGCGCGATCACCAGGCCGGCGACCGTGTCGTGCTCCTGGTCGGAGAAGTGCGTGCCGAAGGCGGCGTTCAGGTCGGCGATCTGCGTGAGCGCCTTGACGCGGTAGCGCCCGCCTGGCTCGGGCAGGATGTTGTCGCTCGCCTCGTCGAAGTCGTACTCGTCCTCGATCTCGCCGACGATCTGCTCGAGCACGTCCTCGATGGTCACCAGTCCGGCCACGCCGCCATACTCGTCGACCACGATCGCCATGTGGTTGCGGCTGGCGCGGAACTCGCGCAGCAGCACGTTCAGTCGCTTGGACTCGGGCACGAACACCGCGGGGCGCAGCATCTCGCGCACGTTGAACTCCTCCTCGCCGGCGTAGTGGCGCAGCAGGTCCTTGGCGAGCAGGATGCCGATCACGTCGTCGCGGTTCTGGTCGATGACCGGGAAGCGCGAGTGCGCGGTGGAGATCACCTGGCTGATGAACTCCTCCACGCGCTGGTGGATGTCGATCACGTCCATCTGCGCGCGCGGAATCATGATGTCGCGCACCGGCATCTCCGAGACCGTCAGCGCGCCCTCGATCATGGTGAGCGCGTCGGCATCGAGCAGGTTTCGCTGGTAGGCCGAGCGCAGCAGCGCCAGCAGCTGCGCGCGGTCCTCGGGCTCGCGCAGGATGAGCGCCGACAGGCGCTCGAGCAGGCTGGGTCGCGAGGGGTCGGTCATGCCGGGTGCGGTCATTCTACCGTGTAGGGATCGGCGACCCCGAGGCGCGCGAGGATGGCGATCTCGGCGCGCTCCATGCGCCGTCCATGGCGCAGGCCGCGCAGATGGAGCATGCCGTGCACGACGAGGTGCGCGTAGTGGGCGGCGAGCGCCTTGCCTTGCGCACGCGCCTCGCGCGCGATGACCGGGTGGCACAGGACGATATCGCCCTGCGTGGGCGAGTATCCGAACGACAGCACGTTGGTCGGGTGGTCGCGCCTGCGGAAGGCGCGGTTGAGCGTGCGCGCCTCGGCCGCGCCAACGACCCGCAGCGTGATCTGCTGGTCGGGGCGTGCTGCGGCGCGCGCCCAGCCGCGCAGCCGCGCCGCGGACGGCGCACCGCGCACGGCGCGTTGCACGGCGACGCTACTTCGCGGGCGCTTCGCCGGCGTGCTTTTCGTACGCATCGATGATGCGCGCCACCAGCGGGTGGCGCACCACGTCGGCGGCCGTGAAGTCGGTGAACGCGATGCCGCGCACCTCGGCGAGGATGCGCCGCGCCTCGATCAGGCCGCTCTTCTGACCGCGCGCCAGGTCGATCTGCGTGACGTCGCCGTTCACCACCGCCTTGGCGCCGAAGCCGATGCGCGTGAGGAACATCTTCATCTGCTCGGGCGTGGTGTTCTGCGCCTCGTCGAGGATGACGAAGGCGTGGTTGAGCGTGCGCCCGCGCATGTAGGCGAGCGGCGCCAGCTCGATCGTGCCGCGCTCGAGCAGCCGCCCGACCTTGTCGAAGCCCATCAGGTCGTAGAGCGCGTCGTACAGCGGCCGCAGGTAGGGGTCGACCTTCTGCGCCAGGTCGCCGGGCAGGAAGCCCAGGCGCTCGCCCGCCTCGACTGCCGGGCGCACGAGCACGATGCGCTTCACCTTGTCGCGCTCGAGCGCGTCCACCGCGCAGGCCACGGCGAGGTAGGTCTTGCCCGTGCCGGCCGGTCCCACGCCGAAGGTGATGTCGTGCGCGAGGATCTGCTCGAGGTACTGCACCTGGTGCGGCGTGCGGCCGTGCAGGTCGGCGCGGCGCGTGACGAGCGCGGGCCCCTCCGCCGTGCGTGCCGGCGCGTTGCCTTGCGTCAGCTCGGTCAGGCCGAGCTGCACGTCGTCCAGGCTCAGGTCACTCGATGCCTTGTCGTAGAAGTGCGCAAGCGCCTGCGCCGCGCGCTCGGCCTGCTGCGGCTGGCCGCGCACCGTGAAGCGCGCGCCGCGCCGCGCGATGGACACGTCGAGCGCCGACTCGATCTGGCGCAGGTTCTCGTCGAGCGCGCCGCACAGGCGCGCGAGGCGCTGGTTGTCTACGGGATCGAGCCGGACCTCGAGCGGCTTACTGGCCATCGGCGAGCTCACCGCGCAGCGAGTGCGCGAGCGCCGCGGTGACGCGCACCCGGGCGAAGCGGCCGGCGAGCGCCGCCGGCCCGGCGAAGTTCACCACGCGGTTGTTGCCGGTGCGGCCGGCGAGCTCGCGCGCGTCCCTGCGCGACGGCCCCTCGACGAGCACGCGCTCGCTGCGCCCGACCATCGCTTCGCTCACCGCGCGCGCTTGCGCGTCGAGCTGCGCCTGCAGGCGCTGCAGGCGCTCGAGCTTGTGCGCGCGCGGCGTGGCATCGGGCAGCTCCGCCGCCGGCGTGCCAGGGCGCGCGCTGTAGACGAAGGCAAACGAGCCGTCGAACTCGAGCTCGCGCGCCAGCGCGAGCGTGGCCTCGAACTCGGCCTCGGTCTCGCCCGGGAAGCCGACGATGAAATCGGAGGTGAGGCTCAGGCCGGGCCGCGCCTTGCGCAGGCGGCGCACGATCGACCGGTACTCGAGCGCCGTATAGCCGCGCTTCATGGCGGCGAGCACCCGGTCGGCGCCCGATTGCACCGGCAGGTGCACGTGCGGCGCAAGCGCGGGCAGCTCGGCATGCGCGTCGATCAGGCGCCGCGTGAACTCGCGCGGGTGCGAGGTCGTGTAGCGGATGCGCTCGAGGCCCGGAACTTCCGCGACGTAGCGCAGCAGCTCGGCGAAGTCGGCCTCTTCGCCGGCGATCGGCCCGCGCCAGGCGTTCACGTTCTGGCCCAGCAGGGTCACTTCCTTCACCCCTTGCGCGGCGAGCGCGCCGATTTCGCCGACCACGTCCTCGAAGCCGCGCGACACTTCCTCGCCGCGCGTATAGGGCACGACGCAAAAGCTGCAGTACTTGCTGCAGCCCTCCATGATGGAGACGAACCCGCTCGCGCCCGTCGCGCGCGGCTCGGGCAGGCGATCGA